>Ga0105048_10001729_pt1 | contig 35257 bp, 35 predicted proteins | sample MAT05_FD_78382 | JGI IMG/M metagenome (GOLD analysis project Ga0105048, IMG submission 78382) | Freshwater microbial communities from Lake Fryxell liftoff mats and glacier meltwater in Antarctica - MAT-05 | ecosystem: Environmental > Aquatic > Freshwater > Ice > Liftoff microbial mat | place... | reverse complement strand
TTGTTTCATGCTTAACCTGGTCATACTTACGATAACTTTCTACCAAAGGGTAATGAACCACACGCTCACCCGTTGACTTCTAATATTTGAATATGCCCTTCAAAAACACTGGGGCAAAGGAAAGCCAGACACCGTCACCAGCCAAGGCTTCCGAGGGGGATTACAAAGCACTTTTGGAAAAAGTGCAATTGATTATCAGTTAGTTATTTTATAAATGTTAATAAAATAGGTCTTTTGCTGACCTTATCAACCTTTTAGCTGCATTGTGGGTTAAAACTCGAATAATCTATAATAAGTTGAGAAATATTTTTCTGAAAAACTTTTAAAAGTTTCGTAAGCTTAGAAACTTAAAAAGAAAACAAAGGTTCATAAAAAATTACTTAACTCATGGTAACAAAATCATAAAGTTAGCGTTAAAGAACTATCCTATGAAAAAACCTTCAAAACAATTTTTTTTGTTAAACAAATTCTTTTCATGAGTTTTGGCAATTAATTTATTCTCCAAATTTCTTATTGATACCAAAAAAACACTTTAAATGTTTCACAAAAAAACCGTTTTTTCAGACTACAAGTTTTGCCTTCTTTTGCTTCTAATCTTTTTGGGCTTTGCAAGTTCAGCACAAGAAAAAATTACCCTGAGCGGTTACATAACCGACAAAAAAACCGGAGAAGGAATTGTTTTCGCAACCGTTTTTATAAAAAACACCAATACAGCCACTTCCAGCAATGAATATGGTTTCTACTCATTAGATGTGCCCAAAGGTCAGGATATAATTATTGCATGCACCTATATTGGTTATAATAGTTTTGAAAAATTCTTAAACGTTCAAAAAAGTGAAGTGGTAAATTTAAAAATCATTAATAAAGATAACGAGCTTAAAGAGGTTACCGTAAGTGCCAAAAACGAAAAACGGATTGTAGAAGAAGTTAAATCTGCTAATATGGGTTATGTTAATATTTCTTTAAAACAAATAAAAAACTTGCCAACGATTGGAGGAGAATTGGATATTTTAAAGATTGTTCAGCTTATGCCAGGAGTTGTTAAAGGTGGCGAAGGACAAACTGGATTTTTTGTTAGAGGCGGTGATGCGGATCAAAATTTAATTCTTATCGACGAGGCCACTGTTTATAATCCCGGTCATTTATTTGGTTTTTTCTCGGTATTTAATCCGGATGTGATTAAAGATTTACAATTATTAAAAGGTGCGTTTCCTGCGCAGTATGGCGGTAGATTAAGTTCTGTTCTTGATATTAAAATGAAGGAAGGCGATAACCAAAAGTTTCATGCTGAAGGAGGTATTGGCTTGCTTTCTTCGCGGATTACTTTACAAGGGCCTATTATTAAGAACAAAATGTCTTTTTTAATTTCTGGGCGAAGAACCTATATCGATAAGGTTTTTGCACTGGTTGGATACTCATTGCCTTACTACTTTTATGATTTGAACGCTAAGATAAACTATAAAATATCCGAAAAAGACAGAATCTATCTTTCCAGTTACTTTGGAAACGATGTTTTAAGTTTGGATGAAGAAACAGGTAATGAAGGCGAAAATCTAGGTTTTGGATTTACTTTAGGTAATTTTACACAAACCGTTCGTTGGAATCATGTATTTAATCCTAAGTTATTTGCCAATTTTTCGTTTATACATACCACGTTTCAATACAATATCAAAGGCAACCTACTAGAAAATAAATTACTCATTAAATCGGATGTTCGTGATTTTGGTCTTAAGGCTGATTATACCTATTATAAAACACCTAAGGTAACCGTTCGTTATGGAGGTCAATCTATCTTGCACACCTTACGTCCAAATGTTATAAGCACCAAAGGAGAAATTAGCAGTTTTTTAGAAAGTCAAAAAGGACTTACACAAAAAGCACTAGAAAATGCTATGTATGCTAATCTTGGCTTCGACAAAAATGTTAGGTGGAAATTTAATACAGGATTGCGAATTTCGAATTGTTTTGTAAAAGACAAAGCTTATTTTGGATTTGAGCCACGACTGGTTGCAAGTTATGGTTTAAATAAAAACGATGCTATCAAGGCAAGTTATACACGCATGTATCAGTATATTCATCGAGTTAGCAGCAGCACTGTAGCCTTACCAACCGATTTGTGGTATCCGGTTTCGGCCAAGGTAAAACCACAAAGTGCCGATCAATTTTCGGTAGGTTACAGTAATTTTTTATCCAAAATTGGCATTAAACTTAGTACAGAACTCTGGTATAAATGGATGTGGAATTTAGTTGAGTACCAACCAGGATCTACCTTAATCCTCAATAATAATTATGAAGAATTGTTGGTTAAAGGCAAAGGTAAATCGTACGGCATTGAATTTATGGCTCAAAAGGAGGAAGGTAAAATAAACGGGTGGGTAAGTTACACATTAAACTATACCCAACGCGATTTCACATTTAATACCGGACGAGAAGTATACTGGGCCAAGTATGATAGGAGGCATAATTTTAACATTACGGCCAATTGGGAAATAACGAAACGTTTTGCATTTGCTGCCATTTGGGAATATATTTCGGGAGCGCGATTTACACCCATTATAGGCCAATATGCCCAACCCAACGCCTCGCTTACTCAAATTGATATTATACCGATTTACAGTAAACGCAACGCTGTTCGTATGTCGGCAACAAACCGAATTGACGTTAACTTCGTTTTCAAAAACAAAACCACCAAAGCTTTTAAAAGTGAATGGTATATTGGTGGATATAATGTTACCCGGGCAACCACACCCTATACGATTCGCATTGAACCCAAAGACAGTTCGGATCCTTCTTCGGGTTATGGGTATGTTCAAAGAGGTTTGTTCGGTTTTGTTTTTTCAATTGGTTGGAATTTTAAATTTTAGAGAAATGAAAAAGTTAATTATTTATACATTTATACTAGTGAACATTGCAGCTTGTATACCAAAACCAATTCCATTAGAGATTCCGCAAGCAGACAATAAAGTGGTTGTTTTTTCGCAAATTATTCCTAATCGGGTCATGATAGTTTCCTTAACTCGAAGTTTTTCGGCATTAGATATTAACTTAGCAGATGGCGATAGCATTAGTCAAGACTTTCTGAACAATTTAGTTGAAGAAGATGCAGAGGTTACGATAAGTTATGATTCAAAAACAGACACTTTATTTTCGGCAGGCTTAGGTATTTATTTCTCGCTTAATACATTGCAAACATTAGGCTCAACCTATCAATTGAATGTAAAAACAAAGCAAGGAGAAATTATAAAATCGTCTACTCAAATACTTGATAAAATACAATTTGATACTGTAATGCCAATTATTTATAGAAGTACTAAAGACACCATGATTACTGTTCGATTAAGATTTCAAGATTTACTAGGCACTAATTTTTACATGCTTAATTATTATACTAAAGGCTCTGGAGGCGGGTTAGATTTTAATAGCTTCTTTAAAAACGGAACCAACATTTTGACCCGTACTGATTTAATTAGCGATCTCGAAATGGAAAAAGGAATTTACGCAAAAACAGTTGAGTTATCTGGAATTAAAGCTACGGATTCTCTTGCGGTTTCTGTTTCAAATATTAGCAAAGAATATTATGAATATTTAAACCAAAGGAAGCAATCCGGAAAACTTTTGCAGCAAGTTTTTAATGAACCCATCAATTATCGAAGCAATATTATTAATGGTTATGGTTTTTTTAATGCGTACTTTCCAGATTTGCATCTTTTTGACTTAAAAAAGTACTAATGCTTTTTTGTGATAATCGTTTACTTTAATGGTTTGAAAAGAATAGAGTTCAAATAATCCTAAATATTTAACATTCGGGAATATAAATACAACTTCAAGAATCCGTATTATTGTAAAAAAATTAAACTTATGGCATTTACAGGAATCGAAAACCACGATATCAATTTAGAGACAGCCTCCGAACTAACAGAAAATTACCGAAATTCTTATCCGCATGAAATTAAAGGCTTTTATTACAGTAAGCTAGCAATTACCTCTATTCTCAATCAAACCAATTGTGTAGGAGTGAGGATTTATTATGCCCAAGGCAATGATGGAAGTCCCGAGTTGGTTATTTCTGGAGTTAAGGCTAATGAAGACGACATGGAAACCGGCTTACTCGCAGAATTTGGCTTAGCTTGCCCTTCAAGATGCAGCACACCAAATGACTTGAACAGTTGATTATTTTATCCAATATATCTTGGCTTAGTGTTTTAATACCCTGGATAACGGGTGTTATTTTTCGTAAAAATCACAATTCTTTACAAAAAGCATTTTGGTATTTTATTTCATTTTCTACTGTCTTTGAAGGCTTTGCAGGTTACCTTGCACTTAATGGCATTCCAAATCAATTCTTATTTAGAGGATTTCTTATTATAGATTTACTATTCTTTACTTGGTTTTTTTATAAGATTTTTACATACCCAAAATTGCTAAAAGTTGCAACGATTTTAATAATTATCTTTGCTATTGTTGGAGAATTTGTGATTGTATTTTCAAAGTATAATCCAAAATTTGTAGCTCTTTTCTATATCCTTACATTCTTCTATTTCGTGCTTCAATGCAGACAAGCGCTTCAAAACGAATTTAACAAACTTGATATCAGCCCATTTTCAAATTATGTATTTTGGATAGCTGCAGGACGACTTATTTATTACTTATTTATCTTATTTGCTTTTATTTATCCAAGTTTTATTAGCAACGTTTACATCAATAAGTTATTTGGAGATTCATTCACTTCCATTAATTCAATTGCTAATATTATATTAAATCTAATGTATGCGGCTAGTTTATACCAGAACGGTTCTAAAACAAATTTCCATAAAATTCTTGCTTTAAGGGTCAATAATCACAAATTCAAAAAATAGTATGGCAGAAAACGACGGTGTAATATTAATGATTATCTTTTCCTGCTTTTTTTTGGTAATGGGTATTTCATTTTTTATAATGTTTAACCAATATCACAAAAAGTTAAGAGAACGTCAAAAAGAAGCCATAAACAATTTAATCATTGGGCAGGACAACGAGCGTGAACGAATTGCTCGCGATTTACATGATCAAATGGGCGCCGAATTAGCGTCAATAATTTTTGTCGTTGATGAAATAAAATCCCTTGATCCGCATGATAAAGAAGTTAAAAAAGAAGCTAAAAAGAAGCTAAAAGATGCTACCGAAGTTATTCGACAAATATCGCATGACCTGATGCCGATAACTTTAAGTAAGTACGGTTTAATTGAATCCCTTTATGAGTTTGAACAGAAAAATATGAGTTCATTTAAAATTGAAATTGTGTCTAATTGTAAAAATGAAAAAATCAATCCAACAATAGAATCGCATCTTTATAAAATTTTTAATGAACTGATCACCAATACTAAAAAACATAGCAATGCTAGCATAGTCAAGTTATCCCTTGAAATTGATAAAACCGCAAATCTCTTCGTTTTTGATTACTCAGATAATGGAACTCTTAATGCGGATAACAAAAAAAACAGTGATGGAATTGGTATAAAAAATATATCGACTCGGGTTACACTTTTAAACGGAGCTTTTAAAATTGACCAACAAAATGGTTTTAGAACTACGATTTATATTCCAATAATATCATGACAAGTATAGCTAACATTTTAGTGGTTGAAGATCAACCAGTTTATCGTAATGGCATTTTAAAAATCCTTTCAGGGCTTGAATTTGTTGAAAAATGTGAAGGTGCCGAAAACGGACAAATTGCATTGGATAAATTTAAAGCGTGTAAATACGATGTTGTTTTTATAGATATTGATATGCCAATAATGGACGGAATTACGGCAACACGGTTGATCAAAGAAAAACATCAAGACACTCTCATAATAATTTTGTCTATGTATAATGTTAAACGTCAAATTATCGAATTACTTGAAATGGGTGTAAATGGTTACCTTTTAAAGAGTACCGATGAGGAAGAAATTATTAATGCCTTAATGCTTATTGCGGAAGGCCGACAGTATTATACTGAAAGCATCTATAAAATTTGGGCCGAACATTGTGTCAATCAATCTGCCTTACAATCTTCCATTGCCAATCAACCCAAATTAAGTGCTCGTGAACTTGACGTATTAAAACTCATTTGCAAGCAACATATTGCTAAAGATATCGCCGACATTCTATGTGTGTCAGAATCTACCGTTAACAATCACCGAAGTAATTTAATGCACAAAATTGGCGTTGACAATTCTATTGGATTAGTAATATATGCGATTGAAAACGGAATTTTTATTTTGTAATTCTAAAGAGGTTTCTTAGACAACTTTAAGAAAAGCAACTTTGATGCAAATGACAAACTAATGACAAAGTCGCTTTTGTATTAAATTCTAAAAGATATGCTTGTTTTGAAGTTTCTAAGGTGCTAAGGCTCAAAAAAGCCTAGTAGTTTTCTACAAATTTTATAGTAGTTTTCTACTATTTTGATGCTTTTTGGCCTTTCAAGGCTTTTTTGGTTAAATAATATCCTGTAGGTTAGGACTTTAAATTTAAAATATCACTACACTATTCTAATAAAATCCTATGAACGCAAGTAGCATAACAACGCTTGAATCAAGTTTCAGAACTTCCGGAATTGATGCCATTGGCAAAAAATTCAATCTTAGGGTCCACTCCGTCAATGTGGATGGTTTTATTGAACAATTAAAACTTATCGATTGTGTGCGATCTAATGACGACAACTCTTTTTATATCGAAGAGACAACACCAAAAAATAAAATAGTTTTAAATGTTACCTCTGGCTATCTAAAAGGTGACATTTCAAATATAACACAGCCGGGAAATCAAAATTCTGTACCATTTCTTATTGCACGTAATGGCGATGTTTACAATCTTTGGTCATGTCAATACTGGTCGTATCACTTAGCCAAAAATGCCATGGGTGGTGATAGTGAAATGAATAGCAGTTCAATAGGTATTCAAATTTCAAACATTGGACAACTTAAAAAAATAGGAGACCATTTTGTTACCTCCTTTCACGATGATGATGTTTATTGTACAACAAACGATGAATCACATTATATAACGAAGGAAGGCAAAGACGGTTATGAATATTATGCTACATTTTCGCATTGGCAGTATAAAAATCTTAAACTTCTACTTCACCTATTGTGTCAAAAATTTTCAATTCCGTATACAGTGCTTCCAGAATATAAACGCAATAATCTATTTACATACGATGAAGCAAAAAATTACCAAGGTATTTGTTGCCAAACTAATTTCTCAAAGGCAAAATTCGGCATAGGTCCTGCATTTGATTGGAATCGAATTTTCTAAAATCAAAAAAACTCCTTAGGTAACTAAATCCAAAAATTGTGAATTCTAAGTACAACCGAAAACAAAGCAATACAATAGCTAAAAAAGTCAAAATTGTCAATATGCCCACAACAAACGAAAAAATAGAACAGGCTGTTACAAATTTTGTAAGAGGTGGCGACAATAGGGATACGATATTGTTAGAAAAAGTATTGCATAAAGACTTCAAATTTACAAACACGGCTCACTTAAAGACTTCGGGAGTTACAATTTTTGACAAACAAAAATATTTAGCCAATATCGAATCTGGCACTTTTGAAACACTGCCAAAAAAAATAACAATAGAACGAATTGAAGAAAATGATACTATCGCGATGGTAAAACTACTCTTGGAAAGTTCTGAAAATTATTCTGTATCCTACAATTCTTTGGTCTTAGACTCTGACAATGAATGGAAACTAACGAATAATCTAGCGTTTGTTATTGAAAAAAATCATAAAACAACATAGCGAATTTATAGTGGACTTTTATGTTTGCCTGAAAACTGCAAACTAACTAAAATCTAAAGCTTATATTTTATCAATTCTATTAAACTTTTAGCTTTAAACCATTTTACTTCCTTGTGCATCCCAAACCCTAAATTTCATGGTTTCATTAAATACATAGGTAAGAATTTCCTTATCAATTTCTGTAAATTCTAAACCACGGCGTTCAAAAACAATTTTGGCCACTTCAAAAGATTTCGGAATGGAGAATGTTTCAAATCCCTGAGCACCTCCCCAACTAAAGTCAGGAATAAAATTTCGAGGAAAACCTGCACCGAACACATTCGCTGAAACCCCAATTACCGTCCCAGTATTGAACATTGTATTTATTCCACATTTACTATGATCACCCATCACACTGCCACAAAATTGCAAACCAACTTTTAGATATTTCTCGGCCGGATAATTCCACAGCTTTACCTCCGCATAGTTATTTTTGAGATTAGAGGTATTGGTATCTGCTCCTAAATTGCACCATTCACCAATGACGGAATTTCCAATAAATCCATCGTGTGCCTTATTGCTATAACCGAAAATCACGCAATTATTAACCTCACCACCAATTTTACAATGTGGACCCACAGTGGTTGCACCGTATATTTTGGCTCCCATTTTAAGTTGCGAATGTTCACCAAGAGCAAAAGGCCCACGAACCAAGCAACCTTCCATTATTTCGGCGTCCTTGGCTATGTAAATGGGGCCTGTGGCTGCATTTAATATCGAACATTCTACTTTAGCACCCTCTTCTATAAAGATGCGTTCAACAGACAAAACTTGGTTGCTCGCACTTATTTCGGCCGACTTGCGCCCTTTGGTCAAAAGCACGAAATCCCTTTGCAGTTCTACATCATTATGTCTAAAAATATCAGGACATTTAGAAATATGCGAAAATTCGTGGACAGGCTTAATGCTTTTAAAGTCAGCCAAACTATAATTATCATCCAAAAAATCTGTAGCATTTTGTTTGTTTAGAATACAAGCCACTACTTTGTCGCCATCGGTAATCATTTCCTCAGGCTTAAGACCTAAAATAGATTCAACTAATTCTGGGTCCGGAAAATATCTGCCATTAATAAAGACGTTTTGTGCCTCAACAATTGCTGGAAATTTTCCACTCAAGTACTTTTTGGTTTTAAAAGAAACATTGGCTTCAAGATGTTTTGCCCATTTCTCGGCAATGGTAAGTATCCCAACACGAAACGCTCCACAAGGTCTGGTAAAAGTTAAAGGAAGTAAGTTTTCACGCCATTCATCATCAAATAATATTACATTCATCTGTGTATCAATTAGAGGTGTAAAATTGAACTATTTTTAATCATTTTGAAAGTTAGTTGCATAAAAAAAGCCACCAGGAAACTGATGACTTCTAAATCAACTCGTATTGAGTTAAACTGTTTTTTTAGCGTAACGTTTGTTAAATTTATCAATACGTCCAGCAGTATCCACAAAATTCATCTTTCCTGTAAAGAATGGGTGCGATAAATTTGAAATTTCTAATTTGTATAATGGGTAATCATTTCCGTCTTCCCACTTGGTAGTTTCTTTGGTTTCAACGGTAGATTTAGCGATAAACGACTGATCGTTACTCATATCTTTGAAAACTACTAGTCTGAAATTTTTTGGATGTATTTCTGGTTTCATAAAATGCTTCTATAAAAAGGACTGCGAAGGTAAAATTTTTCCTAACAATTTCAATAACTAATTTTTAGTTTTTTTAAACTTATTCATCCTCAGGAAAAAATGCATCTTCAATATGAATAATTTCATGTTCTTTCCCCTCCAAAATCAAGGAAATCAAGTCAAAACGAATTTCCAAATCTTGACCAATTTCAACACAATATAATTCGGCTGCTTTACCCATTAACCGTATTTTTTTGGCATCAATAAATTCTTCCGGATATCCAAAGTGCGAATTTTTGCGCGTTTTAACTTCTATAAAAACTAAATCTTCGCCAATTTTTGCAATAATATCAATTTCGGCATGGCTAAATTTTCGATTGGTGGCTAAAATAGAATACCCTTTTGATTTAAGATAAGCAGCAGCTAAGGCTTCACCAAACTTTCCATTTTCATTATTTTCACCCATTTAATTCATTGATTGCCAGCCAGGCCATAAGTCCCATTCCAATCGGCAATGCATCTTCATCAATATCAAAGGTTGGTGTATGAACATGAGATGTGATATTTTTTGCATCGTTTCGAGTTCCAAGACGGTAAAAACAAGCGGGCAATTCCTGACTATAATAGGAAAAATCTTCGGCAGCCATCCAGATATCGAGATTAACCACATTTTCAGCACCCATATAAGCTATCGCATTATCAATTGCTTTTTGAGTAAATTCGGGATTGTTTTTCAAAAACGGATAGCCTTTACGAATCTCAATATCACATCGACAGCCTAAACTTTCAGAAATCCCTTTGGCTACCTTAATTATTGATTCATGCGCTTTAGCTCTCCATTCTTCATCCAAAGTTCTAAAAGTTCCTTCGAGATAAACTTCATTCGGAATAATATTGGTAGCGCCATTGGCTATTACTTTACCAAACGACAAAACAGAAGGAATAATGGGGCTGGCAATTCGGCTTACAACTTGTTGCAATGCGGTAATTACTTGAGCCATAGCCACAACCGGGTCGATATTTTGATGAGGCTGAGCGCCGTGACCACCTTTTCCTTTAATAGTCATGTAAATTTCATCAGTGCTTGCCATGTATAAGCCTTTACGAAAACCAACTTTACCAACAGGTAGCAGAGGCATAACATGTTGTCCGATGATATTTGTTACTTCCGGATTATGCAATACCCCTTCCTTAATCATTACGGAAGCGCCACCCGGCAATTTCTCCTCACCAGGCTGAAAAACAAATTTAACAGTTCCTTCAAATTCTTCCTTTAATTGATGAATAATCTTCGCAGCCCCAAGCAAACAACTTGTATGCACATCATGTCCGCAAGCATGCATAACCCCCAGATTTAAGGATTTATAGGAAACATCGTTTGCCTCAATTATTGGCAAAGCATCCATGTCGCCTCGCAATGCCACTACTTTCTTTGAAGGATTTTTTCCTTCGATAATGGCTACGATACCGGTATCTGCAATTTTTTGCTTTGAAGTAATCCCTGCTGCCTCCAACTGCTGCCAAATATAATTTTGAGTATTATACTCCTTAAAAGAAAGCTCCGGATTTTGATGGATATGACGTCTTACACTTCTAATTTCTTCATGCAATTCATCAGCTAAGGTTTTAATTTTTTCTATCATTTGTTGGATAACGATTAATTGGATTTATAACTATGTTCTATTTTTACGTACCCGACCAATTCAAATCAAGCCTTGCAGCAAGACAATAGGCAATGGGGCATACGAAAAATTATTACGCAACAAATTTAAAGGTTTAGAATTATTCTATTCCATTATTTACAAGAATCCAAATCCTGCATTATTACGCCCAAATTCTAAGTGACTTTGCGGTATAGTCTAAAATCGTTTAATTGGCATCCATAACTTTGAAACATCCATTTAATTTTCATATCGTATTGGTTCATTTTGCGCTTTGAAAGTGATCAAAAATTTGATTCTATAATCACTTACCAATAATCTTGTATGGTTATTGCCAACTAATTGAATTACAAACAATATCAATATTTAATCAATGATAACGTTGTAAGAATTGCAACAATTGTTGCTATAATTCTCACAACATTTTCATCAATATATTAATTTAAAATTTCCTTTTAGTTCTTTAATCCTTAAATATCAGGTTGTGGTGTTATTCGTAAATAGGGCTTGATTCTTTCAAATCCTTTTGGAAATTTTGCAGCTATTTCTTCATCTTTTACCGCGGGAATTATCACCACGTCTTCACCTTGTTTCCAGTTTGCAGGTGTTGCAACTTGATAGTTGGCAGTTAGTTGTAAACTATCAATAACTCGAATAATTTCATCGAAGTTTCTTCCTGTTGAAGCAGGATAGGTAATAGTTAATTTTACGGTTTTGTCGGGTGCAATAATGAGTACCGAACGAACTGTCGCCGTTAAGCTTGCATTCGGATGAATGAAATCGTACAATTCAGAAATCTTTCTATCCTCATCTGCAATAATTGGAAAATTAACAACTGTGTTTTGGGTTTCATTAATGTCTTTAATCCATTCGTAGTGATTTTCAACCGAATCAACGCTTAAGGCAATAACTTTGACGTTTCGTTTAGAAAATTCATTTTTAAGTTTGGCAGTTGTTCCTAATTCAGTGGTACATACCGGTGTAAAATCGGCGGGATGAGAGAATAAAACGCCCCATCCATTGCCGAGATAGTCGTAAAAATCAATAATTCCTTCTGAAGTTTTTGCTGTAAAGTTGGGAGCTATGTCCCCTAATTTTAATGTTGTCATAATTTAATTGTTTATTTGATTAAGATATTTTTGCGAGGTGCTGACCGGATTCGAACCGGTGTATCGGCTTTTGCAGAATCGTATCTAAATCACTCAAACACAGCACCTTCATTTTGTTTGTACTAGGTTTGTGTAATAAATTTAGAAGGTTGTCTAAACCTAACTAATACGCGCGTTGTTTGCCTGATTTTTACCTTTGAACGATTGGAGAGTTTAAAATATTTAGTAGCATTTGTAAGTAATACACCAAGCAAGATTATGAACAAGCCCATTAATTGTCGGCCATTTATGAGTTCATTTGCTATTATACTGCTTGCACCTACTGTAACAATTGGATTGATATAAGTATGGGTACTTACCAAGGCAGATGGTTTAACAGAAAGCAGCCAAATATAGGAAAGATAAGCGACAATTGAACCTAGAAAAACAAGAAATATTAAGCCTAGCCAAGCAGAAATCGGCACTGCCGCAAGCGAAAAACCATTCCATTCATTTCTAAGAGATGCAATGATAAGAGAAGAAATACCTGCCGCGATAAGTTGCTGTGCAATATTCATAAAAGTAGAATGGTTTGAAGGATTATTTTTGGAATATAAGGAACCTATGACCCAACTAATAGAGCTGATTGCCAAAACCACAAATGCAGTAACACGCCAAGCGCTGTTTGTGGTATGTGTTGAGCTCGAGTGAGCACTTCCATTGAGAAATAATATTAATCCAACAAAGCCTATCACAAGACCAATCGTTATGAACTTGTCAGCGAAATAATTTTTCCAGTTTTTTTTGTCAATTGCGATAAACCAAAATGGGCCTGTAGCGATTGCAATAGCAGCTTCAGAGGCACTTACATATTGCTCTCCCCAAGCCACTAAACCTGTTCCGCCAGTAAGAATAAAAATCCCTACAATACTATTTTTCCGCCAGTTGGCGAGTGAATTTGCCTTTTGCCCTTTGGCTAATAAATAGCTAATGATTAATATACCTGCAGCAAAAAAGCGGATACCTGAAAGTATAAAAGGAGGAAATCCATTTAGTCCGAAGGAAATTGCTAAAAATGTTATTCCCCATATTACATATATGTTGGTGAATGCCACTGGCACCATCCATTTATTATTGTTATTACGTTTCATTGTTTGTTTTATTTAAATTGTTTTTTGCTTTGAAATAAAAAAGGCTTTACAGTTTACCGTAAAGCCTTTTAAAAGAGATATCTTTTTATGGATTATATACGGCAACATCGGTGCAGAGACATACAACAGCAATGCATCATGATTCTAAATGTGGTTTGATGGTTCTTCATAATTTTATTTTTCAATTCTTGTTTTAATTTTTGATTTGTTCCAAAAAAAAATCCCCCGAAAACGTATCGGAGGATTTTCTTAATTTAGGATTAAATATAATCTAATTATCCGATACAATATTTTTTAGTATACATGTGAAAGCAACAACACATCATCTTTGATGCCTTGTGAATGTTGATATGATTGACAGAACCTTTGTTCATTTTTATTTGTATAAAACCACACATTTTTTGTTTGGTTAATACAAGTGCAAATATAGCACTTAAATTGACCTTGGTTATTTTATAAGATCAAATTTTTAATATTTAATGCAAACTTAATATTGTGATAATTTTGGCTAAAGTAGCTTTTAATGATTTTGAGGTTGTCTAAAACACTATTTATAACAAGTGTTAATCAGTTTTAATGTCTTTTAAAAAGTAACATCCTCACACGAATTTTGAGCATCCTTAGAAGATAACCATTCACAATTGCATAAGTCTCTACTTAGTCTGCCTTTGGCATTTATTTTCCATCATTTAAACTATCGTGAATCCTATCCCTTCTATGCTTTTCTGTTTGTTTTAAGCAATTTCACACAATCTATTTAGTTCGTTACTAATTTCCGTTATTTCAACAGTTTCGTTGATTGTTTCAATCAAAATAATTGATGCTTTTTTTAGACTATAAGTGTAAATTTCATTTAAATTAGTTAAGTTGATCACTCCAACTATATAAGCATCATTGGTATTTTCATAGGTTTCTTCTAGTAAAAAAAAGTATTTTTTAAAATCAAAGGTATTTGCACTATCGTATCTTAAAAAAACCTTTAGTAAAACATCTTCCTTATCATTCAAAGTATCGTTATTGTTAAGTTTTTTGTATTCATACCGGTAATCGTAACTAAGCGCTGAAATATCCGACAACACGGCAGAGGCAGTTGGGTAAGCGCCTGCACCTTTACCAACAAAAAACTGAATATCTGCAAAACTCGTTTTAGTCATTATCCCATTAAATACATCATCTACCGTAAATAGTTTATTGTGTTTATCTATAAATTTAGGCATTACAAAACATGAAATATTTCCGTTTTGTGTTTTGTAAGCATGGGCTACTAATTTGATTTTTAAATTTTTCTCTCGGGCATAATTCAAATCCAAATCACCAATATTGTCAATTCCTAAATTAAAGATATCTTTAGGTTTGGCAACAACACCAAAGGAGTGAGCAATTAAAATCAACAACTTATATTTTGCATCAAAACCTCCTGTATCTAGGGAGGGATCTGTTTCTGCATAGCCAATATCTTGCGCCTGTTTCAAGGCTTCGGCATAGGAAATATTTTCAGAAAAGGTTTTGGTTAAAATGTAATTTGTTGAACCATTCACAATACCCTCTATTGATTCTAATAGGTCATTATCATAATACTCTTCCAAATTTCTAATGATTGGAATACTGGCACAACAAGCGGCTTCATATAATAATGGCACATTATATTTTTTTTGTAAATTTAATAACTCATCAAAATGCTCAGCAATCATCTTTTTGTTGGCAGAAACCACGGCTTTACCGTTTCTCAATGCCGTTGAAACAATTTCAAAAGCGGCATCTGCATCATCAATCAACTCAATAACCACATTAATTTCAGGGTCATTTAATATTGAATTTTTATCGTAAGTAAAAAAGTCCTGAGCAATAGGTCGCGTTTTGTTTTTATCCTTTACACAAATCGTTTTTAGGGTGGTTTTAAGAGTTGGTGTTTTTTGGAGTACTTCATACAAACCGTATCCTACACATCCAAAACCAAATAAGCCTATATTTAATTTATTTCTTTTCATGATTTTAAAGTATTAAGCAGTTCAGGTTAATTCGGTTTCAAGTGTTTTAAAAATCGAATCTAATTCATTAATCAGGTCTTCTACATCTTCTAAACCAACGGATAAGCGGATAAGACTATCTGATACTCCTGATTGATACCTTATTTCTTTAGGAATAGATTTGTGTGTCATTTCACAGGGCAAACAGATAAGACTTTTTACTCCCCCTAAACTTTCTGCAAGCTTAAAATAGTGTGTTGTAGAAACAATTTTGGTAGCAATTTCCTTGTCATCCATTTTTAAATCAAATGTTACTACACCTCCAAAATATTTTAGTTGTTGTTTTGCTATGTCATGGTTGTGATGTGATGGTAATCCGGGATAATATACATTTTTAACTAAGTTTTGTGTTTGAAGAAACTCAGCAATTATTTGAGCATTTTCAGAATGTTGTTTAACTCTAAGCGAAAGGGTTTCAATGCCTCTAATAACTAACCAACTGTCGAATGGTCCAAGTATGGCTCCCGAAGCATTTTGAATAAACTTTATTTTCTCACCTAAATAACTTGTTTTGGTAACCACCAAACCTGCAATTAAATCACTATGACCCGCCAAGTATTTTGTAGCACTGTGAATTACAATATCAGCACCTAAATCTATTGGTTTTTGAGAGGCAGGCGAAGCAAACGTATTATCAACGCATAACAGGCAATTATTGGCATTTGCTATCTTGGCAATGGCAGGAATATCAGAAATTTTAAGGGTAGGATTGGTTGGACTTTCAATCCATATTAGCTTAGTTTTAGATGTTATAGCATCGGCAACATTATTAGCATTGGTTGTATCAACGTATTTGACACTAATTCCGAATTTTTCATAAATATGTGTAAATAATCGAAAGGCTCCACCGTAAATGTCATCAACTGCCACAATTTCATCCCCTGATTTTAGGAGTTTTACAACTGCATCAATTGCAGCCAATCCGCTAGCAAAAGCATAACCGTTGCTTCCGTTTTCTAATGTAGCAATTAATTCTTCTAAAACATTTCGAGTAGGATTATTGCTGCGAGCATAATCATAACCCTTGTGCACGCCAGGAGATTCTTGCACAAAAGTAGAAGTTTGATAAATTGGCGTTGAGATGGCACCTGTTAACTTGTCAACAGGAATACTGTGTAAGATTTTTGTTTGTTCTTTCATTTTTTTTAAGATTAAATTTTTTAATAATTTTTCTGTTCAATTAAAAAATAAACTTTTCCTGAAAAATGAGAGAAACGACTTGCGAGAGGGCTTAAATAAAAAAAGCTCTTCCGACAAGTCAGAAGAGCTTTTAGATAAAATATTAAAATATATTGTATATAATTCGCTTGTTTCTAACTTATCTATCTCAACATTTCTGTTGAGTTGAATTTGGCACCTTCCCGATTTTAATCGGAGGTTGTCAAGACGTCATAGGGTCAATTCCCTCTGTCTTTCTGGATAAGAATAATTGTTTAAGAACGCGCCGCAAAGATAAATTTAAATATTTGATGATTCCAAATTTTTATTTTTTTTAATTTACATGACTTAGCAAATTCAAATAATTTTGAGCGAACAATTGTATCGTAAATCATTGACAGTCATAATAATATTTTAATTTTATTAAAGTGGATTTTGAAAAAAAATCGCCACGAACATTCTCAGTTTCTTTCTTTTAAATTTAACGCAACTTATCGAAAAGTATTTAGTATTTGAATGAGTCAAGAAAAATAGAGCACCCTTGATTTTGGGTTAGAGTTGTAGCTTAGCAATTATGTTTTGAGAACTTTAAAGAAAAGTAAAATTCCTAAGAGCGTTTTACATGTCGCTCATATCTTTCGATCTTTTTGCGAAAATAAATATTCCAAAAACTCTAAATTTGGGTCTCTAATTTCTATTGCGGATTTTGGGTTAAATTTGCAAAGAAATCGAATTCAACTTTGGTCTTTTAAAAATCTATTACATTCCAACTTAAAATTCTGCTCATCAAAATACCAAGAAACGTTTACAGCTAACTTGATTTTCAAGCAATTATATACAAAAATCCATCCAAGTGATTTCTCCAACAACCATCGAAAAAATTTTAGATACTGCTGATATCGCTGATGTTGTAGGAGAATATGTTACTCTTAAGCGACGCGGGGTTAATATGATGGGAAATTGTCCTTTTCACAATGAAAAAACCCCATCTTTTGTTGTTTCGCCCACCAAAGGAATTTTTAAATGCTTTGGTTGCGGAAAAGCTGGCAATTCGGCTGGATTTATTATGGAACACAATGGCTTGAGTTACCCAGATGCTTTGCGTTGGTTAGCTGCAAAATACCATATTGAGATTGAAGAAGAAAAAGGGAACAAGGAAGATATTCAACAACAAAAAAGCGATCGTGAAGCGTTATTAACGGCACTTTCCTTTGCTAGTAAATATTATGTTGATTTGATGCAAAACCATGAAGAAGGCAAAACCATAGGCAAAGCCTACTTTATCGAGCGTGGTTTGCGCGAAGACACCATCGAGAAATTCGAATTAGGCTATAGCAAAAAAGAATGGAGACACTTTTTCGATCAGGCTATTAAAAGTGGCTTTGATGCTGCCATACTTGAAAAAGCAGGTTTGATAAAAAAGAAAGAAAAAAAGGAAGATGATCCAAATGCTGTAGATGACTATTTCGATATCTATCGAGAAAGGGTAATTTTTCCAATTCATGATATAACAGGAAGGGTGATAGCTTTTGGAGCGCGACAACTTAAAAAAGACGATAGGAGTCCAAAGTATATTAACTCGCCCGAGAACGATGTTTATCATAAATCGCGGGTTCTTTACGGCCTTTATCAAGCCAAAAAATCAATTCGTGAAAAAGACGTTTGTTATCTTACCGAAGGCTATTTAGATGTGGTTACTTTGCATCAAAATGGCATAGAAAATACAGTAGCATCTTCTGGCACTTCACTTACACAAGAACAAGTAAAACTAATTAGCCGTTTTACTGATAATATTACCATGCTTTACGATGGAGATCAGGCTGGAATAAAGGCTGCCTTGCGCGGGACCGACATCATACTAGAGAATAATTTAAATATTCGAATCGTAGTCTTTCCGGACGGTGAAGACCCAGATAGCTATTGTAAAAAAGTTGGAGGAACTGCTTTTGAGCAGTTTATAAAAGCGAATGAAACGGATTTCATCATTTTCAAAACCCGCCACTTATTAGGTGAAAGTGCCGGTGATCCTATCAAAAAAGCGTCGGTGATACGCGAAGTGGTAGAAAGCATTGCCAAAATTCCTGACCCTATTAAACGCAGTGTTTTCATTAAACAAACTTCTAGCATGCTAGATACCAATGAGCAGGTTTTGATAGCCGAAGCCAATCGTATTCGATTAAAAGGGAATGAAAAAGTTTCAAAACAGATTGATCAGGAATTTGAAAATTTAATAATCCACGAAGACGGTATTTCTGAAAGAAATATAAATATCAACGAATCGCGTGAAAAGGCAATCATTCGTTCTTTAGTTCTGTATGGTAATTTGCCCTTAGATGAAGAAAATTTGGTGGTTAAATTTATCCTTGATGAAATAGAAATGGATAAACTTGAATTTGACACCACACACTTCAATGAAGTGATTATCATTGCTAAAGAATATTTTGAAACGCACGGTTTTGTGGATGAATACTTCTTTAAAAACAATGAAAAAACAACGCAATTGGCATCCGATATCATTCTTGACTCTCAAAAACATTTACTCAGTGAAAATTGGGCTTTGGTTGCCGAAAAAATTGTAAAAAAGGACCTTGATAATTACAAAGAAGAAATTATTGACAATTTAAATTATCTAAAATTTTCACATGTCATGAAACTTATCAAATTAAACAGTGAAAAACTAAAAGAAAATTTGGAGGAGGATGCGCAGCGCGAAATTATTGAAGTGCAAATGGAACTTATAAAGGTTAAGAATCAATTAGCCGCCCTTAAGGGAATAATTATTCATTAATGATAATTGGTTAGATTCTACCCTAAAAATATTGATAATAAGCACCTTAAGAGGATTCATTTCAATATAGAGTACTTACCTAAAACCGGCGTTATCTGTTCACAGGTATTCAAAAACTGCACTTGTTCGCTATAGTTTACAATTTAGACGCAAACTCACCAAACCTTCTGGATAATGAAATGAAGTTATTTGAAACAATTCATAAGGCCCCTCAAACCAAAAACAAGTTATTTAAATGGGCTGGAGCCTAAGTCCATTATAATCCAAAAATCAATTTTGTTAGCCAAGTGTTTTTACCTTTCTTCGCGGTTCGTGATATTATACTGGCTTTTCATAAACATAATGTATGTATCGTTCCGGGTTTCATTCCGAAGAATATACATTACCAATGCACATTTAATTCCGAAAGACAAGCCGGTATTAATTACTCCCAATCATCCAAATTCGTTTATTGATGGTATTTTGTTAGCGGTTTTACTTCGTCGAAAGTTAAACCAATTAGCCAGAGGCGATACTTTTAAAACGCCTATTGGCAACTGGGCGCTCCGGAGTTTACGATTATTACCTATTTTTAGAGCGGATGACGGTGCCGGTTCAAATCAAAAATTGAAGAATCAAGAAAGTTTTGAAACTTGTTATCGTATTTTCAGAAAAAACGGCAGTGTACTTATTTTCCCTGAAGGACTTTGTGTTTCTGAACGTCGCTTAAGACCATTAAAAAAAGGAGCCGCCAGGATGGCTTTCGAATTTATTGAAAAGAATCCAGGCTTTGATTTATTGATTGTGCCTATTGGAATAAACTATTCAAACACAGGACATTTTCGTGAAGAAGTTTGTATCAACTTTGCAAAACCATTTTCTGCAAGCGAGTTTTCACAATCTATTGTTGCTGACAAAACCTATTCGAAGGCTATCGTAGAGTTTAACAATCGCTTATTCGAAGAAATGGAGCGAGAGTTAGTGATTATTAAAAACCCAGAAAATGATACTGTTGGAAATGAATATCTCCTGATGGCTCGCAATCAGTATAAACCCTCTTTTTGGGGCTTCTTTAAGAAGACGAAAAAACGTTTTTTAGCAGAAAAAAGAGCGGCAAACGACCTTAACCATTTGTCGGAAACCAATCCTGAAGGGTTTGAAACCTTTAAGAAATCTATTCATGATTATTGCAAAAACCTTAAACAAGTCAAAATCAAGGACAAATACTTCGCCATTCCCCTTTTTGAAAAAATATTATATCTAATTTTTACAATCACATTTTTTCAAGTCGCATTTATCGGCATGATTCTGAATTTCATTCCTGTGGTTATCGCTAAGCGAATAGCTGATAAAATAGTTGCCAAAATTGAATTCTATGATTCGGTTAATATGTGTGCTGGAGCTTTAATATCTGCCCTGTACTTCCTAATTTTGCTGTTAATTTTAATTCCAATTTTTGGGTGGAAAGGTGTTTTAATTGTTATCGGCATACGACTATGCGGTTTTCTATTTTTGTTTTGGAAAGAAGCGGCACTCAATACCCTTTATTGGTACAGAATATTGGTAACCAAAAGTGGCAGAAACATTAATAGAACCTTGCAAAGCCAAAGAAAATTCATCTTGGAATACTTCGGATAAAACTTGGAGAGGCAAAGGAAGTATTTTGGGAATCAAGCTCATTTTTTGGTTTGCCCATGCCAAAAAAACTTGGCAAACTTTTTGCACTAAAGCTTATATTTATCGTAAGCATTTCAACATTTTATCGAATTCTTGTATTTTTCAAAAAATATTTCATTTCTTTTGAAACTATTAAAACACAATTGCGTAGTACTTTTAACTATCTAAATATGCCTAAATATGAAAAAGTTTAAGTTTGTACTTTCAAAGTCCAAAAAAGTTTTACTCATTCTTTTATTCATTAATGTCTTAGCGTTTTATGCTACACAGTCTATGGCTCATAGATATTCGCCTATGCAATTGGGAAATAACAACGACAAAAAATTAAACTATATTGAGAAAGGATGGCAGATAGTTAACTGGAGCTATAACTTTTTGAGGTATTTCAAAAAACCACAAACAGATATTCCAGGTTGAAATTCAACTCTACTTCCCTCCTCCTTAAGATAATTCGGTACAAAATTCACCATGTACTGTTTTGGCTCTTCTATTTGGCAATTTGGGTATTTCTTTACGAACCCAATTTAGGATTTAAAGTTGCCTTCGAAAACGCATTTACAATTATTGTTTTGCATGGGGTAGCCTCCTATTTTAACAATTACTATCTAATTCCAGTTTTCCTTCGCAAACGCGAGTATTTCACCTATTTTCTTTCTATATTTCTAACCATTTGCTTTGTATGTTTTACCCATATTGAGTTTTTGCTTTGGGCTGATACCATTGACGATTCTGAGAAATACAATCTTTGGACTGCTGATTTTTTTATTAGTGATGCTTTGGGGGTTATTAATACCATGGCCATAACCATGACTCTTTTGTTTTTTAAACAATGGTTTGAAAAAGAACGTTTAGCTGACAAGCTCGAGAAACTAAATATAGAAACCGAACTCAAATTTTTAAAGAGTCAAATAAATCCACATTTTCTTTTTAACAGTTTAAATAGTGTTTACGCGCTTACTCTAACAAAGAGTGACAAGGCTCCTGAAGTGGTTTTAAAACTTTCGGATATTTTGCGTTACATCTTATACGAAGGCGGTGAAAAAGTGGTGGGGCTCAAAAAAGAAATCGAATACTTACAAAACTACTTGGAACTTGAAAAAATACGCTATGGCAATCGCTTAGATGCAAATATCATTGTTATTGGCGAAACGTCGGGAAAGGAAATTACACCTATGATATTTTTGCCTTTTGTAGAAAATAGCTTTAAACATGGAATCAATTCAAATATTGGTAACACCTTTATTCACATAAAATTTGTAATTGAAAACAAGCAATTACTTTTTGAAATCGAGAACAATAAGCCGACTCAAAAACTAAACGAGTCACCTGACTATCAAGGAGGTATTGGAATAAATAATGTTAAAAAACGACTTAACTTACTTTATCCCGCAAAACATTGGCTTACGATTGATGAAGAAGGAAATACCTTTAAAGTTGCACTGAAAATTGACTTGGAATAGGTTTGATATGAACGTTACCAAAAAACTATTTATCGGAAATAATTCTGCATTAATCATTATAATCGTCCATCATTTAAAACAAAGCCATTGCTTTGAAAGCATTAAACTTTAATTAGTTTAATGAACCTAAATTTAACCCTTGAAAAAATAAAATTATATGAAATGTTTAGTTGTTGACGACGAACCTTTAGCCCTTGATATATTGGAAAGTTATATCAAAAAAGTGCCAGATTTGGAATTGGTTGGTAAATGCAGCAATGCATTAGAAGCATCCGAATTTTTAAAAAACCACAAGGTTGATTTAATGTTTTTAGACATTCAGATGCCTGAAATTACAGGACTTGAATTTATGCGCAGTTTGAGCAATCCGCCTTTGGTGGTTTTTATCACCGCTTATTCAGAATTTGCTGTTGAAGGATTTGAGTTAAACGCCCTCGATTATTTGTTAAAACCAGTTGCCTTCGATCGCTTTAACAAAACTATCGAAAGGGTTCGCGAGTATATTTCCCTCAAGAAATCGAACGACGTGGAAGCGCCAGATTTAGAAAATGATCATATTTTTATCAAATCCAATCAGAAGTTGGTTAAACTATCTTATGACCAAATTTTTTATGTTGAAGCTTTTGCAGATTATGTAAAATTATTCACGGCCGAGAAACGATACATCACCTTGCAAACCATGAAAAACATGGAGCAAAAACTTCCAAAAGAAAAATTTATTCGTGTGCATAGATCCTTTATTGTTGGATTAAAATATATCACAAGCTTTAACAGCAGTGAGGTAGAAATTGGTGCTGTAAAAATTCCGGTTGGAAAAAATTACAAAGACGAGTTTTTGATAAAATTAAGAAGTAAAAATATTCTTTAGACCCAACAAATCAAGACTTAGCAGTTTAAAATTTTTCTAATTCATAAACTTAATTCTTATCAAGTTTCTTGGGTTTTATACTAAATACCAGTTTTTTTTATTGCTAAATTTTAATTTTAAAAGAATTTGTTTTAAATTTCCAAATAATTATTTGATCCATTTGATTTAGATAAAAATGAAAAAAACTATTCTTATCCTATTTACTTTATTCGCCAGCATAATTGTGCTTGAATCTTTTGACACCTTAAAATTGAATAAAAAAAATGGCAGCGAACCGGGATACACAGGCTCGCCAGGTGACACCTTAAAAAACTGTACTGTTTGTCATGGTGGAGTGGCCTTGCCTGTTAACGGATGGATAACTTCTAATATACCAAAAGAGGGTTATACACCCGGTGAAACCTATACAATTACGGCAACTAATTCTGAATTTGGCGCTACACGTTTTGGCTTCGAAATTTCACCCCAGAATTTAAAAGGAGACATATTAGGCACTTTGGTGATAACAGATACCACAACCACCCAGTTAGTTGGAAATGAAAAGTACATCACCTATAAATCGGCCGGCGTTGATGGGCAAGATTATAAAACCTGGGTATTCAATTGGATTGCGCCTCAATCGGCTACAGAAGATGTTGTTTTTTACGGCGCTTTTAATGCAAATTTTAATGGAACAAAGGTTGGAGATCACACATATCTATCTACTTTAAAAGTAAAATCAATTTTGAGTTCGGTAATTAAAAATGCGAACGCTACAGATAACAAATTCCGTATTTTTCCTAATCCGGCTAATGAACAAATTGAAATCAGCATAAATTCAAATTCAAATTCAAATCAGAGCCTCTTAATTGAACTGTATGATGTTTATGGAAAAAAAATAGAGATTAATCAGCGAATTATCCAAAATAGCAAACGATTGGATATAAGTCATTTGGAAACAGGTTCCTACATTCTACAATTAATTGAAGGAGAAACCATTCAATTTCAAAAATTTCTGGTATTGCATTAAATTTAAAATCAGAATTTAAAATTTAGACTTTGGATTTGATTTGAGCTACACTCAGTTTTTAATAAAATAGTGGGAGCCAATAAAATTTCCGTTAGTAGAATTCATCTTCAAAATATACATACCGGGCTTCAAATCTGCTATATCGATGCGATCTATTACACCGGCGGTTTCCATCACCTTTTTACCCGACAAATCAGTAAAACTCGCATGGTATTCCTGTGGCTCCAAGCCCTTTAAAAAAATGATATCCTTGGCAGGATTTGGAAAAATACCAAACTCTATCTCGGGTTGAGTGATATTTACCACCGCCGGAAAATCTTCCCACTCGGTATCAATATCATCAATTATTAAAACTGTTCCGGGCTTGCAACGATTTCCATCCGACTTTTCAACACTGTTAATTACAGCAAAAACAAAGGTGTCGCATTTATGATTACTATTGTAATACATTGGCAGATATACTTTGGTGTAAGTATCTTCCCGCTTAGCAAAAATATAATAAGTACCTCCTTGATTAATCATTCTATTCGTTTTTTTATCACGATAGCCAACGCTGATGTAAAGAGCTCCGGAGTCTATACCATTGGGTTTATATTTATAGGTAAAACTAATTAGCTTTAATCGGCGACTCCAAGGATATTGAACACCTGAATTAATATCACTGCCATACACCATAATGCTTGGCAAAGTATCAATATTATTATTGCCATCTCTAAATTCATAGGTTTGCATGTGCGCGGCAAACTGCCCTTCTTTTGCATCAGTAGTTTGAAAAACGGTAGCCGGCAAACCGTATTCAGGACTTAAATCATTCAAGGTAATCCATCCTTCGGGATCAATAAATGCCGTATTATCTATCCAATTTTCAAAATTTTCATTGATTAAAGATTGGTTGAAACCTTTAAAACTAATCAGGCAAAGGGTTAAAGTTAAAAAAATCGGGTTCACTTTCATTTATTGTAGGTTCTATATTTCAAAGTTAATTTGTTATTTTCAAACTCAAAATAAATGATTAGATTTTTTTTAAACAATCTAAATAAAAAATAAAATTATACCGATTATGCAAAATTTGCAGTCTAATTTTATTGCTTGTGCACTATTATTTTGTTATATCGGCATTTACTATTGTAAATTTACTTTTCGGGCAAAGACCAATTAATAGCATATAAGCGTTTAAAAACCAGTTGAAGAAGTATAAAGAAGATTAAAAACCCAGCTATTTCATATCGAAAACCCAGATCCCAAGCACCATGATAATCGTAGGAATTGTGTGAATGCGATTCTAAATAGAACACCGGCATAAATGGTGTTGCCAAAATAAACAGATTTAAGCAAGCCGTTTGAAACCAAGATTGACTCTTGTTTGCAAATAAGACTAAGGCCCCGATACCTAAGCCGAAATATATGGTGAAGTAAATTCCAAATATACTTCCTTGATTAAAATGGCCACCTAAACCAATAAATATGGCTGAAAGTACCATTATGACAATACCACTAACAAAGGTTAGAACAAAATCGCGGCGGCGTACATTTCTATATATCATAAAGAAAAGCGTGGTATAAAACAGGAGGTACCACATAAAATGCATAAATCCGGATTCACCGTAAAAGGTAGTTTTTGTTTTATTGCGAATAATAGAATGCATTTTGTCTTCAAGGGCCTGATTGGTTTTGGATGCCCCAAAATAAAAAATATCTGGGTGATACTTAAAATTGTTGTTTGCATTAAATCGTCCGAGAAAATATTCGGCACTGCTATCTTCCACAATCTGGTATTTTTTTGCCACTTTTAAAAAATTGTTTATGAGCTTTAGTTGATCTAACCTAGATTTTTTTTGTTGAAATAGCTTTCGGCTGTATGATTCACAATTTAAGCCATATTTTGAATTACCTTGTTTACAAGTGTCGAAAATTACCGTATCAATTTTAGGGTATGCTTCCCTTTCCAATTCACCACCTCGACTCATAAAATGCTTATCTTCTATTTGATTTAAGAACTCTTCATAACCAAAAGCTTCAAAATTATTAAAGTTATAAAGGTACATGCTCTTATTGTTCGCATCACTTTCAGAACTACTTATATAATTGTAATAACCGCGAGGGAAAAATGGAGCCCCTAGGTTCAAGGTATTAATATCCTCAGCCAATTCATTATTCGATACCAAATTTTTAACCTTCAAAACATAAAAATAGGGAAAAGAAAACATGGTAGTTGCAATCATCAGAATACATAAAAAATTGAGTATAAAATTCAAATATTCATCACCTAGAGGACGTTTACCAAATTGTTTAAATGAATTAAACCTACCAACATGAATCATCCAAACCACCAAATAGGTTATTGATACAATAAAAAATAGCCAAACCCAATCATTCAAATCCCTTAAGCTGCCTAGGTTTACAGGCATTAGCATGGCTAAACCACCAAAAATAATATTGGTAATAATTACAGAATAAAGCACGTAGTGAATACGACTTTGCCATATATTAGGAAAATGAGTGAGTAAATAATGATCGAATTGCTTTATAAAGGAAGGGACAAACCGTTGTAAATTCATTGTTTTAGTTTGAAAGTTTAAACTTGGTTAAAGAATTTTTTAGTTGAACGGGTTAAATCTCTAAAATAAGAAATCTCGATACCACCTTCAATAAGTTGCTTTAAAATTTGCATAGATGTAACTGAATTATCGCATCGTATAATATAAATGCCACCCTGAAATTTAACATTTACCGAATCTATTTCTTGTAAAAGTTGCAAAATATTTTCACGACTTGCCTTAGTTTCAACTTCCGTTTCGGTATATGCTTCCAAAACCTCTTTACCGTCAACAGTAGAATTATAAATACTCGCGCCATTGCGCAAAAACACAATATGATTGGCCACCTTTTCTACTTCATGGAGTTGTTGTGAACTAAATAAAATAGCCAAAGGGTTAGTTTCAGATTTGGCAATATTTCTTAAATCCTGCAAAAATGTTTGTTGAGCATTAATATCCAAATTAGCCAAAGGCTCATCCAGTATCAGCAATTTGGGTTGAAGTAACAAAATTCTAGCTAATTCAAATCGCGTGCGATAACCACTTGAAATTTGCGTCCAAAATAGATTTTGATATTTGTGTAAACCCAAACGGGTTATCATAATTTTTACCAAATATTCATTTTCAAAGCCGTAAATACCGCGGGAAGACGCTGCAAAGTGCAAATTATTTTTCAGTTTGCCATACCAGCGTGGAATGCGTTGAGGGATGTAAGCAATATTTCGTTTTAAATCATATAAACTTGAATCGATATTGCCGGTAACCTGATAATCGATACTGCCTTCATCTAAACTTAAATCACAGGCGATCATTCGCAACAAGGTAGTTTTTCCGTTGCCGTTTTCTCCTACAACGCCAATGAGTTCACCGGGAAGCACACTGATATTAATTGGTTTCAGATAAAATTGACCAGATCGGTATGACTTAGAAATTTCGGATGCATCGGCTATTGCAGAATGCGATTGCATATTCGACGGCATTCGTTCGATACATAAATCAGTAAGCGCTCTTACTTCGGAAATAAAGGCGCTTGAAGGTGCTTTATCCGCTTCAACACTGGCATTAAGATCATCACATAAACTCAAGACTTTCAGCTTTTCGGTTCTATCCAAAGCCGTGTTTAGACATAAATCTAAAAACCATCTAAAACCAAACACATAATTTTCAGAATCCAGCTGATTTAAAATGTCAATTACATTATCCTTATCTGAGACTTTCATTTATTAAATTAAACTTCAATTTTACGAAAGTATTTTGTCATTCTATTATAAAACGACGAATACTGCTAATTTTCTGACGGCTTAATAATTCAAAGAAGATACGAAATGAATTGGTTTACTCAAAACTGAATTTAGAAATTTATCTTAACGCATTTCGATACAGCCAGTAAAAACTTTAAAAGACCCAACAAGACGAAATATTTACAATGAAATCATGCCGAAGGGTATCTATTCAACAATACCCAACCTTTCATTCAATAATTTTTCATCATTGGCTTCAAACAAAGGTTTGTGATAGTTTTGTAGCTTTGAAAGCATACTTAACATAGCTATTTTCTCTTGTTCGGTAAGATCACCATTTACAAGCAAAGAGACATTATGCATCTGACTATTTACAGCAATAATTGCTTTAAATCCAGCCGGAGTTAACTCAAGTAATTTACTGCGTTTGTCATTGGGATTATTGGTTTCTTTAATTAGTCTCTGCCTAAGTAATCGCTTTAAAACCTCATTACCGGATTATTTTTCAGCTATATTTTTACGTATAACATCTGCCTTCATCAATTTTTTATCAGATAGTAAGGATGCTAAAAAACTAAAGTCATCAATGGAATATATTTGAGAATTCTTAAAGATTTTCCGAGAATAAAATAAGGCGTATTTATACATGGAATAAACGGAAACTAAAATGTTTGATTTCGTTGTTTCTTGTACAACCTTTTCGTCTTTAGGACTTGCATTTACTTGCCCTGAAAGCCAGTTAGCAAAGTTTTTATCATCCCATTGCTCCCCATCTGAAAGGTGTTTTTCAAATTGTTCTACCAATCAATTAACTTTTTCAAGGTAGTATATTCTGTCATTTTTGTATTTTATAAAACAAACGTAATAAATAATTGCTTCTTAAAATTTAAACCACTCTAATAATTCAAAAGTATCGCATTATATCAAACCAATAATGGACTTCTCTTTTTTAAAACTCTTCATGTTTTCTATTGCCTTTTACTTAATGCCTGAAAATGTTAATGCCCAAAATACGGGTAGTATCAGCGGAAGCATCTTTGAAAAAAACACCCAGAAAGCACTCCCCGGAGCAGTTGTTCTTATTGAAGGTACAAATTTAGCAACGGCTTCTGATGTTTTAGGACGATTTAGAATTCTAAACATTCCAGTTAAAACATACAATCTTGTTATTAGCTCTATCGGTTTCAAAAAAATTACACTTTATAATGTTGTTGTGAACAGTGGTAATGAAAAAGTTTTCACTATAAAAATTGAAGAAGAAACTTCGGCATTGGGAGAGGTTGTAGTTACTGGCAATAAACGAAGTGTTAGCGTGGCCAATTTAGAAACGCGGCTAAGTGTGCAACGATTAACTACCTTAGAAATACAAAGCAACCCGGGTGGCAGTTTCGACATCCGTAAGGTAATTCAAACATTACCTAGTGTAGGTGGCGGCGTTGGAGGAGGTACTTTTCGCAATAATATCATTATTCGTGGTGGTGCATCAAACGAAGTGTGTTTTATTTAGATGGTATTGAAGTACCGGTAAATAATCACTTTCAAACGCAAGGTGGCAGTGGCGGACCTCAGGGAATTTTAAATACATTTTTTATTGAGGATGCAAAACTTAGTACTTCGGCTTTTGGTGCGAGATATCACAACACGCTTAGCAGTGTATTTCAGTTTAAACAAAGAGTGGGTAATGCAAATAAATTTCAAGGTAACGATCGTGCTAATGTTCTCGAAACCGCTCTGACTTTGGAAGGTCCTTATCTAAAAATAAAAAAACTACTTTTTTACTTTCTGGTCGAAAATCTTTTTATTAGCTATTTTTTAAAGTACTTGACGCACCCCTTTTACCAAGTTTCTGGGATATTAAAACAAAAATAACCCATAAAATAGATGACAAAACCACCCTCAATTCTATTGGTATAGGTGTAATTGATAATTTCAGGTCTATTGCCACAAAGGTGATAACTCCAGAAAAATTATATAATCTTAATTCAGCTCCAAGAATTTCGTTTAGCTATGGAGTAGCAAAAAAGTGGACCTTGAATGCTTCAAGCGGTGTGTATTATAAATTACCGGTTTATTCTGTGTTAGGTTTTGCAGATAATAATAATGTGCTTGCAAATAAAAGTGCAAAATATACTCGCTCAACCCACTATACAAGCGATGTAGAATTTTTACCAAATGACGGATTGCGTTTTACGGTGGAAGGATTTTGCAAACAATACGCCAATGTTGCTGTATCTGCAAGAGATGCAATTTCATTAGCCAATTTGGGAACTGATTTTACCGCGCTTGGCAACGAGGCGGTAATTACAAATGGCAAAGGCAAAGCTTATGGTATTGCATTATTTGTACAGAAGAAATTGACAAAAAAGTTCTTTAGAATTCTGTCGTACACTTATTACCGTAGTTTGTATAGTGGCACCTGTAGCAAATTGATTGTAAGTAGTTGGGACAATAGGCAGTTATTATCCGATACTTGGGGTTAAAAGTTTCCAAGAAACTGGGAATTGGGTTTAAAATTCCGTTACCAAGGTGGCGCACCTTTCACACCGTTTGATGAAACTGCTTCACGATTAAATTATGCTACTAAAGGAACAGGATCCTTGGATTTTGCAAGATTAAATTCGTAACGCTTGGGAGCCTTTAATAGCCGTGATGTAAGGATAGATAAAAAGATTGACTTGAAAAAGTTCACGATTGATGCGTTTTTAAATGTAACCAATTGGTTTGGCGCAAGAACTGAATCAGAAAATCAATATTCTTGGGAAAGAACAGTCGACAATAGGACATTTAAAACAACTGACGGCCTTGCCATTAAAGCAGATGGCAGCAATGCCATACCAACGAGGTTAAAAGATGATGCCGTAAGTGCGATTCCTACAATTGGACTGATTATTTTATTTTAGAGTTTTATTTGAGAGGAATTGATAGGCATTTTTATGAGGTTATCGATTTTGAGGTTAATTTAAGTTTATAGGATTTTCTTCTTTTGATTTTTAAAGATTGGAAGAATCTACCTGCTAGGGCTGGGCTGCGTTTAATCCTTAAATTTCAACGGCTACTCTTCGTTGAATATTTTTTCAAATCAAAGACCGTTTGTTACATTTTATTTTATTCTTTGATGTCTATTTTTTTTAAATCGGCAGTTGCCGGGCCATTGATTACTTTACCTTCTGTTGTAAAGCGTGAACCATGTGCTGGGCAATCAAATGATTTTTCTTCTGCATTCCATTGCAAAATTGCACCAAGGTGCGGACACACCGCACTGCAGGTATGCAGGTTATTTTGTTCATCGCGGTAAATGGCAATCTTTTTTATGCCTGAAGAAATTATTCCTCCCTGTCCCGGTTTTAATTCATCAGCATCTTTTACATCACCTTTGGTAACCCAATCTGCATATTGCGAAATCATGTTTCCTGCTTCATGCAAATAATCCCAACCAGTTTTAATAGTAATTCGTGAAGGGTTGTATAAATCTATCCATGGATTTTCTTTTCCGGTGATGATGTCGGTTAAAATAATTGCACCCAAAGTGCCGTGTGTCATTCCGTTTCCTGAATCTCCAGTGATGATGTAAATATTTTCGTCACCCGGATTTTTACCGATGAATGCCATTGAATCTATTGGTTCCATTACCTGTCCCGACCATTTGTATTCGAGATTTTCCATTTCAGGAAATCTTTTCCTAGTCCACTCGATTAATTTGGTATATCTTTCTTCTTCAGGAATATTTTCATCATTAGCTTGCCCTACTTTATGGTCTTCCCCTCCAGAAATTAAAAGGTCGTGCGTGTTATCAAGTTCTTGTAATCGCACATAATGATAAGGTGATGCAATCCATTTAGAATTTTTATTTCCTGTGTCCCACCATAAAGCGTAAGGCAATTTTCCTTTTGGAATTTTTGCTGCAATAACATAGGTACGGTAGGCCCATTGTTTGGTGTGCATGGTAACCCAATCATTCACTGGTGTGTTGGTTGCAATTACAATGTGCTTAGCTTTGATTTCAAAACCGTTTGCTTTTGCTCCTTCTGTTGAAATTTGTTCCGCTTTTGTTTCGGTGTAAATACTGCCTCCCATACCTATGATTGCATCTGTGAGACCTTTCAAATATTTCATAATATGAAACTGACCTTGTTCAGGAAATTTAATGCACCATTTTCCTTCTTCAGATTCTAATGCAGGAACTTGTGCTAACATTTCTGTGAGCAGTCCTACGTTTTTTGTTGCTTCATATTCTTTTTCTAAAGTCTCTTTTGTATCGCTTCCACTTAAAAATAAGTATCCTGGGACTCTTATAAAATTGCAATCAATGTTTTCATATTTAACTGTATTCGCAATAAACTGAATTGCCTCTATATGACTGTTTGCCGCAAGTATTGCTTTTTCTTTTCCGAATATTTTTTCAAGTTCAAAATATCGGTCGTCTAATGCACATGTAAGGTGTCCTGTTGTTCGACCAGTTTCGCCACTACCGATATAACCGTCATCTACTAAAATAATTTTTCTACCTGCTTTTAATAAACAATATGCAGTTGTTAATCCTGCTATCCCACCACCAACAATTAAAATATCGATTTCAATGTTTTGTTTTAGTGTTTCAAAAATAATTGGCTCGGTTGATGCTATCCAAAAAGACTTATTTTCACCTGAAGTTATATTGCTGTCAATTGGTTCGGATATAGAAGTATTCATTTTAATTATTTTAATCTTTAATTTTTGCTTGAAATAAATTTGTTTAGAAGGACTTCTAATAAATGGGCTACAAACTTGCTTACGTTTGGTTGATTGCTACATGAAAATTGGAGAACAAAAGTATTTAAAATACCCGTAATACCAATCTGACCTATTATCAACTCCTACCAAGAAAATTTATTTACTTTCTTGCTGCTTTACTAATTTGTTGTAAACACCCATAATTAAAATAGGGGCTACCCATTGCCCGACAAACGATGCTTTTTTATCGTTGCCCGTACATTTTAATGTTAGCGAGAGAGCTGCTGCCCCTAATGCTGCAAATAAGAACGAGTCGGATGGCCATTTAATTGTTTGCTTTTCAATTGCTTCGGTTAACATGTCTTCTTTTGATGTTGAATTTTCCATTTTTGCTTTTATTTAATATTGATTGAATATATTCGTTATAAATTAATTTTCCCATGTTCGCCCTCTGTGTATTCTTTTCCTGTTACGATTGCTTTTAGCATGTTGAACAACACAACCATTTTGTTTGAACTGCTGTCCCAATAATTTACTTCGTTGGGAACAACTTTTATCAGTGTTATGTCGGGGTCGTCTAAGCCAAGCGGGAACCATGCTTTCATAATAGAACTCCACAACTCTTTCATTTTATTTTTGTCGTTTACTAAGGTTGCAATACCATGTATCATTAAATAATTTTGACTTTTTTCATTAGCGATGGCTATAGAAACTTTTTTACTTGTTTCAATTTCTTCAACTTTATAGGATGATGCTTTTGTGAAAAACCACATAGTTCCATCGTCGTCAATTTTATTTATCCCCATTGGTCTGCCCGATAAATTTTCTGTATTTTCTTCGTTGGTAATCAGCATGCATATACGAACATCTTTAACCATCTCCACTAATTTTGCTACATTTTGGTTTATTATCTCTTTCATTTTTTGTTTAATTTGTATTAATAGTTAAAAATTAACACCACAAAAGTATCCCAAGTGTTTTCGGAAAACATTTCACAATAAAGAAAATAAGTTACCACATTCACACTTCTAGCGCTAACTACAGAGAACTGTTTTGGTGTTTTTGGGCAAAAAAAATGTCAGGCAAATCGTGTTGATTTGTGTTTAGGCTTTGCCTCACTTTTTATCTTGCTGAAGCATTAACTGTCTTTTTATTCTGTCGAGGTTTGATTGGAATATACGGTCCAAACCGGTTTGCGGCTACAAGAAATTGGCGATTTTTACCACAAAGTTGATGCGGAGAACCAATGTTTGATTAACCACAAACGTGTCTACGGAGTAATGAACCGTTCTCGTCTTAAACGTGACCAAACCGCTGTTATAGGCAGTATGCGCCACACAGGATACGTCACGGTACGTGTCCCCCGAATTAAATAAAACAATTTTTAGTCGATATAGAAATAACTAATTATTTTAGCGACTCTACTTCTGTCAAGGTGAATTTGTCGAAGGTTATAATGAGTACTGCTTAGGCTTTCACTATATTGAAGTCCAACGAAATGTTTTTTGGCTTGGAAGTGTGTATGTTGATGCGGTCGCCAACGAGTCAATGGTTCACCGATAATGACCGTTACTTGCTTTTCAATCATACCAATTTTTATGGAAGCAAATTTTTTGTCGGTATAGCCAGATGAATACCTTGTGTCTGGAATACAGGATGTAGCGAAAAGAAATAGAATGATAAAAATTGTCGGGATTGTGAAAGTGTGTCTTAACCGTCTGTTCATTTATAGGGAAGTTGCATAACGATTGTAGATGACTGTTTCAGAATTTCTGATAATAGTTATTGATTCGCGCTATCACAGGATTATAATCCTTGGCTTTTAGTTCCAAAGCATTTCATTGTATTCGCAGATTTATCTCCTTCAACTTTGCGATAATACTTATGCGCAATTTTCGACTTTTATAGATTCTCAATATGAGTTACCATTTGCCTTAAACTCACGAGGATTTAAGAGAACATGCCATTTATTAACCACACTGTGATTACATGGTTGAAAAAAAACAAAAGACCTATGCCAAACGCTATAAGAAAAAGGGAGGTAACATGATAGAACCTGTCCTACGAACCAAGTTAAATTTTCTAAACTCAAGGGAATAGAGATGCAAATAAACATGTAGTGATGTAAGTGTCTTAAAACCTTAAAAATCTTATAAAATTGAGGCATCCAAAACTAGAAATCATCGAACAAACTCTAATAAAAAGAGGCCTAGGACAACTTTTGCTTATTATTTCCCTTTTTGGTCGGTGTCTGCACCAACCGAAATGAAATCTAAACACTACAGTATTGGCTCGATAATTTCAAAAAAGCCAACCCAAACAGATCTCAAAACGGTTGTTTGTTATAGATTGAGTCGATTAGGAACGATAAGAAAATATGGTTTGAAATTGCAACGAGCTCTGTATGCACAAGGATGCCGCGTTAAGGGCAGAAGCGGATATCCTTTTTGAGAGGTACGAGCAAAAAGATAGCAGTGG
>Ga0105048_10001727_pt1 | contig 35266 bp, 24 predicted proteins | sample MAT05_FD_78382 | JGI IMG/M metagenome (GOLD analysis project Ga0105048, IMG submission 78382) | Freshwater microbial communities from Lake Fryxell liftoff mats and glacier meltwater in Antarctica - MAT-05 | ecosystem: Environmental > Aquatic > Freshwater > Ice > Liftoff microbial mat | place... | reverse complement strand
CGCAGCATGGTCGCCAGTGTGACAGCGACCGATGCCACACCCCTCTCGATGATCGAGCGGGCCGCCTCAGGCGAAGGCGACTGCCAGCACGTCGGCGTAGGTGTCGGCCAGATGGAACGTCATCTGCTCGCGCACCTTCTCCGGCACGTCCTCCAGGTCGGGGCCGTTGCGCTTGGGCAGGACGACTTCCGTCAGCCCTGCCCGGTGTGCCGCGAGCACCTTCTGCTTGACGCCACCGATCGGCAGCACCTTGCCCTGCAGCGTGATCTCGCCGGTCATGCCCAGCGTGGGCTTGACCAGCTTGCCGGTGAGCAGGCTGACCAGCGCGGTGGTCATCGTCACACCAGCGGAGGGGCCGTCCTTGGGAACGGCACCGGCGGGCACGTGCACGTGCACGCGCTTGGCCATGGTCGCCGGGTCGACACCCAGCTCGGCGGCGTGCGAGCGCACGTACGACAGCGCGATGTGTGCGCTCTCCTTCATCACATCGCCCAGCTGGCCGGTGAGGGTGAGCGTCGGCTCGCCGTCCTGCGCCAGGTCGAAGGCGGTCGTCTCGATGAACAGGACATCACCGCCCGCACCGGTGACGGCAAGGCCGGTGGCGATACCAGGCACGTTGGTGCGCTCGGGAATCGAGTCGTCGACCTTGGCGCGACCCAGCCACTCGCGAACGTCGGCGACGCCGACGCTGACGGGCGGCAACTGCTGGGCGGTGGCGACCTTCGCCGCGATCTTGCGGGTCAGCTTGCCCAGCTCGCGCTCCAGCGAACGTACGCCGGCCTCGCGGGTGTAGCCGCTGATGGTGGTGCGAATCGCGTCGTCCTCCACCAGCACCTCCTCGGCGGTGAGGCCCGCCCTCGAGAGCTGCCGCGGCAGTAGGTAACGCTGCGCGATGAACACCTTTTCCTCCTCGGTGTACCCATCGAGCCGGATGAGGTCCATGCGGTCGAGTAGCGGCGCGGGGATGGTGTCGGCCACGTTGGCGGTGGCGATGAACACGACCTGCGACAGGTCGAGCTCGATCTCCAGGTAGTGGTCGCGGAACGTGTGGTTCTGCGCTGGGTCGAGCACTTCCAACAATGCGGCGGTCGGGTCGCCACCCCACCCACCGGGGCTGACCTTGTCGACCTCGTCGAGCAGCACGACCGGGTTCATCGAGCCGGCCTCGATGATGGCGCGCACGATGCGGCCCGGTTGGCTACCCACGTACGTGCGGCGATGGCCACGGATCTCGGCCTCGTCGCGCACGCCGCCCAGTGACACGCGCACGAAGTTGCGGCCCATCGCTTTCGCGATCGACTCGCCGAGGCTGGTCTTGCCGACACCGGGAGGGCCGATGAGAGTCATCACCGTGCCGGCAGCGCGGCCGTCGGTCTCGGCGACGCCGCGCTCGGCGCGCAACTTGCGCACCGCCAGGAACTCGACGATGCGGTCCTTCACGTCATCGAGCCCGTGGTGGTCGGCGTCGAGTTGCGCGCGAGCGCTGTCGAGTTCCAACTGGTCCGGTGTGCGAGTGGCCCACGGCATTTCGACGACACGGTCCAGCCACGTGCGCACCCAGCTGTGCTCGGGGGACTGCTGGCTCATCCGGTCGAGTCGGTCGATCTCCTTCGCCACGAAGGTTGCCGTCTTCTCCGGCAGGTGAGCGCGTAGCTCGTCGAGCTTGTTGCGGTACTCGCCGACCACGTCGTCGTCGCCCTCACCCAACTCCTTGCGAATGGCGGTCATCTGCTGACGCAGCAGGTAGTCGCGCTGCTGCTTGTCGACCCCCTCGGTGACGTCGGCGCGAATCTGCGCGCTCACCTGCAGCTCGGCGATGTGCTGGCGTGCCCACTCGGTGAGCAGCGCGACACGCTGCTCGACATCAACCGTGAGCACCACCAGCGCGCGACGCTCGTCGTCGGCCTCGCTCCAGGTGGTGACCGCATCGGCCAGGGCGCCGGCCTCGTTGATGGTGCGCAGGATCTCTGGCAGACGGCGGCTCTGGCGTAGTTTGGCTATCTCCTCCAACACCACTCGCAGCTCGCGGGTTGCGGCCTCCACCCGAGGTGTCGGGCGGGTGTCGGAGATTGCCTCCACGTCGGCGTGGTCGGCGCCGCGCTCGCTGGGGTGGACTGCGACCACACGGACCCGATGCTCGGCTTGAACGATGGCGGCTTGCTGACCGTTGGGAAGGGTGGCGGTGTTGGGCACCCGCGCGACGACCCCGATCTCGCTGAGGTCGGCCAGCAGGACGAGCCGGCCATCGCCGCGACCGGCGGCTTCGACAGCGGCCCGTGTGCCGTCGTGGTCGAGCAAAATGGTGACGACGGTGCCGGGCAGCACCACCGAGGGAAGCCGGAGGATCGGGAGGAGGGTGACGGGTCGAATTGCGGTCTCAGACATGGGCACAACGTAGCGTCACGAAACTTGATTGCAACCGACTCAGCATTGTGTGCTGTATGTCACTCCACCTTGGGTGGGTCCCTGAGAGCAAGGTATGCGAGCAAGAGGCCGATCAGGAGGCCGATGAGCAGGACGCTGCGCAGCAGCCAGCGCAAGGTGCCGATGAGGAATCCGAAGGCCCAGAACACGATGAGGGCCACGATGACCCAACCGATGACGGTGGCCAGTGACGACTTCATGTACGCAGCGTACGCCCGCCTGGATCAGGCAGGTGCGGTGAGTGCCGCTGCCTTGGCGAGCGCCTCTTCCCACGTGGCACCGGCTGCCAGCAGGTTGCGGAACGGCATGACCATCTTCGGCTTGCTGACGCCCAACACGCCGCGCAACCGACCCTGGTAGCCGTACAGCGCAGCGAATGCCCCGTCGGGGCTGCCTGCGAACACGTGCACTTCGTCGCCACCGTGGGCTCGGCCGACGAACTGGATGCGGCTGTCGAACTGGTCGCTCCAGAAGAACGGCACCGACACGTAGGGCTCGGGTTGCTCGCAGCGCGCGACAGCGAGCAGATTTTTGGCAGCGGCGGCGCCCTGCTCAGCGGCGTTGGTCCAGTGCTCGACCCGCATCTCCTCATCGTCGAACCCGGCGAACACTGCGTTGGGCCAGCGCGCACAGTCGCCGGCTGCGTAGACACCTGGCACACCCACGTTCAGGGTCGCGTCGCAGACAACACCGTCGCGGATGATCAGTCCGCTGCCGGCCAACCAGTCGGTGTTGGGTGCAACACCTACCCCGACGAGCACGACGTCGCTCTCGACCAGCGACCCGTCACCAAGGCGAACGCCGGTGACCTGCCCATCGGCGCCCTCGATGCCTGCGACGTGGACACCGCACCGCAATGCGACATCGTTGCGTGTCTGCACACTGGCGACGGCCGCGCCCATCTCCGCACCCAGCCCGCGAATCAACGGCGACGCGGCACCCTCCAAGACCGTGACCGCACAGCCGCGGGCGCGCACGGTGGCCGCGACCTCCAACCCGATGAACCCGGCGCCGATCACGGTGACCCTGGCCGTGCCGTCGGCGATCAGGTCGCGTAGACCGAGCGAATCCGACAGGGTGCGAAGTTCCACCACACCGTGCAAGGAAGGCTGGTCCGCCAGACTGCGCGGGGAGGCACCGGTCGCGATGATCAACCCCTCGTAGGTGACCGTCGATGCGTCGTCGAGCGACACTGTACGGGTGGTCGTGTCGAGAGCGACCGCCCTCACACCCAGGCGCAAGGTGAGGCGCAGCGATGCGAAGTCTTCGTCCTTGCGAAGGCGAATGCGGTCCGGCTCCCAGTCGCCTGCCAAGAGCTTCTTCGACAGAGGCGGCCGGTCGTAAGGGACTTCCTGCTCGGCGCCGATGAGGGTGATCTCGCCGTCGAAGCCCTCCTGGCGCAGCGTCTCGCACGCGCGCAGCCCAGCCAGCGACGCGCCGACAACGACGATGCGATGCAGTGTCCCCATGCGTCGCAGCGTACTCACCGTACCGAATACGGTCTTGGCCGGAACCAACTGCCTGCTGGTGGCGTCCAACGGGCAGCAGTTCTGCATGGGGTGAGGAGAACAAGATGGCACAGCGAACGACCGTTCGAGTCGGGGCGGTTCTGGTGGTGATGGGGCTGGTCGTTGCTGCGTGCACCGATGGCGGCGGTAGTGCCACCACCTCGAGCCCCGGCCAGGGCACGCAGAACACGTCCGGAACCAACCCCGACCAGCCGTCCGGTGACGGCGTCGCGCCCCGAGTCTTCGGCCTGCAGCTGTCCGAGGGCGAGCCACAGGCTGCGCCACCGCCGACCACGCCCGTGGTCGCTGGTGCCGAGCTCGACCGGCAGCGCATCGACGAGATCATCGCCCGCCTGCCTGCCTGGTCGGACGCAGAACTGCAGCAGCCCGACTTCAACTGGCCCGTTCAGTCGACGCCACCGCCGCGCACCGGCAACACCGTGGTCGAGGCGTTTCCTCCGGTGGACGTCACGCCGCTGATACCGGTCGACAGCGGCCCGCTGGAAGTGCTGCGCGTGCAGCCGGAGGGTGATGTACCGATCGCCCCCTACGTGTCCGTCACCTTCAACCAGCCAATGGTGGCCGTCGGCACGGTTCGTCAGGTGAACGCGCCGGACGTGCCGGTGACCATCTCGCCGGACATTGCGGGTGCCTGGCAGTGGATAGGCACTCGCACCCTGCGTTTCGACGCGAACAGCGATGCCTTCGATCGACTGCCGATGGCCACCACCTTCACGGTCACGGTGCCCGCCGGCACCAAGCCTGCGGCAGGTGGCGCACTGGCGAAGGAGCAGTCGTTCGACTTCACGACGCCGCCGCCGACGGTGATCACGATGTCGCCGCAGAGTGATCAGATTCTTCGCGACCAGATCTTCGTGGTCGAGTTCGACCAGCGCATCGACCCTGCCGCCGTCCTGGCGGCGATTCGTCTCGAAGCCGGCGGCGACGATGTGGCGCTCCGGCTTGCGACTGCCGACGAGATTGCCGCTGATGACGGCGCGGCGGCTTTGAGTTCGGGAGCAGAGGACGGGCGATGGCTTGCCTTTCGTGCGACGGACCAGCTTCCCGCCGACACGGCACTGACCATCGCAGTCGGCCCCGACACCCCATCGGCGGAAGGGCCGGCAACGACCACCAATTCGCAGTCGTTCTCGGGTCGCACCTACGCCGCGCTGAAGGTTGTCCGCACGTCGTGTGCGTATGACGACCAGTGCCCGCCCGGCAGCCAGATCTTCGTCGAGTTCAACAACGAGCTCGACCTCGATGCCAGCAATGTCGACGCCGTCAAGATTTCGCCCGAGTTGGCCGGAGCCTCCGTCAGCATCAACTACTCGACCCTGATGATCCAGGGTGCGACGCAGCCGAACACCGAATACGTGGTCACCGTTCCCGGCTCGTTCTCCGACGTCCACGGGCAGCCGCTGGGCAAGGACACCGACGTCAAGATCGGGGTCGGCTCGGCGCTGCCCAGCATCCAACAGTTCGACCAGATCACCACCCTCGACCCGTTTCTCGACGACCAGCAGCTGTCGCTGTTGACCGTGGGTCACGACGGGCTGCGCGTGCGTGTGTTCGCCGCTGACCCTGCCAACTTCAAGGACTACCTGGACTACGTCTATGGGTTGGACGACGTCAACCGTGAAGACCCCACGTGGGGCGTGCTGGCGGACGAAACGATCAGGACGAAGGGTGATGAGAACGTCACGCTGGACACGCCCATCGACCTCGCCGGCATCCTGAATGGCCGGCCTGGTCACGTGATCGTGCTGGTCGAGCCAATCCCCGCGGTGTCTCCGAATTCGAACGACTATTGGCAGAACCGCCCAGCGATCACCTGGGTGCAGAGCACGCAGCTCGGGCTGGATGCACTGTCGGACGCGACGCGTTCTGTCGCATGGGTGACGGACCTGCGCACGGGCCGGCCGGTCGCTGACGTCTCGCTCGCGATGAATGGCGATGCGGTCGGTGCCACCGATACCGACGGTCTGGCCACCTTCGGCCTGCCGTCGCCATCGGCGGATTCCTTCGGGCCGGCCCTGGTCGCGAGCCGTGGTGGAGATTCGGCGATCATCGGGTTGCAGTCGACACGGCAGGAAGTCCGTGACGAGTCGCGCTGGTACGTGTTCGATGATCGTCAGGTGTACCGGCCGGGCGAAACGGTGAAGGTCAAGGGTTGGGTGCGGCGACTGACGCTGAGCAGCGATGCGCGACTGAAGGCCCTCGGCGCTGCGACGACCGTGCAGTACGTGGTCAGCGATTCCTACGGCGCCGAGCTGTTGCGCGGCCGAGCGCCGTTGGGTGCGCTGGGCGGGTTCGACCTCGACCTGGCGCTGCCGGCGACGGCCAACGTCGGCCCCGCATCGCTGACGCTGACTTTGGAGGGCGAGTCAGGCCTCAACGACGCGAGCAACTGGCATCAATTCCAGATTCAGGAGTACCGGCGCCCCGAATTCGAGGTGACGACACGGCCGGAGAGCACGCAGCCGTTCCTCAGCACTCGGCCCGCCACGCTTGCCGCCAACGGTGTGTACTACGCGGGCGGCCCGCTGGCAGGCGCCGACACCGACTGGTCGGTGAGCACGACGCCGACCACCTATTCGCCGCCAGGTTGGGACGAGTTCACGTTCGGCATCTGGATTCCGTGGTGGTACGCCGGCAACGACTTCTACGGTGACAGCTACTACCGGGGCGACATCGGCCCGTGCTGCGGGCCTTCGACGGACACGACCGTCAAGGAATACCACGGCACCACCGATGCTTCGGGCACGCACTACCTGAACATCGACTTCGAGGGCACGGACGGCAGTTTGCCCGACCTGCCGGTGGCGATCAGCGCTCAGGCCACGATCACGGACGTCAACCGTCAGGCATGGGCGTCGGCCACCGACCTGTTGGTGCATTCGGCCGACCGCTATGTCGGGCTGCGCGCGACGCGAGCGTTCGTCCGCCAGGGTGACCCGTTGGAGATCGAGGCGATCGTCACGGGCATCGATGGCGAGGTGCTGAGTGGTGTCTCGGTGGATGTCGTTGCTGGTCGCGTCGAGTCGAAGTACGTCGACGGCGTGTGGACCGAGACGGTTCTCGACCCGCAGACGTGCGCAGTGACGTCGGTCGCGTCGGCCACGACGTGCAAGTTCGAGACGGCGGTCGGCGGGCAGTACAGGGTGACTGCGGTGGTCACCGACGAACACGGCGGCCGCAATCGCACGGAGACCACGGCGTGGGTCAGCGGCGCGGAGAGCCAACCGACGCGTGGTGTCGACCAGCAGCTGTTGACCGTCGTGCCCTCGCAGGAGACGTACGCAGTCGGCGACACGGCCGAGCTGCTGGTCCAGGCGCCCTTCGCCACCGGCGAGGGGTTGGTCACGGTCAGCCGCAACGGCATCCGAGACACGATCCGCTTCCAAGTGGTCGACGGCAGCGCAGTGGTGGAGCTGCCGATCACCGAAGCAGATGTGCCGCAGCTGTCGCTGAACCTGGAGGTCGTCGGTGCCGCCGCGCGGACGAACGACGACGGCAGCGTTGCGACCGACGTACCGCAGCGGCCCGCGTATGCCGTGGGCAGCATGGTCTTGTCGGTGCCCCCCGTGACGCGCACGCTGGACGTGACGGCGACCCCGCGTGAGACGGAGCTGGTGCCCGGCGAGTCGACGAGCATCGACGTGTCGGTCGAGGACGCCAGCGGTGCCCCTGTGCAGGGTGCAGAGTTCGCGGTCGTTGTCGTCGACGAGGCGGTGCTGGCGCTCTCGGGCTACACCCTCGCCGATCCACTGGGCGTGTTCTACGCCCCTGGCTACGACTGGGTGAATGCGTTCTACGGTCGCCAGCAGATTCGGTTGCAGGACCCCGCACGCTTGCGCGGCGACACGGCGGCCCCGGCGAGCACCGCGCTGGCCACCGCAGACACCGCGGCCGCTTCGGAAACGACCGCGGCAGGCGACAACGCGGCGCCCACCGCCAGCTACGACGCCGAAACGGTTGCTGGTGGTGGCGACAAGTTCGCAGCGACCGGTGGCGTGAACCCCGTGGACGTCCGCTCCGACTTCGATGCGCTCGCGCTGTTCGAGCCGACGGTCGTCACCGCCGCTGATGGCACGGCCATCGTCGAGGTGACGCTGCCCGACAACCTCACCCGCTACCGAGTGATGGTGGTTGCCGTCAGCGGCGCCGACCGGTTCGGCAGCGCAGAGAGCAACATCACCGCACGCCTGCCGCTGGCGGTGCGCCCTGCCGCCCCGCGCTTCGCCAACTTCGGCGACTCGTTCGAGTTGCCCGTCGTGTTGCAGAACCAGAGCGACGCACCGCTCGACGTCGACGTCGTGCTGCAGACGTCGCACCTCACGCTCGTCGGCCCTGCCGGCGTGCAGGTGACGGTGCCCGCCAACGATCGCATCGAAGTCCGTTTTCCGGTGGCGACCGCGCAGGTTGGCACCGCCGGGTTCCGTGTGACTGCGGTGAGCGGCGATCTCGCCGACTCGGCGACGGTCGAGCTCCCGGTCTACACGCCGGCCACCGCCGAGGCATTCGCAACCTACGGCGTCATCGACGATGGCGCCGTGGACCAACCGCTGTTGGCCCCCACCGACGTGATCGAAGACTTCGGCGGTCTCGAGGTCTCCACCTCCAGCACGTCACTGCAGGCGCTGACCGACGCCGTGCTGTACCTGCACGACTATCCGTACACCAGCACCGACGCGTACGCCTCGCGCATCATCGCGATTGCCGCACTGGCCGATGTGCTCGGTGCGTTCGACGCCGAAGGCCTGCCGACCACCGCGGAGATCTCGGCATCGATGAAGAGCGACATCGCGGCGATGGTCGCGCTGCAGAACGACGACGGCGGCTTTCCGTATTGGCGCAGGTACGACGAGGTCGACCCGTTCCTCACGGTTCAGGCCACACATGCATTGATCCTCGCTGGCGATGCCGGCTACGCCGTGCCGTCGTCAGCGCTCGATCTCTCGCTCGCGTACATCGCCGACATAGAGTCGCACTTCCCCTCGTACTACGGCCCGCAGGAGCGAGTCTCGGTCAGCTCATACGCACTCTGGGTGCGAAACCTTGCCGGCGACCGCGACACGAGAAAGGCGGAGAGTCTGTTCGCCGACCACCGCGACGACATGGGCGTCGATGCGATGGCTTGGCTGTGGAGTGTGGTCGACGAGGCGCGCATGCGCACCGAGATCGAGCGCACCATCACCAACCGAGCTGTCGAAACCGCCGGTGCCGCCAACTTCGCCTCCACCTACGGTGACAGTTCGTACCTGGTGATGCAGAGCGATCGCCGCACCGACGGCATCGTGCTGGACGCGCTGGTTGCCAACTCGCCGCAGAGCGACCTGATCCCGAAGGTGGTCGCGGGTCTCCTGGCGAACAAGGTGAAGGGCCGCTGGGACAACGTGCAGGAGAACTCTTTCATCCTGCTCGCACTCAAGTCGTACTTCGACACGTACGAGGCGCAGACCCCGGACTTCGTCGCACGGGTGTGGCTTGGCGACCAGTTCGCCGGTGACCACACCTTCCAAGGGCGCGAGACCGACCGTGCGACCATCACCATCCCCACCCGCGAGTTGATCGAGGCCGGTGACAGCGATCTGGTGCTGGCGAAGGACGGCAGCGGGCGTATGTACTACCGCATCGGCCTGCGCTACGCGCCCGCCGACCTGCAGCTCGACGCACTCGATCGCGGCTTCGTGGTCGACCGTGTCTACGAGGCCGTCGACGACCCCGCCGACGTCTCTCGCGACGCTGACGGTACCTGGCGTGTGAAGGCTGGTGGACGTGTGCGAGTGACGCTGACGATGGTGGCGGAGAGCCAACGCACGCATGTCGCGCTCGTCGACCCGCTGCCGGCAGGTCTGGAGAGCCTGAACCCCGCGCTGCTGGTGACGCAGGCTGCTCCTGCTGGTACGACTGACACCGATGGCGGGCCAGCGTTCTGGGCATGCTGTGACGGCTGGTGGGGCCGCTGGTTCCAACACGAGCAGCTGCGTGACGACCGCACCGAAGCCTTCACCACGTTCCTGCCGGCCGGCACGTACACCTACTCGTACATCGCTCGTGCGACCACTCCGGGAACGTTCGTGGTGCCACCAACTCGCGCCGAGGAGATGTACGCGCCGGAGACCTTCGGCCGCACCGCCACCGACACGATGATCATCGAGTAGTTCCTGGTTCGGCGTGTGGAGCCACCATGTCATGCCCTGACTGCGTGAGACGCGCCGAAGGCATGACGTGGTGGCGGCAATCGGGACTACGGTGGCTTCGTGAACTGGGACGAACTGGTGCAGGGGGTGGAGCTGCCGTTCCACCCGGATCTGAAGGTGCCGGCGCTCACCGAGGTGCGCCTCGCGTTGCCCCACACCGAGCCGATCGCCGACGTGGAAGCCGCCGCGCACGCCGATGTGGTGGAGCGCCTGGCGGGTTCGGTCACGCCCGGGATGACCGTGGCGGTCGGTGGTGGCAGCCGCGGGCTGACCGACCGCGTGGCGCTGCTGCGCGGCACCATCAGCGGGCTGCGTGCGCTGGACGCCCAGCCGTTCGTCGTGCCCGCGATGGGCAGCCACGGCGGTGCCAAAGCCGAGGGCCAACGCAAGATGTTGGAGAGCCTGGGCATGACCGAGGAAGCCATCGGCGCCGAGATTCGGGCGACGATGGAGACGGTCGAAGTTGCTCGTACCGACGACGGCATGCCGCTCTACCTCGACCGACACGCGGCGGGCGCCGACCGCATCTTCCCAGTGAATCGGATCAAGCCGCACACCTGTTTCAAGGGGCCCATCGAGTCCGGCTGCACGAAGATGGCGGTGGTCGGTTTCGGTAAGCAGCCCGGTGCCGCGCAGATCCATGCATGCGGTCCGGAAGAGATGCGCAATCGCATCCTCAAGGGCATCGCCGCGCTGCGCGCCAGCGGCCGACTGCTCGGTGGAGTGGGCACCATCGAATCCGCCAGCGGCGAGGTGGTGCGCCTGCGGGCGCTCACGGCCGAGGAGGTCGGTGGACCCGCGGAGATCGAGCTCACCGACTTCGCCCGCACGCTCGTGCCCGCGCTGCCGTTCCCGCAAGTGGACGTGTTGATCATCGACAAGGGCGGCAAGGACATCAGCGGCACCACGATGGACCCCAATGTCACCGGCCGTTTCTGGGTGCATGGCCTGGCGGATCTCGCCGAGCCGGATGTCAGCACCATCGTCCTGCTCGACCTCACGGCTGTCTCCGGCGGCAACGCGCTGGGTATCGGTTTCGCCGATTTCATTCCGTTGCCGTTGGCACAGCAGATCGACTGGCAAAAGACGTACGTCAACTGCTTCACCGCCGGCATTGCGGGTGTGCGGCGCAGCCGGATGCCGATGGTGCTGCCCACCGAGGACGATTGTGTGAAGGCTGCGCTCAGCATGTGTGGCCGGGCGTTCGACCAGCCCAAACGGGTGGTGCGAATCGAGAGCACGCTGCACATGACGCGCTGTTGGGTCAGCGATGCGCTGCTGCAGGAGCTGCCGGCAGGTGCCGAGATCGTTGCCTGACACGCTGTGAGCAGCCTGCTGGTAGCCGCCCTGCGCGAGGTCGTTGGCGCGGACCACGTGTTGGTCGACGCCGACATGCGCGCGTCCTACGAGACCGACTGGCTGCGGCAGTGGACAAGTACGACCCCGGCCGTGGTGCGGCCGGGATCTGCAGAAGAAGTGGCGGCGGTCCTGGGCGTCTGCGCGGCTGCGGGTGTGGCGGTGGTGCCTCAGGGTGGGAACACGGGATTGGTGGGCGGCAGCGTGCCCCGCGACGGAGCCGTGTTGCTCTCGCTGCAGCGGTTCGCGTCGCTCGGCCCAGTCGACGCGCTCTCGTTGCAGGTGACTGCGGGCGCGGGCGTGACCATCGAACAGCTGCAGCTGCATGCGCGCGCGGCCGGCTTGGACTTCGCCGTCGACTGGGGTGCGCGCGCAACGGCCACCGTCGGTGGTGCTGTCAGTACCAATGCAGGCGGCTCGCGAGTCGTGCGCTTCGGCGCCATGCGTGCGCAGGTGATGGGGGTGCAGGCGGTGTTCGCTGACGGATCGATCATCACGCAACTGGAGGGCTTGCCGAAGGAGACGGCGGGCCCGCACCTGCCCAGTCTGCTCGTCGGCAGCGAAGGCACCTTGGCCGTCGTGACCGCGGCGCGAGTGAAGTTGGTGCCGTGGTATCGCTCGACCGCCGCCGCTCTGATCGCGTGCGACTCGCTCGTCGACGCGGTGTCGCTGCTACCGCGATTGCGTGAGCTGCCCAGCCTCGATGCCGTCGAGTTGATCCTGCCCGAAGCGCTCACGATTGCGTGCACCTACCTCTCGGTGAAACCGCCGCTCGATCCCGTGTCAGCCGGAGCGTTCGTGATGGTCGACTGCGCCGCACACCACGACCCGACCGGCGAGTTGGCGGCTCTGCTCCAGGGCGAGCGCGGCGTCCTGGCCGTCGGTGCTCAGCGCGATCTGCTCTACAGGATTCGCGACCACATCACGATCGCGATCGGCGCTCGCGGCGTGCCGCTGAAGCTCGACGTGGCGGTGCCGGTGCAGCATCTCGACCGGCTCGTACGTCGCGTACAGGCAGCGATGCCGCGTGGGGCCGAACTGGTGATCTTCGGTCACCTGGCGGAGGGCAACCTCCACGTCAACGTGCTCGGTGCCGGGGAGGCGACGGCTCATGTGCGTGAGCATGTACTCACCGCAGCGATCGACCTCGGCGGCACGATCAGCGCCGAGCACGGCATCGGCGTGGCGAAGGCCGAGTGGCTGGAGCGACTCAAGGGTCCCGCTGCCTATGCCGTCTTGCGTGCAGTCAAGCAAGCCATCGACCCCACCAACATGCTCAACCCCGGCGTCCTCTTTCCGAGGTGAGGCGCTACGCGGTGCGGCGGGCTTCGGCTGTGTCGAGCTGAGCGCGAGTCAACAGGGCGTGCAGCGTGAGGCCCTCGGCGGTGAGGGCTGCCGCCTTGTCGAGGCTGCGGTCGATGACGCACACCACATGGTCGACGATGGCGCCGAGCGCACGCAGGTCGTTGGTGCTGATCACCACTTGGCCGCCGGTGGTGATCACGTCCTCGATCACGGTGACACGCTTACCGGCGATCTCGGCACCCTCGGCCAGGCGGGCGGTGCCGTACTGCTTGGCTTCCTTGCGCACGAACGCTGCCGGCAGCCCGGTGTGCAGCGACAGCGCAGTCGTGATGGGAATGCCGCCCATTTCCAGACCGGCCAACACTTCCGTTCCCTCTGGAATCAGCGGCGCCAGGGCCGCAGCGATCTCCTTCAGCAGCGTCGGCTGTGCCTCGAAGCGATACTTGTCGAAGTACTCCGTGGCGATCTGACCGGACCGCAAGGTGAACGTACCGGTGAGGCGGGCGATGGTGTTGATCTGGTCGGCCAAGCCGTCGAGCGAAGACATGGCGCTCAGTCTTGCCGTTGCCATCGCCGTCGTTGTCACCGTTGGCGCGCGTCGCGCATCAAAACCTCCTGCGCGACCGTCGCCACGTGCGTGCCGTCGGTGCTGAACACGTGGCCGATACCGAGGCCACGAGCGCCGGTGAAGGCGTGGCAGCTGAAGTCGTACAGGTGCCATTGATCGGCGCGCAGTGGACGGTGGAACCAGATCGTGTGGTCGAGGCTGGCGGTGTACGTGATGCCGTGATCGTCGGTGTGCTGGAAGTCGGGGTGCGCGGCGCGCACCGTGTCGGACGGCATGTCGTCGCTCATGTAGGCCAGCCAGCAGCGGTGCACCAGCTGATGATCGTCGAGGTCGGTGGTGACCCGCATCCAAGTCGCGCTGCGACCTGCGCCGGTGCTCGCCGGCGAAGGCAGCCTGTCGCGGGGTACCGAACGGCGATCGAACGCGGCCGACCACGCATCGCTGACCAGCTCGTCAGGGCGGGGCATGGCACGGTCCATCGGTACGGTCTGGACGTCGGCTGCGTCTTCCGGCAGGTGAAACGACGCCTCGAGGTTGAGAATCGCACCAACGGCCTGGCGGGCCACGACACGACGGGTGGAGAAGCTGCGACCGTTGCGAATGCGATCCACCTCGAACCGGATCGGCTCGGTGTGATCGCCACGACGGATGAAATAGGCGCGCAGCGAATGCACTTGCTGCTCGGCATCGACAGTAAGTGCTGCGGCTCGTAATGCCTGCGCCACGATCTGTCCGCCGAACAAGCCGCCCCACGGATATTGCGGCCCAATTCCGACAAAGGTGTCGGGTCCGTGTGGTTCGAGTTCAAAGAGTTTACTGAGTTCCATCAACCGGTCTTTCCAGAAAGGTTGAGACTAGTTGGAGTGGCAACTAGGCTGAAATCCATGGCGAAACGTGGTCCGAAAAGTCCGATGTCTGACGCACACAAGGCGGCGCTGGCAACAGGCCGTACCGAAGGAAAGGTCGTTCGTGGTTACCTCGAAGCCTTGCGTGCCAACAAGCCCGCTCGCGGTCGCAAGCGCACACCAGATTCGATTGCGAAGCGGTTGACAGCGATTGACAACGAGATCGTCAGCGCCGACGCGGTGAAGGAACTTCGCCTCGTGCAAGAGCGCATCGACCTGCAAGCCGAGCTCGCCACCATGGGTACCGTTGTCGACATGGGTGCGCTGGAGGCCGAGTTCGTCAAGGTCGCCAAGGCCTACGGCGAGCGCACCGGCGTCTCGTACGCAGCGTGGCGTGCGGTTGGCATCGACCCGACTGTGCTCAAGGCTGCTGGCATCACCCGCAGCGCCTGAACTGCGCGACGACCGTTCGAACTCGGCGTGGAGCACACTGCCAGACGCCACAATGGGTACCCACTGTAAGGTGTTCCGCCATCGAAGATGATTGCCCAGCGAGCGGGGCGGCGGAGATCCGGTCATGACCTTCAGACGGCGAGGGCGTCCAGAGCGTCGACGCCAATACCGGCGTGTCGCACAGAACGGCCCAGATCGAACGCATCGTCCAACACGCTGGAGGAGACGGTGATTCGCGGGTCGGCATCGAGCAGTTCGCGAAACGAACGACTTTCATCCCAGGCTCGCCCGGCGTTCTCCTGCACGATGCGGTAGGCCTCGTCGCGGGTGATGCCCGCCTGCACGAGACCGAGCAGTACGGGCTGGCTGAACACCAAACCGAAGCTGGCATCCAGGTTGGTCTGCATGCGCGCAGGGAACACCTGCAAACCCTGCAGCAGGCGGTTCATTCGGCGCATCACGTAGTACGCCAGCATGGCGCTGTCGGGTAGCACGATGCGCTCGACGGAGCTGTGCGAAATGTCGCGCTCATGCCACAGTGCCACGTCCTGCAAGCCTGCCTGGAGGTTGCCGCGCAACACGCGTGACAACCCTGTGATGGTCTCCGCCGCGATCGGGTTGCGCTTGTGCGGCATTGCGCTCGAGCCCTTCTGGCCCGGCTTGAAACCCTCCTGCACCTCGCGCACTTCGGTGCGCTGCAGGTGGCGCAGCTCGACGGCGATCAACTCCATCGTGGCGCCGACGGTGGCACAGGCGTAGAGGAACTCTGCGTGGCGGTCGCGAGCGATGACCTGTGTTGCGGGAACGGCCTTCAGTTCCAGGGCGTCGGCGACATGCCGTTCGATCGACGGGTCGATGTTGCTGTACGTACCGACGGCGCCGCTGAGCTTGCACACCGCAACGGATGCGCGGGCGGCGCGCAGTCGCACGCGATCACGATCAACCTGCAGCGCCCACAGCGCGACTTTCGCACCAAAGGTGGTGGGCTCTGCGTGGATGCCGTGCGTACGGCCGATCATCACGGTCTCGCGGTGGTCGCGCGCCATGTGCACCAGCGTGCGCAGTAACTCGTTCGAGGCGGCCAGCAGCTGGTCGCATGCGTCGCGCATCATCCAACACCACGCGGTGTCGACCACGTCGCTGCTGGTGAGTCCGTAGTGAATCCATGCGCCGGCCGGTGTGCCGATGGCTGCCTGCACGACGTCGACGAACGCGGCCACGTCGTGGTCGGTGATGGCCTCGCGGTCGCTGACAGCCTGCACGAACGCGTCATCGACCGTGGGAGCCTTCGCTCGACACTCCGCTGCGTCGGCTGCAGGCACGATGCCCAAGGCCACATGCGCCTCGGTGGCCAACAATTCGATCTCGAGGTAGCGATCGAAGCGGGCGACGTCGCTGAAAACGTTCGCCATCTCCGGCATCGTGTAGCGGGGGATCATTGCCAGACCACGTAACTGTGGCGCTCGGCGCCGGTGCCGACGATGCGAATCGGCACTCCGACTTCCTTCTCCACCAGGTCCACCAAGGCCTTGGCCTTCTCAGGCAGCCCCTCCAGCGTCGTGACGGCGCTGATGTCGGTGAGCCAGCCGGGCAGGACGGCGTAGACGGGCTGCCCATCGGCGTCGTACTCCGTGCATACCTTCACCTCGTCGAACGTGTCCAGCACGTCCAGCTTGGTCAGCGCCAGCTCGGTGAAGCTGTTGATGCGAACGGCCTTGCGCAGCATCACCAGGTCCAGCCACCCGCAGCGACGGCGACGGCCGGTGACGGTGCCGAACTCACGGCCGATCTCCACCAACTTGTCGCCCAACTCGTCGAGCAGTTCGGTGGGGAACGGGCCGCTGCCCACGCGCGTGCAGTACGCCTTGGTGATGCCGACGATGCGGTCGAGGTAACGCGGCCCGATGCCGGTGCCGACACATGCGCCACCAGCTGTCGGGTTCGAAGAGGTGACGAACGGGTAGGTGCCGTGATCGAGATCGAGGAACGTGGCCTGCGCGCCCTCCAGCAGCAGCGCGTCATCGCGGTCCAGCGACTCGTGCAGCATCTCCACCGTGTCGCACACGTACGGCGCGAGGCGTGCGCCCAGTTCGCCGAACTGCGCCACGATTGCATCGACGTCGAGTTCCTCGCCACCCAGGGCAATGATCTCGCTGTTGTGTGCCACCGCCTGCACCTTCACCGAGTTGGCAAACGCTGCGGGGTGCAGGACCTCGCCGGCGCGGATTCCGATGCGGCGTGCCTTGTCCGCATACGCGGGCCCGATTCCCTTGAGCGTGGTGCCAATTCGGTCGTCGCCGCGACCTTGCTCGTAGAGAAAATCGAGCGACTGATGCCACGGGAAGATCAGGTGGCACTGACTGCTCACCTTCAGCTTCGAGCAGTCGATGTCGCGACCCTGCAGCGTGTCGATCTCCTTGAACAACGTCGGCAGGTCGACCACGACACCATTGCCGATCACTGGGATGATGTGCGGGTAGAGCACTCCACTGGGGATCAGTTGCAGTGCGTAACGCTCGGTGCCGACGACCACCGTGTGCCCGGCGTTGTGGCCGCCCTGGTAGCGAACGACGTGGGTGTGTTCGGCGGCCAACAGGTCGATGACCTTGGCCTTGCCTTCGTCGCCCCATTGGGCACCAACGACAACTGTGACGGGCATGGCAACGCTCCTGCGAGTGAAGGGAACGTGTCGAGAGCCTACCGTCAGCTCACCCCCGGCCCCCGTTTCTTGCGTACCTGTCGCGCCCGAGTCTTCTGGTCGCGCTCAAGCCACAGCCAGTGTGGAACCAGCGCGACCAGAAAGCGAAAGCGTGGCCCGACAGGGGCACATCTGGGGCAGGTAGCGTCATCGACCATGCCGGTGATGCGACGGATGACCTGGGCGCTGATGAGCGAGACCGAACGAGCGGCGCTGTGCGAGCGCGGGCTGACAGCGATCTTCGACGCCGACTTGAAGGTGTCCATCGGGCGCATCATCGACGATGTGCGCGCCCACGGCGATGAGGCCGTGTGCCGCGCACTTCGCGACTTCGACGGCGTGACCTTGGAGCCGCACCAATTGAAGGCGACACCCGACGAGCTGGCGGTGGCGACCGTCGGCGCCGATGTCGATGCCGCCATCGACGACGCGATTACGCACCTTCGAGCATTCAACGAACAGCTGATGACCCGCGCCGTCGACTGGAGCTTCGAGAGCGAGCCGGGGCTCATCGTCGGCGAGAAGATCACGCCCATCACCAGCGCTGGTCTCTTCGTGCCCAGCGGCAAGGCCAGCTACCCCAGCGTGGCCTATCAACTCGCCGTACCCGCTACGGTCGCCGGTGTCCCCACCCTGGCGCTGGTGGTGCCGCCAATGCCCGACGGCAGCGGTCGCATCGACCCTGCAGTCTTGGTGGTGTGTCGCAAGCTGGGGCTCACAGAGGTCTTCCGCGTCAATGGCCCCGCTGGTGTGGCAGCCCTGGGCTTCGGCACCGAAACGATCCCGAAGGTACGCAAGATCGTCGGCCCCGGCAGCCCCCCGGTGGCGTGCGCACAGGTTGAAATGCAGCGCTACGGCGTGGCGACGATGATGATCCTCGGACCCACCGAAAGCATGGTGATTGCCGACGACAGCGCCGACGCGCGACTGGCTGCCGCCGACCTGTTGAACGAGGCCGAACACGGAACCGACAGCGCTGTCGTGCTCCTCACCCCGTCCGCCGCGTTGGCCGAGGCGATCGAGCTGGAACTCGAGCGACAGCTGGCGACACTTCCGCCTGCGCGAGCCGAAGCTGCTCGTGCTTCGTTGGGCGCCAACGGCGGGTGCGTGTTCGTGGGTGACCTTGGCGAGGCCGTCGAAGTGGCCAACCGTTGGGCGCCAGAGCACCTACAGGTTGCCGTCGCCGAGGACGTCGAAGCCGAGTTACTGGACCAACTGTGCAACGCCGGCGAGATCCTCATCGGCCAGCACACGCTCTTCAGCGCAGGCAACTTCGTCATCGGTTGCCCGGCCAGCCTGCCCACCGGTGGCTTCGCTCACGTGAGCAGCGGCATCACCGCCGACACGTTCCTCAAGCGCACTGCAGTTGCCCGCGCCGATGCAGCGGCACTGCGACGGATGACACCGACTATTCTCGCGATGAGCGCGCACGAGGGATTCCCGGCCCACGCCAACGCCGCGCAGCAGCGAGGTAACGCATGAGCACCGTTCAGGTCGAGTCGAACGAGCAGGCAGAGCGTCACGCGACGAACCTCGAACTGTTCCTCGACCTCGTGTTCGTGTTCGCGATCACCCAGATCGCCTCCCTCATCAGCCACCACCCAACTGGCACAGGTACCGCGAAGGGTTTCCTGATCGCGTTGTTGGTGTGGTTCCAGTGGTCGCAGTTCACGTGGGCAGGCAGCGCAATCGATCTGCAGCGGTCAGCGCGCGCGCGAGCGCTCGTGCTCGGTTGTATCCCGGTGACGTTGATCATGGCCATCAGCATTCCCGAGTCATTTCATGGCAGCGGCCTGTGGTTCGCCGGGGCATACCTCGGGGTCCAGCTCCTGGTACTGGGCATGCAGGGCAGCGTGTCGTTGTTCGATCCGGTGCTACGCCCGGCATTCGTTCGCTACGCGGGCCTGGCCTCCATTGCGCCGGTGGTCGTGTTACTCGGCGCGTTCACTCATGACAACGTGCGGGTGTACGTGTGGGTTGGTGCAGCGCTGCTCAACGTCGTCAGCGGCCTGCGAGCGGCAGGTGGAGAATGGGCCATCAACCCGGTGCATTTCGCCGAGCGGCACTCGCTCTTCATCATCATCTCGCTCGGCGAGGTATTGGTTGCGGCCGGCGCAACTGCCACTGAGCTCACACTCGATCGTGTGACAGCGTTCGCCATCGTCGTGTCGGTCGGCGTGGCGTGCATGCTGTGGTGGACGTACTTTGCGTTCATCCCTGGCGTGGGCGAACACACGTTGCGCACTGCTCAGGGCCCTGCCCGCGCAGTCCTTGCTCGCGACCTGTACACGTTCGGCCATGTCCCTCTGATGTTCGGCATCGTCCTCTACGCGGTGGTGGTCAAGCACCTGGTACCAGAGCCGGAGGGCCACCTGTCGGTCGACGACCGTTGGCTGCTCGCGCTGTCGGTGGTGTTCTTCGTCGGCGGTCTGTTGAGCTTTCAGTTTCGTGTAGTGCGTCGCCTGGCCCCAGAGCGGGTGGTCACGATTGCCCTGGCCGTTGTCATCTGCGCGTTCGGCGGTCGCCTGCCCGGCCTCGTCGTCGTCGCCGCTGTCGCAGTGATGCTGGGCGTGATGCAAGCGATCACACTGCGACGGTTCCGGCGTGGTGACCTGGCGCACCTTGCCGAGCACTAGTACGACGGCGGCGGATCGGACGCCTGTCGGACGGTGCTCGATGACCATACGAGGGTGACGATGGCCAGCACTGTGACCTTCGATGAACGCGTAGATTCAAGTCCGTGACGGGCAGCGTGGGCGAGCATCCCTGGGTGGCGCGCAGCGGTCTCCTACCGCGCGCAACCGCTGCTCGTGTTGTGCTGCTGGAGGCCGCCGGTGGATGGGGCAAGACGACGTTCGCCGAGCAGGTCGTGGAGTCGTCGGGCGGGGGTGCCGTACGAGTGCGGCTGACCGACGAGTGTGGCGTCGACGGACTCGTGGCCGCTTGTGCCCGAGCACTACGCCGTGCGGGTGTGCCGGAGCTGGCGGAGACTCTGCTGGCCGCGGATCCGAACGCTCAATTGGATGGTCTGCTGGGCGGTCTTCGTGCTCGGCTCGACGGGCTGGTGGTGTTCGTCGACGAGGTGCACTTCTTGGATCACGCCGGTGCCGTCTGGCTGCGCGCACTGTTGGACGACATCGCGTCGCCGCACTCGCTGATCGTCGCCGGCCGCAGTCTGGACCGGGCGCTCACCCGCCGACTGCGCGCTGATGTCGTGTGGACGACCGTCGCAGACCTGCGCTTCTCGTTGGCGGAGGTTGCGCACATCGCAGGGTTGGACGATGACGACGCAACCACGCTGCTCGACCGCACCGACGGATGGCCTGCGGCGGTTGGCCTCGCTGCTGTCAGTGGCGAGTCGTCGGGCTCGGCCCCGGCGCGCGCCGGCGAACTCGGGCCGCTGCTGAACAACTTGCTGGGCGACGACCGCGAGCGGATGGCAACGCTGGCGATACCGCCGTTGCTGTCGCGCGAGGTGTGCACGATCGCCGCCGGGCCACGCGCGTTCGACCTGCTGGTGGAGAGTGGCCTCCCCACCCGAGCCGTCGGTGACTGGCGAGCGCTGGCCGACCCGGTTCGCGACGCGCTCGGCGCGGGCGCTCGGCTGACCGTTGAACAGGCGACGGCCATCGCAGCGCTCTACGACCTGGCCAACGCCATTGCCTTCCTTGCCGCGATCGACGAGCTCGACGTGCTGGCCCGGACTGCGGCCGAACGCAGATGGACCGAGCTCCTCGACCTCTCCGTGGGCGAAGTCGGCGCGCTCATCTCGGTGCTCGGCGACGAACGGGTGACCTGCCACCCGCGCCTCTTGCTGGTTGCCGCCAGGGCTGCAGAACTGCGAGTTCCGCTGCAACGAAGCAGCTGGATCGAGCGTGGTCTCGCGGTCGCGCCGCCGGGGCCGCTGCGCCGCGCCTTCCAGGCGGAAGCCGTTCGCGACATGGCGCGCAACGCCGTGCCGAGGACGGTGGCTGAGGGCACCGCGCTGTTGTCCGTGCTGGGACCGGACGAAACCGAGACACGTGCCCGCACGTTGCTGGCGATCGGTGTTGCCCACGGGACCCGCTCCACCCCTGACAGTCTGGTCGCCGCCGACGGCTGCTTCACCGAGGCGAGTGGTTTGTTCCGGCTGCTCGGTGAGCCGCACTGGGAGTCAGAAGCGACCGGCCGTGTCGCGGTGATGGTCAACTACCACGGCGGTCGCCCGCAGGTGGCCGCCGAACAGCAGGCGCAGTCGATCGCTTTGTTGCCGGCCGGCTCGCGAGACTGGGCGGTCGCGCTCACCTTCTACAGCGACATTCTCGACCACCTCGGTCGCTCCGTGGAAGCCGAGGCAGCGGCTCGCGATGCGTGGGAGCTGGGGCGTCGACTGGGTGACGCACTCACCATCGCCTACGGAGCATGGTCGCTCGCCATCGTTCGCGCACACGTCGGCGACCTCGATGGGACGCGCCGGTGGTTGGACGAGGTCGAGCGCAATCCTGGCAACTGGCTGACCGAGGTGAGTGGGCAAGAATTCCTTGCGTTCGGCTCCGATCTCCTCGGTGGCCTCGGCGACCAAGAAGGCGCGTACGCGTATCGCGAGCGCGTCGCGGCGCGCGTCGGCGACGGTGGAACCCAGCAGCTCCTCGATGTTCTCGATGGCAGGTTGGAGGCGATGTACGGCGACCCGGTGCACGCCGTCGAACTCTTCGACAGGCTCGATGGCGAGCCCTACGCGACCATTCGGACAAAGTGGATTCGGGTGCTGTTTCGTGCGCTGTCGGCGAAGCGACTCGGCGATCATCACGCGGCCACGCGCTTCATCGAGCGTGCTCTGGAACTCGTCGAGCAGATTGGTGTGCCCGACATCCCACAGCGTCACGAACCTGTCGTCGTCTCGATGCTCGCCGACGTGTGGCCGGGTGGCGCTGAGTCGTCCAGCGCGCAACTGCGCATCGTGCTGCTGGGCTCGTTCGCTGCCGTCAACGGTGTCGAGCTGACGACACCGTCACCCGGCAACCCGGCGACGTTGGTGAAGCTGCTGGCGTTGCGCGGGCTGCAGACCACCGAGCAGACCATCGATGCGCTCTGGCCCGATGTCGACGTCGCGACCGGTCGGTCGCGACTGCGCAACCTTCTCAATCGCCTGCGCAGCCAAGCCGGTGAGCTGGTGGTGCGCAACGGTGAAGCGTTGCAGTTGGCGCCCGGCGTCACCACCGATGTTGCCCAGTTCGAGGCAGGGGTGACGGCCGCATTCGATGCACCTGTCGCGGAGAGGGCCGGCCTCGCGCGGTTGGCACTCGGGGCCTACGCGGGCGATCTGTTGCCCGGCGACGCGTACGAGGATTGGGCCGCTGGGCCGCGTGAGCGCTTACGCCGTCGGTACCTGTCGCTGGTGGACATCGTGGCCGTCGAGTCGTTCACTCGCGGCGACGTCGACGAAGGCATTCGGTTGCTGGACATCGGGATCGAACGCGAGCCGTTGGAGGAACGCCGCTACCTCGTCGGCGCGAGGGCATTGGTGGCTGCAGGGCGACGATCGGCGGCACGCGAGATGGTGCATCGGGCATCGGCCGCTCTCGATGAGCTCGGGTTGCCGGTGTGCGCCGACCTGGCCGAGATCGGACGGTCGTTGGACGTCGGTAGAGCACAGTGAGGATGTGGCCGACTTCGTCCAACGCACTGGCCGTTCCACGGTCACTCTGATGCTGCGTCTGCTCTCGCGTCCGGCAGAAGACGGTGCAATCGTCGGCCATGCCGAAATCGTCGACACCGGCGAGGTGGTTCCGGTTCACGATGTGGACGACCTGCTGGCGCTGGTTCGCCGGCTTGCCGACTGAAGCCTTCTGCCGAGCCCACTACGCTGCGGTGATGCGTGGGCACCGAGTTCTGCTGACGGCAGTGGTCAGCGCCGCCATGCTGGCTTCGACCGGGACCGCGGCCGCGCCCGCGGACCCCGCCGCTGCGGAAGTCGTTTCGAATGTCGTTGCGGATGTCGTTGCGGATGTCGTTGCCCCTGCCGTTCCAACTGCGACTGCGGCGCGTTCGGATCCGCCGGCACGCACCTTCACCGTCGCTGCAGTGGGCGACTTCTTGTCCGAAGGGCCGGTCAACAGAGCAGCCGCTGGCTACGCCTCCGCCGGTACCCGCCTCGACTACGGGCCCCTGTTCCGACCGATCGAAGCGATCGTGCAATCGGTCGATCTTGCGATCTGCCACATGGAAACACCCGTCGGCGCGCCGGGCGCAGTCGTCGGCTACGCCGGCAAGAGCGCTTACGGCAGCAACCTGATTGCGGCAGCTGCTGAGCTGCCCGGTGACCTGGCGCGAGTCGGGTTCGATCGCTGCAGTACCGCATCGAACCATTCGAACGATCTCGGTATCGACGGCATTCGCACCACGCTCGAAGCGTTCGACGCGGCCGGCATCACCCACACCGGCACAGCTCGCAACCCGTCCGAGGCCGCGCCGAGGGTGATGGTGGTCAATGGCGTGAAGGTTGCCCACTTGTCCTTCGCCCGCAACTCCAACACCGGTTTCCCATCCGAGTGGTGGCGCATTCGCCGAGCGATCACGGCCGCGAACGTCGTCGACGATGTCGCGGCGGCGCGGGCGGCGGGTGCCGAAGTGGTGATCGTCAGCGTGCACGTCTATGTCGAGATGCAGACGGGCCCGACAGCGGACGACCGTTCGCTCATCCGACAGATCATCGCTCAGTCCCATCCCGACCTGATCGTCATCCATGGCCCGCATGTGGTGCAGCCCGTCGAACGGGTGAACGGCACCGTTGTCTACTGGAGTCTTGGCAACTTCATCTCCGGTATGGGCGTAGGTGGGCGGGGGAAGTATTCCGACCAGCGAACCATGGACGGCCTGATGGCGACGGTGCGCTTCACCGAGCAGCCGGATGGCTCGTGGGTTGCCGAGCCGTGGACCGTGTTGCTCTGCAATCTGCTCGACGGCCGGCTGGTCTACCCAGGTGTGAGCACGCTGGCCGACCCAACGATTCCCGCAACGCTGCGTACGCAACTGGAAGCGTGTGTCGCGCGCAGCAGCGCAGTGGTCGATGACCTGAAGTAGTGGTCGTGCTGCCTCGTAGTGTGGGGCCATGACCGAGACAACAATCCTCGCGGACCGGCTCCGCAAGACGTTCGATGATGTGGTCGCCGTTGATCAGATCTCGCTCGCCGTACCCCGCGGCACGGTGCTCGGGTTGCTTGGCGCGAACGGCGCCGGCAAGACGACCATGGTGCGCATGCTGACGACGGTGTTGAAGCCCACCAGCGGCAGGGGTGTGGTGAACGGGTTCGATGTGATCGAGGAACAGCAGGCGGTTCGGCGCAACATCGGTCTGGCCGGGCAGTACGCCGCCGTCGACGAGAACCTCACGGGCCGCGAGAACCTGGTGCTCGTCGGCCGCCTCACCCACATCGGAAAGGCCGCCGCTCGTCAGCGGGCAGCCGAGTTGCTCGACCAGTTCCGCCTCACCGAGGCCGCGGACAGGCCGGTGCGCACGTACTCGGGCGGGATGCGTCGTCGGCTCGACCTCGGGGCTGCACTGGTGACTCACCCGCCGGTGCTGTTTCTCGACGAACCGACCACGGGGCTGGACCCTGCAAGCCGGCTGGACCTCTGGGCGGTGATCGAGACGTTGGTCTCGGATGGCACCACGGTGTTGTTGACCACCCAGTACCTGGAGGAAGCCGACCGGCTCGCCGACAACATCGTCGTGATCGACAAGGGTCTGATCGCAGCCGAGGGCACCGCCACCCAACTGAAAGCTCGTCTCGGCGACACCGTGATCGAGTTCGAGCTTGCCGATGGAGCGGCTGCCAACACGGCTGCTGGGCTGTTGGGCGGCACCACCGCGGCCGGAACGGTGGTGCGCCTGGTGATGTCGCACGGGGCGGTCACACTTCGCGATGCGCTCAATCAGTTGGCGGCGGCCGACATCACGCCAGTGAACGTTGCGCTACGCGAACCAACCCTCGACGATGTTTTCCTGACACTCACCGGCAACAGCGGAGCCAACTCATGAGCACCACCCCTGCGGCTGTGCAGCCGACACGATCCAACATCGCAGCCAATGCCGGCGGCGGCCTGCTCTGGGCCGCACGCGACACGAGCGCGATGGTGTGGCGCAACCTCACGGTGTTGCGGAGGGTTCCCTCGCTCCTCGTCTTTGCGTTGGTGCAGCCGCTGATCTTCGTGTTCATGTTCCGCTACGTGTTCGGCGGCGCAATCCCCAGCGGTGCAACCGGCCTGCCGTACGTCGACTACCTGATGCCAGGCATCTTCGTGCAGACGGTCACGTTCGGGGCGATCAACACTGCTGTCGGCTTGGCCGAGGACAAGAACTCAGGTTTGTTGGAACGACTGAAATCACTGCCGATGAACCGCTCGGCCGTTCTCGGGGGACGAGTCCTCGCCGACACCACACGCAACGTCTTCATCGTCACGATGATGCTGTTCGTCGGGTTCCTGGTTGGCTTCAACACGCACACCAACCCGTTCAAGGTTGCTGCTGGGGTTGCGCTGATGGTGCTGTTCGGGTTCGCCATCTGCTGGCTCTTTGCGCTGATCGGGCTGTCGGTCGCCAACGGTGAAGCGGCGCAGGCCGCAGCCTTCCCGATCCTGGCGCCCTTGACCTTTGCCTCGAACGCCTTCGTGCCGACGTCGACCATGCCGGACTGGTTGCGGTGGTGGGCGGAGCGGCAACCACTGAGCATCACCGTGCGGGGCGTGCGTGCGCTGATGCTGGGCACCGAACCAATGGACTACGTCTGGGGTTCCATCGCGTGGTCGCTGGCGCTCACTGCCGTGCTCGCTCCGCTGGCAGCGCGCCGATTCCGCAACAGCTGACCCGTTGCCGCCAGGACGGTGGCGTACCCGTCGCCGTTCGCGTCCGGCGCACCATCAGGGTCGAACAGTCCATGGTCGGCGAGCACCTGCGCATCGACGCCGATGGGAATGACACATGAAATCACCATCGATGGCATACACGCTGCTGCCGCATGAACAGCGGTCACGGCGTTGGCCTCGCCCTGGTCGAGACACCATGCGAGCACTGCCGCTGACATCTCGGCGTGTTCGGCCTCGTCGCGGGCGATGATCAGCAGGGTGTCGCGCACTCGCGGGTCATCGGCGCGTTCGGCTTGGCGGGCGGCCAGCCACGCGGCATAGCCCTCGTTGAGTACTCCGTCGCGTAAGGCCTCCACGGCCAAGCGGGCCAGCTCTGTTTCGCGCGATCGTGGCAGGCGAATCGGTCGACGCAGGCGTCCCGGAAGAAGATTTTGGCCCAGGTAGCGGCCGGCGAGATCGAAGCAACGCTGCGCATGATCGGCCTCCTGGCCGGCGGCGCGGATGGCGCGCTCGACCAGTGCCGTCGGCGCGCCGACCGCCGTGAGTCGACGGGCGAGATCGTGGAACGCAACGACCGAGGCGTGTTCCATCTCGCCCTGCGCACGCCAGTGATCGCCCAGCGCTCTGCGCACTGCGGGCGACAGCCTCAGCGCCTGGCGATCCGTCAGGTGCGAATGACCGCGACGGCTGCGGGCGAGACGAAGCCGGCCATTGCGGCGCCGCAGCGGCCGCCCGGTGACAACAATTGTCGCGGAGGTGGTGATGGGCTTCGGTACCGATGTCGGTGCGTCGCCCGGTGTTCCCCTGCATCCTGCAGACACAAGTGCCAGCGGGAGCACGAATGCCGCCAACGTCAACCGAATTCGTCGAGATGCGCGCACTGGCCCCATCACTCATAGACGCATCACACGGCGGTTTCGTTCAACTTTCTTCGGGATTTCTTTTCTGGCGGGTCAGCCAGGGTGCACGCCGCGCAGCCGCTTGTCGGCAGCGAGAGCGCCGAGCGCGAGTACGAAGAACAACACGGCCACCAACACGATGTTGACCGCGACGCGTGTAGGGGTAGAAGTTGCGACCGGTGCGGTCTTCGACCTGGCAATTTGCCCTCCAGTTCGCCGCGCTGGCGGTTTGCATGGCGTGAGTTCCCATCTACCCACGAAAAGTGGCACCTTCCGCTACCCATGGGTGAGTAAACGTGCCGCATTTGACGTGTCTACCCACCCTTGGGCGGAGGAAGGTGCCACACAGACGGCGGCGGGGGTGTCGGCGACGAGGGACCGTGCCCTGGTCAGGCACAACCCGGCTCGGCGGAGCTCGGCGCCGCCCATGCCGCCTGAGGGACGTCAGCTGGTGGTGAGGGTGAGGTGGGTGTGGTCGTGGGTGGTTGCGACCTCGACAGTGACGGTGCTGCCCTCGACGGCTGTGCCGCTGAGGATCAGCAGCGAGGCCTGGTCGGCGATCTCACGTTGGATCACACGCTTCAGCGGGCGGGCGCCGAACGACGGGTCGTAGCCCTCATGTGCAATCCAGGCCAACGCAGCCTCGGTGACGACCAGCGTGATGCGGCGATCGGCCATCCGGCTGCGCAAACGCTCGACCTGGATGGTGACGATCCGCAGCAGGTCGTCCTGGGTCAGCGCACGGAAGCGGATGATGTCGTCGACGCGGTTGACGAACTCGGGCTTGAAGAAGCCCAATGGGTCGCCCGGCAGGTTCGACGTCATGATCAACACGACGTTGGTGAAGTCGACGGTGCGGCCCTGTCCGTCGGTCAGCCGCCCATCGTCGAGCACCTGCAGCAGCACGTTGAACACATCGGGATGGGCCTTCTCGATCTCGTCGAGCAGGATGACGCAATAGGGGCGGCGGCGGACCGCTTCGGTGAGCTGACCGCCCTCGTCGTAGCCGACGTAACCGGGGGGTGCACCGATGAGGCGAGTGACGGAGAACTTCTCCATGTACTCGCCCATGTCGATTCGGACCATCGACTTCTCGTCGTCGAACAGATACTCGGCAACCGCTCGTGCCAGCTCGGTCTTGCCGACGCCGGTGGGCCCGAGGAACATGAACGAACCGATCGGACGGTTGGGGTCCGACAGCCCAGCGCGTGACCGACGAATTGCATTCGCGACAGCGGTGACCGCGTCGTCCTGCCCGATGACCCGCTGGTGCAACTGATCTTCGAGGTGGATGAGCTTGGTCATCTCGCCCTCCAGCAGCCGACTGACCTGCACGCCCGTCCACTTGCTGACGACTTCAGCGATGTCTTCAGCATCGACCTCTTCCTTCAGCATGCGGTTGCCCAGCTGCAGCTCGTCGAGGTGCTCGGTGGCCTCGGAGATCCGCCGCTCCAGCTCGGGAATGCGCCCGTAGCGAATTTCTGCGGCGATCGACAGATCTGTCTCGCGCTCGACCTGCGTACGCAGCTGCTCGAGCTCTTCTTTCAGCGAGCGAATTGCATCAATGGCCTGCTTCTCGTTCTCCCAGTGGGCCTTCATCCCGTGGACCTGCACGTTCAGCGTGGCCAGCTCGTCGACGATGGTCTCCAGCCGTTCCTTGGATGCGTTGTCGGTCTCCTTGGCAAGTGCGACCTGTTCGATCTCGAGCTGCAGGATGCGACGCTGCACGATGTCGATCTCAGTGGGCAGCGAGTCGATCTCGATGCGTAGTTTTGCCGCTGCTTCGTCCATCAGGTCGATGGCCTTGTCAGGCAGAAATCGGTTGGTCAGGTAGCGGTTCGACAACACGGCAGCCGACACCAGTGCACTGTCCTGAATGCGCACGCCGTGGTGCACCTCGTAGCGCTCCTTGAGGCCGCGCAGAATGCCGATGGTGTCTTCCACACTGGGCTCGCCGACATACACCTGCTGGAAGCGGCGCTCGAGCGCAGGGTCTTTCTCCACGTACTTGCGGTACTCGTCGAGCGTGGTGGCGCCGACCATGCGCAGCTCACCACGCGCCAGCATCGGCTTGATCATGTTTCCTGCGTCCATTGCGCCCTCGGCAGCACCAGCACCGACGATGGTGTGGATCTCGTCGACGAAGGTGATGACCTCGCCGGCCGCGTCGGTGATCTCCTTGAGGACTGCCTTCAGACGTTCCTCGAACTCGCCGCGATACTTCGCGCCGGCAAGCATCGAGCCGATGTCGAGGCTGATCAGTCGCTTGTTCTTCAGCCCTTCGGGCACGTCGCCGTCGGCGATACGGCGAGCGAGACCTTCGACGATGGCGGTCTTGCCGACACCGGGCTCACCGATGAGTACGGGGTTGTTCTTCGTACGCCGAGACAGCACCTGGATGACGCGACGAATCTCGTCGTCGCGACCGATGACCGGGTCGATCTTGCCGTCACGTGCACGCTGCGTGAGGTCCTGCCCGTACTTCTCGAGTGCGGCGAAGCTCTCCTCCGGATTCTGCGAGGTGACTCGATGGCTGCCGCGCACTTCCTTCAGCGCAACCAGGAGCTCCTCGCTGCCGATGCCCAACCGCGAGTTCATGGCCAGCAGCAGGTGCTCGACCGACAGGAAGTCGTCCTTCAAGTCTTTCTGATATGCAACCGCGTTCTGCACCACGTTGTCGAGCTCGCGATTCATCCGCGGGTCGTTGGTGCCGAATGCCTTGGGCAGTCTGTTGACTGCTTCGTCGGCCTTGTTGCGCACCATCAGCGGCGCTAGGCCCAGCTTGGCCAGCACGGCAGGGACGATGGTGTCGTCCTGCCGCGCCAGCGCTGCCATCAGGTGGTCGGGCGTCAGCTCGGGGTTGCTGAGCGCCTTTGCCTGGTCAAGAGCAGCAGCAAAGGCTTCGTTGGTCTTGACAGTCCACTTCTTGGGATCGAGCGCCATGTGGTCAGCTTAGCCCGACATAGGAAAGTTGCTACGAGCTGTATCAAGTCTGAGTGGTGACCTCAGCCCTGGTTGACGGCGATCACGTTGCCTTGCGCATCCGCATCGAGGTAGCCGCTGCCGCGTGTGCCGGTGACGAAGACCCGGATCTGAACCGTGTCGGTGAACGGCAGGTTCCGTTGGACGATGACATGCGTGACCTCAGCACCCTCGATCGGGATCTGTGCCAGCGCAGTCGCGACCAGCGCGGGGATGGCGGCCCAGTTGACCTCGGTGTCGGAGAACAGGTTGGCTTCCAGATCGCCGTCGCCGGTGAGCGTCACGGGTGCCGGGCTGCCGAGAGTGTCGCGCCACTGGTATTCGTCGACGTTGGCGGGAATCGACGGATCTTGCACCTGTGCAAATGCGTAGCCAGGGTAAATGATTGCCTGCAACAGCCGCAGCGGTGCCGCGCCTCGTGCGGCGCCGATCTCGGTGATGACGGCGGCGGCCTGCGTGCCGGTGAACAGGTTCGGCGCCTCGACGATGACGGCGACGGTGGTTGCAGGCACGACAACGGCAGGCACGGTGGTCGGAGCTTCGGCCGGTGGTTCGGTGATGGTCGGAACGGTCACGGTCACCACCGAATCCAACGACGGAGGCGCCGTGGCGATGGTGACAGTGCTTGCGGGGGCGACCGAGGAGGAGTCGTCGCCGCCTGAGACGAGAACGACGACGGCCGCGGCGCCACCGATGGCGACGAGTGCCATCACACCGAGCGCGACGTTGCGGCCCCGATTGCTGGGTGGCGTCGCCGGGTCTTGTGGCATCCAGCTGGGGGTGGGCGATGATGTTCCGAATGGGCTGGTTGGCGGCCCTGCGACGGGTGCTCCGTACGGGCTGTCCGGCGCAGCGCCAGCGGACGCGCCCGTGGACGGGTTGGTCGGGAAGGACGGGTTCGGGAATCCCTGTGGCGTGTTCATTGCGTGCTCCTGTGGCTGTCGTGTCGGCGACGGCTGCCGACATGCCCCATGATGAACCCTTCAGACATCCGGCGAATGAGTAGTGGCTACTCATCGCGCGTCGTGTGAGCTACCCGCCTGGAGCGTTCAGTCCAAGAGCGCTGATCGATAGATGGGCACGCCGATCTGTTCGAGCCGCTGCGTGTGGACCGCGAGGCGCGGCCGAAAGGCATCCCAGCTGCGCAGGGGCTGCGCGGTCCAGCCAACTTCGCCGAGGCACGCCAGTCGCGGGAAGCAGAGTTGTTGGACGTCATCGAAGGTGGCGACCTTCTCGGTCCAGAGTGGCGCCTCTACGCCCTCGATACGGTCGTCGGTGATGCCGTCGATCAGGCTGGCCGGGTCCCACCCATAGGCCTTGTCGACATCGATGAAACCAGCCCATCTTCTGCCGACGCTGCAGTTCGACGTGTGCTTCATGTCGAGATATGTGTGTGCCGACGGCGACATCACGAAGCGTGCACTGCCTGGAGCGCGGCGAGCAACATCGCCGTGTAGCCAGTGCTGTACGAGGGCTCCCGGGAGCAGCGCTGCGTTCGCGACTTCCTCCCAGCCGACCATCTGTTTGCCGTGCGAGTGCACCTCACGCTGCAAGAGTTCGATGAACTCGCGGTACTCAACGGCATCGGTGGCGTTGGCCTCATCGCCACCGATGTGCAGGTACTTGCCCGGGGTGTCGGCAGCGAGCTGTGCGATCACGTCGGTGATGAAGTGGCGAGTATCCGGGGCATCGAGATGCAAGGAACTGAAGCCGATACCGGCCAGGTCGCGAGGCATGTCCGTGTAGAGCGGCGGCGACTTGCCGCTGCGGTTCAGCGCGGGCACCGAAGCGAGCGCAGCGTTCGTGTGACCGGGCATGTCGACCTCGGGCACGACGGTGATGAAGTGCCGGGCAGCGTGAGCGACGATCTCGCAATAGTCGGCGCGACTGAACCAACCGCCCGAGCTGTGCCCAGTTGCCGTACTGCCACCGATGTTGGTGAGCGTCGGCCAGCCATCGATGGCGAGCCGCCAGCCCTGGTCGTCGGTGAGATGGAGATGCAACCGGTTGATCTTGAAGCGAGCAATCAGCTCGATGAATCGCAACACCTGATCGACGCCGAAGAAGTGCCGTGCAACGTCGAGCATGGCGCCGCGCCATACGTAACGCGGACGATCGATGATTCGCATCGACGGCACGGTGGCGTCACCCGGGACGTGTGCAAAGAGTTGCACGAACGTGCGCGTGGCATTCCACAAGCCGTGAGGGTGCCCGGCGCGCAGCGTCGCACCGGTGGTATCGATGAGCAGCTCGTAGCCCTCCTCTCCTTGCACGGCGAGATCGCCGTCGAGCTGCAGGGTGACGTCGCCTTCGGTGGCCACGGCTGCACGCGCGAGGTGCAGGCCAGTGGCCCGCTGCAGATCGCCGATCAGATGGTTGACGGTGTGATCGAAACCACCGATGCCAGGACCGATGGCAATGCGCGACCGTGCGGTCAGAGTGAGCGAACCCTCGCGGGGCTCGATCGAGAGCGGCAGCGGGAGTAGTCGGCGCCGCGCGCTATCAGAGGCGTCCACAACGATCGAGTCCGATTCGGAGGTACCCATCCGGCGTGCACCTTATGCCCGTGCTAGGAACACACGATGACGACAGATCAGCAGGCGACCCTCGGCGTCTTTGGCGGCTCCGGTTTCTACGAGTTCTTGGATGGTGCACAGGAGATCGTGGTGCAGACGCCCTACGGCCCGCCTGCCGGCCCGGTGGTGATCGGCTCGGTCGCCGGCAACCCGGTGGCCTTCATGGCGCGCCACGGCCGCAACCATGACTTCGCGGCACATCGGGTCCCCTACCGGGCCAACATGTGGGCAATGCACTCCGTGGGAGTGCGCTCGATCGTCACGCCGTGCTCGGTCGGTTCTCTCCAGCCTGACATTCATCCCGGCCAACTGGTGGTGATCGACCAGGTGGTCGACCGGACTTGGGGCCGGCCCGACACGTTCCATGATGCCGGTGGGCCGACCGACCAACCGGGTACAACCGGTCCGGTGCACCACCAGACGTTCGCCGACCCGTACGACGCAGTGCTGCGCGCCGAGCTTGTTGCCGCCGGTGGCCGTACAGGCGCCGAGATGGTGGGCGGTGGGACCATGGTCGTCATCAATGGCCCACGTTTCTCCACTCGTGCGGAGAGCGCGTGGTTTCGATCGATGGGTTGGCACGTGGTGAACATGACGGGCTATCCCGAGGCCGTGCTCGCCGCCGAGCTGGGCATTCGCTATGCCTCTGTCGCACTCGTCACTGACTACGACGCAGGTGTCGACGGCCATGAACCGGTCACGATGGATGCGGTGTTCGCGATGATGCGTTCCAATGTCTCGCGGGTTCGCGACCTGATTGTCGACGCAGTCGAGCACTCCTACGCGGCGCTCACTGCCCCTCGGTGAAGGTTCGCTCGTCGAAGCTCGGTGAGTCGAGATGTGAATGGTCCGGCCGAGCGACCGGCAACCCGGCGGCAGCCCACGCAGTGTGGCCGCCGATGAGATCGGCGACGTTGCTGAAGCCCAAGCGAACCAGGTTGGCTGCGGCCAACGAAGAGCTGTAGCCGCCGTTACAGACCAACACCAGCGGTTGATCGAACGATCGCATGGCAGGGTGGAGGTATCCGTTGGCAGGGTCGAAGTGCCACTCGACAACGGTGCGTGGCACGTGGACTGCACCTGGGATGACCCCGAAACGCTCGCGATCGGTGTGGGTGCGAGTGTCGAGAACCAGCGTTCCGTCGCCGGCGCGCATCCGCTCAGCGAGCCGGTTGGGCGACAGTCTGGCGATGGTGGCGCGGGCCTCGAACAAGAGATCGTGCACCGTCGTACGGTCGCCGCGTCGGTAGAGCGACAGTGTCGCCACCTCCAGCGGGTACGACCCGAGCAGGTACAGATCGTTCGCCCAGAAGCCGTCGCCGAGCACGGGCGCCGCAGCCTCGTGCAAGACGATGAGATGGCCGCCGCGATCGAGGTGTTGCATCGCTGCGTGCATGAGCGCTCGGCGGTGTCCATCATCGGTGCCCGCGAGAAGGTGGGTGCCGACAACCACGAGATCGAAGCGACGCTCGAGCTGCAGCGTGATGGCGTCGTTGACGCAGGCGTTGGCGACGTGAGCGGCGTCGAGAGTGAGCGCATCGATCAACGCGACATCGTCGTCGCCGAGGTGCAGAACCGAGTTGCGCGTGAAGTTGGGGAGCTGATCGATGAGCGTGTGCTCGAGGGCGTTCCGCTCCACGGCAGGTCCATCCATGTCGTGGATGGTACGCCGCGAGCAACAGGGCGGAGATCGCTCCCTGCGAAACTTTCGAGAAACTGGACGGAGTGCTCCTTTGCGCCTGTCATGCTTGGCCGCATGACGACGCGAGCAGGGGTGCAGCAACGGGCTCAGGGCTACACCATTGGCGGCGTTCGCATCCTTGCCGGCCTGATGTGGCTGGCGAACCTGCACTGGAAGGTGCCCTCTGATTTCGGTGAGAGCAACGGCCGCGGTCTCTACAAGTACATCGCAGCAGGTGCGGAGAATGCGCCGCTGGCTCCCTATCGCTGGGTGCTGCGCGAACTTGTGCTCCCCAACTTCCAGGCGTTCGGTTGGTTCACGCTGATCAGCGAAACGATCGTCGCCGCACTGCTGCTGATCGGGTATCGGTCGCGCTGGGTGGCGCTTGCCGGTGTGGCCTTGGCCGTCCCGATCGGGCTGTCGGTGCTGTACTACCCGGAGGCCGACGAGTGGGCGTGGGCCTACCTCTTGATGATCGGCCTGCATCTGCTGTTGTGGGCCGTGCCGTCGGGCGATCACCTCGGTGTCGACGGTGTACTGGCAGGCCCGCCCGAACGCTCGAACCGAGCCTTGCGCTCCACGGGCATCGTCGCCGTCGTCGTCGGTGTGTTGGGTCTGTTCGTCGCTCGCTCCATCGACTTCAGTGGCCGAGCAGTCGCTCTGTTGGGTAGCGACGCCGGTTTTCGAGACGCAGCACGTGACGGTGCCATTACGCGGCGATGGGAGCTGAAGTTCCTCTTCTTCAACCCGCTGTGGGCAGTGCTCACCATTGCATTCGGTGTGTTGCTGATCCTCGGTAGTCGCAAGGTCGTCCTCGGCTACGCAGCGGCGGGTGGCTTTGCTGCTTTGGCGCTGCTGGTGTTCTTTCAGCAGACGTTCGACTATCTGCGCGACGACGGCGCGGTGCAGAAGATCGCAACT
>Ga0105048_10001725_pt1 | contig 35281 bp, 31 predicted proteins | sample MAT05_FD_78382 | JGI IMG/M metagenome (GOLD analysis project Ga0105048, IMG submission 78382) | Freshwater microbial communities from Lake Fryxell liftoff mats and glacier meltwater in Antarctica - MAT-05 | ecosystem: Environmental > Aquatic > Freshwater > Ice > Liftoff microbial mat | place... | reverse complement strand
TGTACCGGGTTTGTCGAGGTTGTTCTAGGTTTATCCCCTACAAATGAGCCGCCTGAGGTTCTTATCGCGTCCTATGCTACAGACGAAAAGGGTTACGAGGAAGCTTAAGCCGAAAGGTACGTTCTTACGGCACGAACAATGCCCTAAGTGTCACGCAAAAGGGAGAGACAGGAATGGGGATAACCTCGCTGTGTACTCAGGCAATGTCTACTGTCTGAGCTGTGGCTATAGCGCCGACTCCACAAACGACTACGGTTTCTTTGCAAAAAAGTTTGGAGTCAACATGAAACTACAGTCCATTCCTGACCAGCACACTCATGAGATGCTTGGTTGGCAGTCAAAAGGTATTAAGCCAGAAACATTAAAGACGTATGGAGTACAGTGGGTAACAAAGGTGAACCAGAGTGGTGTCCCCATTCTTGAACACGATGAAGACGGCACACCTTACCCACTGGACACGGGTTCCATCAGGTTCCCGTACTACGACATTAGTAGCGGTAGGCTTGTAGGTTTCAAGTATAGAGACTTAGATAAAGAAGAGGCGCAACCCACCAAAAAGTTTGTAAAAGCCGTAAACGGCGATGCTTTTACCGTCTTTGGTCTACAGACAGGAGGTAACAAAACACTGATACTCACTGAGGGCGAAAGTGATACCCTCGCGTGGAAGCAAGCAGTAGGAGAAGCAACGGTATGGGGTATTCCCGGTACCCAGTGGGTGGACAAGTCGTTAGTCGCCGTTATGGAACGTTTAGTCACGTCCTTCGACCGCATTTACATCGCTCTCGATAGCGACAGTGCCGGCAGAGACGCGCTAGAAGTGGCTTGCGGTATGTTACCGCCGCTCAAGACGTACATCGTTAACTATCCAAGTGGGTGCAAAGATGCTTGTGATGTCCTTAAGCGAGACTCAGAACGTGGACTTAAGTCCCTCTTAAAAACAAGCACACAGTTAAAGCCAGTAGACGTGATGGATAGTGGCAACCTGATGGACAAAGCGCTTGAGCTTGCAGACGATGCCGGTGTCATGTTCGGTGTTACCACTGGTTGGGAACCGTTAGACGAGCTGGCTGGTGGTTGGACACCAGGTAAGATAATGATGCTTGCAGGAGATACCGGGACAGGCAAGACGACTATGGTCTTGAACATGACGTACAACGCCATCAAAGAGGGCTTAAATGTGTTTTTCATCCCTCTAGAGATGACACCAGAGCAGGTATTACTCAAACTTGTAGAGATACACCTTAGACGAGCTATTATCAGCGACCCAAAGGCAGTGCGCCCGAGTCGAGAAGAGATGCGCGAAGCAATGGTATTCATCACTGACCGCGTACAGTTTCTTAATAAGTTTGGCAGTCTGAGTAAAGACTACCTAGTACAAAAAATAGAAGTAATGGTACGTGCGTACAAGACAAACCTTGTAGTGTTAGACCATGTTACAGCGGCTACTCAAGCCCAGTCTGGTGGTGGTTGGAAAGATATTGATGAGTTAATGTACGCGCTTAAAGCGAGTGCACTAGAGCATAGAATAACGATGCTCGTTGTGAGTCACATTAACTCGATGAACAACGCCAAACGTCCAACTGCTGACATGCTGCGAGGTTCAAGAGGTTTAAAGCAAGTAGTTGACCTTGTATTATTAATACACCGAGACTTTAAAACAGGGCTGACAGAACTCTGGACAGGCAAGGTAGATAGGTTTATCGGTAAGCATGGTTGTTTGTACTTTAAGTACATCGACTACAGGTTTGAACTAACTGAAGCTCCTGGTGAGGACGACGAGATGGATGAAGAAATAGGGTATGAACGTAAACCAGCGTCGGTAACAACGACAGTACAAGCGAATGATGAAACCAAACCAGAAGAAACCAAAACAGAAGCAACCAAAACAGAAACCAGACCTGACGAAACCAAAACAGAAACCAAACCTGACAGCGACAGACGGGACAGTAGTCAAAAGCGGGTACGAGAGAAACGTGTACCAAGAGAACGCCGGACTCATCTATGAACCTGCGAAGTTTAAATATGTTCAGCGGCACACGTACACGCCAGACTTCTGTTTACCGAACGGTATCTACATCGAAACAAAGGGGTACTTTAGACCGGGCGACAAGGCTAAACTTTTAGCTTTTACCAGACAATACCCAGAACACACGCTCTTTCTGCTGTTCATGTACAGAACTGCGAGTATGATAGCTTGGGCTGAGAAACATGGTTTTGAATACGCCGTTGGTACACTTGTACCACCCGCTTGGTATCTTTATCCCCATAAAAAGGAAAACAAATGATAGAAAGATATGCTAAACGTCGTCCTGTCGCTGTCGCTGAGTGCTCACAGTGTGAGTATCTTGGCTTGCACGTTGGAGAGACGTTAACAGTGTTCAGTGACGGCTCTACGGCTTGCGGACTCTGTGGCTATCGCGAACACAACGGTATGCCAGTACCATCGACCGTCAAGGTCATTACTAAGCGTGGCTCAACTGACTCATAAATTAGGTAATTATACCTATTGACATTGCTTCCTCGATTTGTTATACTATAAAAAGAACAGAGGAGAAAAAAGATACATGCTAGTCCCACAACCAAACACAAAGCCAGAAGAGAAGGAGAAAGAGAAAGTTACTCGCGAAGAGATACAAGATACAAGTGACGTAGGTAGTCCAGTTACGGTTTCATTCTTCATCGACGAGCAAGGAATAGTATGGCTCTTCACGTCTTTGAACAACCAGTACATAGTCACGTTTAATAGTTCTACTACGTACTGGCTATACTCTCGTCAGGCACCAGTGCATCCGCTTGCGTCTACGTCTACCCAAAACCTACTCAGGCTTCCTCTAGAGTCACTCAGCACATACTACTACGATAAAGAACAGCTTCTTTGGGTCAGGCTTGGTTCGTACAAGCTATCTGATAAGCTGATAGCAATGGGCACACCTTTAACCTTTCCAGCAAACACAGAAGAGACAACATTATGACACTCACCGAGTTTTTACTTAGCTACAAAGATAGCGAACTTGTAGTCGCTAGTCAGGATGTCACAATAGAACATAAGTTTTCAGAGTGTATCGAAGACTGTAAACAACCTGGTGAAGCCCCGTTGCTCGAACGTCAGTTGCTTGCTAAAGGCATTATTCACGATGCGTTTCTCGTGGCGAACGCTATTATCGATAATGCGACAAGCACAAATAAGAAAGTTTTGTTAGCGTCTGGTCGACTAGGCGTTATGACTACTGTGCTCATTGCACTGAGCGCAAGCAGACGTGAAGATGATACTGTTTTAGAGCAAGTCTTTGATAACCCTTGGGCACCTCTATCGGACTACAGTGATGAAAGAGTGTAAAGACACACCTACGGGCGGCGACTGGGGCGCTGAAGAAGTGGAAGAGCTACGGCAAGCAGTCACAAACAGAGCAAAGAGGAAGAATAACTGACATGCACAAAAACAGTGAAAAGCTTTTCTTAAAAACATTCTCACCCGAATACATGGACATCGCCATCGCGTTCCATGAGTGTGATGCTTTCGTCAGCGTTGAGGATGCGCCGACGGTTGAGCACAAGCTTGTAGCAGAACCGCTTATAGATAAGCTTGGCGATGTGCCCCTCATCGCTATCTTCGAAGTCGTCCGGCAGTGTGCAAACGGTCTAGTAGTCGCTGCTACTCCCCTCGACGCACTAACGCTTTCGGCTGTAGCAATAAACGCAACGCTCGTATCCTTTCTACTCAGTTCCGCCGCCGCTATCGGTGACTCTCAGCGAGAGTGCTGAAATGAAAAACCGTCTGGTCGTCGATGTTGAATGCGCCAGCTTAGCAGCTACTTTCGATGCGGATATTCCTTTACATTGTGTTGGCTTGCGCTCGGTGAGCTTCTACCATTCGTTACCCGGTAAGGAAGGTGTAGAGGAGTTACAAAAACTTATCGATAGTGATGAGTATCGGTTAGTGTTTCACAACGCATCTTTTGACGTTGCAGTGCTCAGGACTCAGGGAGTAACGATACCTAAAGGATGTTACGACGATACGATGCTGATGGCATACTGCCTTAAGCCTATGTCGTCTCAGTTCAATAGTCTGAGTGTTTGGGGTGAGCGGTTTGGTAAACCAAAGGTTGACTACCTAAAAGAACTCGTCAGTGCAGGTCTACTGCCGAGTGATGCCTCTAAGAGTGAAGCTTTTAAGCTAGGGTTTAACCCTGTCATGGAGCTTTACAACCTGAGAGACTTAGACATTACTTGGTTACTCTACGACTGGTGTCTGCATCAGTTTACTCTCGATAGTCGTGTCTCTGGTGCTTACTATGACATCGAACTACCCTACGTTGAAGTCGTAATGGCGATGGAAGCTAATGGTATGTTCGTAGATACTGAGCAACTACGAGCGCTCGGTGATGAGCTAAGGGAACGGTTGATACCCTTAGACCTAGAGCTAGAAAGAGTTGGTGGTTTAGTGCCATCAAGTATCAAGTGGGTTAATAACAGTCCAGTAGTAGTACCAAAAGCATACAAGAATGGAGAGTACAAACGGCTCGGAGAAACAGTTTATGACCATTGTGGGCTTATACCCTTCAACCCACAGTCGGGCACTCACATATCTTGGGTACTGTTGGCGAAAGGATGGAAACCCACAGAGTACACGAAAGGAGGTTGTCCGGTTACATCTGCAAATATTCTCGAACCCCTTGAGAAAGAGCACCCTATCGTAGCCGCGCTCAGCGAAAGGAGTAAGCTAGACAAGCTCATCGGAACGTTCATCGAACCTGTCCTCATTAAGGCAAAAGACCAAGATGGTTACATCAATACATCGTATAACCAGTGCACGACGAAGACCACAAGACTATCAAGCAGTAACCCAAACTTGCAAAACATACCCGCTCGGACTCTGGATGGAAAACGTATACGGCGATGCTTTACCGCTCCAACTGGCTATTCACTTGTTATCGGTGACTTGTCCTCTATCGAAGTACGTATCCTAGCGGTTCTCCTGGACTTTGTGGGTGACTCGCGTGTTGCTGATGCTATCAGAGCAGGCGATGACATTCACGCCATCAACCAAGCAGCTTGGGGTATGGATAGTCGCTCACCAACTAAGAACGGTTTCTTTGCTTTAGTCTACGGTGCATGGTTAAACAGGTTCGCGCTTACTATCGATAAGCCCGTGCCTGTAGCTAAGAAGTTTTTCAACATCATTAGAAAAGACTACAAGGTTTTGTTCGAAACGTTGATGCCGAAGGTTTGGAAATGGGCGAGTAAAAAGAGAGGTTATTATGTCTACACTGAGTCGGGTCGGAAAAGTCGGTACGGTTTTGTTTACGGTTTGTTGGGTACTAGATACCACTACGAAGACATTACTTCGCCTGACCCTGGTTTACTCTCTGCTGCAAAGCGTGAATGTTTTAACGCAGTCATCCAAGGTACAGGCGCAGGGCTTTTCAAACTTCTCACTCTCAGGGGTCTTAGGACTTCGAGAGTAGATATCTTTCCTTGTGCCGTCGTACACGATGAGCTTATATGCCTCATTAAGGATGAGGATGCCATAGAAGGTGCGGCACATCTCACTAAAGTATTCTCAGAATACGTGCTTTCAGGGGTACCCATTGCAGCTACGTTTAACATCGTCGATAACTGGAGTTTGAAATGATACCACTCATCCCGACATACACTATCACAAGAGGAAAAAACCCACCGAAGCGCCCTAACGGTGGGACGAAAACACGTTCACGACCAGCGCAGAGAACGCAAGACGTAAACTATCCAGTCGTTAGGTTTTCCTTAAAAAACGTAAACCTTTTGATAAGTGTTCTTTCTGCGTCTCTGGCGACACTCAAACAGGTTTATGCAACCAATGACTTTAGTGCTGAAGGTATTGAACTCATCTATCAGGCGACGTTAGGAGTAGAGTCAGTCAGGGAACTTATCAGACAGTTTAAGTTAGAGGAGCATATCAAAGAGTATCGTGATGAGAACGTTTTCGTAAAGCTTGAGAAAGCGCTCAAAGAAAGGATGGACAACTGTGAGCTAAGTACTGAAGGAGAAAGAGCATGGGTTACTTACGAAGAGTGCAGTCATACGTTACGACAAACAGAAGGCAAGCAAAAAGAGGAGAACAAGAAATGAGTGTCAGCAGAGCATACCTAGAGAAGAAAGCGTTTGAGAACCTGACAGAGTTTATCCTAGAGTTGTATGAAGACCAAGAGAACTGTGAGGACTTAAAAGATATCCTGTATCTTATTGACGTGCTTGAGGAGAGCGTTGCACTAGCCAAAGAAGCGTTGGTACGGGACTTGATGTCAGATGTTATCGGAGAGGTTGAGAGCGTGTTCACAGAACTATTAGAGGAAACGAAACGTGGAACAGAGTCTTAGTCTTTACCAAAGACTTTTAATTGTCCAAGAGAAGGTTACTACCGTCTCAAAAACAGGGTTTAATAGTTTTAAGGACTACAAGTACGTATTACTTAAGGATGTCCTCGACGTACTCAAACCTGCACTCACCAGTGCCGGTGTTCACCTCACAGCGACGACGTGCGACAGTCTCATCAGTGTGAATAGTGCGACCATCACCGTAAAGGTAACGTTAACCAATGCTGACAAGCCTACTGAACAGTTGGTCACTGTAGCTACAGGTTACGCTCAAGACGGAAAAGATGGAAAGGGTGACAAGGCTATCTACATCGCTACGACTGGTGCATTCAAGTACGCGCTACTCATCATGTTTGGTCTAGCGCAGGAGGACGATGACCCAGAGCATGACAGTAACAACGCTAAGGTAACGAGTAGAAAGACAAAGGCTACAGCGGCTAAAGACGACGACCTCGACTTCTAACAAACAAACAAACAAAGGAACAATACTATGGCTACTAAGAAAGGCAAGAAAGAGTTCGAACAGCCAGCAGATGAGGGTTTTATTTGGCTCAAGCGCAGTGACTCAGACAACGAGAACGCACCCTACCTAAGAGGTTTCGTGTCCTTACCTGTGGAACTCGTTAAAGGCTGTGCAGGTCTAGAGAGTATCTGCTACTACGATGAAGAGCGTGGAAGCTATACCTTAGATATCTCTTTGTGGAAGAAAGGTAACGGAGTTCTCTCCGGTAAGCTCACCAAGTCCTGGAAACTAAAGGACAGCGTAGACGATGAACTCGACCTCGATGATGAGGAGGAGGAGGAGGAGGACGTTATCCCTTTTGAGCAGGAGAAAGAGACTAAAGCTAAAACTAAAGGTGCGCGTCGTTAAACATGAAACAGCTTGAGAGTCTTGTGAGAGTGCTCAACGAAGAGCAAGTCTTGCACAACGCTATAGAGGATGACTATGCTAGGGAGTTTCTTAGCTTAGTCACCTCTTCCTTTACTGAGAAGTTCCTCACTGGTCGTACATCCACACAGAAGAAACACCAACTACACGTATCAGGCTTGGGCAAGCCTGTAGTCGAACAAGTGTTACCTCTTCTTTTACAGCAGGACAGGGGCTTTACTTCTAGCTATGAACCGATGCTTATGGCGCAAGCTATCATCACAAGTATGGGTGACTGGGTAGAAGCTATTGCCATCCTGACCGCTAGGCGACATAACTTCGCTATCACAGACTGCCAAAAAAGAGTATCCTACCTAGACGTTAGCGGTCATATTGACTTTATCCTCGACGGTTATGTTGTTGATGTTAAGTCAATGGCAGGCGGCTACTACGGGATGTTCAACCACAAGCAGAATGATACGCGAGGGTACATCACACAAGCGGCGGTGTACAGTGAAGCGCTAGGTTTACCATTCGCTTGGCTTCTCTTCAATAACCATACACGGATGTGGTCGGCTCATGCTCTCGTTGAGAGAGACAAACAAGAAGCACTCGTAAGAGTAAACCGTATTGTTCCTAAGATGCGGGCTATCACGAGTATTGAGGAGATGGTGGTGAAGTTCAAAGCGCCTGACCCTGTGCCTGAAGTCTTCAAACACGTCGCTACAGGCAAGCTTCTGACCCCAACCCCGATGTTCTTTAGTCGTTACAAAGACCTTTTCTACGTACTAGATAAAGGTATCAACGGCTACAAAAAAGAAACGTACTACGTTGAAAGGGTACGTTCACCGAGAGAAGTCATCAAGCGGTATCATGATATGTAAGCGTGTTTGTGAACGCATTAGTTTTGGCGACTAATGCGTTTTCTTTTTTCTTACATAGTGACAAACCCGTGCAAGCTATTAAGTACCGTATCTGTACTGTTACCAGAGAAGGTAGCGCCTGCTGAACCGAACTCGCAAGACGTTAAGAAGTGATACCCGGCACTAAGACCATCAGCGATAAAGTCATTTGAGCCAGTCAAGAAATTTGTACCAGCGGAGTGCATGTTGGCGATAGTCGTCGTGCCGCTATTTAAGTTAGGGATAGTGTAGACAGCATCCAAGCCAATAGAGATGTAAGCCTGAGTGTTTGTATTACTGAGAGCAACCTGACAGAACTTAGTAACACGCACCTCGTTACCCGCTAGACAGTGGATGAACTCTACTTGCTCTAAGGCACTAGCGTTTGTCTGTCGCCACGCACCAGTAGCGTAAACGTAAGCGGCACCAGCAAAGTTTCGAAGCACTCTCCGACTTACTTTATTCTCGACGTTAGCAACATAGCGCCGAGCATCAGTATCTTGTGACTGTCCAATAGTACCAGTCGTTCGTATTGTGCCGACTAAGCGACGTGTATTATCTGATGTCATGACCACAGTGCCATTGAGTAACGAAACAGCCAAAGCTCTGGTCGTGTTATTAGTCCACGCTACTGCTGATAAGACCGGTGTTGTGACGTTAGTGATAAACACATCAAAGTTTGTGTTGATGGCTAGACCAGCTAGAGAAAGCGTCAGTTCATTGAAGGCAACATTAACCCACTGTGTCCCATTCCATAACCGGATATAGTTATGAATGAACGGTGTATAGAAGACGCTAGTAATGTTAGTGACCCCCGCCGTTGGTACTGGGGTACCCGTAGTGCTAGTCAACCGCCCGCCCGCGCTACCCCTATCAAGTAACTGCACAAAGTTAGTGTTAGCTAGTCTTGTACTGTTGTCGCCTTGTGGTGGTGTGAGTGCTGTCGGTGAACCCGTAAAGCTCGGTGATGCTAAGAGAGCGTAACTAGCTAAGGCAGTGGTAACGAATGCAGTGGATGATGCTCTAGTATTGTTACTCCCTGCTATCTCTGTTGGTACCGTTACAACACCCGTGAACGTCGGACTAGCTGACGTTGCTAAGGTGGTGATGATATTAAAGAGTGAGTTGCGCGTCGCTGAGAACGTTGTATCGCCTGACCATCCAGTAGGGTAAGCGCTATTCTGAGGAATAGGTGCAACGACTACAGAACCAGGACCTATCCCATTCAGTGCATACTCTTCACTCAGCCTCACGCGCCTGTCTACTTCCTTGTTCCAGACATCAGATGAGAACCTAGAGGCGAACCCAATAACTGTCCGTTGTTCCGGCGGTGTACGTCTCTGTATGACTACCGAAGTGCTCACTAAGAGCGAAGCACCAATGTAAGTTAAGACTGTAGGCGATGTCTTTACAAAGTTGCCAGCTACGACTATGGGTGAGCCAGCGAAGAAGGGTAAGAAGTCAATGATAGTTAAGTCTGTGTCTAGGTCAGTTGCCGTTACGTTGATAGTCCAACCTGTTCCAGTGAATGAGCCTGAGACGTTTGCCGTTGGCATGTTTAGTTACCTACCTTTTGTAGTTCTTCTGAAATAATACTCGCACCCGGTAGCGTCTCTCGACCACTCTGGACGCGCTCTTTAAGCAGTTTCCTGTCTAGTCGTTTCTGTAACTCGGGTGTGGTGATGTTGTTTGCTTTCTTGTAAGCGTCGAGTCTCAGTAAGTCAGCTTTTATTTGCAGATAGGTATCTGTATAATGCCTGTACTGTGCCTGTTGCTCCGGTGACATTTGTTCTGTAGTCAGCTTGCCAGCGTTCTCAGTAGAGAACTTAACTAAAGCACTCTTCATCTCAGTTGCTGCTCTCTCCATGTCCTTAATGGAGTAGTTAAGGTTAGCGAGTGTGTCAACGGTTTGAATGTTCAGACCGAGTGCGTTAACGATGCGGATACCTAGTGGTGCTTTCACTTGCGTTTGATAGAACTTGCTTTGAGGCGTTCCTAATGCCCCCGAGTTTTCGAGATGTCTTGTAAACGGTACGGACATGAGTGCGCCACGTACTGCACCAGATACGGGCATACCAGCGTATGTGTTCTGTGTGAGGGCATCTTTTGTAGCATCATCGAACTTCTGGTTGCGTAGGTCAATGCCTAAAGCTTGAATAGGTCTGGCGAAAAAGCTTCGAGCAACTAAGCCGATAACGTAGTCTTGAGTACTCTGTTTCTGTCCGCCCGTTGCAAGTCTTGTTTGCTCTTCAGTCGTCCCTGCGTACTTACCAAAAGCCATCCTCAAGAGAGCGTCACCACTGCTCACCGTGTTTGAGAAGGCATCGGTTAGCGGGTCATATTGGTTAGGCATCATAGAGTACTGGTGCCCACTCACTGGGTCATACCCAACAGTAATAGGGTACTCATTAAGGTAGTCAGTTCTGTAAGCTGCTTCGGGTAGGTGTTTACCATCCTTTCCTTCTGCTCTGTTTTCGTAACTAATGGTTTGTAGTAGGCGGTTATAAGCGATAAACTTCTCTGGGTTCTTCATGGCGAACCTGACCATCGCCGGGTAGTTCTGCATGACCCAAGAGGAGAACGGAAAAACATTCTTAGCGATGCTCTGAGGCACTTTACCCAAGTCATCGTACATGTAGAACCTATCATCGATAGTACGCATGAGGTCACGCCAGTCTACGTTACCACCTCTCGCTACGTGAGACTGTACGACCGCCCAACGTGCCGCCATGTCAGCCATGCGTGAGTTAACCGCTACGAGTGAGTACGTGTTGTCTACAAGCTTACCAGAGAGATAGGTAGCGTAGTCCACACCTTTGATGACTGTGTTGAGTGGGTCAGTACCGTAAGCCTTTGCATAGGCTACCATGTTGGTCAAAGCTCTCTTGCTCTGCAACGGGTTAAAGGTGCTCCAGTCTACTCTACCGATGGCTACGCCCGCTGTCTCGGGTGCGATGTCCTCGCCACGATGTATCAGTAGTTTCTTTAAGAGGTTTTGCTGTGTCATCTCAACGCCGTCAACTGTAGCGTTTAATAGTTTCACATTATCGAACGCCTGCAACCCTTTCTGAGCCACTCGGTACATGTCCAACGACGCAGGAATAAGCATCGCCGGGTTGCCACCACTACCCATTGTCATGAGAGCATTACCAAACAATATCTTCATCATGTACGCTGGTGCCGTCGCTACCACGTTCACTTTGTAGAGTAGTAACACGTTCTGCTGTATGTAGCTCATGATAGAGCCAAGCTTCGCAGGAGAACTAGCTACGGTTAGTAGGTCGTTCATCTGTTCTGCTACGAGCGGATGAATAAGAATGTCTTCTGAGAAGGCTGACCCTGCTTCATCAGTGATGCCGTAACGAGTGAGGTCGATGCCTTTACTACTTACCCAGCCCTTGTACTCAGCACCAGTCGCCTGACTAGCGGGGATAGACCAACCAGCGTCTAAACCATCCTTGATAGCAGTCTTGATAACAGCGGCATTACCAAGTGGCTTTTTCATGTTGGTTGCCATACCCGCCATAGCGTCGTAAGGGTTTAGCTTCCACATCTCGTTTATCTCTTTGAATGGTAGTTGGTACTGGTCAACTACGTAACGAAACGACTCTGCACCAGTCATGGGTAACGACTTAAAGATGCCAGTTTCTACGAGTAGGTCTAGTTGGTCTGCTGTGAGGTTCTCATCTAAATGGTTTCTGAACTTCGCCGGGTCTAGCAGCAGTTCATTTAGCTTCTCTGGTGAGATGTCTAGCAGTGCTGCACCGAGTTCCTCATGTATGGGTGCGTACCAGTTAGTAGTACGAGCTTTATTAAAGGCACCGCTGAGTGAAACCTTACCCTCATAGACCATCTTTAGAACCGATGGTTCGACATTCGCTTGCATGAACTTTTGAAAGTCGGGTGTGGCGATGCGGTTAAAGTAACCCATACCTTGGAGCATTGGTACGTCTAGACCTTGTGACAAGCCTATCATTCTAAACTCGTCGTTCGCCGCGTGTAGGTGTGATGATAAGTCCACTAGCTCATCAACGTCAAGGGCATCAAAACCCCTGTCAGCCATGTCTTTCATGAAGTTGTTATAGCGCCAAGCAGCAATATTCCGCATACCCGGACTGTTACCGTAAAGTGCAATGTCTTGTGTAGTCCTACCAACTTCTATTACCTGTTGGTAGACTTCATCGACGACGGCACCCTTAAGCCCCTTGCGTTTAATAGCGTCCATAAGGTCTGCGATACGGTGAGTGCTCTCTAGTAAACCAGCGTCATCTAACAGACCATGTGCTACTCGTTGAGCGGAAAGCAGTGTGTCACGTACATCACCAGCGAGAGTAAACTCGTTCTTACCAGTGAGTAAACCCTTAATGATGTCCATCTTCTGTCCGAGTGTCCGCGCTAACCAAGAGCCAACACGGTCAGTCTGCGTAGGGTCAAGACGTACCATGTCACCTAACTCTTGTTTAAGGATGGCATCTTTTTCAGCCGAGACTCTCGCTACTCTAGCCATCTCCATCTTGTCAGCGTCAGCGTAAACGTCAGCATTAGCTACTTTAAGCTTCTCTAAGAACTCATTAGTTTTCTTGATGTTAGTCTCTTCATCTTTAGAGAACGGACGTTTCTTCCGACCTTCTCCTGCTGTAGTGGCATTAACGCAAGGTGTGTTCATATGTTACATGTCGCAAGGGTTTTTCGACGGTTTGTTTAAGTGTCTGTCAAGGTCGTCAAGACGTTGTGCTGCGTCAGCTTCATTCGAGAGTGCTAACTTTCGTGCTTCTGTAGCTGCTTCATCACCTAGTTTAGTGTAAGCCTGAAGTGCATCGTTAGTAGAAGCTACAAGTGCCTCTTGCGCCTCTTGTGCTTCCTTGTAGTTGTCTTGTGACATCCTCGCAATAAGCTGTGTTGCTGACTCTTCATGGTTAACAGCACTGTCGATACTCTCTGGGTTATTCAGAGCTACCATACTGTCCGCGTTGTACCTTGCTGCTGCTTGCTCAGTGACGCTACTCGGTGGTAAGTCTTCGACGTTAATGCCAATAACCTTAGAAGGTTGGAGTAACTCAACAGAGAGACTACCATCACCGTTACGTAAACCGACGCTATCGTAACCCATAGTACTCAGTTCTTTACCGAGAGACTTCTGAAAGTTAGTGCTATAGGTTTCTGCCGTAAGGTTTCTCTGCGCCAAGATAGCCTGCATATCATTGACGTGCTGCTGTAGCGTTCCCTTCCCTTTCTTCACCTCTCTTAAGAAGGTTTGTAAGGCTTTACGTTCGATAGGGTCGCCAATGTCTAACGTCGCCTCAGCACTCCTACGCAAGGCATCACGGACATCATCAGTAGCAATAACACCAGCGTCTAGAGGGTTCGATACGTTTGGTTTTACTTCAACAAAAGTACCATTATCATTAAACTCTTTACCCGGCATCACATTACGTTCGACGTTGCTCAGTGCTTGGTTCTTCGCTGTTTGGAAGTTACTCTCCAAACGGATACCCGGTACTACTTGACCTCTAGGCATCTCGTTCACCGTTGCGTAGATGTCTGCGTCTACTAGGTTGGTGTCAACTAGCTTTGCAATAACTCTAGGGTTGCTCGTGCCAGCGCCCATAGTGATAGAGTTTATGTCCTCAATGAGTGCCGTATCGATGACCGGTGCTCTCGGTGCAAAGAAGGTGTCAGGGTAACTGTTAACCGTAGCCGCTAACGCTTTACCCTCACCTCTCCTCGCCCTAGCCATCTTGTTACGGAAGACAGTAATACGCCTCATTAAGTCGATATCGTCCGTGTACGCTAAGCCCATACTCTTCGCTTGAGCCTTAGCCGCCTTTAAGCCTTTCTTATCAACCGTCTTGCTTAGCTCTTCTGCTGTACTCGTGGGGTAGTTGTTTATCTCAACACCAGTACCAGGGTCGATGTGCTTACCAGCGGGTTTCTTTACGCCTGCTACAGGCGGCTGTGGGTCTGGGTGTACGTAGTCGTGCGGTAGTTCTTTACGACCGACATCAGGTAGCGCTAACGTGTTCTGTGTCGATACCTCTAGTGACTGTTGAATGCTCTGCTGCCTAAGCTCAGTGGCTTGAGATAGATGTGCATCGTCAGATACCTTAAGCACAGTGTCAATGACCGCTTGCGTTGCCTCAACGACAGCAGGGCTTTTACCGTGATGAGTCTTTGGCAATAACTCTTTCTGTACATACGCTAATGCCCTCTTATCAATACTTACGTTCGGTGCTGCCTGCTGTCCTTGTATGGCTTCAATACGCTGTGTCAGTCCCTCTAGCCGCGTACGCTTAAAGGCAGTACTCGCAGAGTCAAACCGCTCTCGCTCTAGCATGTTACCAACGAAAGAAACACCCTTGATGTTGTCTGGGGTGATGCCCTCATTAATGTAGAACCCGTCTCTGCCAGACTTAACCGCGCTTATTGGTGTAACAGTACCAGTAGGGATATCTACAGCTATGAGTGTGTTGCCGTACTTAGTGAGCGTAGGGTCATCGTGTAAGAATACTTGGTTCCCTTCTAGCCCAACACTTCTCTGGAACGTCGAACCACCACGTGCTTCTATGCCCTGACGACCAATACTCGGTAGGTTCTTTGCGTTAGTCGAATGGTAATAGCGCGTGAACCCTGGTGCCGCTACAGGAGCCTCAGTTATCTTGTCGAAGACGATAGGTGTTCCAATACTTTCTTGAGTTGCTTTCACAGTAGCCGTCAACTCTTGTTTCCAGTTACTCCGAACAAGTGCCTGTACAACTACCTTGCCCTCTTTCACATCCGCTTTCGTTTGCGTTGTAGGTTCAAAGCGCTTAGTGATAAAAGATGGGTCATAAACGACTTTAACTTCAGGTTCTTTTGGAGGAATAACGAGAGCCTGCACCTCTGGACTACCATCCAAGCCCGCTGAGCGTTTGACTACTCTAAACCCCTCACCGCGTAAAGCTTCTTCTGGGATACTCGCACCATAGCGGTCGAATATTCTCCGATAGATAGGGTCAGTGAGTGTCGCTAGTCTGTCTTGAAGTTGCTGCCAAGTCTTGAACGGTCGTGCACTTGTAGCTAGTGGTAAGCCATCTTCACCAGGGATGAAACGAGCCAGCGCACCTAACTGGTCTAGTGTACGTTTCTTGGGTTTCACACCCGTGACATCTAGCTGCATACCCGGTGTGGGTACACTAAGCTGTTCAGCGAACTCGTTCAAGGTAACGTCACCTTGGAACACTTTGTTAGGAACGACTGGTACTAGAGTTTCGATATGCTCTAGCACCTCGGGGGTAAACGCTGTATCCCTTTTAATGACCTTCAGAGAAGCGTTAATAGCTTGTATGCGTCTTTCATCAACAGCCATCGCTAGGCGTTCCCCGAAGCCGTCTGGTACGTCATCACGAAGTGTACTTACTACGTCCTCTACATCTACCTTAGGGTTAGGGTTAGGGTTAGTAAAGCTTTTCGTAGCTCCCTTCTCAATGGTCGTGTCTTGTTGACCGAGGTTCCTCAAGACTCTCTTGACTCGCGTTTCTTCTAACGACTCTCTGATAACGGCTAAGGCTTCTCCTTTCTCAACCATCGCAGGACTCACTAAAGAAGTGCCATCCTTCACAAGTGGCTGAATAGCATTACCCTCTCGTAGTACCTCTAGAACGCTAAGCTCTTCTAGTGGAACACTACTGCTCGGTGGTAGTGTATTGATGTCTAGTGCGGGTAGCTTCAGGACTGTAGGCGGAAGTGTAACAGGCGCAGTGTTACCCGGTGAAAACGCCAGTATTTCATCGAGTTCTATGAGTCTGGTTTCTGGTGGCTTTATGGCTGCTGGTGTAATACTGTCGGGGTTCAGCGGTGTTCGCTTGCCGTTTACTGGTCTGTCACTCAGCAGTGAACGTGGTGGTAGTGGACTCGACAACGGGTCATAACCACCATCTTCCAAGAGCTTAGCAATACGACCAGACTCGCGCGCATCAAAGGCTTGAGAGTTGCCCGGTGCTGGAAAGACGTTAGGTGTTTCCTTTCCTCTTGCAGGTAACTCAAAGTAGCCATCTTTGTAGACTTGGCTACCGAGAGGAGCATCAGGCGATGGCGGCGGCGGAATGATAGTACGTTGTGGTGGTACAGTCGGTTCAGTAGGCGGTACGACGAAGGTACCATCTGCACCTTTACGTGGCGCACTGCTAGGGAGTAACGGTACAGCCTTACGACCGGGCAACAGTCTACCTATCTGCTTAAAGATAGGTGAGAGCGGGTCATTAATAATGTCGAGAGTGACTGCTACTGCTTTGGTAGCTTTTGCAACTCTAGTCGCTGATGTAACTTTTGCAACTGCTGCTGCACCTCTAACAAGTTGGTTTCCAGGGATAGGAACCGCAAACATATCGATACCGGCACCAACAATACGACCAGGGTCAATGAACCAAGGAACACGCTTATCAGTACTTCCGAAACCAAGTGGTAGGTTGTTCTTCTTTCTGTCACTTTGGTCTGATGTCGCTGAGTACTGTTTACCACGCAACGCCTGTACAAGTTGTAGCGGTTTCGTTCGGTCATCCGTGTTATGTAGTTTCGCATTACCAATAAACTCCGGTATTGCCGCTACTGCATAGTTAATAGCACCGGCAGCAGAGACGATGTTAGAAAGGACGGGCGGCAGCTTTCCTTCAAGTGCTTGTGCATCTCTACCCTGGTCACGTAAGAACCTTTGTGTAGGGGCAATAATACCAAGTTTATCAATACTCTTGAAAAGCTCTGAACCAGGGTTAAAGTTAAGAACGTCTTGTACAAAGTTTGGTAGCTTAGACACGACTCTATCCCGTGCGTTCTTCGCGTCAGCTAGAGCACCCATCGGTACGTTTTGTAACAAGCCCAAGCCGTACATGATAGCACCGCCCGTATTCTTCCCAGCTTGTCCGAACTCTCCTTTCCAAAGGTTGAAGTTTTCAGTAGTGGCACCGATACCGAGCCAGTTCATCCAGTCCCCAAACGGGTTCTTTGTGCTGTCTGGGTGATACTGGTCGTTACCTTTGCGCGTTTGTTGTGGTGCGTTTGCTGCTGCTTGCAGAGCTACTGCTGCTTGGTTCCTACCTGCTGACTCAATAAGTCCTTGTGTAATACCATCAGTTTCATTGATGCTATTAATAGCGTTGTCTACAAAGTCGCCACTGTAGAGCGTCGGGAAAAACTCCGCATTACGTGAAGTATCGTCACTCGCTTCTGCCTGTAAGTTAATGAGGTTCTGTACGCGCGCTGTACCTTGGTCTTCTAGTCTTTCAGTCAGACGAGAAACTGGACTAGCGTTGCCCATGAGTGACTGCTGTACTTCCGGGTTAAGCGTCGGATAGCCGCCAGGGATACCACCTTCGGGGATACTCCCTTCGATGTTAGCAGCTTGAGCTATCTGTGGCTCGACGACTACCGGAGGCTCCTCGACTACCTGTGGTTGCTGCTCGACTACCTGCGGTTGAGGTGCCTGAAGAGGAGGAGGAGGAGTAGGCGGCGCAAGCGGCTGTCGAAGCTTAGGAACGTCTACTTTATACTCTGGTTGAGGTGTACCAATAAGGTTATTAAGCGAGTTAGCCATGCTGTTTCTTACTCATTCTTGAATGGGTTGTGTATAGCCAGAGGGTACTTGAATGTTACTCTCATGGGGAATGATAGGGCTACCGCTTTCGAGTAGCGCATCGCACATCTTACAGCCTTCTGCATACTCTGTATGTATCTCTGCACGTAGCCTAGACATTCTACCCGCGCCCGTGTCTTCATACTGTCTACCAGCGCCCGCACCGAGAGTACTTAAGTGCCTAGCTTGCTCTTGTTCATTCACGACCTGTATCTCCTACCTTGTGCTGTTCCTAACCTCTCCCTCATATAGGCTACTCTATCAACGTAGCCGTCTGATGGGTTGTAGTTTTTGTTCCTTCTAAGAATGTCTACTGCACCACCACCACCAAAGATAGCTAAGTGAAACTCAGCAGGAGAACGATAGCCACCAGGAGGTTTGTTAGCCTTGAGGTACGATAAAACAGGTCCTAGTGTTTGCTGTGCTGGACTCATCTTTGCTATCTGTGTTGCTGTGTACCCTTGCGTACTCCCTGGACAGAACTGAATAAGACCGACGCAACCGTGAGCATTGATAACAGTGCTAGAGTGAGTGCTTTCACTACCCATAACATCTGCTAACCAGACAGCAGGTACGCCGACCGCTGTAGCCGTTGAAGCTATTGCTTTACTGAAAGCTTTATCACCAGCTAGAGACGCATAGCCGTAGTTCGCGTTAGGGTCATTCTTGCCGTAGTCTTTAGGACTGTCAGACATGTACCCATTCCTGATGGGAAGCTTACTATTGAATGGCATCTGTGCAGAGTTATCCACGTTGTTATCCCACTTGTGGTACTTACCCCTAGTGATGTAACCCCCTGGAACAACGTAAGAGTCTTTAGTAAAGTACTGCTGACTCGCTACTGACGGGTTCGAGTTATATTGATGACTCGTGTTACCTCTCGGCTTAAAGTTGTTATTGGTTCTACTCGCGTTCTGCTGTAAGTAAGCCAACGGGTCTACGGTACCGTCAATGCCATAGCCGTCAGTCTTTCGTATCTCTAGATGTAAGTGAGCACCCGTACTCCTACCAGTGTTACCGCTTACGCCGATGGTTGTACCAACGCCAACGTTTTGCCCTACGTGAGCAGACGTACCATTCAGATGGGCGTAACGATAGAACATACCATCGTTACCTTTCACTGTAATGTACTTGCCGTAACCGGTAGGGTCATTCGCTATCTTGTGTACTTTCCCGTTGACGGGGGAAAGTATTTTAGTACCTTCTGGTATGGCAATATCAATACCAGCGTGAGTGTGGGTTCCCCTGTCTTGTTTGAAGTTATCAAAGACGTGTACCTGCGCCCCTTTTGGGAAAGGTAACAAAACAGGCTTACCTCGGTAGGTAGCAGTAGTGAAGTTAGCTGGCTTTACTGCTTGTCCTTGTGCCCCAATGAGGGGCTGTTCAAAAGGGGCGTTGTTACCATTGCCTCCCTTTGGGTTGAAATAACTGAGCGTCTGCCTACTTCCCTTCTCTGCTCCTGCTAGTTGTCTCTGTGCTGCTTGTAACTTACCGAGGTTCTTTTCCTGTCTTGTTTTTATTTCATTGACATCACCGTTAAGCCCATAAGGTTGTAACTGTTGGTCAATGGCATTTAGCTGGTCTTTGTAAGCCTTGATAACGTCTAGCGCAGCGAGTTCGTACCTTTGCTTTGCTTCTTTAATAGTAGTGAGTTCTGCCGGTGTGAGTGGTCTTTGTTTACTGGCTGTTAAGATGCCTAGTAAGGTTGCGTCACCATCGCTCATAATGCCGGCGTTCGCAGGAGAGCCTTGCTTAGCAGCTTCTCTTACGAACTGCTCGATGTTCTGTCCTTGATAACGGGCAAGGTTAGCTTGAGCAGCAGCAGCTTGAGAACGTACCTCACCTCTTTGTAGTAGGCTCTTTTGGTAGAGTGCTGCACCGTCTACAACACTCTTACCGAGTCGTGTCTTAGACAGTTGAGGGTCATTCTTGTAGGTAGCGAGTAGAGCGGGGTTGTTAATAGCTTCCCAGATGTGTGCGCCTAAGACATCGTTAGTCAACTCCACCTTATCAACAGAGTTAATAAGGCGTTTGTCCTCTAGCTCCTGTAATGAGTTTTGTGTTTCTTCAAAAGATAACTGCTGCTTCTGTGCTGCGTCAATACCGATGGGTTCAGCAGTTGTTTTTTGCCCGTACTTAATACCAGCTAAGCTTAACTCCGCCATGCCTTGGTCGTAACTCAACGTACCAGAGCGTATCTTATCGTTGATAACTAGGTTTTCATTGAGGTACAACTGTGCGTTAGTTAAGTTCTGCGATAGAGTCGAGTACGCCTGACTCTTTTGGTCTACTGCCTTTAGTGCTGCTCCCCATGTTGCAGAAATGACTGTAAGCTTCTGTAGTGGGTCTAGTTCAGGGTTCTGTGTTATCTCTTGGAGTAGTCCTTGTACTTCTAAAAGCGATGCCTCACCATTAGGGTTGTTCGGGTTACGAACGTTAGCAAAACTGTTACTTACCTTAATAAGAAACTTGTCCGACGTTATCTGTGCTACTGTGTCTTTTTGCTTTTGTAGCGTTGTCTGTAGTCTCTCGGCTGTCTGGTTCGCGAACGACTGAATAGGCTCGTAACCACTATTAAGTAAGCTGTCTAAGTCCTTACTAGGGATGTTCTTATACTTACTGAGAATGTTAGTAAGCTCTTGTCTAGCAACCGTAGTGCCGCCCTCTCTCAGCGTCCTCTCTACTGCTTCGACTCTGAAAGCTCTTACTTCTTCTGTTGCTGTGGTTAGCTCTGCTGCTGCACGTAAGTCTTGCTGCTGCTTTAAGTAACCGCCTACCATACCAGCGGCTTGCTGAAAAAAGTCTGAGCCACGCTGTGACGACGCTACCCTAGACTTCATCGCGTCAATAGCTGCTCCTTGTGCAGAGGAGATACTTTGCCCGACAGCTTGCGCCCCTTGAAGCGTGTTATTAAGACGACCTTGTGCCCCTTGTCTTTCGCTACCTATCTGTTGGTTAAGGCTCGTCAAACCAGCAGTGAACGTTTCGTTTGGTCTGTTGCTACCAGTGACTAGCTGCCCCGGTTGAGTAGTCGTAGGTTGGTTAGCACTGCCAACATCAGCACCAACAAACGTAAGACCGGGTGCCGCAGTGTATTGACTTTGATAGTTACCTTGTTTGTTATCCATATGTGCCTAATAGCCCGCTGTACTTACCTGCCGGTGAACGTGAAGGATGTCTACTGTTTGTTTCGTGTTGTAGTGGTGCTCCCTGCATGAGCTGTGGCTGTGTTGCTTGCAGTGGGTTATTGTTAGTCCTCGAACCGAGAGCATTATTAAAGGCACCGTAGATGCCAAGACCAGCTTGAGCGTACTGCATCAAGGAAGCACCTCTTATCTGACTCGCTTGAGACTGTAGCGCCGCCTGTTGGGAACCGAACTGACTTGCAGCAGCATTGGCTTGAGAACTAATGCCTTGAGTAGCGGTTATCTGGTTCGCTCTGTTCGTTAGAGCATCTAAGTTAGAGGCACCTTGTAAAGACACCCGAGCGGCATTAGAGGCTTGCTGCTGCCTCACTTGCTCTGCTGCGATAGCCTGTTGGTTGAAGCTATTGACACCCCGGTTATAGGAGAGGGATGAGTCTGCATTACTACTCGCTACTCCGGCGTTGAACAAGCCGATAGCGTTCGTTTGGTCAGCAATAGTATTAGCGTAGCCTAGCTGCTGTTGTGCTACGCTCGTGCCTTGTGCTAGTGCTTGCTGCTGTTGCTGTGCTCTCTGTAAGGCGATGTTTTCTTCTCTAGTCTGCATTTCGTTGGCTGACGTAGACATATAGGCATTGTTACCCATAAGTGCCGATGCCATACCACGCTGTGATGCTGCTGCATCCATACCATACTCTACAGCTACGCCCGCCTCATTTGCTTGGTTAGCTATCTGTGCTTGTGTCTGTTGGTTCTGCGCTGATGCTTGCGCTTTTGTCCCTAGTGCCTGTTGGTTACTCTGGAACTTCTGGTTTTCTGCTGCACTCTTTTCCCCTACTGCTGCCATCTCTTGTAGGGCTAACTGTTGCTGGTTTTGAAACCCTTGCTGTGCCGCAGTCATGTTATCAATAACACTTGAGTACTCTAAACCTAGCTGTTGCTGTACGAGTAACCCTTGGTTTTGAATAGTACTTAAAGCTGCTTCGTAGTCTGCGTACTGTTGCCTTGCATCTAGCTGTGCTTTAGTGTTTGCGTACTGTGCTTCATTAGCGAGGTTACTTGCCCTGACGCTATCCCGCTGTGCTTTAGCTTGACTGTTACTTGATGCTAGTCCCGAGAGTGTACTGACTACGCCTAGAACCGGTGCTACTGCTGCCATCTGTTTTATACTCCTTCTTTAAAGTGCTGAAATAACTCGACGACCTTTTGTGATGATAGGCAACTGGTAGCCAGCGAGTGAGAAGTAAGCTTCATCGTAACTAAAGATGATGAACTGAATAGCATACCCAGTGCCAATGATAGGTTGCTTAAGCAGTTGGTATTTGTTGAACGCCCTCGCAGTGGGAGCAATGTCGAAGGTAGAGTCATCCCAGACGAGAGTACTGTAGCCGTAAGCGTCATATGAAATGTCTACATCTTGCGTCGAACTGTACTGCACTAAGAAGTCGCAACCAACTCTAGTTTTATAGAGGTCTACTAGCGGCTCAGTCGGCTGTGAAGCTAGTGTGTTAACGTCATCTGCTGTGTAGGTTTCTTGCGCCTCAACGTTGCTCATAAAAGCCAGCACGTGAGTAATGCGCTTATAGTTCGCTAGGGTACCAGCGTTAAAGACTGGCGTACTGTAGATAGCCATGTACGCTACACCAAGTTCTACTACTGCGCTTTGCCTTGAGGTGATAGTCATAAACTGCGCCGTGCCTATCGTCTGAAACGTGTAGACACCACTCAGGTCACTCTGTAGGACGTTATCGATGTAGACAATGTAGATGCTGGCATCGAACGGTGTCGTAGTGTTGTAGAGCGCTTGACCCTCTAGTGAGTCAGCTATTGGTCGTCTTGCTGTAATGTTTAGGGTCTTGCCTACACCAGGGTCGGCGAGTAGATAAACGTTACCACTAGGGAGCTTTTTGTAGTCAACGTCAAACGTGAGTTTGATACCGTTTAAGGTAACAAGGCAGTCTTGCACGTTAGTGTACGGCGAGATGAGAAAAGCTGTGCTCTGTCTAGTTTCGCTGTACGTCGTACTGTAACCACGTTGACCTGCCTTAGTAGTAAAGGTCACTGTTGGTAGTGCGTTCGTAGTTGGTTGTGAGATGCCTGAGCCAACGGAAGACTCTACGTAGCGTTGTCTGAAGTCGATGTATCTTGTGTCGTCGAACCTGATGAAGCACAAGTCGCTAGGTATTCCAATAGCAGACCTAAAGCGAGTACAGAGCATTCCAAAGCGAGTGCCCAAAGCTCTATCAGTATATGAACCCGCAGAAAAGCTCTGAAAACTTCCAGGGGTATCGTACTCTGTCCACGACTCTCTAAAGGTTGAGTAAACAAAAAGCTTCCTACAGGTATAGAACTCGCCTTCGACTGGATAACCGAGATAAACAATACGCTGTGCTTGGTCGTACTTCAACCAAGGAAGTGTCTCAAGGTTCGGGTTTAGCGTCACACCAAACTTGTCTCTTATCTTAAGTGTGCGTTCGCGTACTTGATACTCACCAGAGACTGTAAACGGTACGAGGTCGAAAACACCGAAGTCACTCAGGTACATCATTGATGTGTCAGTGATGACCACACACTGCTCATTGACTAAGCCCATAGTAGCGACTGTATCTACAGCACTACTAATGGCTGAGAGTGGTTGGTTAATGCCAGCAATACGAAAGACACCACGACGTGTAAAGCAGAACAAGTTACCCTGCCACTCCTGGAAAGAGATGGCTTTATCATCGGGTGTAGAAGAGACGACGACATCGAAGGGGTCATTAGGCGTACCACTAAGGTCATCAGTTATCTGATAGTAGTTATAGAAGGAACCTGGGATAATGGTGTCTGTAACCGCTGAAAAGACGACCTGAAGCGGGATGTGAGGAAAACCACCAAGGACTACACGACCTTGATAAAGTGAAACCTGTCTAGGGTAAAAGCCATTCAAGTAGTCAGCGAACAAGCCAATACCAAACGCTGGTACGTAGCCGCCATCTCTGTACGGCTCACGTGTAGAGAGGGCATTAAACCCGATGTGGGTTCTATTATTATTAACGACCTCAACGAATGAGGAGAAGTTAACACCTATCTGTGTTTCCCACTCGAAGCTAAGGTACGATGCCGGAGTCGTGTTATTAAGGATAGCGACAGCATTACCAATACCATCGTCACTAAATAAGAAGTAGTCTTGTGCTACTGGGGTAGGTCCTCCTGTACGTATTTGGTTTCGCCTTACGCCATCAACGAAGACATCAATAGCCGTCGGTACTAGCGGGATGTTGTTATTTAGTCTTAGCTCTCGCCGTCGTATCCAATAGAGTGGTAACGGTGTAGAACCACTCAAGGCACCGAAGGTAATAAAGAGACTCGACGGGTTTAGCGACTGTAGTGCACTAGGAGTATAGACACCACCATCTGAGAACCCAAACGTTGTAGCCGTGTTTGGCTTATTATTGTTAGGGTTTGAGTAACCATTAGGCAGTGCCGCTTGGTTGTACGGAATGATATTAAAGTTATTGTTACCGCTTCGAAGCGGGTTCAAGTCTGTCCTCGCGAACAAGGGAATAGGGATACTAAGGTCTGCGTTCGTCGCATTGTTCCTAGTCGTTATCTGGTAGTATCTGTTACCTTGCCAGCGCATTGCCTCAGCCCACCAAGCCCAGGTAACGATACAGATATCGACTACACGAGTACCTGTTGCGAGAGTAATGTTACCGACTGTGAGGTTGCCGGCAGCATAAGAGAAAGATGGGTTTGTCTGTCTGACTCTATCGACGTAAACCACCATGTTCTCAGTAGCCGCGTGAACATACCGAGTCAACGTGTCAGGGATGACGATAGACGTTGCTGGACTAACCAGAGTGGTAGTAGTCTGCTGCTCGGCAAACTTAAGCTGCACTGGTTTATTCACACCAGTGAACATCAGTAGTCTTGGTTCTACTTCAGAAGTCCTGACGAAAGATGGCTTCACAAACTGAGCAGCACTGGTAAAGACTGATGTCTTACTCATAATGATGGTGGCTACATCATTAATGACCTCAAACAGAAACAGTGTGCTCCCACTCTTAACCACTACATGGTTGTAACCCAACCCAGTAGTGAAAGGCATCATCGAAGCCCCTTGTGTTGACGTGACGCTGTTATAGAGTAAGTAAGTACCTCGACGCTTATTGACGTTTCCACTAATGTCTACAGAGATGTTAGTTAAAAAAGGACTGTCTGAGTAAGGACAGTTAATAGGGTTCGCAGTAGTGTTCAAGCCTCCAAAGTTATTACTTTGAATACTGTCTTCTACCTGTTTTGGTTTGTCCTTCTCAAACTGGTCTGCTACGTCTCTAATGCTAGGCATTATCTCGTGCCTCTATAAGGTCTATACATATTCTGTCTGCCAGCGACTACACCACGTTCGCGTTGCTTTATCTGCTCAGCCATCTGGGTAAAGAGTTGGTTCTCAAACTGTGCCGTAGCAGTATCGCCTAAGTGTCTCAAAAGTGTGAGTGCCGTAGCGTGTTTGACAATGAGTGGTAGGAACCTTTCTGGTACTGGGAAAAAGTCTGTAGACGCGTCGGGCGGGACAATAGTCGTAGTGACATAAAACCGTAGTTGGCTCTGTCCGATAGAACCTGTAGGGTACGGGTTAATACGTACTCTGTTTAAGTCGTTCGTGATGTTGTACCAGCGTGAGCCTTGTAGCTGTGTGTCATCGAACGTCATCAGCGGTCTGCTGTCATAGACATCAGGCGCAACGTAAGAGAGGTTAGTAAACCCAATGCTGTTACTGCCTTGCTCTACGTTGTGGATAGCTTGTACAAAGTCACCAAGGTATGCAGTATCAAAAAGCCACGACTGAGCGGGGAGTACGAGTTTGAGAAACGTCCATTCGCTCATCGTGCTGACATGGTAACAAGACTCTCTCAAGTTGCTTGCGACTATGTTTGAAAGCGGAGAGACAAGCGTCGATACCTGTCTCTCCCCCACATTCTGCAATACGCTGTTGACTGCACTCAAAAGGTTTGTTGTGCTAGTCGCCATTGTACGGTTCTCTAGGTAAGAGTGTTGATAGTGTGGATAACAACTGCATGGTCAACGCGAAACACGCGCACACCGTAAAGCTGCGACATGATAACCACGTCTGCCAGATAGAGGGACTGACGGGATGACTCTAGCTTAGGGTCTTGCTGGATGCCCAACGTAGCCCAGTCCATATGACAGAGTAGCGCCGTAACAATAGGAGCAGTACCCGCCCCAGTGAAGTTAAGCGGTAACGTAGTGCCCGTGTCTTGCTTAGGCATGTAAGGAGAACCGAGGACACCCGGTGTAGGCTGTCCAACGTTACCCGTGCCGTTAACGTACCCTGTAAGGGAGTTGACACCAACTTGAGAAGTCATGACCACAGGAATACCAAACAGTGTTCCCACCAAGCCGTTCTCAATAGGACGACCATCAGTGAACTGTACGTTCGTGAACTGGTTAATGTTCAGTAGTTGCGCGTACTGTCCAGGAGAAACAACAAGTACCCGGTCTTCAGGCGGTACGTCGGCGTTGTCCAAGATAAGCTTGGCAGTCAGGAATGTAGCGAACGAGAAAACCTGACCAACACCGCCAACTGCGCCAGTACTAGAGCTAAAGAGCACTTGAGCCGCCGTAGCGTTAATGACCGAGCGTAGTGCTAGGACACTGTTATCAATGTCACGAGCAATAGCGTAGCCTGCTTCTCGCGTGTACTCAGAGCGTAGAGCATACGCTGACTGAGTGGTAACAATGTCCTCCATCATAAAACTCGACTCTTTGTAGGTGTCGATGTCTAAGAAGAACTCTAGCTCTGTCCGTGCCTGCATAGTCACCGGACGCTCTGGCAGTTTGTCGTACACTGCTGCACGACTAATGTTAGGGATATGCAAGCGGTCGCCTTTCTTGCCAGCGAAAGGAAGTTTCTTGGTATACATCGAAGTAATAAGCTTCGCGTCACGAAAGCGCCGGACTTCTGCACTCCAGAGGTCTGGAATGAATACGTCGGCGCGCTGAACAGTATACGCATCTCCTACAAACTCAATACCTGGTAAAGCCATGATGTGAACCTAATGAATGTTTACTTTTTAATGCGTCCAGAAGCATAAAGCTCGGCTATCTGTGCGCTGTTAGCTGCCCATTCTTGTGGGGTCAGTGCGTCTAACTGCGCTTGTGTCACCGTCTTGCTTGCTCCTCTTCCGGGTGTCGTGGTAGAGCGGTCTAGTCCAGTTGTGGGTGACTGTCGTTGTCCTCCTCTTTCCATCTGTAGCTTCGCCCAAATAAGCTGTGCGCCTTCTGGGTTGTCTAGTGATGCTTGCAGGCTCTGCGGATATTTAGCAAAGCGGGCTTGCACTTCTGTGAGGCGTGATGCTACCGTTGCATCATCAACACCCCAAGCTTTTTTCAAGTCTGAAAGCTGTTTATCGACGTTTTGCTGTTGCCGAATAACTTGCACTTCGGCGAACTGCTTAATAGCGTCCTCAACGGGAATACCAAAAGCTTTTTCAAACTGTTTCTTAAACTTCGCGTTCTCCGGGTCTTCACCTTCATCGCTAACTGGTGGTGCATCCACATGTGCGACAGCTTCGCCTTGAGGGAGGTCTAAGAAACTGAGGTCTAGTTCCTCATTCACTTGGTCTAGCACCTCTTGGTTGGCTGTGCTCTCAACCGAAGGTGGTTGCGCCGCTGGTAGGACTTTGGCTTGACGCGCTTGGTAAAGGTACCCTTGCTTATCGTTTCTTCCTAGTTGTTGTGTCATGGCGTTTTTACTCTTGTATAGGTGGTGGTACTGGTTGGTTACTTGCTGCCTGTTGCAACATCTGCTCGGACATGCCTGATGCTTTCATAGCTTGATAAGCAGCACCGAGTGGTTTACCCCCAATGCTCTGTAGCTCCTCTAGTGCAGCACTGTCAGCAGCAGCTAACCCTTCAGGGGAACTGGGGTCAGGCTCAGCGGCAGTTGGCAGTAGCTGTTGTTCACTCTCTTGTCCCTCAACAGGCATCGGTGGTTTCTGCGGTTCGATGATGTACGAGTCTGGGTCTTCAAAGCCCATATGGTTAGTAATATCATAGAGCAGCTTTTCCCAGTTAAGTTTCTCAGCCATCTGAGGCACTTGGCTTACTGCTTGAATGAACTGCAAACGCTGTTGAAGGTACTTACCTTGGTCTGTTACATAGTCGGCACCGACAGGCATAAGCTTATAGTCGTGCATGAACGCCACACTAGGGTCAAGCTCATAGTACTCGTAGTCCCCTGGTTTCATACCTGAGAGTCGCATTACTTCAGGCTCTTTAACGAACTGTCTCATCTGGTTAAAGACACCCATCAACAAAGGGTACAGAGAAGTGTTTTCAATGTGTCGATGGATGTTAGTGAGCCTGTTACCACCCGCGTCTCTCACGGCTTGTATCTCTGTAGCCGTTACCCGCTCACCGGAACGAGCGGCACCAGCACTTACCAAGTTTCCAGTGGCAAAGTTCTTATCAATGATGGTTTCGAGTACACTCACCTCCTGATACGTTATCCTCCACTCCGTTGAACCTGCTGGTAGAGGTTGAATGTCGTTGTGTTCCATCACTGAATAGACTTTACCAGGTTCTGTAGAGATGTCTTCCGGCTGTACAATACCATCTTGCTTGACTGACCACATTGAGTTAATACTCAGTTCTTGGTTGTCTAAGCGTAGGTTAGTGATGATGTTCAGCTCGTGGAGTACACCGGCGTTGGGTTCGATGGCACCCATGCCGTAAGCCTGCATGATGTCTGTGTAGGTGCCCCATACAAAAGGTCTTCCACCCCAGTAGGGGTTAGGTCGGAAAACCAAAAGGCAGTCACCACACAGTGTTACCTGTACGTCATGGTAGGTTGTGCCATCCCCAACGACAATGTCACCCCAAAACTCTACTAGCTCTACTTCATCGTCCATGTCGTGCTCACCAGCAGTATTAATGCCACTGAACGACGACAGGGTGCGCTCATTCTGTTGTGCTGTACTATAGGCAGTCACGTTCATGATGTCTGCTACAGAACTGTGCTCACTGCTATAAACGCCAGCGTCCATCAAGCGTGAGACTTCAGAGCGGGTTTTAACCATGCGCCTGATAAAGTTGCCTTCGCCGTTTTTTACATTCGGCTCAAGGTAGCAGTCGAAGACATCAAGCACCTCAAAGTCAGGGGAGTTAACGATAACTTTTTCTTCTTCGCGTACTTCCCAGCGCCAAGACTCGCCCAAAGGCATTCCATTTGTGTCGAAGCCCGATGGTGTCTTAACTTTGACGTTTCTCTTAAAAGGGGTACTTTCGTAGCGCCAAGGTAGCGCCATACAGCTATTACCCGTAATGATAAGTTGTCTGATGTAGTCTGCATAAGCTGAATAAAACTTTCCTTCGTACATCTTGGTCGTCATGTACTTCTTTACTACTCTGGCTAGTGCCGCATAGTTGGGGAGTACAGGTTGCATGTCAAAGAAGTCTCTGTTAGGAAACGTCGCCGACATTAAGTAGCCGTGTATGGTTTCAACTGCTTCATAAGCCTTGCCGGTATTGATGCGGTGCCGCCAGTTTGTGTTTACGTCACCGACAGTCTTATGCACTTGCGACCGTTGATAGTCAACCGCTCTCGGTGTGCCCATGTAAAGTGACCAACACTCAAGCCAAGTTAACTCGACCTCTCGCCGTGCTAACTCGTACCGACTCCTTTCAGAGGTAACAAAACTAGCGACATCAGCCTGCCACCCACCGGCTAAGGTATTAATGCCCTTTTTGCGCTCGGTCTTCAGAAAGTCACCGGGGTTTCGCTTATTACTTACCACCTTTCTTGACCTTTTTGTAAGCGGGTTTCGTAGCCTTTGGCTTCACGCCTTTAGCTTTGGTCTTAGCCATCGCTAACATCTTGCCCATAGCTCCTTTCATTAGTAGCTTCCTCCCCATTTAGTATTAAACTGACGCGTACTTACATGCTTGCGTGTCTTTGTCCTTATAGGCTTACTCACTTCTTTAAGCATAGCCCAAGTGTCGAGAATGTCATCGTGTCCATTAGCACCACCAAAAGTCATTAGCTCGTTCTGTAGAATGTCCCACTGCTTAAAGTATGGCGGAACGTATATCATCCTTTCGTGAAAGACAGGTTGTAGGTAGAACTCAATACGCTCTTTCTTCTTACCTTGTCCTCTCGGGTTCCAGGGATAAACCGCTAGTGGTCTATAGACAGAGAACTTCTCTTTAACGTAGTGTACCAAAGCGGCTTGCCACGCCACTGTTTCAATGAACACCCCTGATAAGCTCCATTTGTCTGCAAGCCTGAATATCTCCTCGACTATCTTTTGTGGTGTTATCTTGCCTGCTACACCGTCAACAATGTATAAGTTACCCTGCTCGTCTTGACCACCGACAGCGATGGACGTATTATCAGCGGTCTTAGACATACTTACCGCAGGGTCAACGACCATGTAGAGGCGCACATAGCTTTTCTCTCCTTCTTTCTTTTTTATCTCTGCCATGCCGTTGGTAACAGAAACGTTAGCCGTTGGTACGTACTGTATGTTATCGACGTTTAGGATAGTCTCGTCGCTAGACAAGATGGTGTTGAGGTACTGAGAAGCAAAGCGTCTTGGTGTAAGACGGTTCCTTAGTTTCTGTACCGTACCTTTATTGAACTTCTCACCCCAAATGAAGCCGTCTGAGTCGTCCTTCCCATTGATGTAGATGTTCCTAACGAAGTAACGGTACTCTAGTGTTTCAGCTTCATTCAGGATGGTTTCGTAGTAGTCGCCATTGGCGTAGCGAGTACCGTTTATTATTATCTCGTCACCAATGACCTCTTGAGTGAACTCGCACGTATGAGAAGGGTCTAAAACGCTCTCCAAGTCCTGCGCCCATTCGTAGGTACGCTCCATTTTAGTAAGCGTAGCAACGTTATCAAAGTCTACGATGTCATCGAGGATGAGTAAGTCATAATGTTGTCCCGTGACTTTTGTAATGACTGACACAGAGTAAACCGTAGGTTCTTTGAACTTGGCTTGTCTCAGGACTTGTATAGCAGAGTTGTTCCAGATAACCTTTTTGTCTTCCGCTTCCGTGAAGTTCTCTTCGTGGTTCGCTCGACTGCGCCTACTCTTGTCCATAGCTGGAACTAATGGGGCATGTATATAACTTGCCGTATTGTTCCAAACTCTTTCTTGTAGGTCTTTGTCTTCAAACCACTGCCGTAGCTCACGAATAAACGAGTTAGAGAGTGAGAGTATGTTTGTACCGACGAGTACGCGTATGTTCGGGTTTCTAAAGATGCGCCACAACACGTAGCCCACACTACCTATCGTAGACTTCAAGTGTCCCCTTGGCAGTAACACTACTCGTCGTCTGTACTCTTCGTTCCCACTAAACTGGGGACGTGTAATGAACTCTACTAACTCTTCATGCAGCTTACCGAAGTTCTTACGCCCACCTTGAAACCCGATAAGGTCAAAGAACGTCCACATGTCGTAGAACGCTTTTTCAATGTTCTCAAGCGTAGCTGGCAGCAAGGTGGAACGCATCGTGTTTAGCCTTGGAGGAATGAACCGCCCGTCACTGGTCGTCGTTGTTGAGGCGTTGCTGCCGCACCTACGCCGTTGATGTTTTCGATGGTGGTAGCTACTTGAGCACCAGCATCAGAAACAGCACGAGCATTGCCTGACGTAGCGATGTAACCAAGCAGTGTTTGCAGACCGAAGTTTAACCAAGCACTCCGCGAAGGTGCTTTCCGTGTTTCGACGCTTTCTTGAAGAAGAGGAATGGAAGTAGCGAACAACGTTTGAGCGAGAGAGAGCCAAGAGAACTTTGCCATAGTCGTAAAACCTCCTTTCAAGTGTTAAATACCGAAGGAACCAGCAGGAGAGCCGTTAAACGTAGCGACGCACATCTCAGCACTGATGTGCCAGTTAATGACCTTCGCCGCGATGCCCGTTGCTGTGAGCATGATAGCGCTGTCTGTAGCAGTGCCACCAGCACCCGCACTGAAAGCGAGAGCAAGTGTACCAGCACCAACGGTAATGCGCTGTGTGATAGTCGGTACAGCGACAGGTACGAAGGTAATGGTGCCCGTGATGTTAATAGCGCTGAAGGTAGCTGAGAAGCCTGCATTCCCTGCGCCTGCTGCGTTGTCGTCCTGCGTCACATCAAAAGCGGCACCGTACATGACGACGGTAACGATAGAGTCAGCAGGGATAAGCAAACGTCCAAGGAGTGCAGTAGAGGGCGTGGTAGACGCAGGTAACGAGTAGTTGAGGTTATCGAGTGCGAGTTCAGTTGCCGTTGCGTTAGTAGTGCGCCCAAACCACTGCACAGGGGTCATAGAGCGTCCGTACTTTTGTAAGTCCGCTAACTGACCACTGACACCGGGTTGGGAGAACTTAGTCGAATACTGGGGAGCGCGAGGAGCCATGATGTTATTACCTTAAAAGTTGTTTTCCGGGGTCTGCGTTTCTTAGTAGTCCAAGTCCAACTTCTGCTGAGCCTCTTGCAGACTGTTGCTGTTGTCTTGAACTTTTTCTTGCTGACTGTTGAGAAGAAGCCAAACCAACCTGTTGAGTTAGTTGTCTCTGCTCGTCGGCAGCGTTTGCAGCAGCAGCGTCACTTAGTGCTTGTAGTTGTCCGGTCTGCGCTGTTTGTGTTTGGAGTAACGAGTCGTAAAGACCACGTTGCTGTTGAGCCTGCTGCTGTGAGGTTGAGAGCTGCGTGTTCAGTTGTGAGAGTAAACCTGACTGTGCGTCTTGCTGTGAACGGTACTGCTGAGAGAGCGTACCTATCTGGTCTTGATAACCTCTCACTACTTGGTCTAGCTGCGACTGGTACTGCGCTTGGTACTGTGACTGTAACCCAGCTAACTCTTGTCTCTGCCTTTCTGCGTCTTGCTGTATCTGTTGCGCGGTAGGACCTGAGTACGACGCTGTAGGAGCTTTCTTAGCCATCGACCTTATGCTCCCTTAATACCACGATAGCGAGGAGGTAACGAACCACCCTTACCAGCGCCACCCGTAGAGGTTTTCTTTGCGCCTGCACCAGTTCGTGCTTTTTTGCTTTGAGGTGCTGGTGTGAACCCAGTCGGTACCATACTACCTGAACTCTGTTGGTTATTAGCGGACAAAGGCTGTCCGAGTGCGCCGCCGTTATAGTGCATCGTTTTCCTTCCTTGCTTCTCTGTTTTTACGTGAGGCTTCGTGAGCTTTCTTTGTGTTCTCTATCATCTGTAGCTTATGTAGCCTTGCACCATCAAGACGGAGCATGTCCTCCGCTATCTGTTTCTGCATTGCCACTACTAGCTGATGGTGGCTCTCACCTCTTTGGTTAACTAAGTGTTCTTCAAAAGAGAGTCGTATGAGATGGTTCTCGAGGTACTGTCTCTCGTCAGCACTCTCTTGAGAAACCTCAAACCCAGAAACGACTAACTGGTTCGTTGCTTCCATTGCACCAGTCGGGTCATTAGTGTAGAAGACCATCTCATCTGCGCCTCCGCTTGCGCTAGGGAGAGGTACACCAGTAAGGTCGTGCGTCTCTTTTATCTCATCGACATCTACTCTCTCATCATTGACTCTAAGTTTCCTAGTACGTGGCTTGCTTCTGTCTAGTGTCACTTCCTCTGTTCCTCTCTGTGAAGTCGTTTTGAGTTCTCTTGTGCTCTGTCTTCAATGCGGTCTAGCTTATCATTCATGCGCTCTAGCTGTAACTGAATGAAGCTTACGCCTGCTTCGACGGTAGTCAGACGACTTTCGTTTCTTAAGGTGATGGTACCTAGTGTAACCATAACACCGATAAAACTAAGAACCAGTGGAAGTGTTTGCCTGAGCCATTGGAACGTCACTTTATCGTTTGTGTCGTCAGTAGTCTCTTTAATGTGAGTTAACTGGCTGTCGTCTTCGTTGTGAGTAGACATAAAAAAAGCACCTAACGTAGAGGGCGCTAAAGCGAGTGTGCATAAAATGAATAGAAGGGGTAAGAAAGAGTGGTTGTTGTTCGCGAGTACACTCACTTTTGTTGCGTCGCTAGTCGTTTCTCTCCTTGCCGCTCCGGTGTTGTTCTTCCCCTAGAGTAGCACACTTTTACATCAAAAAGCAAACATTGTTATAAATATACTTCTAAAGGAATACATATATACCTTGTTACCATTCATGAATCATTCTTGAATGTTGACAGTGAACAGTGGATGAAGAACGGTTGTATAAAATGGTTTATTGTCTATACCTTACAGACATAACCTTTTCATCCCCCCTATAACGTCAAACTATCGTCCTTCAGTGGTATAAAATGTTACCTGTTACCGTGTAAAATGTTGTGTTACAAAACCTCTGAACCTTCCTACTACCTTCCTTTTCCCTTCGTCAGAGCTTTCTCATTCCCTACTCCTCGCGTGTTAGTTTTACGAGCGTAAGATAATAACGCCCACGTTTCCTTTTATCTTTTGTTACCTTCCCTTCCCTTCAACTTGACAATGTTCAACCAGCTTGCTATAGTGTTTGTAGTCGGAAAAGAAAACCACTTCACACCTTAGGTAAAGAACAATGACACACACACAACTACGCCAGTTACTAAAGTCCTTCAACGTCACCTACTCCAAGACACCGAAGACTACGGTCATGATGGCTGACCTAGAAGCAATGCTAGTTGGGCAGTCGAGTCCACTACCGGCAGCAGTAGAAGCAGAAGTAACACAAGCAACAGTAGTACAGGCAACAGTACAGACAGAGACAGAGACAGTAGTACAACCACAACCACAACCACAACAGGCAACAATGGAAACCACAACCGCAGTAACGACGACAGTAGTACAGACAGCAACACGAGAGCTTGCAACACGATGGGCAATAGTAGCACTGAGCATTATCAGCCAGACACTAGACAGCGTACTACTCACCACTGTACTAGCGGCTGAAGCGGCATGGGAGAACAAGCGTTACCTGCTGTACCAGTTCAGCCTTGTACTAGCGGCTGTGTACCTGCTGTACCAGAGCAAACAGGGGAAGATGGCGGCAGCAGTGAGTGTGACGGTTGTACTAACGACAGTAGTACTAACAACGCAAGCAGCACGATGGACTTGGGTAACGAGTATGAGGGCAGCACGACGGACTTGGGTAACGGCAGTCTGGTTGGCTCAACCTGAACTGATAACTCGGTAGGGGCAACAGCAACAGGGTCATCGGTGACGGTAGCCGATGACTCTCAACCAGCACCAGCGCAAGCGGGGATGCAAAAAGCGATCGCAATTCATGACAACCAGGTAATTAAAAAGCAATGGAGGAATAACTGCCCATAACGTTAGGGGCAAACTCTCAAACACGTGCATGAATGTGCATACCTACGCGTATGACATACATACATACCTACATATATGTTTGACCTACATATATGTATCACTGACCTACATATATGTTTGACCTACATATATGTTT
>Ga0105048_10001724_pt1 | contig 35282 bp, 35 predicted proteins | sample MAT05_FD_78382 | JGI IMG/M metagenome (GOLD analysis project Ga0105048, IMG submission 78382) | Freshwater microbial communities from Lake Fryxell liftoff mats and glacier meltwater in Antarctica - MAT-05 | ecosystem: Environmental > Aquatic > Freshwater > Ice > Liftoff microbial mat | place... | reverse complement strand
TTGCGCCTTTGCGTCTCCGCGCCTTTGCGTTGAAATCTGGGCATTTCAACCTGTTCGGTGCTCCAGGAGCGTCGGGAGGGAGCGGGCATCATGAACCTCGAACTCCATGTCCCGACATCTGACACTTGGGCGCGATGGCGTTGATGAGGTCCGGCACCGAGAAGCCGCCGGAGCAGGCCGCGATCTTCGGATAGGCCATGATGTCGAGGAAGCCCTCGCGCGTCCCGTCGCTGCAGCCGTTGAGGGTACAGCCCTCGTCGATCAGGCCATCACAGTCGTTGTCGAGCCCGTCGCAGATCTCCGGCGTGCAGCTCGGCCCGCCGCCGGGACCTGTCGTCGACGCGCTGACCGAGCTTGTGGTGCTCGTCGAGGCGCTGACCGAGCTTGTGGTGCTGGTCGACGCGCTGACCGACTCTCCACCTGCGCCGCCGTTGCCCGTGGTCGCGCTGCTGTCGATCGAGAGTGAGGTTCTGCTCCCACAGGCGACCACGAGGACAGCGAGGAGAGCGAGGAGATTCGCAGGGTTCGTGTCACGCGGTCGACCTCATTCGTTCTTCGATGTCGTCTGTGGCGCTGTCCGGTCCGAAGACGCGGTCGTGCAGCTTTTCAATCCGGAGCGACGCGGCGAGGTCGGCCTCCGTCAGCGCGGCCCGGGCCCAGGGGATCTTCGGATCGTCGTCGAACCGCTCTCCCAGGGCGAGCATGAGATGGAGGTAGAGGCAGGCGCCGTACTCCTGATCGATGTCGTGGCGCGCGGCGCGATCGATCCCGAGGCGGATCAGCGCCCGCAGCGCCGCCGGGCTGTGATCGGCCGTCTCGTCGGGGAAGACTTCGGGCAAGTGGGCGAGCATTCGCTCCTCGAAGTCGGCGACGGCCGCCTGTTGAAACGCCGTGATCTGCGCTTTTCGGAGGATGAACATTGCCCTGATGGTCTCGGCGTTGAGCTCAGCGAACGAAAATGGCCCCCGGGCGTCAAGGTTTTTCTGCGGCGGCGGGTGGCGCTTGCTCTCCGCCCGCGAGCGCCCTATGGGTGGCCCGCCGCGCCGACCTGGCCGGCACACCTCACGAAAGGCCACGACGACCATGAGCGCAGAAATCGGAAAGCCCTTCCCTGACTTCGCCCTCCCGAACCAGGACGGCAAGGTGCTGAAGCTCGGCGATTTTGCCGGCAAATGGCTCGTCGTCTACGTGTATCCCAAGGACGACACCCCGGGCTGCACCATCCAGGGTAAATCCTTCACGGCGACCAAGAAGCAGTTCGACGACGCCGACGTCGTCGTGCTCGGCGTGAGCGAGGACGACGTCGAGTCGCACAAGAGCTTCTGCGACAAGTTCTCCTTCACCATCGACCTCATCGCCGATCCCCAGCGCGAGCTGCTCGCCGCGGCCGGCGTCGGCCAGAGCGACTACAAGGGTACGCTCTACTGGGACCGGACGACGTTCGTGATCGATCCCGCCGGCGTGCTCCGCAAGGTCTACCTGAAGGTGAAGCCGGACGGGCACGAGCGGCTCCTCCTCGAAGACATCGCGGCGCTCAAGGCCGCGGCCTGAGTCGGCGGGACGAATAAGCCCGGCTTAAGAGCGCCTAAAAAAACCGAGGTGAGGGGTCCAGTGGGACCGGGGGCTCTTCCAGGACCTCGGTCAGCTCTGTCACCTCGGACACCTCGAGCGCTTCGGCCAGCTCGACCGGCGTTGGGGGTGACTGCGCGGTCGAGCCCGGCCTCCCGGAGGTCGTGCTCAGCCGAGATCCTCGACGTGTCGAATCCGTCCAAGCCTTTCCTGGTAGCGAGTCAGACGATCCCAGGGACGGTGCCAGCAGGCTTCTGGAAGGTGTTTTCGGTCGTCGAAGAGCACCTCTTCACCTGCCTCTCGCTGCCGTCGGACACCACCGGAGCCATTCTGATGGATGTCCCGCTCGACGGGTCGGGCCCGCCCGCGCCGACTCCGCAGGAGGTCGACTGGGAGCGCGTGTGCAGCGGCGCGAGCTCCGCCCACGACGGCGGCGCGGCCCTCGGGCCAGCGTGGCTGACGTGGGGATACGAGAGCGATCTGAAGATCTTCAACGTGACCCCGCAGGGCATCAAGAAGTCAGGGGAGTACAACTACAACCCTGACGGGATCCACCAGTAGGGCTCCGTGCTCTCGGCCGCGACGGACGGGGAGCGCGTCGTCTTCGATCCGGAGAGCAACGCCGAGGTCTTCCTCTACACCGTCGGATCCAGCGTCGATTTCATCACCCACGCTCATCTGAGCCTCTCCGGGGCGAAGCGCCTCCTCGGCGTCGTCGGGCGCGTCGCCTACTGGGCCACCGAGTCCGGCGTCCGCGCCTACGATGTCACCGACCTCGACGCGCCGAAGCTGCTCGATTTCCACGCCGACGTGGCCTTGGGCGAGGGGCTGGCGACGCTGATGGCCAGTGACGCGACGCGGCTCGCCGTCACCGACGCGGAGGGCCGGCTTTACGTGATCCCCCTCGGGAGCAGCGGCCCGGTCGTGCCCTTGAAGACCTATCTGGGCGAGCCTCCGGCGGGGAGCGCCGGCCCCTGCGGCGACGCCAAGTAGAGCGACTGCGGCACCGCCGGAACCTCGTCGGGGCAGTGACCGCATTGCATCTTTGAAGATTTGTCTCGGCGGACGATCGAGTCAGTGGAGGCGAGGAAAATGCCCGAGATCCGGGTCCGGATCGCCCGGTACTGTCGGATTTTAATCCGTGGGTGATAGGACTCATGGCGTTTTCGCGCGGCTTCGGCTAGGAAGGGCCAAGCTGACCGAAGCGACGCGGCGGAGTGCTGCGCGAGTGGGTCTGCGCTTCGTGTGGCAGCACGCGCACTGGCAGTGGGCCGCCGTGGGAGAGGTATGAGCACGTCGAACGCGATTGAAAATCTGGTGGAACGCTTCGTTGAAGACCTCGTGGGCTTCCTTCAGCAAGAGGAAGGCGAGCGCCGCGCGCAGGCGCTGGCGATCGTGATGTCGATGCTCGGGCAGTCGTCGCTGCAAGCCTCGGCGCCCGCCCCCCCGGCGCGCAAGCCGAACCGCAGTGCGGCGATCTGGTCGCGTCAGCGCCGCCAGCCGAGCGCTGTCGAGCCGGTCCGAGAGGCCACGACGGAAAATACTGTCAAGGAGGCGCCGGAGCCGACGCTGCGCCCGCGAGTCCGCCATCCGCGGATGATCGTAGTCCCGGCCGGGCAATCGGCGGCGACGTACAAGCCGCCGATCCCGTCAACCCCGATCGATGCTGCAACCATCGAGTCTTCGGTGGAGCCCGCCTCGCAGCGCCGCCTCGTTCAGGGCGCCGCCGAGCGCGAGGCGCTGATGCTGGAGTCGGTGCGAACGCTGGTGCGCGCCACGGCCGGCGAGATCGCCCAGCATGGCGGTTTGCCCAGCGGGACGGCCTACGTCGTCCTCAAGCAGCTCATCGCCAACGGTCGAGTCGCCAAGATAGAGACGGCGCGAGGCATGGAGTACTCGCTGGTGTCGACCGGCGCGGTGCGCCCCTTCAAGCGCTCGCGCGGCGTCGAGGCCGAGGCCGTAGCCGAGCAGTCGCCCGCAGCGACCGGCGAAGCGTAGGAGCCTGGTGCTTTTCGCCGATACGGGCGCGCCGCCTGCGTTGTCGTCGTCACCGTACCTTCGTACGGCTCCTCCTCCGCCTTGGCGGCACACCCGTCTCGACGAAAATCACCGACGGCTCCGGTGGCGGTGTCGTTCGACACCAGCCACCTAGAGCGGAAGTCACCTAACCCCTCTCCTCCAGATCAGGAGAGAGGGGTTGGCACGTGCTCAGTCCTCTTCGCCGGCGGCGGCGCGCGCTTTTTGCGCCGCGGTCAGGCGAGCGCCCAGGATCTCGCGCAGCGCCTTGAGGTCGTAGCGGTGCGGGCGATCCCCGTCGCCGAGAGAGGCGACCTCGATGGCGATGGCGTCGGCGTGCTCGCGGGGGCGGGTGGGGAGCTTGAGCAGATCGCCGAGCTTGCTCAGCGCCAGCGTCTCTTTGGTGTCGACCTTCCCGTCGAGGCGCGTCATCCACGCGGCGACGGCGTAGATGAAGAGGCGATCGGCCTTGGAGAGGGTGGAGCGATCGATGATCGAGAGATCGATCGGCTTCTTCGTGGCCTCCTCGATTTCGCTGATCTCGTCGAGCTCGAGGCCCTCTTCGAGGGCCGTGCGCACGATGGCGTCGGCCTCTTCTTCATCGAGCTTGCCGTCGGCCCAACCGATCGCGGCGAGGGCCAGGAACACATCACGTCCGAGTCGGTTCGCGCTCATGAGCGGGGACGATACACGACTCTCGACGGGTGAGTGAATTCGGTGCTTCAAGACCAGAGCGAAGGAGCCAGGCGCCGCACCGCGTCGGTGGGCCGGGCTCCGGCCCTTTGCTCGACAAGGATACGTACGCGCGGTCCAGATTCGATCGTGAGCGGGCCGGGGTGATCGTGGACGTCGCCGTCGAGCACGTAGCGAACGACGCCGCCGCGCTGCTCGATCACCGCGCGGCGAGCGAGCATGTCGTAGGTGTGCGCGTCGCCCATCGGTCGGGCGCGCCAGACGTCGGCCATGCGGCGGACGAAGCCCGCGGCCGAGGTGTGAATGCCGAGCATCTGGAAGCGGCCCGGCTCGGCGTCGAAGCGGTAGAAGGGCCGGAACCCCAGGCCGAGCTGGTCGACCGTCGCGGCGCCGATCGCCAGGTAATCGCGCTCGGGGAATAGGGTGCCGCAGTCGAGCGTGACCTTGCCTTCCCAGCGCTGCGCGACCGGCGTGGGCCGGCCCGCGAGGACGCTGGCGCTGGCGCGCGCGAGGACCTCGGCGGCCCAGAGCGCGTTCTTCTGCCCGCCGCGGTTGTACTCGGAAATGAAGCCGTAGATCGCCCCGGTGCCGAAGATGAAGCCGTAGTGCTCGCCGATGCGCATCACCTGGCGCTCGACGGCGCGGAGGGGCTCGAAGGGTCGCGCTGCGTAGAGGGCGATGAGCTGGGTGAGGAGGCCGTCGGGGCGCCCGCGGGGGACGCCGACGGCGTTGGCCACGGTGTTGAACGTGCCGCCGCGGAGGAACGCCAGCGCGGGGAGCGGCTCGCCCGCATAGACGGCGAGGAAGCCGGTGATGGTGACGTAGTTGGTGCCGTCGCCGCCGGAGATGCCGAGGATGTCAATCTGGAGCTTGCGGAAATCTTCGGCGATCCGGGTGAGATCGTCGCGGCTGGTCGCGGTGCGGACGACGCCGTGATCGCCGAGGGCGCGGGCGAGGCGGAGGGCGGCGCGGGGGTCGGCGAGGTTGCGCTTGGAGCGTGGGTTGATGATGACGCCGATCCCCGACATGACAGTTACTTCCGACCCTTCGGCGTCTTCCACCGCGGCTCGATGTGGGCGCGGACGATGTCGACCATGAGACCGATGTGGGCGCAGTGGTCGGGCTTGTCATCCCCGGTGTAGCCGCGCATGTGAAAGTTTCCCTTGTCGAAGCGGTCGATCATGTCGAGGCCGAGCACGTCCTGCCGATTCGCCTTCTTCGGGCGGCCGCCGAGGGCGCTCACCATGTAGCTCGCGACCTCCGTCGTCGACGCGTAGCCGGGCGGGATGATCGAGGAGTGGCTCATGAACATGAACGCCTGCTTGCGGGCGGCGCGCCGGGCGAAGCCGACGAAGGGAGCGATCTGATCGGTCTTGAGCGAGTGCGCCTGTTCGTCCACGTAGCCGGTGTGGAGCGAGTCGAGGAGGATGACGGCGTCGATGCCTTTGCCGCCCGTCTGGCGGAGGATCTGCTCGGTCGCGCCGTAGCCCGCGCTCCACGAGGAGAGGGCGATCTTGCGCGCCTTGGCGCTCTTGAGGCCGGCGTGCTTGGCGACGACGTTCTCGACGCTGGCGAGGAGGTTGGTGAAGGTGCTGGGCGAGGCGAACCCATTCGAATACGCGCCGGAGCCGATGCCGAGATCGATCCCGACGAGGACGATGCCCTTCGCGGCCTTGACGAACTCTTTGCGGATCGGCTCGTGGCCGTGGAAATGGAAGATGACGTCGAACGAGCCGCTCTTGGTGACGCCGCCTTTGTGGGGCATCAGGACCTGGCCCATGGTCGTGCCGGTGCCAGCCCAGGCGTCATAGACGCCGAAGCCAGGATCGGGCGTCATGCACGGGCTGATGCCGCCGCGGCGCTTCTTGGCGGGCGCGTGGGGGGCGGCAGGCTTGCCGTCCTCTGGGGCGACCGGTTCGGTTGGCGGCGCGCTCTGAACCACGGTCGGCTGGGTGGGGCCGTCGTACGGGTTCGGCTCGTCGGCCGCGGCCGGCATCGCGCCGAGGAAGGTCACTGCGGCGAGGCTCAGGAGCAGGGAGCCGAGGCGCATCGCCCACGCGACGGCGGTGGCGGACCGTCGCGGGGAGGCTCCGGATAACGGCATCCCGCGGTCTTTCCATGGATTGAGCGCGAGGGAAAGTTTTCCAGGAGGCAGGGCCATGCCCTTCGACGAGGGAAGAGGAGCTCCGGTCCACCCACAGTCTTCCGTGGAGAAGTCGGTGTTGACGCGCTCGCGCGATTTGCGCGAGGGTGCCGCCGGTGAAGCACGCAACGAAGGCGATCCTCAGCGGCGCTACGATCCTCGTGGCGCTGGCGGCGTCGGCGTGCGGCGATGGCCCGCGCGACGTCGAGCGCATCGAGGCCGAGGGCAGGATCGACGCGCGCTTCGCCGTCGGCGCCGCCGCGTTCCTGAAGTACTGCGCGCTCTGCCACGCGGCCGATGCGACGGGCTACGCCGCCGATCACGCGCCGTCGCTCGTGAGCACGACGTTCCTCGAGAGCGCCTCGGACGAGTACCTCGCGCGGGGGATCCGTGAAGGCCGGCCCGGCACGGCGATGGCGCCGTATGCGAAGGCGCGCGGCGGCCCTCTCGACGACGACGAGGTCCTGGCGATCATCGCCTTCCTCCGCGACCGCGGCCCGGCGCGGATCCGGCTCCCCGCGAAGGCGGTGCTCGGGAACGTCGCGAGCGGCGAGGCCCTCTTCGCGGCGAGCTGCCAGCGCTGCCACGGCACGCGTACCGAGCGCGGTAACGCTGTCCATCTCGCGAACACGGCGCTCCTCTCCGCGGCGAGCGACGCGTACCTTCGCTACGCGATCGTCCACGGGCGGCCGAGCACCCCGATGCCCGCGTTCCACGGCGCGCTCGGCGAGGACCAGATCGACGACGTCGTGGCCATGCTGCGGAGCTGGGCGGTGCCGCCGGAGCCCGCGCGCCAGGCGCCGCCGGAGCTGCCGCCGCTGGGCGAGGTGGTGATCAACCCCGGCGGCAAGAACGCCGAGTTCACGCTGCGCGAAGGTCGCTTCGTGCCCATCGACGACGTCAAGCGCGCGATCGAGGCGAAGAAGCGCGTGGTGATCATCGACGCGCGGGCGACGTCCGACTGGCTGGTCATGCACATCCCGGGATCGATCTCGGTCCCGTACTATGGCTTCGCCCGACTCGACGCTTTGCCGAAGGACAGCACGTGGATCACCGCGTACTGCGCCTGTCCGCACCACGCTTCGGGGGTCGTCGTCGACGAGCTGCGGAAGCGCGGCTTCACCCACACCGCGGTGCTCGACGAGGGGATCCTCGAGTGGAAGAAGCGCGGCTATCCGACGGTGAGCGAGCCGGTCCTCCCGGACGCCGGCGCGGGCGCGATCCCGGCGCCCGCTCTGCGGTTGCCGGGGCTCCCGCCGCGATGACGAGCCCGCACCCTCGGGATCCTCTTCACGGCGTCACGCTGGAGATGATCCTGAACCGCCTCGTCGAGCGCCACGGCTGGGAGCAGCTCGGGGTCCTGATCCCGATCCGCTGCTTCCAGTTTGATCCGAGCGTCAAGTCGAGCCTGACGTTCCTGCGGCGAACGCCCTGGGCGCGGGCGAAGGTGGAGGAGCTTTATCGGCGAAGCGTGGTGGGCGAGGAAGGCGAGGCGGGATAGCCCGCTGGTCACTGCCCCGGCGGCGGCATTCCCTGCTGCTGGCGAGCTGCAGCTCCAGCGTCGGCGGCCGCGAGGATCTTCTCTTCGGCCTGCGCCGCGAGCTTCTCCACGGTCTGCGCTGCGTCGGGCGGGGAGAGGTCGTTGAAGAACGTGATGAACGGGCCCTCGAGCCCCGGGTTGACGCCGCTGAGGACGAGGACGATCGGGATCGCGGGCTTCTCCACCTCGGCGAGCTCGGTGGCGCGGATGCGCCAGCGCGCGGCGCCTATGGCGAGGCGGTAGACCCACTGGAGGACGAGGCCCAGGAGGCAGCCGCCCATGACGCCGACGATGAACACGTCGGTGTCGGACTGCTGGAGTGCGGCGGCGAGGAGGCCGCCGAAGGCCGCGCCGACGACCATGCCGGGCTGGCCGCCGTTGTGCTGAGCGGCGAGGCGGAGGACGGCCGCGGCGTGGATGCCGGGCTGGCTTAACTTCGCGGCCTCGCGCAGCGGGACGAGGGTGGAGAGGCGCCGCCCGGAGGCCACGCGCACGCTGAGGTAGCTCAGCAGCAAGGTGATCACCGAGAGGCCGACGCCGATGCCGACGGCGATGCGTCGCGGGATGATCCCTTCGGGGATCGGCTCGCGGATCATCGCCACCTGCGCGCGGCTCGTGGCGGCTTCGGCGATCTTCTTTTGCTCGGCCTCGGCGTCGCGCACTTGCTGGACGACCTTATCGACCGGGGCCTCGCCGAGGAGCTTGAGCAGCGCGCGCGCGGCGGTGATCTGCTCGTTCTTGTCGTTGCCGGGCGTCATCACCTCGCCGGCCTTGACGATCGCGTCCCACGTCGGCGCGAGCTCGGGGCGCGCGATGGTGAAGTCGACCGTGGAGCGGCACGGCGTGAGGGCCTTGGCGAGCTTCTGCGACGGCTGCGCGGCGGGCCACGCGAGGGCGGCGTCCGTCTCTTTCTCCTTCGGTGGGAGCTTGCCGTTGCGCACGAGGTTGACGAAGACCTTGCGCGAGTTGGGCGCGGCGACCTGCGTGGGCGCGGCGGGCGCGTCGGCGTCGAGGTGCGCCGCCTTGGCCGCGGACTTGAAGACGTCGATCTCGGTCGGCAGCTTGTCGGCCGTGACGACGCAGGTGTGCGCTTGCTGGAGCTTGTCCGTGGCGACCTTCGACGCGAGCTGCGCGCTTGGGTCGGGCACGAGGGCGCCCTGCGCGGTGACGAGGAAGAAAACTGCGGGCGCCATGCCCAGGACCAGGGCGAGCGAGGCGATCAACGTCCAGCGCACCTCTTCGCGCCGCGTGTACTCGTTCACGGGACTCCCATCGTCGGATCGGGGCATGCCGCCCCGGAGGGTCGGCGGGGTGCGGGGCCGCGCGCGACCCGTTCGTGACAAGAACTCACGCGGCGCATGTTGTCACGGCTTCGGGTGCGCCAACAAAAAGTCGAGCACTGTGGGGGCCCAGGCGTCGCTGAATGCCGGGACATGCGACCCCCCATGGATGGTCCAGAGCTCGGTCGCGACCCCGGCCTCGCAGCCGGGAAAGACCGATTTCGTCGTCTCGGCAGCAGCGAGGTCGGTCACCAGATCGATCGCCGGGGCGCCTTCGTCGGGCGCCTTGCCGCAGCGGTTCTTCACGGCCCAGTCGGCGACCGTCTCCGCCGCGCCGGGCGCGCTGGGGAGCGCCGGTAAGCCCAGAGGAGGGCCGCCCTCGTAGGCGATCGTGTCGTCCACATCGCCATGAACCTGGAGCACGGAGATCGGGGCGGAGGCTGCGCACTTGTTCGGGTTCTTGAACGTGGCCCCGGCGAGCGAGACGATGGCCGCGATCTTGTCAGCCTGGTCGCAGGCGAGGCGGTGGGCCATGAACCCGCCGTTGGAGTGCCCGACGACGAAGATGCGCTTTTCGTCGATTTTGTACTTCGAGGCGATCTCGTCGATCATCGCCATCACGTAGCCGATGTCGTTGGCGTCGGGCGTATCGAAGCCGCAGCAGGCGTCGGTCGCGTTCCACTCGTATCGGTCGAGGACCGCGTCGTAGGTGCCGCGCGGGAGCGCTACGAGGATGCCGCGCTTGTTCGCCGCGGGGCTCATGCGCATGAAGGCGTCCATGTCCTGCGGCGCGGTCTTCGACGGCGAGAAGCCGTGGAGCATGACGAGGAGCGGCGCGGGCTTCGAGGCGTCGAGGTCCGTCGGGACCACGAGGCCGTAGGTGCGGCCCTGAAGATCCTTGACGATCGCCGGGTCCTCGGGGCGGCCAGCGCCTTCGCCGCCGGTGGTCGTCGCGGCGCCGCTGCTCGTGGCGGCGCTGCTGCTGCTCGCGCCGCCGCTTCCGCTCGTTTCTGCCCCCGAAGAGCACGCTGACGCGAGCAGGATCGCGCCGATGAAGGCGGCGATGGCGCGAGGAGCCGGGGGTCCGAGCATCCTTCTCCGTGTAAACCAGTTGCGTCGCGTCCGCTACGCCGGAGCGCGGACCCTTGGAGATTGGGCCAGTCCGCGGCAAGTCGTGTAGGACCGCTGGACACGTCACGCCCCCTCCCTCGCCTTGAACCCTTCGAACGACGCGCATTCATCCGAGACCGAGGGCGTCCCTTCGGCGACCCCTGATCCCGCGGGCGTCGAGCGACGCTCGTGGCGCTCGGCGCCGTGGGTCACGTCGACGTACTTCGCCGAGGGGCTGCCGTATTCCATCGTCCACCAGGTCTCGATGGAGCTCTTCACGTCGATGGGCGCGAGCGCGGAGGCCGTCGGGCTCACCGCATTGTACGGGCTCCCGTGGAACCTGAAGTTCCTCTGGGGCCCGGTGATGGATCGCTACGGCACGCTGCGCCGCTGGGCGATCGTGCTCGAGGCAGCGCTGGGGATCGCCATCGCCCTGATCGCGTGGCCGGCACAGGGCCAGAACCTGGCGATGGCGGCGCGCGCGCTGCTCGTGGTCGCGGTGCTCGCCGCGGCGCAAGACGTCGCCGTCGACGGGTTCTACATGCGCGCGCTCGGCAAGACCGATCAGGCCGAGCTCTCGGGCCTGCGCGTCGGCGCGTTCCGCGTAGCGATGCTCGTGGGCAAGGCCGGCCTCGTGATGATCGCGGGGCAGCTCTCGTGGCGCGCGTGCTTCTACACGGGCGGCGCGGCGATGCTCCTGCTCGCGGTGTTCCACGCGCTCGCGCTCCCGCGCGAGCGGGCGCGCGCCGCTGATCCGTCATCGTCGTCGTCGCGCTTCTACGTCGAGGCGTTCCGCACCTTCATGGCCCAGCCGGGCGCCTGGATCTCGCTCGCGTTCATCCTCACGTACCGCGCCGGCGACGCGATGATGTTCGCGATGTCGACCCCGCTCCTCAAGCACCTCGGCGTCACCCTCCTCCAGCGCGGAGCTCTCAACGGGATCGCGGGCGCGGCGGGGATCGGCGGTTCGATCGCGGGCGGCGTCCTGATCGCACGGCTCGGCCTCCGCCGCACGCTCGCGCCGATCGCGCTCGGGCAGGGGCTGGCGATCTTGCTCTACGTGGCCATCGCGGCGCTGCGCCCGTCGCTGTTCTGGATCGAGGCCGCGGTGATCGGCGAGCAGATCGTCGCCGGCGTGGGGAGCGCGGCCTTCATGATCTTTCTCATGCGCCGCTGCGCCGCCAAATACCGCGCTTCGCACTTCGCGATCGCCTCCTCGGCGATGTCGCTGGCGGCCACGGGGCTCGGCGCCGCGAGCGGCTTCCTCCTGACCCCGCTCGGCTACCCGGCGTTCTTTGTCCTGGCCTACCTCGCGGCGATCCCTGGCATCGTACTCGCGCGGATCGTCCCCAAAGACTGACGGGATCGGGCTTGCCGCCGAGGCCCTCCCGGACCAACCCTGCGGCCCATGAGACTCGCAAGCAACGCCCGTCGGGCCGGCGCGCTGATGCTGGCTTCGGCCGCGCTCGCCGTCACGATCCCCGCCGCGACGGCGCCCACGAAGGCCGCGCCCGCCGCGAAGAAGGCCGCCGCGCCGCCTCCGAAGGTCGACATCCCCTTCACGAAAGAGATCCTCTCCAACGGCCTCACCGTGATCTTCCACGAGGATCACGCGCTCCCGCTGGTGACGGTCGATCTCCTGGTGAAGGTCGGCTCGCGCCACGAAGAGGCGCGCCGGACCGGCTTCGCGCACCTCTTCGAGCACCTCATGTTCATGGGCACCGCGCGCGTGCCGACGAAGATGTTCGACGCGTGGATGGAGACCGAAGGCGGCTGGAACAACGCCTCGACGGGGGAAGACCGCACCGAGTACTACGACGTCGGCCCGGCCCGCGCGCTACCGCTCTTGCTCTGGCTCGAGGCCGATCGCTTCGCCTCGCTCGGCAAGGAGATGAACGCCGACAAGCTCAAGGCGCAGCGCGACGTGGTCCGCAACGAGCGGCGCCAGACGAGCGAGAACAAGCCTTACGGCAAGGTCGAGCTCCGCTTGCCCGAGCTGCTCTACCCTGAAGGCCACCCCTACCACCACCCGGTGATCGGCTCGCACGAGGACCTCGAAGCGGCGACGGTGCCCGACGTCAAGGCGTTCTTCGAGCACTTTTACGTGCCCAACAACGTGTCGCTCGTCGTCGCGGGGGACTTCGAGCCGCAGCTGGCGCGCGCGTCGATCCAGGCCCTCTTCGGCTCGCTGCCCCGCGCGACGGTGCCCCCGGCGCCGGTGGGCGTGCAGCCGAAGCTCAGCGGCGTCGTGCGCGAGACGATCGTCGACAACGTCGAGCTGCCGAAGACGATCATCGCGTACCACAGCCCAGCGCACTTCGCCCCGGGCGACGCGGAGATGGATCTCGCCGGCGTCATCCTCGAGCACGGCAAGGCGAGCCGCCTCTACAAGGCCCTGGTCTACGATCGGACCCTCGCGCAGGAGGTCACGGCGACGCAGTACTCGCAGGACCTCGGCTCGTACTTCGGCATCGAAGCCATCGCCCAGCCCGGCGTGAAGCTCGAGGATCTCGAGGCGGCGATCGACGCCGAGGTGGCCAAGCTCGTCGACAAACCCGTGAGCGCCGAGGAGCTGCAGCGGGCGAAGAACCAGTACGAAACGAGCTTCGTTTCCCGCCTGCAATCGGTGTCCGCGCGCGCCGCCCTGCTCAACCGCTACGAGGCAGGCAAGGGCGATCCAGGCTTCGCCGAGAAGGATCTCCAGCGGTACCGCGACGTGACGTCGGCGTCGCTCCAGGCGGTGATGAAGAGCGTGCTCGATCCTGCCGCGCGCGTGGTGCTGCGCGTGGTCCCGAAGCCGAAAGACGCCGCGCCCGCGAGCGGCAAGGGAGGTGCCCCGTGAGGCTCGATCGTCGCCTGACCGCCTTCATTTTCACCGGTGCATTCCTGGTCATCGGCTGCGAAGAGAACCTGCCCGCGCCGGTCGTCCCGACGACTCCGCCACCCACCGCGAGCGCTCCGGGGACCCCCGCGCCGCTTCCCCCCGCGGGCCCCGATACCCTTGGCCCGAAGCCGACGCTGGCCCCGCCGAAGGCCTTCGATCCGCCCGCTCCGCAGGTGTTCACCGCCGCGAACGGGATGACGGTGTGGCTCCTGGAGCGACGCGCGCTCCCGCTGGTGGCCGTCACGCTGGCGATCCCGATCGGGTCCGCGGCCGATCCGAAAGAGACACAGGGCCTCGCGTGGATCACGGCCTCGATGCTTGATGAGGGCGCCGGGACGCGGAGCGCAGTGCAGATCTCGACCGCGATCGACGACCTGGGCGGGAGCCTCGCCACCGGCGCGACGGCCGATGGCAGCTTCGCCAATCTGTCAGTGCTGAAGAAGAGCTTCAGCTCCGCGTTCAAAATCTTCAGCGACGTCGTCGCGCGGCCCAAGCTCAACGCGAAGGAGTGGAAGCGCGTCTCCGATCTCTGGAAGAACGATCTGAAAAAGCGGGCCTCCGACGCCGACGACGTCGCCCGCGTCGTCGCGCCCGCGGCGCTCTTCGGGTCGGATACGCCCTACGGTCACCCGGCGGACGGGCGCACGGCGACCGCAGAGAAGATCAATCTCGATACGGTGAAGGCGTTCTATGCCTCCGCGTGGCGTCCCGACCAGGCGACGCTCGTGGTCGCGGGGGACATCACCAAGGACGAGGTGCTGAAGGCGATCAGCGACGGCGCGCTCAAGGCCTGGAAGGCCCCGACCACGCCGAAGCTCACCCCCGTCGTGCCCCCGCCTCCGCCCGCGGGATCGCTGCGGCTGGTGCTCGTCGATCGGCCAGCGGACGCAGCGCAATCGGTGATCGCGGTCGTCCGCGAAGGCGTCGCCGCGAACGATCCCAAGGCGCCGCTGCTCGACCTCGTGAACACGGCGCTCGGCGGCTCGTTCACCTCGCGGCTGAACCAGAACCTGCGCGAAGAGCACGGGTGGACGTACGGCGCGGGCTCGCGCTTCGCCGAGACGCGCGGCACGGGCTCTTTCACGGCACGCGCGTCCGTGGTGACGGAAGCCACCGGGCCGGCCCTCGAGCAAATGCTCCTCGAGCTGAACAAGATGGCGTCGTCCGGCCTGAGCGAAGACGAAGTGTCAAAGGTGCTGGCGCAGGACCGCGCGGATCTGGTGCAGAGCTACGAAGGCGTCGGCGGCATCGTCGGGCGGCTGGCCAAGCTTTCGATGCTCGGCCTGCCGCCGGAGTTCGACGCCGCCGCGAGCCGCGCCCGCCAGCAGGCGACCCGAGCGCGTCTCGGCGAGCTTGCGTCGGCGGTGGATCCGAAGGCGACGACGATCCTCATCGTAGGCCCTCGCGCCGCCGTGTTGCCGCAGCTCGCGGCGATCAAGCTTCCAGGCGGGCTGAAGCTGCCCGCGCCGGAGCTGTGGGACGCCGAGGGCTACCTGATCCCTGCAAAGTAAGCGACGGGAGCGGGGCGCGCGTGAGCGCGCCGCGTCAGGGCGTGTCGGGAAGGAAGTCGACCGGATCGGTCGGCGCGCCCGTGTGGAGCGTGTCGTTGCCGTACCAGAAGACGACGCGCGAGTCCGGCATGCCATCGAAGTACACCTCGAGCTCAACCACGGCGCCCGGGGTCGCGTCGAATGTCATTCCGTCAAGCTCGGTCGACGTGCTCGCGGAGAGGTGGGCGCTGCCGTCCTTCAGCTCTTCCGCGACGTCTCCGCTCTCGAGCGTCTCGGGCTTGACATTGGAGATTTTCGCGCCCTTTTCCGGGATAGCGAAGGCCTCGAAATCACACGCGACCTTCGATTGATTGGTGTCGCACGTCGTCCACACATGCCAGTGCCCACCCGCGGCGTACTCGACGAAGATCCCCACCCCGTCGCCCGCGCCGCTCTGCAGCGTCTTGTCCGGGGTGATTGCCACCTGCAGGGGCGTATCCAGCGTCGGCGCCGGGACGGTGATCGGCCCCGGCTCGGTGATCGGCCCCGGCTCGGGCTCGCTCCCGCCCCAGATGCAGCCTGCCAACCCCACGGCGCAGCCCGCGAGGGCCAAGGTGAAAACCGTCGGCCACAGGCCGCATGAACGAAGTGTCAGGGAAGACGTACGTGCGCGCATCGAATCAGCTCCTCAAAGATCGAGCTTCCGCAAGACCTGGACAGGGGTGGTTTGCGTTGCGAATCACCGATGTCGGCCGCCACCGCCGCGCGACGGTGCGCTGGGCGCCGAGGGACGGGAAGCCGGTGCCGAGGGACGAGACGCCGGCACCGAAGGGGCTGCAGATCGGAATGCCGGCGCGGAGGGCGCCGAAGGGCGAGCCGCAGGCGCCGAAGGGGCTGAGCGAAATGCCGGGGAAGAGGGCGCTGAAGGGCGAGCCGCCGGTGCCGAAGGGCGAGCCGTCGGGGATCCGCTGAACGAAGGGCGCGACGCGGGGGCCGGGTAGTAGCCCGATGACGAGCGCGGCGTGCTCGACAAGTCGCGCGGGGAGCTGCGGAGGACCGGGCCGCTGGAGCGGTCGAACGCGCGAGGCTCGGAGCGATCGAATACGGGTGCCCGAGCGCCGCGATCGACAGACATCTGCCCACGATCGATTCCCTGGCGCTGCCCGCGGTCGTCGCCTTGCGGCTGCCCGCGCTCGAATGTCGAGGTGTGCGTTCGCCACGGGCTCGAGGCGGCGCCGCGGTGGGATGAGGGGAGCGGAGCGCCCAGCGCCGCGTGACGAAGCGTCGCCGTGCCGCTGTGCGTCGCGAAGGCGCGAGCGCGATTATCAGGCGCGATGCGCGCCTTGGGAGCGCTCGAGCCGGCGATGGAGGCCTCCCCGAGTCGGGGTGAGGCGGTGCGGAAGCCCCCGTTGTTTCGCGCGCTGGAGCCGTGGGGGCCGCTGCCGTTGACTGTCGGCTTTGCGGGCGTGTAAGGACGCGTCGTGGCAGCCGCCGTGCGGACCACGGACGCATCGCGGACGACGTACGTGTGTACGTGCTCGTGGAAGACATACGTGGTCGGAACGAAGCAGTACGCGGCGTACGGCGTGACCCAGAGCCCCGTGGCGCGGCCACCGTACCAGTACCAGCTGGGCGGCATGGGCGCCCAGCCGATGTAGCCACCCTCGCCCACGCGCCAGTTCACCCAGGCGGGCGCGTAGGTGCGGCCCGGGATCCACCCCCAGCTCGAGCCGGCGAGCCAGACCCAGCGGCCGTAGTGGAACGGGACATAACCCCAGTCGTAGTCGCTTACCCAGATCCAGTCTTCGTTGTCGTCGAGCGCCCAGTGCCCGGCGGACTGGTAGGGCGCGAAGTCGGCTCCGACGACAGCACTGTTCGGAATCCAGACAGTGCCGTAGTTCGCGTCTTCGACCCAGGCGCCGTAGGGCGATAGCGGCTCGCGGAAATCCGTGAGAGCGCTGGGATCCGTGTCGGCGTAGCCATCGGTCGCCGCATCTGCAGGCTGCGCCTCGGCCTCGTCGGTGTAACCGGGTGGTGACGCTCCCCCTGTCTCCGCGTGGGCGACCGCGCCAAAGGTGCAGGCCGTCGACAGCAACGCGCCCGCAAGGGCAGCCGTGTGGGCGACCCGGCGCGCGCGCAGCGCAAGGAGCGCGATACGGCCGTTCGAGGGGGAAATTTCGCGGGGAAGCATTGTCGACATAGTGGGTCCTCTTCGCGTCGAATGCCAGACGCGCAAGCGGTCGGTGTTCCGGTCGAGATTGGGAAGCAAGCTCTGTTCCGCCGTCGCTGCGGGTTGGACGGGGCCAGGCCGGATCGCATCAATCGCGTGGGCGCGGCGTCGCTTTGGAGCCGTTTTTCGTCGTCAGTGCTTGCGAGGGCGCGACGGGAGTTTCGCCGAGCATGCAGGTCGCTGTAAGGTTGCCGCAGTGCGAGACCGATCTCGGTGGATGGGCGCTGCGGCTTTCGTGGCCCTGGGTATGGCCTCCGGCGTGGCCTCGGCTGCGGGGGGATCGCGGCCATTAGCGGAGGGGGTTCGAATCGACGGCATGCAGGCGTCGAGCCCCGAGAGCGCGTTCGTCCGGGCGGAAGGCCCGCACGCTCCTTTCACGGAGGGCGTCGAGTTCGCGGTGGGCGCTTCGTTCGACTACAGCCACGGCGTGTTGCGCGAGGTTGGCGTCGACACCGCGGGCAAGAAGCACGAGCTCGCCACGCTCGTTGACAACGCGCTCATCGCCCGCATCGGCGGATCGATCACCCCGCTCCACTGGCTCTCGTTCGATCTGAGCATGCCGTTCGGTCTCCTCGAGACGGGCGACACAGCGCGATCGTACGGGCCCGCGGTGCCCAGCAGCGCCAAGGCGCCCGCGCTGGGCGATCTGCGCGTCGGCGCGCACGCCCGCGTCTACGACACGGCGCCGATCGGCGTCTTCCTCGGCGGCCGCTTCTGGGCGCCGACCGGGAGCGAATCGTCCTACCTTTCCGACAAGAATTTCCGGGCCGAGGTCGATCTCGGCGTCGCCGGTGAGCTGAAATCGCTTCTCTACGGATGCACGTTCAACATCGCGCCCGGCTTCTTCGCCAAGCGCGCAGGGGATCGGCTCGCCGCAGGGTGCGCGGTGCACGTCAAGCTCGCGCCCTTCGTTTCGGTCGGCGTCGAGCCCTCGTTTGCCGTCTTCGAGCAGGTCGCTCCGAACGGCGACGCCAGCGCGGCGCTCCTCATCGAGCCTCTTGGCGCGGTCCGCTTCCGCTTCGGTGGCTTCCGGCTCGGCGTCGCCGCGGGCCCCGGCCTCGGTGGAGCGCCGGGCGGCGCGCAGATCCGCACGATGCTCAACCTGGCGTATGTCGGCGGAGGCAAGCCGCCCGCTCCTCCGCCGGTTGGACCGGCGGATCGCGATCTGGACAAGGTCCTCGACAAGGATGACGCGTGCCCCGACGAGGCTGGCACGGTGAGCCGTGATCCGAAGCTCAACGGATGCCCTGCGCGCGATCGCGACGGCGACGGCATTCGCGACGACGAAGACTTTTGCGCCGACCGCGCTGGCATTCCGTACGAGGATCCGAAGGCCAACGGCTGCCCGGACACCGATAACGACGGCATGCCCGATCCGATCGATCAGTGCAAAACCGAGCCGGGCGGGGCGCCCACGGGTTGCCCGAAGTTCGCGCGCCTCAGCACCGCGGGCTTCCAGGTCACGCCGCCGATCGAGTTCGTCCGCGACGAAAAGCTCACCAACGACGGCCGCGCTGCGCTCGAAGAGATCGCCGGGACGATGCGCGCCAACCCGAAGATCGAGCAGGTGAGCATCGGCGTCGGCACCAAGGGCGCGGTGGCCAAGCTCTCCGACAAGCGCGCCCAGGAGATCTTGCTGATCCTCCGCGCCGGCAACCTTGACGAGAGCCGCTACGAGGTCGTCCTCCGTGACGATCTCAAGGCCGGCACCGTCCTCGTACGCCTCATTCGATGAGCGAAGCCACCCCGCTCAAGCGGACATCCAAGGCGAATGCGAGGTACAGCCGTCATCTCGCCTGGTAGCGTCGTGTGCGGGGGTGGAACGCATGGTTCGTTGGTCAGGCTTCGCCGACCTCGAGCTTCCGGACAGCGCGCAGCTCGCGTTCGTACGAGCGGCTGAGCTGGCCGAGACGGATCTCCACGAGCCTCCTGATCGATCTGAATGACAAGGTGGCAGAGCCCACCGGGGGCGTCGGCCAAGTCGTCAGCGCCGGATCGAGAGCACCACGACGGATCCAGCAGAAGCGCGCGGTGTGATCAGTATTTGCGGCGTGGCACGAGCTGTGCTCAAAAGGAAGACCTCTGTGTTGAAGACTTTGAACTACAAAACTGGGCATCGGCTGGCGCGGCCATGGGGCGGCTGGCTGCAGGCGGCAGCATTGACGGCGGGGGTCGCGGCCGCGTCGACAGCTCATGCGGATGATGACGGCGGGGTGACGACCTCGGTCGAGCAGTCCCTCAATGTCTCGGTGGTTAACCCGACGCGCAACGTCGCGCTCCGGACCACCACCCCCATCAAGAAGCAGCACTGGATCAGCCACCAGGATTGCGTCGACGACGCAGAACTCACCTTCAACGTTACCGTGACCTCGCCGAACACGTCCAACTCCCTCGTTGCGTATGTCGGTAAGGCCACTTCCACCACCTCTTCCTCCACGGGGCAGGAGAGCTGCTTGTACAGCGAGGCGCGCGATAAACTCGATGTGTGCAAGCCTCTGACCGTGCAACCGCAAACGTCAACGACTGGCGCTCCCAGGATCGTCGTCAAGGCGAAGACACTGAACGCGCTCTTCGGGATCGACAGCTGCGGTGAGACCGCATCGACCAGCAACACCGCGCCCATCAACCTTCAGTTCTATTTCCTCCTCGAGCCTGATGCCAGGAACCTGGTGGCGGGTACTGACAGCTACGCGATCTTCAGCGGCTCGGGTATCGATCTGTGGGGGCCGGCGGCGCCCACCGGCGTCAACCCAATTTCGAGCGACGAGAGCCTCGATGTGACGTTCGTCGACACTGGCTCCTCCGAAGATATCGCAGGTTACCACTTCTACATCGATGACGGCCTGAACGACGGCGGCGCCCCCACGCCCGCGCCGATGAGCGGCGGCAGCACGTCGACCAGCGGCGGCGCGAGCAGCACCACCGCCACCAGCGGAGGGGGTGGCGGCACCTCGACGGGCACGGGGACTGGCACCTCCACGAGCGTGGGAGTCGGTGGTGGAACGTCCAGTGGCACCGGGACTGGCGGTGCAATGTCCACGACGACGGGGGCCGGCGGCGGAACCTCCACGAGCTCCGGATCGAGCAGTACGTCGGGCGGCGCCGGGGGAGTGAGCAGCACGACCGCGGCCACCGGCGGATTGGCGACTGGAGTCACGGGCAGCGACAGCATCGACGAATGCAATCCATCAGCGATACCTCCTGCGTGCACCGCCGCTTCGAGCGTGCTGTTCGGCGGCGAGGTTCCGGGCGAAGACGTCAACCACACCCAGGATTCGGCGCTGGCTGGTGCCACCACAGGCACCGTGCCCGGCCTCGTGAACGGGAGAGCCTACGTGGTGGCCGTGGCCGCCTTTGACGACGTCGGCAACATCGGTAAGCTCTCCGAGCTGAGCTGTGGAACACCTCAACCGCTGGATACCATCCTTCGCGTGTACAATTGCAAGAATGGTCTCGTGGAGTCCGGCTGCGGGTTCTGCAGCGTCGGCGGCGACCGGGGTGGCTCTTTTGCTGCGCTCGTGAGCGCTGGGCTGTTCGTGTTCGGGTTCGCGGCGAGACGCAGCCGTCGCTCGCGCGCCGAGCGAGGTGGCCGATGAAACGTTTGCTTCGCGCGTCCCTCGTTGCCTCCGCGGTCGCCGCTCTCCTCGCCTCCGCGGCGCCGGCCCGAGCGCAGACGCACAGTCCATCGACCGATTGGCGGCGACTCGATCGCACCGAGTCCCTCGGCAAGACCTCCTCGACACAGCAGTTCACGTTCGAGCTGCGCTTCGGGCAGTATTCCCCCGAGGTTGACAGCAAGCCAGGTCTCGGCAAGGACAGCACAGGGCACCTGCCCTACCAGGCGGTCTTTAACCTCGACGAAAACGGGGACGCCCTCTCCAACGACCAGCTTTACATTGGCGTCGAGCTCGACTACCTGCCGTTCCGGATACCGTATATCGGCGCCCTCGGGCCGGGGCTCGGCTGGGGGTACACGCACACCTCTGCGCTGGCGAAGTACAGCGCGGATCGAACGAAGGTGTCGACCACCTCGACGGCGTTCACCATCCTGCCGATGCACCTCTCGGCGGTGCTCCGGTTCGACGAGCTCATGCGTCGCACCGGGGTCCCCATCGTGCCTTATGGCAAGCTCGGGCTCGGGCTCGGGATCTGGACGGCGTCGCCCGTTCCGAGGGGCTTCAGCGGCACCGGGGCGACCTGGGGGCTCCACTTTGCTGCCGGCGTCATGCTGGCCCTCAACTTCCTCGATCCGCGCTCGTCGGCGCGGCTCGACGAGACCACCGGCGTCAACCACGCCTATGTGTTCGGCGAGATCATGCGAGCCAACCTCAATGGCCTGGCGGCGACGCCGACGTACTACCTCGGGAGCACGTCCTGGGTCGCCGGGCTTGCCATCGATCTGTGAAGCGAGGGAGAGGGCCTCACGCCCTCTCCCTCGCTCCTCAATAGGTATCGTTCTCGAAATCGCCTGCGGGCGGCTCGCTCCCGCCGATCTGCACCACCCCGCGCGGCTCCTTCGCCGGGGCGCGGCGGGGCGGCGGCGTGTCCTGCTCCAGGGCGCGGATCGCGCCGGCGCTCGGATCGCCGTCGATCGGGATAACGAGGTCGCGCGGGGCCCCATCGCGCAGGAGGGCGAGCTTGATCTCGCGGGCGCCGGCGACCGATTTCCAGGCGTCCCAGGCCTCTTCCGGCGTCTCCAGTGGCTTGCCGTTGACGCGGGTGACCACGTCCCCGGGGCGCAGATCGATGGGGCGCCACTCTTCCGGGAGGCCGGTGATGCGCCAGCCGGCGAAGCGGCCGTCCTTGCCGAAGGTCTCCTCGCGCATCACGCGTCGCAAGATCCACGGCGGGCCCTGCTGAACGAGGACCCGGTCGACCTCGGGGCGGAGGACGTGGCCCGGCGGCGCCTGGGGGGCCGCCAAGGCCCGCGTCGCGCTGATGGCCGCAGGTGTCTTTGCCGGGATCGTGGCGTCGGTCGTCCCTTCGCCGCAGCCGCCGAGCACGACCGTCAGGGCGAGGGACACCGCGAGCAGGGAAGGGCCTTGGGGAGACGACATCCGTCGACTATGCGCGGACGCCGCCGAGGGGCAAAGTTATAAGTCGTGTCTAATGGTAAGCCGCGTCGAACCGTGAGCCGCGCCCTACAGCATGTCGTGGGCGACGACGTCGCCGTCCAGATCGCGGAGGGCGTCCGCGAAGGCGACGAGCTCCTTCGGCAGCGAAGGGCGGAGCGGCCGCAGCTGCCCGGCCAGATCCTCGCGCTTGGCGCTGTCGAGCCACCCCGACGTCGCGCCGGGCCGGACCAGGAACCAGGGCAGCCGCTCGGCGTCGAGGAGCTTGTCGATGAGGCCCGCCACGCGCGCGTCCTCGCGGAGCAGATCGAAGGCGCGGAGGCGGCCTTCGAGCGACGGCTCCGCGCTCGTCCAGGCGAGCGCGAGCGCGCGCTTCTTCGCCACGCGCCGCAGCGACGCGAAGAGCGGCGCCGCCTCGGCGTCCGTCTCGGCGCGGAGGAACCAATCGACCGCGCGCGGACCCTTGCCGACGCGCGCCGAGAGCTCGGCGCCGAGGCCCAGCGTGCGCGCCAACCCCTCGCGATCGTCGGAGGTGAGCACGGCGCGGAGCTCGCTGGAAAACGCCTTCAATTCAGGGCGATTCAGCGTGTAGAGCGAGAGGAGCGGGCGGACATGCGCGCTCATCGGGCGCCTCCCTGGGCGCGATCGACGAGCCTGCCGACGGTGGCGGCGCCGAAGCGGCGGATCGAGTCGCGCCCGTGCGCGAAGGCGGCGTACCGCGGCGTAGCGTCGGCGTCGGTCACCGCGCCCACCACGTTGAAGTCGCGCGCGGCGATGGTGCGCGCCAGCCGCGGATCTTCGAAGAGCAGATCGACGAGCCCGGCGCGCCGCTCGGCCTCGTCGCTCGAGCCGGCGCGCGCCCAGGCGATCGCCCAGGCCGGGGCCTTCGCGGCGACGGCGCGCGCAAGGTACGGCGCCGCGAGCGCGGGGTCCCCCAGCGCGCCGGCGAGCTGCAGCGAGAGCTTCCACCCTTCGGCCTCTTCGGCGACGGCGGCGAGGAGCGATTTCACCACGTCCTCGTCGCCGGCCTCGAGCGCCGCGGCGGCGCGCAGCAAGGTGCGGAGCCCCTTGCCGCGATCGATCGTCGCGAGGATCTTCCGCGCCTCCGCGTGGTCCCCCGCCTCTCGCGCCGCCAGCGCGTCCTCCACCGATTGGCCCGTGCCCGCCGGCGGCTCGACGAGGGGCGGGCGATCCTTGCGATCGCGACCTCTGGCGCCGGGCGCGGCGGCGTTGGGCGCGGGATCGTCGGCCTCGTCCTCGTCGGACGAGCCGCCGAGGCCGAGGTACTGCCTGGCTTTGTCGAAGAAACCCATGGGGCCGGCATGGTGGGCGCCACGCGCGCGCTCGGCAAGCGTTTCGATAGACCGATCACGAAACCCGCTCGTCCAAGAGCGCCACCTCGAGGCAAGGAGTCCCGTGATGAAGAAGTCGTTGCTTGGCGTACTGATGGCCTGTGTTCTCGGCGGTTGCGCTGCTGCCCCCGTTGCTCCTCCGATCGCGCCCGACGCTGCTCCCGGGAAGCTCGTTGCCGTGGAGGAGACCTCGAAGCCGACTGTCTCTCCCACGATCGCCGTCGCCCCCGACGAGCCCTCGCGATCCCCGGCCGGCCCCTGGGTCGGCGCCGCGGGCGCCAGCGACTTCGTGATGGCCGGCGTCAGCGACACGGTCCTCGGCGTCTGGATCGACGTCCCCACGGGCTCGCTGAAGAAGCACGCTCCGGCCTCGGTCGCGCTGGTCATCGACGTCTCCGGATCGATGGCGGGCGCCAAGATCGAGAACGCCCGCAGCTCCGCCCGCGCCCTCGTCGATAAGCTCGCCGACGGCGATATCGTCTCCATTCACTCCTTCTCCGACGAGGCCCGCGAGCGCGTCCCTCCCACACCGCTCGATCGCAACTCGCGCGCTGCCATCTCCCGCGTCATTGACAGCCTCGACGCCGCGGGCGGCACCAACCTCTTTGACGGCCTCCGCCTCGGCGAGAGCCGCAGCTTCACCGCGCCGGCCACGCACCCTGTCCGCCGCCTCGTCGTCATCTCCGACGGGGCCGCCAACATCGGCCCTTCGACGCCGGAGATCCTTGGTGAGCTCGCCGCGCGCGGCGCCGAGAGTGGCATTCAGGTCACCGCCGTCGGCGTCGGCATCGACTACGATGAGCACACCCTCAACGCCCTGGCGATCCGCTCCAACGGCCGCCTTTATCACATCTCCGAGTCACGCGATCTCTCGGCCATGCTCGAGAGCGAGATTGGCCTCCTCCGGGCCACGGCCGCGACCAACGCCGTGCTCGAGGTCGTCCCCGCGCCGGGCGTCCAGATCCTCGGCGTCGACGGCCTCCGCACCGAGTGGGGCCCCAACGGCGCGCTCCGCTTCCAGCTCGGCACGATGTTCGGCGGCCAGCACCGCGAGATGGCCATTCGCGTCCGTGTCACCGCGCAGGTCCACGGCGCTCACCCGCTCGCCAGCGTGCGATTCCACTTCCGCGATCCTGCCGACGGCAACCTCGATCGCGTCCAGGAGGTCGTCGCGCGCTACCAGGTCACAAGCGATCACGTCGCCATCGAACAACACCTCAACGCCAAGACGCAGACCATCGTCACGACCCAAGAGGCCTCGCGCGCCGCGCTCGCCGCCGCCGACAGCCTCAACAAAGGCAGCTACGAGAGCGCCGAGAAAGACCTCGCCGTCGCCGAGACCAAGCTCCGCGCCTCGGCCGTCACCGCCTCGACGGCCGCCGACAAGTCACGCGTGCTGATCGCGGCCTCCAAGATCGCCGACGTTCGCCAGAAGAACAAGGCGGCCGCCGCGGCGCCTCCGTCGGCCAAGCCGTCGATGCGCGCCCCCGCGCTTGACCTCAACGCTGCCTCCGTGCGCGCCTCCGGCTTCTGATCATGACCCGTTCCGACCGGGGCAAAGGATGGGGCCGCTATCCCACCTTTGCGCTGGGTCAACCGTGCCTCACCTGGATCAATATCTGACCAGCCAGGCGCCGAGCCCCTCCCCTGGATCTCCACCGCGTCGCGTTCAGGACCACACCCCGCGCAGTTTCGGGTGATGATGCCCCTCGAGACGATGATCGCGCGACCTCTCTCGAGCAGCCTCCTGATCCGTATTTGTCCGGCGATCGTCGCGATTCTTCTCCTCCCCGCCTGCGCTGATCTCCCGCGCCCGCCGCCGGTGAAGCGGCTCCGCTCCCTGATCTCCGAGCGGCTCCCCATCTTCCAGCCCGACAAACTCCCCGAGCAGAAGCGCCGCTTCCGCGAGGCCGCCGTCTACGTCGACGGCAAGCCGATCGGCGTCCTCAAGCACAGCGAGCTCCCGCCCACGCTTCCCCTGCGGAAACAGCGCCTTGCCGACGGGCGCGAGGTCCCGCGCTGGCGCTTCTCCGAGTACCTCACCGCCGCGGGCGTCCCCTTCGAACGCGTGCGCGCCGCCCACTTCCTCGGTGGGCGCGATCGCGCGGCGGTGATCCTCGGGGACGAGCTCCGCAAGCACAAGGAGACGCTCGTCTTCTCCTTCACGCGCGGCGACGCGGGCAAGCCTCGGGTCCACTGGCCCGCCGGCATCGTGATGAACACCTCGATCGACACCATCGTCGCCGTCACGCTCTACGTCGACAAGGAGCCGCCGACCTACAATTCACGGGATCACAGCTTCTCGTTCGCCGACGGCAAAGCGATCGAAGGCGTCCCGTACGCCGTGCCGGAGGAGGCCCTCAAGGGCACGCGCGTTTACGTCGACGGCGCGCTCGTCTCGGCGATGAAGCGCAAGACCTTGCCGAACAGCATGCTCGTCCCCGGCTCGGACGAGCGCGCCCCGCGCTTCTCTCTCGACGCCTGGCTCACCTCGGCCGGGGTCGATCCCGCCACCGCCCGCGCGACCGATCTGCTCTCGGGGGAAGACGTCATCACTCGCCTCGGCCCGAAGGAGTGGGCCACCGAGCGGAAGACGCTGTCGTTCTCGCTGCCGCGCCGCAGCCAGGGCCGCATCTTCCTCCACCTCCCGCCGGACGATCTCGCGGTGAAGACGGCCGGCGCGAGCGTCTCCGATCCGAGCCTTCGTGTCAGCGCGATCATGATTTACAAAAATGTCACCGCCTCGAAGCAGCCCGTCGCGCCCCTCGCCGAGCTGATCGCCGCTGAACCGCCTGGATCGGGGAACGATCAGGGCGACCCTGAAAATCCCTCAAAAGGAACAGGTTCCGGTGCGGCACAAGACATGCTAAACGATGAAAGCGAGTGATTGCGCAGGGCGGACGGTCCACCGGCGCGGCACTCCAGGGGGCTGAAAACCAGACCCCAGCGGCGTCGGGAGCTGTTCCGACGTGATGGGGGAGGCTCGTCCTTTCCTCAGGAGGCCAGTCATGAGCCGAATCAAGCAAGGTCGCGCTACCCTCCTCGCCGTCACGGCGTTCGGCTTTGGCGCCGCTCTTTTGCAGCCAGGGGACGCTGCGGCAGACTCGGCCCAGGTCATGCGCCTCGCCTACGGCGTTGGCGGCCCGCAGACGAAGAACGGCGGCGCGGGCAACGAGCAGCCCACCTCGGTCGTCATGCAGAAGAATGGTCTGACCTACGTCGTGACCGTCTACATGTCGTCGAACATCGCCGAGAAAGACCGCCCCTGGCAGTGCAAATGCACAAGCGTAGCGCTCGATCCCCAGCAGGGGCCGACCGTGGTCGCCGATCAAGTCCAGCTCACCGACTACGACGGTGACCGGCCCTGCAACCACCCGATGGCGGCCACCGACGGGAAGCACGTCGTCTGGACCTTCGGCTCCGACAAGAACAACCAGACCAACGTCTCCACCTACGTCGGCGCCATCGACGAGATGTGCAAGACCGAGGCGGCGCCCAAGCGCGTCTCCGAGAACGCCAACAACAACGAAGGCGCGCCGGACATCACCTACAACGGCAACGGCCGCTTCACCGGCGGTTACCTGAGCACGAACAACAACGACACCTCGTTCGCGCTCGGCCTGACGCTCCACGACGAAAACGGCACCGTCTCGCTCGAGAAGACGTACCTCAAGGGCGTCGTCACCCCCTCGAACATCGGCCGCCCGGCGATCGTCGCCGCCACCCCCGACCGCTCGCTCTTCTGCGCTTCGAAGGGTGACAACCGCCCGCCCGAGGACGGCGTCGAGTGCGCCTGGCTCGACGTCAACACCGGCAAGGTGCTGTGGAAGCAGATCCTCGCCGCCTCGCAGCCGGCGGCGAAGAAGTACATGAACCAGCCCAGCGTGGCGATGCTCGATTACGGGCGGTTCGCGGTCAACCTTCAGGAGTCGAACGGCGACGGCAAGAAGACCAACACCAAGGGGGCCAACACCTCGCACCTCTTCGTGATCGAGCCCAGCGACACCGGGTTTATCGAGAAGACCCACAAGGTCGGCCTCGGCAGCTACCAGACCCACGCGGCGATCTGCTCCGGCGGCTACGGCGTCGAGGGCAAGCGCCACGTCGCGATCATGGGCGCTCCGATCACCGGCGTCGGCCTCCCCGGCCTCCAGCTCGCCTCGTACGAGACCCAGACGGACCTCATCGCCGACAAGGCCAACCTCTGGCCGATTGGCTACTACGGCGACTCGGGCCACATCGCCAACATCTACGGCCAGAACCCCAAGACCCAGGGGCGCGACTTCCTCCGCTGCATCGGCGACGTGCCCAACCCCGGCCACGGCCTCGCCGACGGCTACATGAGCAACGTCAAGACCTTCTTCGTTGCCCCGCACGCCGGCCGCGTCCCCGGCGATCCGAAGAACGCGCTCTACCTCAGCTTCGTCCCGGGCCAGACCACCAAGCCCGTCGTCGCCGAGCCCCCGCAAGAGGTGATGCCGCCGATCGACATGACCACGAGCGCGGGCGTGACCACCGGCAGCGGGGATCCGACCACCGGCGCGACCACCGGCAGCGGTGCAGGCGCCGGGGGCTCCGAAGAGCCCACCGGAAAAGTCCCCCCCGCGGACCCGGCGAGCTGCAGCTGCAGCACCCCGGGTAGCCAGCCCTCGTCAAGCTCGGGGAGCCTCGGCGGGCTCGCCGCCCTTGGCCTGGCCATTGCACTTGTCTTTCGTCGCAAGGAGGCTTGATCATGAACTGGAAGCTCTGGACGGCCACGTCACTCACGCTCGCTCTCGCCGCTGCTTGCTCGAGCGCGCCTCCCTCGACGATCAACATCAACACCCAGAGCGGCTCCGGCGGTGGCAAGACCACGAGCGGCAACGGCGGTGAGCCGTCCAGTGGAGAGACCACCGACGTTGGTTCCAGCGTCGGCGGCAGCAACCCGGGCTCTTTCGCGAAGGAGTATTACCTCTCCGTCGTCGATCTCGAGCTCAAGACCAGTTGCGCGAGCTGCCATGTCGGCGGGGTCAACGGCGCTCCCATCTTCCTGGGCGGAAACGGCGAGGCCTCCTACAAGGCGATGGACAATTACGGCGGACTCGTCGTCGCCCCGGAAAACAGCCTCCTCCTCCTCCACGGCGCGCACACCGGGCCTGCCCTCACCGTCTCGCAGAAGAACGACGTGACCACGTGGTTGACGATGGAAGCCGAAGAGCGCGGCCTCACCGTCGGCTCCGGCACCGGCACCGGCACTGGCACCACCACCGGCGGTGGCCCCACGGCGACCACCCTCACGTCGGCGCTCGCCGACTACGGCGCGTGCATGAGTATCACCGACTGGACGGCCAACAAGCTCGACCAGCTCTGCAATGCTCAGACGCTCAACGCCGGGCCTTGCAAGGGCTGCCACCAGGCCGGCGACGGCGGCAACTGGCTCAGCGGCAACACGCAAGAGACGTTCGACATGAACAAGAAGTTCCCGTACATCAAGCGTCAGGTGACTGGCACCGTCGATGACGTCGGCAACTTCAAGGATCTGATCGCCGCCAACCGCATGATCCAGAAGGGCGCCGAGCCCTGCCAGCCCAACACCAACTGCCACCCGGCCTACGTGTTGCCGCCGGACCTCAAGACGGGGATCAACAACTTCGTCGCGAAGACGATCGATAAGTGGCACAACAAAGAGTGCAGCGCGACGATGTCGCCCTGATGCTCGAGCAACCGGAAGGGCGAGGCCCGGCGGAGCCGCCCGGCCCGCCGCGCTCACCCGGGCTCATCGCCCGGGAGCCTCGCCTCCGCGTTCTTTATCTCGTCACCCTCGCTGTCTCGGTCTTCTTCCTCCACCACCTCTGGCAGGTCGCCCTCCTCGCCGCCGTTCAGGCCGCGCTGTGGCTCATTGTCGGGCTCCCGCCGCGACGACTCCTCCGGCAGATAAGCAAGCTCTGGGGATTCGCCCTCTTCATCCTGGCGAGCTACGCGCTCACCGCTGAAGATCCCGCCATCGATCGCTGGGTGCGCCTCCCGCTCCCGTTCACCTCAACCACCCTCGCGCTCAACGCCGGCGGCGCTCTCCTCGGCGCGCTGATGATCCTGCGCGTGCTCGCGGTGGTGCTCGCCTCGCAGGTCGCCCGCGCCGGGGACGCGCGCGCCATCGCTGCGGGCCTCGGCAAGCTCGGCGTGCCGCCGATTGTCGCCATGTCCATTGACGCCGTCCTGGCCCTGCTGGGGGGCGAAGGAGGGCGCGGCGGCGGTGGCGGTGGCGGCGGCGGTGGTGGCGGTGGCGGCGGGCGACGCCGGCAAGAAGGCGAACCGACCGATGGATTCTGGGCCAGCGTCAAGCGCCTCGCGCGCGGGGACATCGCGCCGATCGTCCTGCGGATCGAGCGCCAGATCGATCGCGCCGAGGGCCACGCTCTCGCCAACGGCGCGGGCGCGCGCGGCAAGGTCCTCGTCCACGACGTCAGCATCATCGCCGGCCTCGCGCTGACGATGCTCGGGATCAAGGCCCTCAAGATCCTCCCCAGCATCCCCTTCGCGCCGGGCCACAAGCTGGTGATCCTCACGCCCCTCTACATCGTGGCGTCGCGCCTCTCGACGACGCGCTTGGGGGCCACGCTCACCGGCCTCGTCATGGGCACGGTGGCCTTCCTCCTCGGCGACGGCCGCTATGGCATCTTCGAGATCCTCAAGCACGTCACCCCCGGCGTGATCTGCGATGTCTTTCTCCCGCTCTTCCTCGCTGGATCGCGCAAACCAGGGCCGATTGCCTGGTCCCTCTTCGGCGGCCTCATCGCCGTGGGGCGCTTCGCCACCATCTTCTGCATCACCCTCTCTGTGCAGGCGCCGAAGGTGGCCTGGGCCTTCCTCGTCCCTGGGCTCACGGTTCACGTGACGTTCGGCATCGCTTCGGGGTATGTGAGCTTTCACCTCGTCCGCGCCGTGGATCGTCTCCGCGAACGCCGCCGGGGCGCCGAGCCCGAACCCCCCGAGCCTCCCGAGCCCGAGAGCTCCCCCGACCGAGAGAAGGACGCGACATGAACAAGCTCATAGCCGAGGATGGGCGGACCCACATCGCCTCGACGTTGATGGGGGAGTCGCTCGTCGACCGCCGCGTCCTCGCCCGCACCCAGTCGGAGCGCGAGGTCCGGATCCTCCCCGACGTCGCGCTGGTGAGCCTCGGCGGCCAATCGATCTTCGATCGCGGCAAGGGCGCCCTCCTCCCCCTCGTCGACGAGCTCGCGGTCGTCTCCAAGCTCCACAAGATGCTCGTCGGCGTCGGCGGCGGCACCCGCGTCCGCCACACCCTCTCCATCGCCCTCGATCTCGGCCTGCCTACCGGCGGTATCGCCCAGCTCGTCGGCGCGATGGAAGAGGCCAACGCCGTGTTCCTCAACGCCCTCCTCGCCAAGCACGGCTCGATCGTGATGCCGCGCGAGCACTTCTGGGAGCTCCCGCTCTACCTCGAGACTGGCATGCTCCCGATCGTGATCAGCACTCCTCCGTACCACTTCTGGGAGCCCCCGACCAAGGGCGGTCCGCTCCCCACCCACGGCTCGGATTTCGGCCTCTTCATCTACGCCGAGGTCCTGGGGGTGGAGCGGATCATCTTCGTCAAGGACGAGGACGGCCTCTACACCGCCGATCCCAAGAAGCACCCCGAAGCCACGTTGATCAAGAAGACCACCCTGGGCGCGCTCCTTGCCGACATGCCCGAAGAGCTGATCCTCGATCGCGCCCTCTTCGAAGCCTGGAAGAGCTCACGGCACGTCCGCCGCGTCCAGATCGTCAATGGCCTTCGCAAGGGCGAGCTCACCCGCGCCCTCGCCGGCGAAGACGTGGGCACCGTGATCGAGAAGGAGCTGTCATGAGTGAGCGCAACACGATCGAGAGCCGCCTCGGGCAGGACTCGTTGACGAGCCCCACCGCCGGGCTCCCCTACGATCCGGCTCCGATGATGCCGGACGTCAAGGTGCTGAAGATCGGCGGCCAATCGATGATGGATCGCGGGCGCTCCGCCATCTTTCCGATCCTCGACGAGCTGGTGCTGGCCAAGGACGAGCACAAGCTCCTCGTCTGTTGCGGCGGCGGCACCCGGGCCCGTCACATCTACGCGATGGCCTCGGAGCTGGAGCTGCCCACAGGCGTGCTCGCGGCGCTCGGCGGCTATGTTCCCCGGCAGAACGCCCGCATGCTCCAGATGCTGCTCGCCCGCCACGGCGGGATCTTCATGCTCCATGACGACTTCGAAAAACTGCCTCTCTACTTCCGGCTCGGCTGCATCCCGATCATGACGGGAATGCCGCCCTTCGGGTACTGGGAGAAGCCGGCCGAAGGGGGCCGCATTCCCCAGCACCGCACCGACGCCGGCGTGTTCCTCTCCGCCGAGGTCCTTGGCGTCAAGCGCGCCATCTTCGTCAAGGACGAAGACGGCCTCTTCGAGGACGATCCCAAGAAGAACCCCGGGGCCAAGCACATCCCGCGCATCGGCGCGAAAGAGCTCCTCGCCCGCGATCTGCCGGATCTGGTGCTCGAGCGCATCGTCATCGAGTACCTCGCCATCGCCCGCTCCTGCCACGAGCTCCAGATCATCAATGGATTGAAGAAAGGCCTGCTCACCCGCGCCCTCGCGGGCGAAGACGTCGGGACGATCATCTACAAAGACTGACGGAGCGCCGATGCGTCGCCCGCTCGCCACCGCCCTCGCCGCTGTCACCGCCGCTGCTGCCGCGCTCTTCTCCGGCTGCGGCAGCAGCGGCGTGGCCTGCTATCCCACCGACTGGGAAGCGTGTACCTGCGCTGACGGCGCCCAGGGCTATCACCAGTGCGCCGCGCTCGGCGACGCCTACGGTGCCTGTGATTGCTCGGGCCCGACGCCCGGCGCCGCGCCGATCGAGGACGCTGGTCCGCCCGACGTCAGCGTCCTCGCTTCGTTCCTCGCGGTCTGCACGGTCGACGCCGAGTGCGAGAGCGGCCTCTGCTACGCCTTCAACGCCAAGGGGCCTCACTGCACGATCGCCTGCAACGGCGACGCGGACTGCCCCGCGCCGTCGCCGGGCTGTAGCCACATGGGCGTTTGCAAGGCCCAGTGATCCGACGCGCCGCTCCCCTCCTCGTGCTCTTCTTCGCCGCCACCGCCGCGGCCGAAGAGCCCTCTCTCCCTCTCCCTCCTTCCGCGCCGATCGAAGTCCAGATCATCGGCGACAAGACCGACTCTCTCCAGAAGATCCCCGGCTCGGTCACGGTGGTCAGCAAGAAAGATCTCGCCCGCGCCGAGCCCAACGATGTGAGCGAGATCCTCCGCCGCGTCCCCGGCCTCCAGGTGCGGCAGGAAGAGGGTGGCGGCCTTCGCCTCGACGTCGGTGTCCGCGGGCTCGACGCCACGCGGAGCCGGCGCGTCCTCGTCCTCGAGGATGGGATCCCGGTGGCGATCAACCCCTATGGCGAGCCCGATCTCTATTACTCGCCTCCGGTCGAGCGCATGCGCGGGATCGAGGTGGTCAAGGGCAGCGGGAGCATCCTTTACGGGCCCCAGACGGTGGGCGGCGTCATCAATTTTCTCACGCTCTTGCCCCCCGAGTCGCGCCTCGTGCGCCTCGAAGCGCAGGGCGGCGCTCACGGCTTCGCCAAGGCGCTCGGCACCTATGGAGATGCCAGCGGCGACAAGCGCTGGGTCGTTCAGGGCTACTTCAAGCGCGGGGACGGCTTCCGCGACGAGGCCTTTCACGCCGCCGACATCTTCGCCAAGCTCGCCGTCCCGATCGGGCAGACCGGCGAGCTCACCGCCAAGATGGGCTTTCACGACGAGGGCTCGAACAGCACCGACGCCGGCCTGACGCTGCCGATGTACCTCGCCGATCCGACCCGCCCGACGATCGCCCCGCACGACACCGTCGCTGTCCGCCGCTACGAGCTCTCGCTCATCCACGACGTCGCGGTGGGGGAGGGGACGCGCCTGCGCACGCTCGCGTACACGTACTTCACCACGCGGTCCTGGAGTCGTCAGGACTACGATCGATCGCCGGTCGCGGGAATGGAGTACGAGCGGATCGTCGGCGCGACGCAGACCCCGAAGGGGGCGCTCTACTTCCGCACCAGCAACACGGTCCGTGACCGCTCCTATCAGGTCTTCGGCGTCGAGCCGCGCCTGCAAAAGCGCTTTGTTACTGCGGGCGTCGGCCACACGCTCGATGCGGGGCTGCGCATTCTCTACGAGACCGCGCGCCGCGTGCAGGCGGCCGGGGCAACGCCGGTCGCCGAAGAAGGAGTGGTGACCGGGGACGAGCGCGCCGGCTCTGCTGCGATTGCCGGCTATGTGCAAGACCGCCTGGCCTTTCGTGAGTGGTTGTTGGTCACGCCGGGGGCGCGCGTGGAGATTGTGCGATCGCAGCGATCGATCACGCGGCAGATCATCGCCGGGGCTGCGCAGGACGTCGATGTGCAGGGATCGAACGCGCTCGGCACGTTGATTCCGGGTGTGGGCATGGTGGTGGGCTCCCTGCGCGCTCATGTCTTTGGCGGGTTCCATGTTGGCTTTGCGCCTCCGCGCGTGACGAGCTGGGTTGACTCTTCGGGCAAGGAGCTTGCGCTAGCGCCGGAGCGGAGCCTGCAGTACGAGCTCGGCGCCCGCGTCGCGCCGCGTCCGTGGTTGAAGGGGGAGGCGACGGGATTCTTATCTAACTTCGAGAATCAGATCATTCCTTCCAGTCGCGCCGGGGGGGATACGGTGGATCTCGTCAATGCCGGTCGAACGAGGCATCTGGGGGTGGAGGCTGGCGCGAACTTTGGTCTTGGCGCTGCGCTCAAGTGGGGGTTCGGGGTGGATCTCGGGGCGCGGTATACGTTTGTCCATGCGATCTTTGCGGAGGGACCGTTTGTGGACAGGTATCTGCCGTATGCGCCGCTTCACACCATTTCGGCGACGATTGATTTTGAGCATCCTTCCGGGCTGGGGGCGCAGGTCGCCTGGACCAGGGTGGGATCGCAGTTTGCGGATGAGCTCAACACGGTGCCGGTGGATGTGACCGGGCGGATCGGGGAGATTCCGGCGCATGATGTGGTGGATGCGACGGCGCGCTACAAGCATGCTCGGACGGGGATCACCGGGTTTGTGGCGGTGAAGAATTTGCTCAATCAGATTTATGTGGGGAGCCGGAGGCCGGATGGGATTTTCCCGGCGGGGTTTCGGCAGATCAATGTTGGGCTGAGGTGGGATTATCGCTGAGCGGGGCGGGCGGTCGTCAGCGTCAGCGTCCACGTCCACGTTCACGTTCACGTTCACGTTCACGTTCACGTTCATGTTCATGTTCACGTAGGCGGGGAGACTGGGGGTGAAAAAAAGTGGTTCGGGCTGTCGATCTGGGGGCGGGTCGATCGACCATTGGCTGCGCGGGGCCATGGCGGTCCCGGACGAACCAGGAACGACCCATGCACTACTTGCTGCTGATCTACGAAAACGAGGCCGAGGCGGCGGGGCGCGCGCCCGAGGTAAAACAGAGCGTCTACGCGGAGTACGGCGCGTTCACCAAGGGGGTCATCGAGAGCGGGCACTTCAAGGCCGGTGATGCGCTTCAGTCGGTGGCGACCGCGAGCATGGTGCGGGTTCGTGAGGGCAAGCATGTCATCACTGACGGTCCCTTCGCCGAGACGCGCGAGCAGCTCGGGGGGTATTACCTCGTCGAGGCCAAGGATCTCGACGAGGCGATCGCCATCGCCGCCCGCATCCCCGGGGCGAAGACCGGATCGATCGAAGTTCGCCCCGTCATGAAGATGTAGCGCTGCGATCTTCTCTCCCGCCCGCGCTAGAGCACCGAACGGGTTGAAATGGACCAAAAAGAGCCGGATTTTAACGCAAAGGCGCAGAGACGCAGGGACGCAAAAAAGAAATCCGATTTTTTGCGCCTTTGCGTCTCCGCGCCTTTGCG
>Ga0105048_10001721_pt1 | contig 35353 bp, 30 predicted proteins | sample MAT05_FD_78382 | JGI IMG/M metagenome (GOLD analysis project Ga0105048, IMG submission 78382) | Freshwater microbial communities from Lake Fryxell liftoff mats and glacier meltwater in Antarctica - MAT-05 | ecosystem: Environmental > Aquatic > Freshwater > Ice > Liftoff microbial mat | place... | reverse complement strand
GTAACAAGCAACAGGACTCTGCCGCTTTCCCAAGCGAGCCAGCTCGCACGATGCCCGGCGTGCCAGCTTTCAGAAGTGAGTCACCTCATGCGACCGCCACGATCTCTTGGGTCACCCTCTGAAACCCCGGGCGGGGGTGCTGCTCGGGAACAAGGGTGGCGCTTGCAATGCACGCAAAAATGAGCTGGAGGAACATGCCTGAAGAGGACGCCCCTACCTTCTTCCGCTCCTACAAGACGCAGGCCCTTCAGGTCAGCGAGATCCTCCGTTCGCGAGGCTGGTGGTGAAGCGCGACGCTCCGCGCTTATCGTTCTTGATTCTCTCGGAGGACAGCGCACCCGACGCCTGCAAGCCGATCGAAGCGCTCGTGAAGCGCATGCTCTTGCTCGTGGATCCGGTGGTCCAGACGCAACGTATCGAGTTCGAGCCACGAAGCGAAGAAGCGCTGTTGGCGATGCAGGGCACGAACTGGAAGGCGGAGCCGAACGACTTCTTCTATCCCAAGCTCGTCTTACTCGGCAGGATCATCGCCGCCAAGCTGCTGGAAGAAGAGGATGCTCCCGGCTTCGAGCGCGCCCGAACTCTCGATGAAGACGCCTTGATCCAGGCCAAAGAGGCGGCGCTCGTTCGCCTCCTCCGCCTTACTCCCTTCTGGTGCATCGAAGCCTGGCTCTATCAGAACACAGCGCTCGTTCACCGCCTGTGCAAACAGCACTGCGGCGCCCACCTCGATCAGATCAAGGGCTGGGCTGCGGATCGGGGAGGGCTCGATGAGATCCCCACGCCCAAAACAGCGATCTGCGTGGGTTCAAAGCACAACGCCGAGCTTTCACAGCGCCAGTTCCCCGCGGAGGCCGTCTTCGCCGCCGACAAGTCCTTCGCCGCCGCAGTGATGGCGCTCCTCGACTGCCCCGATCTCTGCGCCGCCCTCGCCCGCACCTGGGCCTGAGAGATCCCAAGCAGCCCCGCGAAGATCCAAAGCAGCCGCGCGAAGATCACAAGCACCCCCGCGAGGATCACAACTACCCCCGCGAAGATCAAAAGCAGCCCCGCGAAGATCCAAAGCAGCCGCACGAAGATCCAAAGCACCCCCGCGAAGATCAAAAGCAGCCCCGCGAAGATCCAAAGCAGCCGCGCGAAGATCCAAAGCAGCCACACTGGAAAACAAACTGCCGCCACGCCCGCGTAACTGCCCGATCGCGGCAAAATTGCCGGAGACTGGACGAGCGGCTCCGTGGGAGGTCCGGCTGTGCCCGTTGTCTGAGCGCGCTCCTGCGCGCGAGCTCGGGCACAGCCGGACCGACGGAGGAGCCGCTCGTCCGGTCGACCCCCATCCAGCCTCCATCAGTCTTTCTCGTCGAGCAAATACCGGTTCGAAATAGCCTTGAACGACAGCCGCCCCCCCAGAGCAGGGCTATACCGATCCTCCCGCGGCCGGATCACGATCCCTTCGCGCTCATTCGTCGTCCCCGGATACTTCCCTTCCGCCAGCGCCAGCAGCGAAGCCTGATCGTGCGCAAACCGCTCCCCCTCCTCGATCACCGCGACCACCGGCACCCCGATCTCGTTCGCAATCCGCCGTAGCTCCGCGTCGTCCACATGACGATGAGCGACGAGGTCATAGATGTTGAACAGGAAGAGCGACACCTGCGCCAGCCCGAGCGGGTTCTTCTGGATGCCCGGCCCACACACCTCGCCTTGAAGCGCATACCGCCCTTCGAGCGCGCGCAGCCGAGCCTCGATGTCGTAGCGCGCCGCGACCGACCAGTAGCAGTTCTCGCCGGGCAGGATCGACCAGTTCCGCCCACACGCGTGGAACGTGCCGTCATCGGGATCGATCAAGAACGTAGAGCTCGTGCCGTCGTATTTCTGGGTGATGACGTAAGCCTGGCCGGCGAGCTCCAACAGCACGGCGGGCAGCGACTGCACCCGGATCTCGTCGGTCTTCGGGACGAGGCGAGGGAACGCCGCGCGCGCCTCGCCCATGCCTGACGGCAAGGGCGCCTCGTACTTGCCCACGCCGAGCAGCTCGCTGACGTCCGCGCCCTCGAGCGCATCGGCCGGAACTCCCGCCACCGCGAGCGGCATGAAGAGCCCCTGCGATAGGCACCCCCGCAACCGCATCGTCTTGATCCGCGCCTTCGACGGACGCGGTACCGAGCCCAGCGGCGCCTTCTTCGGCGTCCACAGGAACTGGTAGGGCGGCAGGTCCGGCGGGATCGCATCGATCTCGAGGTAGACCCCCAGAGCGCCGACCGAGAACTCTCCCTTCTTCGTGACACACTGCCAGCCGTTGATCTGCACCGCCTCGATGGCGTCCGCCCCTTCGATGGGGTGAATCGCGATCACCCGCTGTACCGATGCGAGCTTGCGTTCCATATCGACCTCCTTGCTCGTTCTTCCGCGTTTCCGCCGCGGAGAGTAGACGCCGGGCTGCGAATAGTAAACGCCGGGCCGAGAGCGCGGCCCTCGATGCGCCCGGACCCCGCACCCGGCGCCGATCGGCCTCCACCCGCCGGGCCTCGGGCAGGCCGGCGAAGGCGCCTGCGGAGAATGCTCGTCCGGCGTCATCGAGCCCAGTCCGGGCGACCACACGAACCGTTGTTTTGGATCGACATCGGTTGACAGCCGCCTGGGATCCTATTCCTGTCGACCAAACCGCGCCGGCATGTCGCCGGCGTCTCGCATGACACGTTTGTCGGGGGGGCGACGATGTGGAGATCCTTTGATGAATTGTTCCCCGAGATGGTTTGCTTACCTGGCATTTGCAGCGCTCTTATCGCCGACCTCCTGCGCAGAACCTCCCACGGAGGCCGAACCCAAGTCCGAGCCCGGCAGGTCTGGAGTCCCGATGGGGCCCGACGATCCTACCTGCGCCGCGCTCGTCGATGAGCTTCAGTCCTCGCTCGACGCCGCGGTGAAGGCGCGACACCTGCCCGGCGTGGCCGCGGCCGCGGACTTCGGTGACTGCCACCTTCGCCTCGCCTCCGGCATGTCGGATCTCGTCGCGAAGAGCCCGCTGCAGGCCGATGGCCTGTTCCGCGTCGGGAGCATCACCAAGACCTTCGTCGCGACGCTGCTGCTCTCCCTTCGCGCCGAGGACAAGGTGTCGCTCGACGCCCCCGTCTCGACCTACGTGTCTGACGTCCCCGGCGGCGACGGGATCACGGTGCGTCAGCTCCTCAATCATACGAGCGGTATTTACAACTACCTCGAGAGCGACGACTTCTTGAACGCGCTGCAGGCGAACCCGTACCGCGTCTGGCAGCCGGCCGAGCTCATCGCGGTCACCGCCGGGCACAAGCCCTATTTCCCGCCGGGCGGGGGCTTTCACTACTCCAACACCAATTACATCATCGCCGGGCTCGTCGCCGAGCGAGCCGGCGGGCGGCCCCTCGCCGAGCTGCTGCGCGCCCGCGTCGTCGAGCCCGCCGGGCTCCTGCACACGTACCTCGACGGCTCCGAGCCGGCGCTGCCGGGGCTCGTGCACGGCTACTCGGCGCAGGGCTCGTCGTTCGCGGACGTGACCCAGGCGGGCGACGCGTCGGTGACAGGCGCGGCGGGCGCGCTGGTCTCGAACACTGCCGACTTGAACACCTTCTATCATCAGCTCCTCAGCGGCGAGCGCCTCGGCCCGGCGGAGCTCGACGAAATGCGCACCTGGATCCCGACGATGGATCCCACAGCACCCGAGTACGGTCTCGGCCTGATCGAGCGACCGTCGCCGCTCGGCCCCGCCTTCGGACACGATGGCGCGATCTGGGGTTTCATCTCCTCTTCGTGTTACATCCCCGACGCCGGCGCCTCGATCACGGTGCTGGTCAACACCGAAGAGACCGACATCAACGGTATCATCGACGATCTCGCGAAGATCGTGAAGACGCGCATGTAGCAGGCCCGGGAGGCGCAGAGATCCCCGCCTCCCAGGACCGCTCACCACGTACGCAGCAGACTCCCACTCCCCCGCAGCGCGCAGGTCGTCCCGAACGCTTGACGAAAGTCAACGCGGCCGCAGGACACACCTTGTCGGCCGGTGTCGACACCTCGATGCCACATGCAGTGAATGCAGCCGGCGACAGGGGTTCCGATGAAATATTGGCGAATGATCGCAGTACTTTTCTCGTTCGTCGTAGCAGCAGGGAACGGGGGGTGTATTGCCGACACGACAACGGACGATCAGGATGACGAGACAACGGTCGCAGAGAACGAAGCGGCAGATACCGTGATTCCAGGGATGATGGCTCAACAGGCTATCCGCTTCAGGGTTCGGCCGGTGGCGGTTCGGCCGGTCGCGGTTCGGCCGGTGGCGGTTCGGCCGGTGGCAGTTCGGCCGGTGGCAGTTCGGCCGGTCGCAGTTCGGCCGGTCGCGGTTCGGCCGGTCGCGGTTCGGCCGGTCGCGGTTCGGCCGGTGGCGGTTCGGCCGGTGGCGGTTCGGCCGGTCGCGGTTCGGCCGATCGCGGTTCGGCCGGTGGCGGTTCGGCCGGTGGCAGTTCGGCCGGTGGCGGTTCGGCCGATCGCAGTTCGGCCGGTGGCAGTTCGGCCGGTCGCAGTTCGGCCGGTCGCGGTTCGGCCGGTCGCGGTTCGGCCGGTCGCGGTTCGGCCGGTCGCGGTTCGGCCGGTGGCAGTTCGGCCGGTCGCAGTTCGGCCGGTCGCGGTTCGGCCGGTGGCAGTTCGGCCGGTCGCGGTTCGGCCGGTCGCGGTTCGGCCGGTGCGACGGCTGTGACCCAGGGTCGAGCCCCTGAGCGCAGACCGGAGGCACCGAGAGCGTGAGGCTCTGATCACTATCCCGCGAAGGGCGGCGCGCCGGATCCGCGAGAATGATCGAAATATCCCCTCGCGCCTCCTCCTCCACGACCCCCCGATAATCTCCCTCGCCGCCGACGTACCGGGGTGCTCCGTCTCTTCACACCGGGCTCGCACCGGCGCTTGATTTCGGCCTCCTCCTCCCGATCATCGCCTCTTCGCCGAAGCGCACGTTCCAGTCGAACGCGGCCCATCGCTTGCAACGGCGCGAGCGGCGTCATTCAGCCGTTCGGCGTGGCTCGTTGGAAAGGACAGGTCATGGAAGGAAAGGTATTGAGCAGAAGGCGAAAGCTCGCGCTCCTCGCGATCTCGGGTGGGCAGCTCGGCCTCGTTTCCATGAGCGCGCTCCGCGTCGACCTGGGCGCCGAAGGAGCGATTGGTCGGGCGGCGGCGTATTACAGTCAGCTCTCCGGTGCATCCACCCAGTATGGGTTCTTCTCCGAGGACGTCGGGACCTTGCCCCGGGCGACCTTCGACGTGAAGGAGGATGACAAGACCACGACCGATACCCTGGAGACCGGGGCGAGCCACGAGGCCGATTTCCACATAGTGCTCCTCGTCAGCTCCATCTTCGCCGTCGCGGAGGATGCGGAGGTGCAGCGCACGGTCGCGGCGTCCATGGCTGGCAAGATCTTCGCGCGGCACCCGACCGCCGAAAGCGTGGTGGTGCGCGCTCAGACCTACGCGCTGCCGACGATGGCGGAGTACCGGAACGGCGTTCGCCCCGCATGGGAAGTCTTCTACGAGGGCACGTTCGTCCCGCGCGAGAAGATCGAGGCGGGCGAGCAAGGCGCGAATGGAGGCAAGCCATGAAGATCACCGCGCGCGCTACCCTGGAGTCCGCGGCCAAACGCCTCCTCAGCCGGGCGTGGATCGCGATCGATCGGTTCGCCTTCACCCCGGCGTCTGCGGCGCCGCTCGCGGTGCTGCGCATCGGCCTCGGCGTGGTCCTCCTCGCCCAGGCGCTGGTGGTCGCGCCGGCGCTCTTCGATCTCGCCGGCGACACCGGGATCCTCCAGGGCCCGATCCGTGAGGCGATCGCCGAGAAGGATCTCCCGAGCGTCGACTGGCTCGTCCGCGCGTTCTCCCGGCTCGGCGTCGGTGAGGCTCCTGTCCTCGTCGGCACCGGCCTGCTCTATGTCATGGCGCTTCTCGCGCTGATCGCCGGCCTCCGGACGAGGACGGCCGCCGCGATCACCTGGCTGACTCACCTCCTGCTGAGCACGACGGCAGACCGAGCCCTCTATGGTGTCGACGAGTTCGCCAACGTCTTTCTCTTTTATCTGATCTGGATGCCCTCGGGCGCGACGCTCTCCCTCGATCGCCGCCTCGGGCGCGCCCCCGCCGATCCGTCGCCGACCGCGCGCCTCGCGCTGCGGGTGGTGCAGATCCACCTGTGTATGGCCTACCTCATCGGCGGAGTCGAAAAGGCGCTGGACCACCCCTGGTGGACCGGTGAGGCCATGTGGCGCGCCCTCACGCTGCCCGAGTTCTGGCAGTTCGACTTCTCGTGGTTGGCGAATCACCCGTGGATGGCGAAGGTCGCGGGGTGGACGGTGCTCCTCGTGGAGACCGGGTATTCGATCTTCATCTGGCCGCGCCTCACGAGGCGGGCGTGGATCGTCGCCACAGTGGCGCTCCACCTGGGGATCGCCGTCTTCATGGGGCTCCACTTCTTCGGCGCGATCATGGTGGTCTTCACCGTGGCTGCCTTCGGTGTACCAGCCGAGCCGGAGCCGTCGCTGGCCGCCGGCGAGCCCCCGATCGATTCGAGCTGGATCCGGGCGAGGCGGTGGACGCTGCGCCTGCTCGCGTTGCTCGGGGCGATCGCGCTGGTCGGGGAGGTACTCGGGATGATCAACGCGGCCCCCGGGGACCGCAGCACCGTGCTGGTCGAAGATCTCATCGCCGTCGAGGAGCCAGCCCCGACGAGCGAGCCTGCTGCTCCGGCAGCGCCGGCCCCTGCCGCCGCGAGCGCGGAGCCGGGCTCGCCTCCGGACACGCTGCCTCCTCCTGGACTCCCCGCCTCCCCGCCTCTTCCCGACTCCGGACCGTGATCAGGTAGCCGGGCCGAGGGGCCGAGTGGAGGTCGAACACGGGGAAAGGACGCGGCTCGACACAGCGCCTCTCCCCGAGGGCGTTACGCCTCCTTCGGGAGCTGAATCTTCGAGTCTTTCAGCCGCTTCCGCCAGACCAGCAGAGTCCGCCCGAGGACCTGGGCGATCTCCCCCTTCACCGTGGGAGCGAGGCGCTCCGCCACGTCGTGGCGGTCGTCGGGGCACTCGGTGCCGACGCGGACCTTGACCAGCTCGTGCTCCTGGAGCGCGGCGTCGACGGCGGCGGTGATGCCCTCCGTCAACCCCTGCTTGCCGAGCTGGACGATGGGCTCGAGGCGATGACCGAGACCGCGCAGATAACGACGTTGTTTACCGGAGAGAGGCACTTGGACTTCTTTCTACTTCTTCAGCGAGCGGGAATGACGATGATCGTGGGGCCGCCGGGCGCGGCGGGCATGGCCGGCGGGAGCGGCACCGCCGGGGCCGGCGGGGCGGCGGGGGCGCCGCTCAGGTTCGCCAGCGCCGCGTCCATCTCGGCGACGATGCTGGGCTTGATCCACCCCGGCGTCCCCTCGGCGTACAGGGCCTTGCCCCGGGTGAGCAGGCTGTAGGCCTGGGGACGATAGCCGAGGTGATAGGCGGTGAGGCCGTTGTACACGTAGTACCGGACCAGGCCCTTGTTGTTCATGGCGCTGTCGCGACCGCTCAGCCGGACGAACTCTTCCGAGGCGCCCGCGTAGTCGAGGCGCTCGTACCGGTCCATGCCCCGCTGGATGGTGCCGCCCGTGGTACCGCAGCCGGTGACGAGCAGAGCAGTGAGGGCAAATGTCGCAAAAATGGGCGTCGAGCGCATACGAGGAACCTCCACGAAGGCCCTCATTACACCAGTCACGGCCGGCGGAAACTAGATCGTCAGCGTTTCCTTGTGCTCGCCAAAGACGCCGCGGAGCACGTCGCTGATCTCGCCCACCGTCCCGCCGGCCTTCGCGGCGAGCAGGATCGGGGGTATCAGGTTGTCGTTCCCCTTCGCGGCGGCCTCGACGCGGGCGAGGGCCTCGGCGTAGGCCGAGGGATCGCGCGCAGCCCGGAACGCCCGCAGGCGCTCCACCTGCTCGCGCTCGATCTTCGGATCGATGCGCATCACCGGCACCGGGGCGGTCTCGCTCACGAACTCGTTCTGGCCGACGATGATCCGGCGCTTGTCCTCGATGTCGAGCTGGTAGCGGTACGCCGACGCCTGGATCTCCCGCTGCGGGTAGCCCTGCTCGATCGCCGCCACCATCCCGCCGAGCTCGTCGACGCGCTTGATGTAGGCCCGCGCGCTCTGCTCCAGGCCGGTCGTCAACGACTCGACCGCGTAGCTGCCGCCGAGGGCGTCGACGAAATCGGCGATCCCCGACTCGTGGCCGATCACCTGCTGCGTGCGCAGCGCCAGCGTCGCCGCCTCGGCGGTGGGGAGGCCGAGGGCCTCGTCGAAGCCGTTGGTGTGGAGCGACTGCGCACCGCCCATCACCGCGGCGAGGGCTTGCAAGGCGACGCGGACGACGTTGACGAGCGGCTGCTGGGCCTGGAGCGTCATCCCCGCGGTCTGGCAATGGAAGCGCAGGGCGCGGGCCTTCTCGCTCTTCGCCCCGAAGCGCGTGGTCATGATCTCCGCCCACATCCGGCGCGCGGCGCGAAACTTCGCGACCTCTTCGAGCACGTTGTTGTGGCCGTTGAAGAAGAAGCTCAACTGCGCCCCGAACTTGTCGACGTCGAGCCCCGCGGCGATCGCCGCCGTCACGTAGGCGATGCCGTCAGCGAGCGTGAAGGCGATCTCCTGCGCGGCGTCGCAGCCGGCCTCGCGCATGTGGTAGCCGCTGATCGAGATGGTGTTGAAGCTCGGCGTGGCCTTCTCGGCGAAGGCGAAGATGTCGCTGATCAGGCGGATCGAGGGCGCGGGCGGGAAGATGTACGTGCCCCGCGCGACGTACTCCTTGAGGATGTCGTTCTGGATCGTGCCGCGGAGCTTCTGGCTGGGCACGCCCTGCTCTTCGCCGACGGCGATGTAGAACGCGAGGAGGATCGACGCCGTCGAGTTGATCGTCATCGACGTGGAGATCGTGTCGAGCGGCAGGCCGCGAAGGAGGCGGCGCATGTCGTCGAGCGTGTCGATGGCGACACCGACGCGGCCGACCTCGCCCGCAGCGAGCGCGTGATCGGAGTCGCGGCCCATCTGCGTCGGGAGATCGAAGGCGACGGAGAGGCCGGTTTGCCCCTGCTTGAGCAGGTAGTGGTAGCGGGCGTTGGACTCGTCCGCGGTGCCGAAGCCCGCGTACTGGCGCATCGTCCAGAGGCGGCCGCGGTACATCGTGGCGTGGACGCCGCGGGTGAACGGCGCGTGGCCGGGGACGCCGAGATCGCGCTCGGGCTCGAAGCCGAGGGCGCGGAGGGTGCGCTCGTCGTAGAGCGGCTCGGCGTCGATGCCGCCGTCCCCGGGCTTGCCTGCGAGGAGGCCTTTCTTTTCGTCGCTCATCGAATCTCCGTGGGGCTACCCGCGCGTGACGAGTAGGCGGGACAGCGCGTCGCCGATCGCTCGGCCGAGCTCGTCGAGGAAGCGCGTACCGAGCAGGGTGTCTTCGAGCTCATCGGCGAGCAGCACCAGCGCCGGGCGACCGCCGACGCGCACGGCGATCGCCGCGACGTCGGGTGAGCTCCGGCCCATCAGCGCCAGGAGCGGCGCGTGGGCCGGGGTGCTGGGGATCGGGCCGAGGTAGAGGCTCGTCGCCGCCGCCGTCGCGAGCACGCTCGGCAGATCGAGGGGGACGCGGATGCGGCGAAAATCGTCCTGATCGCCGAGCTCGACGTTGCAGGCCCAGCCGTGGAAGCCGTCGCGCTTCACCGCGAACACCCCGAAGCGGGGCGCGATCAAGTGGAGCCCGCGCAGCGCCAGGCGCACGACCTCGTCGCGGTTGGAGACGCGGCGGAGCGACTCGAGCACCGAGGCGCCGTCGGGCGCGCGCCCCGTCGTGGGCGGCGGGGTGGCGGGGTCCTCCACGACGACCTCGGCCTTGGCCTCGATCGCCGGTTCGCTCTCCGGGAGCGGCGCCGAAGGCGGGCTAGGCTCGACGAAGACCGGGGGCCGCACGGTGCGGCGGACCACCGCGCGGTCGTTGGGCTCGGCGTCGGGATCGAACGGGGCGGCCGGCGGCACCGCCACCGGCGTGCCGTACGGCGGCGTGATGTGCGGCGAATCCTGGACCACGCGCCGCCGCGACGAGGCGCCGAGGATCGCTGGAGCCTCCGGCCGCATCGGCCGCAAGGACACCGCGTTCGGATCGTAGCCAGAGCTGGGCGGCTGCGAAGGGAACGACACCGCCGGGGGCTCCGCGCCGCTCGCCACGCGGACCGCGCGATCGATGCGCGCCTGGCGGATCAGGCTGTTGCGATCGCCGGCGTCAGCGTCGCTGTCGTCGCGGAGAGCCGCCTGGATCCCCGGGCGCGTCGGCGCCGGATCGGGCGAGCTCGTCGGCTGGACGGGGAGCCGGCGCACCAGCAGGATCGGCGCCTCCTCTGCCTCGGGCGGCGGCATCGACGACTGCGGCGCGCCGTGCGGAAACGGGGGCGTCACCCGCCGCGAGCGCCCCGGGCCCGGGGTCTGATCGTCGAGCTCGAGGCGACGGATGGCCTCCTCGATGGCGGCGATCGGCGCGCGCAGCACGCGGATCGGCGCCCCGAGGTGGAAGCCGAACTCGGCGGGGATGTGGGCGTCGAGCGGATCGGCCGCGGCGACGTCGACCGTCCCGGTCACGTTGTCGACACGGACCGGCAGCGCAGCGAGGCGCCGGCACATCGCCCGCGGGAGCCGGGCGACGAGGTCGGTGGATCCGACCACCTGGCGCAGGCCGAGGCCGCCGACGCGCTCCAGCTCTTCTTCGAGCCCGCGCGCGCTCACCGTCCCGCGATCGAGGAGGACGCGCGCAAACGGAACCCCGCGGACACAGGAGAGAAACAACGCCGCCTCGACCTCTTCGGGGGGCACGACCCCGGCCGCGATGAGGCGTCGTCCCAAGTCGATCGACACGGGCGGGACGATATCAGAACTCCTGCTGCGGCGGCTCTTTCGCCTTTCGTCTGTCAGAAAGTAGCCAGTGTAGGACAAGGTGGGCGACACTGGCTCCCGCCATGAAACACCTCCTCGTACTGCCCCTCCTCGCCTCGGTGACCTGCCTCGCGGCCTGGGACGCGGAAGCGTCCGCGGCCACCGAGAAACCACTCCCTCGACCGCTTCACGCCGCCCAGGCCAAGGCCAAGAGCAAGGCTCCGCCGACCAAGGGCCGCGCCGAGGCCCACCCGGTGAAGGGCAAGATCGCCCTCACCGACAAAGAGACCAAGCTCGCCAAGCTCAAGGACGAAGAGGCCCTGGCGGCGAAGAAGCACCCCAAGCCCTCGTTCTGGCTGGCGACCGCGCCCCACGTGCCCCTGGCCCTCGTCGACGGCGAGGCGATCCACAACGTCGGCGAGCGCGGGAAGACCTGCGGCCCCGAGGCCCGCTGGGCCGCGCCGATGAGCCACTGGAAGGCCGTCGACGCCTGGGGCCAGGTCACCGGCGTGTTCCGCATCGCCGGGAGCGATCTCTACGATGTGACCCAGTGCCACGAGGTCTTCTTCGAAGGGCAGAAGGGCGAAGGACCCGGCGTGCTCTTCGTCTCGGAAGACTCGGGCTGGACCGCCGGCAAGTCGGCGATGTGGAAGCCCGCCCTCGCCGAGAAGAAGCGCTTCGAACGCTTCGTCACCGGCGTCGAGCAGTCCTTCATCGACAAGAAGCCCCAGGGCATCGCCGGCCCGCTCGGGCGCCGCACCCTGTTCTTCGACGTCCCCGCCGCCTCGGGGCGCCCGCAGCACTGGGCCCTCTCCGGCGGCCCGATCCTGGTGGTCGCCTACCTCGGCGAGCACGGCCACTGGAAGGCCTCGACGGTGCGCCCGCCCCTCGGCCTCGCCAAGAGCTACAAGCCCGTCAGTGTCCTCGACATGAACGGCGACGGCGTCCCCGAGCTCGTCTACCACTCCGACGACGGCCCGAGCTACGCCGACGCGGTCCTCTCCCTCAACCCCAGCACCCTGGCCTGGGACGACGCCGCCGCAAGCCCCGGCGGCGCCACGTTGTAGCCGACCGGGCGCCTCTAGAGCACCGAACAGGTTGAAATCCGGCTCTTTTCGGTCCATTTCAACCCGTTCGGTGCTCTAGCCCCGGCCCTGCGCTGCTTGCTGCAGTTGCAGGGCCTTCCAGCGGGTCTCCTCGACTTCCCGCTCGGGATCTGAGTCGGCGACGATGCCGCCCCCCGTCCAGTACTCCCCCTCCCCCTCTTCCAGCACCGCCGTGCGGATCGCCATCGCCATGGTGAGGCCGCCGTCATGGGCAATATGGCCGATCGCGCCCGTATAAAGCCCGCGTCGGCGCGGCTCGAGCGTGGCGATGACCTCCATCGCCCGGACCTTGGGCGCGCCCGTGACGCTGCCGCTCGGGAGCATCGCCCGGAGCACGTCCTCGCGCGAGCACTCCGGGCGGGCGCGCGCGGTGACGCAGGCGACACGATGGTGGAGCGTTCGGTGGGTGTGAACGTGCGGGAGGGAGGTGACGCGCACCGAGCCGGGCACGGCGACGCGGCCGAGGTCGTTGCGCTCGACGTCGATGATCATCGTCAGCTCGGCGCGCTCCTTGGGATCGCGATCGAGCTCCTCGGCGAGCGCCCGGTCCTCTTTCGCATCCTTTCCCCGAGGTCTGGTCCCCTTGATCGGGGCGGTGAGCAACGCGCCCCAACGCCTTGAATCTCCCCGGCTATCCGGGTCCGGCTCAGCCCGCAGGAAGAGCTCGGGCGAGGTGGAGACCACGCGCAACCCCTCACCTAGATCCATAAAGGCGCCGAGGGGGGTCGGCGCCTTGCGGACCAGGCTCGCGTAAAGGGTGAGAGCGTCGCCGCGAAGCACCCGGATAAGCAGGCGCCTCGCCAGGTTCACCTGGTAGAGATCCCCGGCGAGGATCAGCTCCTTGGCCGCGACGATGCGCCCTTCGTGCCGCGCCGCCGGCTCGTCGTCGGCGACCTCGATCCGCAGCGCTGGGGGCGCCGGGGCGAGGCGCCCCTGGACCGCCGCGGCGAGCGCGTCGACGGCGCGGCGATCGATCCCCGTCACCATCACCCGGCCGGTGAGGTGATCGACGCCGACGACCGCGGGGTAACGGAGCCAGATCGGGCGATCGATCCGCGTCGGCGGGCGGCGATCCTCGGGGCGCCACGCCGGGCGCTCGAGATCGCGGCGGTGCTCGTAGGGCAGGACCCCGATCCACCGCGGAGCCGCGGCGAGCGTGCTCCCGCGCGACGCGGGCGGCTGGGGATCGTCCACGAGCGGGTCGAGCCGGTGGCTGCGGCGATCGGGGCAGGCGCCGATCCACGACCAGCGCGCCCAGGCGTGATCCCCGGTCTCGGCGGCGTGGAGGAGCGCTACCCCCGGCCGCCCCGAAGCGGCGAGCGTCCGCGCGATCCCCAGCGGATCAGGCCGTACATCGAGCTCGCGGGCCACCAGCACCGGGCCCGCTTACCACGGCGCTTCGCTCCCCGCTCGACACCCGGACGCCGCCGCGGCAAAGGCAACCCAGTGATTCGCCGCTCCGCGCCCCTCGCCGCCGCTCTCTTGCTCTTCGCGCCCTTCGCGGGCGGGTGCTCCTCCGACCCGCCGGAGGCCCACATCGTCGTCACCGTGGGCCAGGAGGCCGACGCCTTCTCGCAAGAGCCCAAGGTGGTCAGCGTCGTGGTCCAGGCCTACGCACCGGACGGATCGCTCGTGGCCACGGCGACCTCGACCCCGGGCGGCACGCTGGACTTCGGAGAGATCGCCGACGACGCCCAGCTCGCGTTCGAGGTCACCGGGGTCGACGCCCAGGGCACGACGCAGGTCCGCGGGCGCTCCCTCGGCGCGATCGCCCTCAGCTCGTTGACCGGGCCGCTCCCGGTCTTCGTCCAGCGCGTGAACCAGTGGGCTCGGCCGCCGGGCCTCCTCCCTCAGACTCACGTGGGCGGCGTCGCCTCGGTCGGCGCCGAGCGCTACCTCCTGCTCGGCGGCGGGACCGTCGACAAGGAGACCGAGCCCGACGAGGTCGAGCTCTACGACCTCCTTGGCCTCGGCGGCTTCGGCGTGACCGACCTCGTGCGCGTGCCCACGACGATGGTACCCCGCGGCTCCTCGAGCCTACTGGTCGACGCCACCGGGGCGTCGACGCTCAACCTCGGCACGGGCGTGGCCACCGACGTCGCGCGGCCGACGGGCCTCGCCTCGTACGCGCTGGTCGCCGGCGGTACGCCGGTCGACGCCAGCGACGGGCGCACCTTCGTCGTCGGCGGGACCCGCACCAATGATCCCACCCACCCCACGAAGAGCGTGCTCCTCGCCGGGGCGGGCGGAGCCCTGTCCGCGATTTCGCTGGTCCACGAGCGCGCCGGCGCGACCGCGCTCTGGGTCGAGGGCGTGGGCCTCGTCGTCATCGGCGGCAGCGCCGTCGCGCCGGGGATCGAGATCCTCGGGCCGACCGCCGCCAAGTTCGTGGCCCTCGATCTCTTCCCGGCGGACGCCACGGTGGGCGCGGGCGCCGTCATCGACGGGCTCCACAGCGTGGTGCTGATCGGCGGCACCTTGAACGGCGCGCCGGCCCCGATCCGCAGGCTCGATCCGACCTGCGACAAGGACTGCGCGCCGACGCCGATCACCGGCTCGGATCCCTCGATCGCCCTCACCTCCGTCCACGCTTACACGCTCGGCGGCGGGCGCTTCTTCATCGTCGGCGACGAGATCGCCACCCCGTCGCAGACGCGCGCCTTCGCGCTCCAGCTCGGCGTGTCGGCGACCGAGCTCCCGCTGCGGGCGCCCCGGCGCGGCGCGGCCGTCTCGCCTGCACCGAACGGGACGCTGGCGATCCTCGGCGGGCGGCTCGTCGCCGACGACACCGCGGCGCTGTCCGTCGAGATGCTCTTCCCGCAATAACCCCGTCCGGCGCGGCCCCCGCGGCCCGCTGTGCACTTCCTTCTCGACCCCGGGGCGAACCGCCGGAGGCGGCTTCGACGCGCGTCCTCTGGCCTGGCGCGTGCACTCCGCATCCGCCCGGGTTCGGCCCCGCGCGTGGTGGCCTGAAGCCCGGAGAAAAGGGGGAAATATGGCAGGCATTGGACCGGAGACCGAGCACCAAGAGCGACGCGAGGTCCTGAGCGAAACCGGCGGTCGGGGGACGCTCCGGCAGGATCGCGACGAGAAGCAGTCCGCCAAGGTCGTGGCCGGCGGCTCGATCACCGAAGCGCTCGCGGGCCTCGCCGCCGTGGCGCTGACGATCATCGCCCTCGCGGGCGTCCTGCCCGGCTACCTCGCGGCCGTCGCGACGATCGCCATCGGCGTCGCCCTCCTCGCCCAGGGCGCGGCGGTCGCGGCGCGGTGGTCCAAGCTCGTCGCCGAGACGCCGGGCTACGAGTGGGATTCGCGGTCCGAGCTCGGCTCGGGCATGACCGCGGAGATCCTCGGCGGCGCGACGGGGATCGTGCTCGGGATCCTCGCCCTGATCGGCGTCGCCCCGTACATCCTCATCCCGGTCGCGCTCCTCGCCTTCGGCGGGGCGATGCTCGTCGGCACCGGCGCCACCACCGACCTCGGCATGATGCGCGGCGTCGGCAACTTCCCGCGCCTCGAGCGCGCCAGCCGCGAGGTCACCGTGGCCGCCTCGGGCACCCAGCTCCTGATCGGCATCGCGGCGATCGTGCTCGGGATCCTCGCCCTGATCGGCATCGATCCCCTCGTCCTCTCGCTCGTCGGCCTGCTCGCGACCGGCGCCTCGATCCTCTTCAGCGGATCGGCCGTCAGCTCGCGCATGCTCGGCATCCTCCGCCGCTAACCCACCCCACAGCCGCCTTTAGGGATGGGACCGCGCGCATGAGCGAGCGGACCGGAGCCGCGCGCGCCAGCAAGCGGACCGCACCCCCGCGCTTCCGTCCCCTTGCTCACGCGCGGGACTCGGGTCCCCTTGCTGACGCGCGGGGCTCCAAGTCAGCCAGCCCGCGGTGGGAAAGCCGGTCCAGAGCGGCTCCAGCGCTCCCTCACTCCCGCCCAGAGCCACTCCAGACCGCCTCCGCAGCTCCTTCGATGAGCCCGAAAGCCGGTCCGGACCGGCTCCCGACCTCTCCGAGTGACCCGAAAAGCCGGTCCGGACCGCCTCCCGAGCTCCTGAGCGCTCCCGAAAGCCGGTCCGGACCGCCTTCTTGGCCACTTCAGCGCCGGAAAAGCGCCATCACCGGGGTCGACTCCAGATCGTCGAGCATCTCCAGCCCCTCTTCGGAGGTGAGATCGGCGAGCTCGCGGGCGATACCGTCGCTGTGGTCGATGTCCGCGAGGAGGCCGTCGACGTCGGAGCAAAAGCGCTGGCCGCCGATCGGGGCCGTCGCCCGCTCGTGGACGAGCTGCACCAGCTCCACGATCGTCGAGAGCTCGTGGGTCAAGAGCTCGAGGTTCTCGCGGGCGTGGCCCCAGTGCTCCACGCGCTTGCGGGCGACCTCGAGGCGCCGCTCCATCACCCGACGGATCCGCGGCGCCGGGGCCGGCACGGTCGCCTCGAGCGAGCGGATCGTGGCCTGGAGGGCGCGGTAATCGGTCATCGCCAGCGTCTCGGCGCAGGTTCGATGGGCGATCGCCAGGCGGATGTAGCGGTGCGCGAGCAGGTCGAGGCCGCCTCCTTCCCCGGCGATCTCCGGGAGATCGCGCCCAGCTCGGAGGCGCGGATCCCGGGTCCTCTCCACCAGCGCGTCGAGCCGCGAGAGCTCGTGCCGGTGGCCCTCGCCCATGCGCTGGATCATCGCTTCGCGCTCCCGGGCGGCCTCGGCGCGCGCCTCGGCGTCGAGGTGGACGTCGGCGCGGCGCCGGAAGAAGCCGCACCAGGGCAGGATCGCCATCACCAGGAGGTCGGCGCCGAGCTCGACCAGCAGCGCCCAGAAGCTCCAGCTGATCATGCACAGCAGCAGCGCGCCGGCGAGCAGGATCAGGTGATACGGATTGAGCACCGCGCTGGCCAGGTAGACGCGCGCGCTCCGCCGCCCGGGAGCCGCGCGCGCCCGCGTCCCCTCGCTGCCAATCCCGGCCGCTCCGCCCGTGACGATATCTTCGGAGAAAGGGTCGTGGTCACCAGTCGCCATGGTCGCCCCCCACCGGGCGGAGCCCGGCAATCGAGGTGCCATCGGGGAGTGCGCGGGCGCGGCGAAACTCCCGAAAATCCAGTTGATCCGGACTAGCCCTGGGCGACGACCCCGGCGGTCGTGACCACCACCCGGTCGAGCGGCGCCTCGACCTCTGCTCCGGGCCAGATCACCGCGCCCCGCACCATCCCCTGGCCGTGGATCCGGGCGCCCGCGCCGATCACGCTGTCCTCGACGGTGACGCCCGGAGCGACGACGGCGCCGTCGCCCACGTACGCCCGCATTCCCGTATGGCGCAGCCAGCGCGCGTTCGCCTGGAGGTACGCGGCGATCGAGCCGATGTCGTCCCACACGGTCGTGGCCGTGAAGGTCGCGATACGCTCACCCGCGCGCAGGGCCGGGAGGACTCCGTCGCTGAACCAGCACCCCTGAGATGGCAGACGAGCGCGCAGCTTCGGCCCGATCACCGAGATGCCGAGGAAGTCGCCGCTCCGGGCTTCTTCCCCGAAGAGCTCGCCGCGGAGCCGGACGACGGCGCCGTCGTCGGCGATCCCTACCGTCCCCTCGCCCGGCGGGCGCGGCGTCATCACCAGCGTCGCCGACGGGCGCGCGCTGCGGTGCGCTTGCAGCAGCGCGGCGAGGTCGACGTCGGCGAGGATGTCGCCGTTCCAGAGGATCACGTCGCCGTCGCCGAGCAACGAGGCCGCGTTGGCGATGCTGCCCCCGGTGCCGAGGATCGTCGACTCGTGGTTCACGCGCAGACGGAGCGGGAGCGCGGCGAGGAGCGGTGACGTGAACGCGTGCGCGAGGTGGTGGGTGTTGATCACCGCCTCGCGCAGCCCGGCGTGGGCCAGGCGCTCGGCGATGTGCGCGATGACGGCGCGATCGCCGACCGGGACGAGCGGCTTCGGGAGCTCGTCGGTGAGCGGCCGAAGGCGTGTCCCGAGCCCGGCGGCGAGGATCATTGCGGAGGGCAAATCAGTCACGGGCGCGAGGCTAGACCAGTTGACGAAAACTCGCCCCGAGCTTTCGCGAGGTGCTAGGCCCCGTCCGTGCCCCGCCTCCGTTCTCTCGTCGGCCTCCTGCTCTCCACGTCGCTCGCGGCGGGCGCGCTCCTCACCGCCCTCGCCCCGGCGAGCTGCGGGACGGACGCGGTCGGCGTCGAGGCCTGTCGGACGATCGAGACGGCGCGCTGCGAGGCCGCGACGGCGTGCGGGTTCACCGCGGAGAAGGTGGAGTCGTGCACCCTCTTCTACCGGGACCAGTGCCTCCACGGCGTCGAGAGCGCCGACGCCGGCGTGCCCGCGACGGAGGTGATCGACGCCTGCGTCGCGGCGATCAACGCGACAGCGGCGTGCGCCAAGGCCGGCGCGGCAAAGATCGACGGCTGCGCCGGCGCCGCGCTGATCACCGGGGCTGAGCCCACCCTCGCGCCGTGCGTGGTCCTCCAGGAAAAGGTCGAGCTCCTCGCCGCGTGCGCGTTCGTGTCCGCCGTCCCGGTGGAAGACGCCGGCGTCACCGACGCGGCGAAGGACTGACCGCGACCGAGGCCGACAGCTCGCCAGAACGCTGCTCTTCGCCGCTGTTCGCCGACGGTTTCCCTGGCTTCGCCTGACGGCATCGACTACTCCCCGCGACGTGATCCGCCGCGCGCGCCCGAGTTTTTTGAGCCTCCCCCGCCTCGCGTCGGCGCGCTCTCTCTCCCTGCCCGCCGGACTGTTGCTCCTCGTCGCCGCGGGCTGCTCGGCCGCGACGGACACGACGACGACGACGTACACCTTCCCCACCTCGCTCACGGTCAAACCGAGCACGTTCCTCGGCTCGGTCGCCTGCAGCAACCTGCCGGGCGCGCTCAAGAGCTACGTCGCGACGCTGAAGGACGTGACCAGCACAAAGCAGGACGGATCGTTCACGCTCCCGTCGTCCCCGCCCACGCCGTGCTCGCAGCAGGTCGCGTTCCGCTACGCGCAGGCGGGGCGCGAGTACACGGTGGCCATCGACGGCTACGACGTGCCCGCGGACGAGCTCACGCCGTGCGGCGGCGAGGCCTCCGGCAGCCGCTACATGCTCCCCAGCAGCCCGACGCCGAGCGGCGACTGCGCGGCGGCGATCACCGCCGGCTTCGTCCCGGTCACCCCCCGCTGGGCGACGGGCTGCGGCAACCTATCCAGCAAGCCGGTCGAGGACGCGGTCGTCATCGCTGGGTGCGACAGTCCGCTCGAGGAGAGCAGCCCGCTCACGACGGCCCAGATCACCGTCGATCCGCGCCTCTCGCTGGGCATGCTCAGCTGCTCCAGCGAAGCCGACGGGGCGCCTCATCCGGGCGGGACGATCGCCTTCTTCGACATCAAAGCTGACGACGCCGACCTCAACAATTACCTCGGCCTCAGCTGCGGGACCTTCACCGCGCCGAAGCTGTACGCGACGAACCTCGTCCCCGGGACGACGTACACGTTTCAGCTCACCGCCCGCGACGGCGCGAACCCGCCGACCCCCGCGAACAAGTACACCGCGACGTGCTCGGTCCAGGCCCGGGCGGGCCTCACCGTCCCCGCGATTTGCGAGCCCTTCACCCAGCCGTAAATAGCGCGCTTTCCCCGGGCCAAACCGTTGCGCCGCGGCGACCGTTGGACTACTTGAAAGGCCCCCTCCCGGCGCCGAATCCCGTCCTGTTTCCGGGATCTTCCGCGCGCCGCGCCGAGCGCACCGGGGCGCAGTTCGCGCGCCGCGGCCAGGCCTCGCCCGAGGGACCGAGCGACGCATGAGTGACACTTCGAACATCCAGCAGAGGGTCCCGGTCAGCATCCAGGACGAGCTGCGCACGAGCTACCTCGACTACGCGATGAGCGTGATCATCGGTCGCGCGATCCCCGACGTGCGCGACGGCCTCAAGCCTGTGCACCGCCGCATCCTCTTCTCGATGAGCGAGCAGAAGATCGGCCCCGGCGGGGCGCACAAGAAGTGCGCGCGGGTGGTCGGCGACGTGCTGGGCAAGTACCACCCGCACGGCGACGCCTCGGTCTACGACGCGCTCGTCCGCATGGCCCAGCCCTTCAGCCTGCGCTACCCGCTCATCGACGGGCAGGGCAACTACGGCTCGGTCGACGGCGACCCGCCGGCGGCGATGCGGTACACCGAGTCGCGCCTCTCGCGCATGGCGGTCGAGCTGCTCACCGATCTCGAGAAAGAGACGGTCGACTTCCAGCCCAACTACGACGACACCGAGTTAGAGCCCCGGGTCCTCCCGGCCAAGTACCCGCAGCTCCTCGTCAACGGCTCGAGCGGCATCGCCGTCGGCATGGCGACGAACATCCCGCCCCACAACCTGGGCGAGATCATCGACGCGACGATCGCGCTGCTCCACGCACCGGACATCACGATCGACGAGCTGATCCGGATCGTCCCCGGCCCCGACTTCCCCACCGCCGGCCTGATCTACGGCCGCGCCGGGATCGAGCAGGCCTACCGCACCGGCCGCGGATCGATCTGCATGCGCGGGCGCTCCATCGTCGAGAAATCGATGAAGGGCGACCGTGAGCACCTGATCATCACCGAGATCCCCTACCAGGTGAACAAGGCCCGCCTCGTCGCCAAGATCGCCGAGTGCATGCGCGAGAAGCGCATCGAGGGCATCAGCGAGGTCCGGGACGAGAGCGATCGCGAGGGGATGCGCATCGTCATCGAGCTGAAGAAGGACATCTTCCCGCAGGTGATCTTGAACCAGCTCTTCCGGCTGACGGATCTCCAGTCGACCTTCGGCGTCATCAACCTCGCCATCGCCAACGGCCGCCCCGCCGTCCTCAACCTCAAGGAGACGCTCGCCCACTTCGTCGAGCACCGGCGCGAGGTGGTGACGCGCCGCTGCCGGTTCGAGCTCCGCCAGGCCGAGGCCCAGCGCGAGATCATCGAAGGCCTGGGCATGGCGACGACCGACATCGATCGGGTCATCGCCACGATCCGATCGAGCGCCGACGTCGACCAGGCGCGCGAGCGCTTGCTGGCGCTGCCCCTCCACGGCCTCGGCGAGTTCCTCCGCCGCGCCGGCCGCCCCGACGCCGAGTGCATCGAGGCCGACGGCCGCACCGACTACTTCCTCTCCGAGCGCCAGGCCAAGGCCATCCTCGAGATGCGCCTCTCCCGCCTCACCGGCCTCGAGCGCGAGAAGCTCGCCCGCGAGTACGGCGAGCTCTCGGTGGAGATCGAGCGCCTCCGCGCCATCCTCGCCGAGCCGGAGCTGCTGATGAACGTGATCCTCCTCGAGCTCGAGGACATCAAGGCCCGCTACGGCGACGCTCGCCGAACCGAGATCGTCCCGGCCGAGGCCGAGATCAACCTGGAGGATCTGATCCAGGAAGAGGACATGGTCGTCACCATCTCCCACGCGGGCTACCTCAAGCGGACGCCGACCTCGACGTACCGCGCTCAAAAGCGCGGCGGCAAGGGCACCGTAGGGATGGAAGCCCGCGACGAGGACTGGGTGAGCCAGCTCTTCGTGGCCTCGACCCACTCGTACGTCTTCTTCTTCAGCGACAAGGGCAAGGTCTACGTCAAGCGGGTCTACGAGATCCCCGAGGGCGCGCGCAACGCCAAGGGCCGCGCCATCGTCAACTTCGTCGGGATGGAGCCGGGCGAGAAGGTCGCGGCGATCACGCCGGTGCCGGCCATCTTCGACGACAACACCTTCGTGGTGACGCTGACCCGCCGCGGTCAGATCAAGAAGACGATGCTGAGCGAGTACGAGAACTACCGCGAGAAGGGCATCATCGGCGTGAAGATCGAGGAGACGGATCAGCTCCTCTCGGCGGCGATCACCGACGGCAACCGCGAGCTGGTCATCGCGACGAGGGGCGGCATGTCGATCCGCTTCTCGGAGACGGACGTGCGCCCCACCGGCCGCGCGACCATGGGCGTGAAGGGGATCGAGCTCGACGACGAGGGCGAAGGCGATATCGTCGTCGGCCTCTGCGTGGCGACCGTGGAGCGCGATCGCGTCCTCGCGGTCTGCGAGCGCGGCTACGGCAAGCAGACGCCGCTCGAAGAGTTCCGCAAGCAGAGCCGCGGCGGCAAGGGCGTGATCCTCATCGACGCCAGCGACCGCAACGGCCCCGTGGTCGGCATCGCCATGGTCGGCCCGGACGACCAGGTCATGCTCGTCACCGATCGCGGGCAGATGATCCGTACCAAGGCCAACCAGATCCGCGAGACGGGCCGCAACGCGCAGGGCGTGCGGCTGATGAACGTGGACGACGGCGAGCGCGTGGTCGCCATCGAGGCCTTCGCCGACAACGACGTGGCCAGCGACGTCGCCGAGGGCACCAGCAGCGTCTTGCCGCCCGAGGGCGAGGCCACCGTCAACGGCGTGAGCGCGTCCCCGAGCGACGGCGTCCCGGGCGACTCCACGCCGAGCGACGACGGCGCGCCGAACTGATCGATCCCAGCCGAGCGACGCCGTCAGTCGGCGTCGCTCGGCGCGCGATCGGCGTCGATCACCTCGGGCGCGCTCCCGTCGCCTGGACGCGGACGGTACGCCCGCGCTCGGTCCTCCATCCGCTGCCAGGCGCCCGGCTGCGCGCGCTCCCGCTCCTGCTCTTCTTCCAGCGGGTCCTTGCGCACCGTGCGCGCGGGATCGGTCGACAGCGTCCCCGTGATCCCGATCAGCGCGACCGTCTGGAGCTGGATCCCGGGCGAGCCACCCAGCGGCGCGGGATCGATTGCCCCCCGCGCGAGCTGGAGATCGAGCCCGCTTCGCAGCGCGAGGCCGCGCGCGAGCGGCATCTCCACGAGCACGCCCGCGGCCACTGTCGTCGTCGTCACCCACCCCTTGGTGGCCGGCGCCCCGCTGCTTGCGGGCGGCCGAACCGCGACCTCCGCCGTCCCGTGAGCGAAGCGCGTCGTCGCGAGCAGCCGGAGACCGCGCCACGCCGCGCCCTGCACGGGCCGCAGCGAAAGCTCTGCCGCCACGCTGTGCTGCTGCCCGTAGGCGATCCGCGGGCCGAGCGAGCCCACGCCGAAGGAGTAGCTCCCGCTCGCCCGCGCGCGGTGCCCCACCCAGGTGATCCCCAGGCGCACCTCGGGCGACGCCGCGACGCGGATCGACGCCTCGGGCAGCGTCATCGCCGATCGCGTCAGCGTCACGCCCGCGCTGACGTCGGCCGAGAGGCGCCGCGAGAACGCGTGCGCGTCGCCCACCCGCGCCGTCACCGCCGTGGTGTCCACGCGCCCGCGGTGGAGATCGACGTCGAGGATCGCGTGCTCGAAGTGCGTCTGCGCGACCCGCAGCTCCGGCACGATCGTGTCGCGATCACCGACCTCCCAGCCCCAGCCGACCTCGCCCCGGACCGTGGACGCGTCGAGCCCCACCGCGTCGGCAACGTCCGCCGCGAGCCCGCCCTCCTGGGCGTAGCCCGAGGCGATCCGCAGCGTGCTTCGCCTGGAGACGATCGCGGCCAGGCTCGCGCCGCCGCCGAGCCCGTACGTGAGCCGATTGCCCACTTGAAACGGATCGATCGCCGTCGCCCCCTCGACCGCGCGCACGCCGAAGCGGCTGGCGATCGAGCCCTGCATATCGACGCTGAGCTGCGCGCGCGGCGTCAGCTGCCAGGCGCCGGTCCCCGCCGCGTTGAACGATCCATTGGCCGTCGGGGTCGCCGCGCCGCCCGCGAGCGACAGGCCGAGCGCGTGAGCGAACCGCCCGCCCGCGTGGATCCCCCACGTCGAGCTTGCGGAATTCGCGGCGGCGTCGAGCGCGAGATCCCCGCCCGTCAGCAGCGCAAAGGAGCCCGCGCCGACGAAGCTCGCCTGGATTTGCTCTTCGATCGCGCCTCGCACGGTCGCGTCCGATTGCCACAAAGCGACGAGGATCGGCAGCACGGATCCTCAGCGCAGAGCCGACGGTGAGCGGTGGGGATCGCGCTCGACGCCCGCGTAGCGGAAGAAGCCTTCCCAGACCCCGAGCCCGTGCGACGCGTGCATCACCGGGAAGATCACCAGCAGCAGCGGAAAGAAGCGCAGATCGGTCGCCGCGAGCCGCGCCGCCTCGATCACCAGCACGCCGACGTAGAGCTCGCAGGCCAGGGCGAGGAGCCACGCAGTCCCCGGCACCAGCGCCGCGAACACCGCCAGCACCGCGAAGATCGTCACCGCCGCGAAGGGCACGAGCGGCCGCGCCGAGAGCAGCCGACGCCGCCGGAGCAGCGTCCGCGCCCGCCCCTGCCCGTAGCCAAAGTACTGCGCCGCGAGCCCGCGCAACGTCTCTCGCGGGTAGTAGAACGCGATGATCGACCGGCTCAGGAACACGCGCCCGCCGGCCTCGATGATCCGCTGGTTGAGCTCGGCGTCCTCGTTGGTGCGCGCCCGCTCGTCGTAGAGCCCGACGTGCTCGATCACCTCGCGGCGGAACGCTCCATTGAACACGGTCTCGACGAACCCTTCCCGCGTCGGATCCCGGTACGCCGATCCGCCCACCGCGAGCGGGCTCGACAGCGCCGCGCTCACCGCCCGCTGAAACGTCGAGCGATGCCGCGCCCGCGCCGCCCCGCCGGCGTTGCTCGCGCCGGTCTGCCGCAGCGTCTCCACCGAGGCGAGCACGTAGTCCGCCGCATAGGCCGCGTGCGCATCCATCCGGATGATCACCGACCCCCGCGCGCGACGGATCCCTGCGTTCATCCCCGACGAAGGAAACCGCCCGGGGTTGTCGATGAGCTGCACCCGCGCGTCCTCCGCAGCGAGCCGCGCCACGATCGCCCGCGTCTCGTCCGTCGAGCCGCCGTCCGCGACGAGGATCTCCAGCTGATGCGGTGGATACCGCTGCTCCATCGCCCCCCGAACCACCGCCTCGATATCCCGCGCCTCGTTCAGGCACGGGATCACGACCGAGCACAGCGGCCGCGCATCCAGCGGCGGCACGATCAAACGCCCCCCCGACATGATCGTCACCCCCGCGCGGCCTCGTGCACACCCCACACCACATGGCGATGAGCAGCCGCTTCACGCCCGCGCAAGGCGCCCCCGACGATCCGTTTGAGCTCCAACGATGTCCCGGGCGCCCAGCAGCGAAAAGCCCCTCGCCTCGGAGTCGAGGCGAGGGGCTTTTCGCTGGTGAGCCCGATGCGAGCGGACTCTAGAGATAGTCCGCGCAGGTCGCGGCGTGCCGCTCGCACATCATCGCCTGGAGCTTCTTGACCATCTCCTGCGCCCGGGCGCGCTCGCGCGCCGTCAGCTCGCGCTTGTCTTCCTTCTTCGCCGCCGCGCTGTCGCTGCTCTTGCCCGTTGTCGGTTGCCTCGGCGTGCAGCTGCTCGTCAGCTCCGCGCACGCGCGCGGCGCCTCGCGGGTCGGCTTCAGCGTCGGCAGCGCCCGGGTGGTGGGCGTCGCGTTCTGGTGCACCTTCTCGCCGCCCTTCACGACGTGCCTCGCATACGATCGGTCGACGTTGTCACCGTGCGTCGGCGCCTCCTTGATCGCCCGCGGCTCGCGCTGCACGGAGGGCGCCTCGCGACGGACCTGAGGCGCGCGCTCGCGGACGGTGCTGGCCTCGCGCGGGCGCATCTCCTGGATCTTGTGATCGCGGACGGGGCGACGGCTCTCCACGCCCTCCGCGGACCGTTCGGCGAGGGCAACGCCTCCGATGAGGGACACAGCGAACAGCGACGAGAGGAACAGGGTAGCTCGCATGACGGGTCTTCTCCTTGAGTGTTCGGGCTCGAGACAGGGTCGGTCCGACCTCTTTTTCCGCTCTTTTGCACATCACGGACCATCGAACCGGGAGCCACGAACAGGCGCGGATCCGCGGCCCCACGCGCGGCGGCGTCAGCGCACTAGCGCCCCCCTGCGCGGCGGCTGGACCCACCCGGGTTAACTTGCTGACGCCTATCCCCGCGCCGACGCCGCGCCCGAAGGCGCAGCGTCGCTCCGCACCGAAGGCGTCGATTGGGTGAGCGACAATGGGGCCGGGCCCGCCGCGAAGGCGGAGCCGAGGCCGCGATATTCAACGCAAAATCAAGCGTTTTTGTGCTTATCGAGCACGCTCTCGACGGGCTCCTTGTTCCCATTTCGAGCGAGGCCGTGATAGATCTTTCTCACGATGAACCACCGCTCGATCTTCGCCGCACTTACGCTGTTGGTCCCCCTGGCCGCGGGCTGCGCCGGACGCACTGCCCCGTTCAACGAAATGGACAAGGCCCAGATCACCGTCCTGCGCCTCAGCCAGCCGCCGCCGCCGGTCGCCGCGGCCGCCACGCCCACGGGCATCCCCGGCTTCAGCATCCCCGGTCTCCCCCCGGAGATGACGCAGATGGGGAGCCAGATCCTCCAGGGCGTCGGCGCCGCGCTGCCGCCGGGCCTCCTTCCCCCCGGCCTGATCCCGGGCACCGCCGCGACGCCGGCCGCGCCGGTCCAGCCGGCGGCCCAGCTCTACAAGAACTCGTTCGCCATCACCGCGCAGATGCCGCTGACCGACGAGACCCTCAAGAACGAGATCCTCGACATCCTCGGCGCCAAAGGCAGCTTCGAGGGCTCGCCGGGCCAGTGCTTCACGCCGGGCATGGCCTTCAGCATGCAGCGCCCCGGCCAGCCCCCCGCCGACGTCATGGTCTCGCTCTCCTGCAACCAGGCGAAGGCCGACGGCTTCGCGTGGCCCTACAAGGGCAATGGCTTCAGCGCCGAAGCCCACGACAAGATGGCCAATGTCTACCAGAAGCTCTGGGGCCCCGTTCCCGGCGGTGCGTGAAGCTCACGGGCCGTGCGCGTTCGCGGCCAGGTTGGAGTCCAACCCCCTGCAGTGACAGGGGGTGGCCCAGCACGCACCGTGCGAATTACGTTCGTTCTGGTTGCTCCGCGTCCGTACCTCGGTGCTATTCTGCGCGGGCCAGGCGCTGCGCCTTGCGCGCAGGAATCAGGGCGAGGCTGGGAGACGAAGACCGCGTCCGATGAGCACGAACGACAAGCTTGCCCCGGGGATGGTGCTCGGCCGTTACGAGCTACTCCTGCCCATCGCGCAAGGGGGCATGGCCACGGTCTGGGCGGCGCGCCAGAAGGGCTCGCGCGGCTTCCAGAAGACGGTGGCCATCAAGACGATGCTGCCGACGCTCTCGGACGATCCCCAGTTCGAGCAGATGTTCCTCGACGAGGCCGCCCTCGCCGCGAAGATCCACCACCCCAACGTGGCGGAGATCCTCGACCTCGGCGAGCAGGACGAGATCCTCTACCTCGTCATGGAGTGGGTCGACGGTGAGGCGCTGAGCATCGTCCACAAGGCGGTGCGCAAGAACAACGCCCAGCTCCCCCTGCGCATCGCCCTCCGCATCATCATCCAGGCCTGCGCCGGCCTCCACGCCGCGCACGAGCTCCACGACGAGAACGACGTCCCGCTCGAGCTCGTTCATCGCGACGTCTCCCCCCAGAACATCCTCGTCACCTACGACGGCATCGTGAAGCTGGTGGATTTCGGCGTCGCCAAGGCCGTCGGCCGCGCCGGTGGGGAGACGACGGCGGGCCAGCTCAAGGGCAAAGTCCCGTACATGTCCCCCGAGCAGACCCGGGGCGGCAACGTCGATCGGCGCACCGACATCTTCGCGATGGGGATCGTGCTCTACAAGCTGACGACGGGCCTCCATCCCTTCCTTGGCGAGAACGATCTCATCACGATGCGCAACATCATCACGCGCCCGCTGCTCCCGCCGCGCGTGAAGAACCCGAGCTACCCCCAGGAGCTCGAGCAGGTCCTCCTCAAGTGCCTCCAGAAGGACCCGGAGAAGCGCTACCCAACGATGATCGAGCTCGGGAACGCCCTCGAGCGCGCCCTCAACTCCATGGGTGTCGCCGACGACGACATCGGCGGCTTCGTCCGAACGTTGATGGGCGATCGCGGGGCCAAGCGCCGCGCCGCGCTGCGTGACGCCGTCCGCTCCGCCGACGAGCGCTTTGCCACTGGCAGCCAATTGCTCCCCGTGCCCGCGGCGCAGGTCCATGAAAATGTCTCCGAGATCATCCTCACGAAGATGAACTCGGGCGTCACGACGGAAGAGCTCCTTCCTGACCGCCTGTCGATGACCAGCAGCCCGGGGAGCAGATCATCATCGTTCTCCGCGATCTCGCCACCTCCCGTCGTCGCCAACGAGGCCAGGCCCGATGAGATCGCTGGCATGCGCCGCAGCCGATCGGGCCTCTTCGTCGGCGCGGGCATCGCCGTAGCGGCCGCGGCCCTCGCCTTCTTCTTCCTGCGCCCGGGCCGCGGCGGCGACACCGTCGGCGCCGCGACAACCGCACCGCCCAGCGGCGCCCCGGTGGTCACCATCACCGCACCCCCGGTCACAGCGGCGCCTGTCGAGGCCATCAAGCCTGCCGCCAGCGCCACCACCACGATCGTCAGCATCAACGATCTTCCCAACGCCGACGACAAGAAGAAGGCGACGCCGAGCGGCCCCGGCGTCAAGGCCGCCCCGAGCGCCTCGGCCGACGCCTCGGGCAAGACCCCGCGCTCGGTCTCGACGCAGTGGGTCCCCAGCGTCCAAAATCCCGGCTTTTGAAGCCCAAGCGCGGGCGTGAGGGGCTGGTCCTCGCCGCGAGCGCAGCGGTGGTCCTCGCCGGGGCGGCCGCGGTAAAGCAGCCTCCTCCCCCGGCCGCTCCAGAGGCCACGACGGCTATCTCGGCGGCGCTTCCGCCTCCCCTCCCCAGCGGCGCTCCCCCCCGCGCGATGGAGGATCTCCCCGCTGAAGACGAGCGCGCGGCAGGGTGCCACTTCACCGATCGAGGCTTTGCCGATTATGGCGCCTGGCGATCCCTCTCGACGCGGGAGGGCGCCCCGCCCGCGCGCGTCCTCGTCCCCGCCGGGCGCGCCGTTCACCCCGATGGCTCGTTTCGCCTCCTGATTCACCTCCACGGCGCCGAGCCGGTGCGCAAGCAGCTCGCCGCCGAGGGGTTTGATCTGGTGATTGCCGCCCTCGACGCCGGGATTGGCTCGCACGCCTACGAGCGCGCCTTCACCCCGGGACCAGCCACGTTCGACCGCCTGGTCGAGGCGATCGAGCGCGAGGTCGCCGCCGTCAACGGCCTCCCCGCCGCGCGAGCCGAGCCGATCATCCTCTCCTCCTGGAGCGCTGGCTACGGCGCCATTGGCCCGATCCTCACCCGCCCCGAGCCGCGCCTCGCGGCCATTGTCCTCCTCGACTCCCTCTATGCTGGCTACCTCGCGGGCAAGCGCACCGTCGAGCACGGGCAAGTGCCGCTCTTCCTCGAGGCCGCCCGCAAAGCTCTCCGCGGCGGCGCGGCCTTCTATCTCACCCACACCGCGATTGGCACCCCGGGGTACGCCTCGACCGGCGAGGTCGCCTCCTACCTGCTCGCCGAGCTCGGCGTCAAGGCCACTCCCGTCGACGCCGAGCCCGGCGAAGCCCACGCGCTCGCTCGGATCTTCGAGGAAGGACGCCTGGTAATCCGGGGCTACGCCGGCGCCGATCGCGACGCCCACTGCGCCCAGCTCCACCTCTTGCCCTCGATCCTCCGAGAGACGGTATTGCCCGGCCTGGGGCGCTGAGCGACCTCGCGCTCGCCTGCCCTCGCGGCGCCGTGCTACCCCTCGTCGCGCCATGACTCCCACGGTGCGCCTCTACTACGACGATCCCCTCCTCCTCGATTTCACCGCCACCGTCGTCGCCCACGGCGCCTTCGCCGGCGCGCCCTCGGTCCTCCTCGATCGGAGCGCGTTTTACCCCGAATCCGGCGGGCAAATGGCCGATCGCGGCCGCCTCGGCGGCCTCCCGATCGCCGACGTCCAGGTCGACGACGACGGCCTCGTCCATCACCTCCTCGAAGGCTCGGCCCTCCTCGACGTCGGCGCCTCAGTCACCGGCGGGGTCGATCGCGCCCGTCGCCGCGTCCACATGGCGCTCCACACCGGGCAGCACATGCTCTCGCGCGCCCTCACCGACCTCGCCTTTGCCGCCACCGTCTCGTCCCGCCTCGGCGAGACCACCTGCACCATCGACGTCGATCGCGAGACCCTCGACGAGCGCCTCGTCGCCGAGGCCGAGGCCCTCGTCAACGCCGTCGTCGACGACGACGCCCCGATCCGCGCCTTCTTTCCCACGCCTGCCGAGCTCGCTGCCCTCCCTCTCCGGCGCGCCCCCAAGGTCACCGAGAACATTCGCGTCATCGCCATCGGCGATCTCGACGTCTCGCCCTGCGGCGGCACCCACTGCACCCGCACCGCGCAGGTCGGCCTCCTCCGCATCACCGGGATCGAACGCTACAAGGGCAAAGCCCGCGTCACCTTCTCCGCCGGCCCCCGCGCTCGCCGCGAGCTCTGGGACGAGGCCGGCGTGCTCCGCGACCTCGGCAAGGCCTTCACCTGCGGCCCGCGCGACGTCCCCACCGCCGTCGAGAAGCTCCGCCGCGAGCTCGGAGACGCCCGCGAAGCCCTCGGCCATACTCGCGGCCGCCTCGCCGACGCTGCCGCGACCGATCTCGCCGCCGCTGCGGCCACCGATCCCGACCACCGCGCCATCGCCGTCTTCGACGACACCGGCGTCGAGATCCTCCGCCGCATCGCCGGCCGCGTCGCCGCCACGCCCGCCGCCGTGGCCTTCCTCGCCAGCCGCAGCGACAGCGGCCTCGCCGTGATGATCTCCCGCGGCCCCGCCTCCCGCTTCGACTGCGGCGCCTTCTTGAAGCGCGTCGCCGCCGCCGCCGGGGGGCGCGGCGGCGGACGCCCCGAGCACGCCGAGGGCCGCTTGCCTGCGGACGCCGACTGGCCGGCTCTCGTCGCTACCGCGCTCGCCGCCGGCTGACGACCGAGCTTACTTCCGCCGCTTCAACGCGGGCGCGCGCACCGGCAACGGCATGGGATCGATGCGCGCCGCCTCGAACACCCCGCTGTCGGCGTCCTCCAGCTTCACCGTCACGCCCGGCGGCGTCGTCGCGCGGCCCAGGCTCTCGGCGTCCAGCGTCCGCTTCGCCGCCTCGGGCAGCTCCACCCAGGGCTGCGTCGCGCGCGGCGACGACTCCGAGCTCGGCAGATCGTCGAAGCTCTCCAGCTCGATCCGCATCGTGTCCGGCATCGACGTCACTGGCGGACGGATCGCGAGGCGCACGCCCGACGGCCGCTCTTCTTCCTCCTCGTGTTCCACCGCGGCCAGCGACTCCCGACCGAGGGACGCCTCGCCCACCGTGATCTGCGGCAACGATCCTCGCAGCGGTCCGCGCACCTCGCGATCGATCGCCGCCAGCGACTCCCGCCCCAGCTCCCCCTCGCTCACCGAGATCTGCGGCAGCGTCGCCCGCGGCTTTCCCCGCACTTCGCGGTCGATCGCCGCCAGCGACTCCCGCCCCAGCTCCCCCTCGCTCACGGTGATCGACGGCAACGATCCCCGCGGCTTTCCCCGCACCTCGCGATCGATGGCGGCCAGCGACTCCCGCCCCAGCTCCCCCTCGCCCACCGAGATCAGCGGCGACGACGGCGGACGGGCGCGCGATCGCCGGTCGCCCATCGTCTCGCGGTCCAGCGCCGCGAGCGACTCGCGCCCCAGCTCCGTCGTGCCCACCGAGATCTCTGGCAGCGAGCTCACCCGCTGCCGCGCCGGCGGGCGCGATGACGCCCGCTGGATCACCGGCGGACGCTCCAGCGATCGCACCGCGTGCGTCGTCGCGCCCTCGGCGATCACCAGGCCGGCCGTCGCTTTGTTCCCCATCGGCGGCGGCGCCACGCTCTTGCGCCGCCGCATCGGCTCGCGCCCGCTCGCGGCGATCACCGCCTCGATCTTCGCGATGCCGTCGTTGAGCGCCCGCGACACCATCGCCTTGCCGACCCAGCTCGACATCACCACGACGAGGATCGCCTGGTCAGCGGCCACGCCGAAGTGCACGTCCACCGGCGCCGCGCCGCCGTACGGCACCAGCTCTTGCCTCGGGATCGTCAACTCGCCCACGGCGCCCCGCTCGAGCGAGCGCGCCGCGTCCATGATCGCGTTGCGCCCCACCTCGGGCATGTCCCGCGGAGCGTCCCGCGTCACCAGGCGCCCGCGCCGCGTCAGCACGAAAGCGAAATCTGCCCCCGCGACAGCGCGGACCTGCTCGACCACCAGCTCAAAGGTAGACACGTTGCCCCTATCGTCGCCCGAAAGGGGCCTCGTATTCAATACGACTTTGCGAAGACCACCCGCTGCGGGCTCTCCTTGCCGCACACCACACAGGCGCCCTGCTCTTTCACCCGCGCCTCCCACGGCGCCCCGGTGTAGCCGCCCTGAGGGATGCAGCGGATCGTCACCTTGAGCGCGTCCTTCACGCCCGCCTCGCAGACCTCGCCACCGCACCAGTGCGACAGAGCGAAGCCGCCGTGGATCTCCGCCTTGTCCTCGCTCTTGCTCTTCGGCGTGAAGAACGCGTCGAACTCGCCCTTCGTATCGATGACCTTCGTGTGCTCGTTGCGGAACGCCAGCGCCTTCTGGAACATCCCCGCCTGCATCTCTTCGAGGATCTGCACCACCGTTGCGACGAAGTCCGCGCGCGGCATCGCCGCCTTCTCCTTCGGCCCGCGATCGCGCCGCGCCACCATCACCGCGTTCGACTCCACGTCACGCGGCCCCACCTCCACCCGCAGCGGGATCCCCTTCTTGATCCACTCCCACTGCTTGTCCCCGCCGCGGATATCGCGCGTATCGATCTCCACCTCGACCCGCCGCTCCCCGAAGCGCTGCCCGTGCAGCTCCTTCGCCAGGGCGTTGATGTACTCCATCACCGCCGGCTTGCTCTCCTCGCCGCGGAACACCGGCAAGAGCACCACGTGCGCGGGCGCGAGCCGGGGCGGCAGCACCAGCCCGTCATCGTCGCTGTGGGTCATGATCAGGCTACCGACGAGCCGCGTCGAGACACCCCACGACGTCGTCCAGGCAAACTCCCGCGTCTCGTCCTTGGTCTGAAACTCAATCCCACTCGCCCGCGCAAAGTTCTGCCCGAGAAAGTGCGACGTCCCATCCTGCAGCGCCTTCCGGTCCTGCATCATCGCCTCGATGCAGTAGGTATCCACCGCGCCGGGAAAGCGCTCCGCCGGCGTCTTCGGCCCGTAAATCACCGGCGTCGCCAGGAACTCCTCGGCAAACGTCGTATAGACGCCGAGCATCTTCATCGTCTCCTCGCGCGCCTCGGCCTCGCTGGCATGCGCCGTGTGCCCCTCCTGCCAGAGGAACTCCGCCGTGCGCAAAAACAGCCGCGTCCGCAGCTCCCACCGCACCACGTTGGCCCACTGATTGATGAGCAGCGGCAAATCCCGGTAGCTCTGCACCCAGCTCGCGAACGCGGCCCCGATGATTGTCTCCGACGTCGGCCGCACGATCAGCGGCTCTTCGAGCTCCGCCTTGGGATCGGGAATCAGCCCCCCATTCGGCCCGGCGACCAGCCGATGGTGGGTCACCACCGCGCACTCTTTGGCGAACCCCTCGACGTGCGCGGCCTCCTTCTCGAGAAAGCTCTTGGGGATGAAGAGCGGGAAATAGGCGTTCTTGTGCCCCGTCTCCTTGAACATGAAATCGAGCTCGCGCTGAATGTTCTCCCAGATGGCGTAGCCCCACGGCTTGATCACCATGCAGCCCCGAACCGGGCTGTTCTCCGCGAGATCGGCGGCGCGCACGACCTGCTGGTACCACTCGGCGTAGTCCTGGCTGCGGGTGGGGGTGATCGCGGTCTTGGGGGTCTCGGGCTTGGCCACGGCGGGTCTCCTGAAAGCGAGCGGGAAGAGAGAACGGAAGCCGGCCGCCCGGAGGGGCAGCGCGGGGGGCGCACCCTAGCACCGGCGGGAGGGAGAGCGGAAAGGGACGGCGGCGCTCTTACGCCGAGAAGATCTCGTCCGGCGTCCCGACCGTCGCTGCGCGGAGGAGCCAGCGCTGCAACGTCGACGGATCGCCTTCGGCCAGCAGGCGGGCGCGGACGTCGTCTGGCAACGGCGTAAAGCGCGCCTCCACGAACGCCAGCAGCGCCTGCCGCAAGGTGGTGATGACCGCTTGCTCCGCCTGCACGCGAGCCTGCTCCGCCTGCGCCAGCGCCTGCTCCGCCTGCGCCTGATTCTGGTCCGCTTTGATCTCGAGATTCTCCACCATGCCTTTGAGCCGGCGGATCAGATCGTCAGAGCCGAACAGCTCGGACATGCCGTAATAGAACTGGAGCCGGCCGCTCTCGACCACCAGATCGAGGCCCAGGACGGTCGAATGGTGGCGCCCGAACTGCGGCACGATCCGCTGGTAGCGCCTGGCCCCCGGCTCCGTCAGGCGGTAGCCGTGGACTTGCTGCCGCATCCGATCATAGACGAAATACTCGGGGATCCCGAGCTGAGCGTAGCGCTCGACGTTCTTGACGAGATCCTTCTTGCGATCCCCGTGGTGCAGCACCTCGAGGGCCAGATCGAGGCCCCTGCTCTCATCGGCCACAACCCAGGCCAAGCGCTGATCGTCCTCCGGCTGCGGCACGTCGACGACCGCGAGCACGTCCGGAGAAAACGTCCGTTCCCCCGGGTAGAGAACGGTCAGCTCTTCCGCGAGGTAGATGACGCGGCCCGTGGCGCCGAAGTGCAGCGTGAGCATGTCGAGCGCCCGACTCTTGGCCTTCTTGTGCTGCTGCCCTTCGGACATGACCCGGCGCGGGTCCGAGAGGGCGTCGAAGACCGTCTCCAGGAAGCTCAGGCGATCGGCCGGGGAGAGAGCGCGCCATTCTTCCACCGAGGGAGCGATCGGGAGCTCGTCGAGCGGCGGTTCCATCGCAGTGAGAGGGGGGGCCATGCGGCGAGCCTAGCGCACCAGGCGACGAGGGTGCGGAGACTCGAACCGGCGATGGACGAAGCTTGGTCCCCGTCTCCCGTCTCCCGTCCTCGTGCGCGTGCGCGTGCGCGCTCCGGCAAAGCGGCGTTTCGGCGGCGGTGACAAGCTTCACGGGCGGGGCGCGTCGAGCGGACGAGCGGCATCTCCGGCGGGCCGGAGGCGCCCGAACTCGCGCGCGGCGCGCTCAAACAACGGGCGCCTCCGGCCCTTCTCCGATGCCGCTCGTCCGCTCTCCTGGCTGCACGGGTTTCTTTGGAGCCCGGGTTTTGCTGCAATTCCGAGGGGATAAACCGCCGCCAGCTTGAAGTTCGTAGTTTTCTTGGCCCTGCGTGGGCGGGTCTGAATCTAACGCGTACATGGTGCGCCGTAACCGTTCACCACCCGGGCGGCTCGCGTATGCAGCGTGACCGGGTGGGTTCGGAGCTCAGGTGGCCAGTAGCGAGGGCGGGGTTGCCCCGTGAAGTGCTGACTCACATGCTGCTGTTACATAAACCGCCG
>Ga0105048_10001711_pt1 | contig 35497 bp, 33 predicted proteins | sample MAT05_FD_78382 | JGI IMG/M metagenome (GOLD analysis project Ga0105048, IMG submission 78382) | Freshwater microbial communities from Lake Fryxell liftoff mats and glacier meltwater in Antarctica - MAT-05 | ecosystem: Environmental > Aquatic > Freshwater > Ice > Liftoff microbial mat | place... | reverse complement strand
TGGGCGTGAGGGCCCGGCACGACGTCGAAGCAGCACAAAAGCACTCGCGGCTGTTCGCTCACTGACTCGAATCATCGCACGTTGACCACGCAGATCGTCAATGCGAAGTAATCGGTCATGGCAGCATTGACCTATCGGCAGCTTCTGGCCATGGCGCGCGAACGCCTCGGGCCTGCTGCGGCGGCACTGAAGACGCGCGAAGAGTTGTTGCGGGGGCTGGGCCTCGAGGCCAACACGCCGCTGCCCTCTGCGCCTGAGCCCGGTTCGCCGATGGTGGTGACGAGCGACTTCTTCATCGCGCGAAAAAAATCGGGAGCCAAAAACTAGCCAGATCGATCGCCTCACGTAGCGTGATCTTCAGGCCTGTAGCACCGGCCAATTCACACTCAAACGGAGGCGGGATGTCGCTGGCTTCACTTTCTTCTGCGCCGAGGCGCGCATCGACCGAGTTGTCGCAACATGTTCACTCACGTGCGAAAGAGTTCGTGCTCTACCGCGGCGATTCGCTGGCGCTGCTCGAGTCGTTCGAAGAGCACACCTTCGATTTGATCTTCGCCGACCCTCCGTACTTCTTGTCGAACGGCGGCTCGACCTGCTCCGGCGGCAAGCGGGTGGCAGTGAAGAAGGGCGACTGGGATGCTTCGCAGGGTGTGGAGGCCGATCACGCCTTCACCACCGCGTGGCTCAAAGCCTGCCAGCGCGTGCTCAAGCCGAGCGGCACGATGTGGGTCTCGGGCACGCAGCACGTGATCTTCTCGGTCGGCTTCGCGATGCAGCGGCTGGGCATGAAGATTCTGAACACGGTGAGCTGGTACAAGCCCAACGCCTCGCCGAACCTCTCGTGCCGCTACTTCACGCACTCGACCGAGTTGCTGATCTGGGCCTCGCCCGGTCAGAAGGGCAAGCTGCAGCACACGTTCAATTACAAGGCGATGAAGCAAGAGAACGGCGGCAAGCAGATGCGCGATGTGTGGGCGCTGCCGAAGACCGGCGATGAAGAGCTCACCGCTGACGGGCAGGGCCGCATCTGGTCGATGACCACCCCGAAGAAGTCAGAGAAAGCGCACGGTCGGCACCCGACCCAGAAGCCGGTTGCCTTGCTCGAGCGCGTGGTCGAAGCCTGCACCGACGAAGACGCGGTAGTGCTCGACCCGTTCTGCGGCTCGGGTACCACGGGCGTCGCGGCGCTGAGCAAGGGCCGCCGCTTCGTCGGCATCGACATGAACCCCGAGTACCTCGACTTGACCAAGAAGCGGCTCGACGGCGTTCGCTGATGAAATGAGCGTTCGCCGAAATGAAGTGAAGTCGGTGAGCAACGAGGCTTTCTTCGCCTCTCATGGCAGGGCAGGGTGCATCGGGCTGGTCGGCGGCAGCCAGGGAGTCGACCTGGCGATTCGACGGGCGCAGCGCAAGCTGAACACCGGGCGTGAGTGGGCGAAATTCAGTCACGCCTTTGTCTTCGTCGGGCCCCGAGAAGACGGGCAATTGTGGGCGCTCGAGTCAGACGTCGATTTTCACCGTGAACGGGTGCAGATCGGAGTGCAGGAGAATCGGGTCGCGAAGTACGGCGACGAGAAGAGCTACCCGCACGTGGCGGTGCTCGATTTCGATCTCACGCCCAATCAGGTGAAGACGGTGATCGCCCTGGGCCTCGACTTGATGGCCAAGCGCACCCAGTACTCGCTGCGCGAGCTCCTCGCGGTCTACTGGAGCCTGAAGACTCCCTCGAAACGCCAGAGCCCGAACAAGCTGGCGCAAGAGAAGTCGATGTTCTGCTCAGCGTTTGTGCAGCACCTGTTCACCGCCATCGACATCGACTTCGACCCCGAGGTCGAGACCAAGCTCACCCTGCCTGAAGACATCGCCCTGACCAGGGTGCCGCACACCGCCTGGGTGCGCGAGCCCCCTCGCAAGCGTTGACGTCGACCCTTAGGCGCTCGGCGTCGGCGAGGGCATCTCGGCGACCGGCGTGGGTGCAGAAGGCACCGGTGCGGGCAACTCGCCCACGGTGGCCTCGGCCGCTTCGAGCTTGGCCTGCGCCTCTTCAGACGCCTTGTCTTCAGCGGCGTGCTTGGCCTTTATGTCGGCGTCAGAGTGCGCGAGCTCTTCGGCGGTCGGAGCGGGGTGCTCGGCGACCTGACCGGTCTTCTGCTCGAGCCCGCGAATCGCGCCCTTGAGCAGGCTGTTCTCGAGCAGGGTTCGGTTCAAGCGAATCTCGACCGCGCGGAACTTGTCTCGCGCCAACCGACCCTCTTCGTAGATGCGCTTGGCTTCGCGCTTCTCACGGTCGATCTTCGACTTCACGTTGCGCAGCTCGGCGGCGAGCTCGATCGCCTTCTTCTTGTCTGACGACGACTGGAGCTCGAGGCGCTGCATCTTCTCTTTCTCGGTGTCAGAGAGCTCGCGAATCACACGCTGAATGACCACTTCACGACGCTCTTCGACCTTCGCTTCGGGGGCTGCTGCTGCCGCCACCGGAGCCGCTTCAGCCGACGGCACCATCGGGCGCGGCTTGCGGCCCTTGCCCTCGAGCTCGCCACGCAGGCGCTGCATCTCAGAGAGCGCGTTCGCGAGCTCCGAACGGGTGGTCTCAAGCTGCGTCGACGCCTGGCGCTCGACCTCAGAGCGCGCGCGCACCAGGTCATCACCGGTCTTGGCGAACTCCTTCTGGTCGTGGAGCTTTTTCTTGGCCTCTTTAAGCTCCATCTTCAGCTCGCCCTGGCTCTTCTTCACGTCATCGAGCTCGCGGCGCTTCTTCTCGAGCTCGTTCTCAAGCTTGGCGGCGCGCGTGGGCGCGTCATCGCCGCGGCTGGCGGTGCTCGAGGCGGAAGAAGAGGGCTGATTCGATGATGCGGAGACCGGCGCTTTGGCGCCCAGCACTCCGAGGTTGAAGGCGAGGCTCAGTGCGAGCGCAACACCTAGAATGACGACGAGAACGGTAAGCACGGTAATTGAGCTCCTTGGGAGACACTGCGAGACGGCGTGGGCCCTATAGTCTCGCGGTGAACGCAGTTTCAACTCTGGCCAGCACGGCGATGGTGGGTTTCTGACAGGGGAGTGACGAATGGGTCGCGTCGACCAGCTCTGGGAGCGCGCGTTGCGGGTCGCCGCTGCGCGCAATGACTACCGGCGTCTCGAGCACTTGATAGAAAGCCACGGCGTGGATTGGAGCTGAGCAAACGCCTGGCGGCACGAAGAACCCCACCTGCCACCCCTGGCCATCGAGAGGTGCTGGCGCTGCTCCAACCGACGGTTTTGGCTGCCAAGCCGATGGTTCGCAAAGCCCGCCCTGCGAAGTGAGCTGCTTTGCATCGCCCGCGGGTCTGCTTCAGAGTGCCCCCTCTGATGCGCCCCCTGGCCACGATGAGCCGGCTACCCGAAGGCCTGCCGACCGAGACCTTGGTGCGGCGCGCCCTCCGAGGCGATCGCGACGCTGAGAGCCTGCTGTATCGGCGGTATGCGCCCGGAGTGCTGAGCACCGCGCTCCGTCTGCTCCGCAGTCACACCTCTGCTGAAGACGTGGTGCAAGACGCCTTTGTGATTGGTTTCGCACGATTGGCGCAGCTCAAGGCTCCCGGGCAGTTTCGGGCCTGGCTGCTGAGCATCGTGGTGAGCCAGGCGCGCAAACGGCTTCGGCGCGAGCGGTTGCTTCAGTGGGTCGGGCTCGATGCGGTCGCCGATGCCCCGTTGCACTTGCAGGCGGTGGGGTCGGCCAGCGTCGAAGCCCGGGGCGAGCTGGCGGTGCTCGACGCGATGTTGCGGCAGCTCCCGGTCGCGCACCGACTGGCGTGGACGCTGCGGTACGTCGAGGGCGAAAAGCTCGATGACGTCGCCGCCGCGATGGGCAAGAGCCTAGCGACCACCAAGCGCTACCTCAACGCCGCCGAAGAGCGCATCGCGGCCCATGTGGCACTGGAGCCGGCGTGAGCCCTCTGCCCCGACCGGTGAAAGACGTGCTCGCCGAGCCCGCGCTCGACGCGAGCGTGAAGCGGGTGTGGGCCAAGGTGCAGCTGCGGCGCCGGGTGCCCGCTCCGCTGGTGCGCCCCTCGTTAATTCTCGGCGGGGTGCTGGCGCTGGCGGCGTTCGTCGTCACGGTCTGGCCTCCTCCGAAGCGGGTGGTACCGATGGCGCCGGTCGAAGCAGTGGCCGAGGTCTGCGCTCCGATTCGATTGCCTCACCCGTCGACGCCCCACGCGCGGAGACCGACGGTGGCGTTGCCTCGGCCGGCGGGGGCGACTGCCGCGCCCGTCGAGGCCGATGTCGTCGGGGCGCTCTTGATGAGCGTCGAAGACGCCGCTCGCGAGGGGCACACCGACCAGGTGGTGGCGATTCTCGGTGAGATCGCGGCTCACCACACCGATGACCCCCGCGCGGTCGAGGCCCTGTACATGTTGGGCACCGTTCAGCTCGAGGTGCTGAAACAGCCTTCGCGCGCGGCGGCGAGCTTTCGTCGCGCGCTTGAGCTCAGCCCGTCAGACGACCTGGTGCCCCGATTGTGGGAGGGGTACGAGGCTGCCGGCGGCTACGGCAACGAAACCACCCGGTGAGGCGCAGGGTCGCGAAACTCTGCCACCTTTTACGAAAATCATGAGCTCATGACGGTGCGCGACGCTTGGGCGTCAGGCGAGACCCGAGGGGTGGCACGAGCTCGTCGACCTGACGCCCGTACAAGAGCGCCGCGTAACGCCAAACCTCCTCGTGCTGTCGGGAGACCAGCGCCCAGACGCGTGACTGAGCGTCCATCGCGGCGTCGAGCGCGGCGCGTTCTCGAGGTACATCAGACGGCTTGGTCACCGCGAGCACGGCGGTCGCTCGCTCGACCATCGCAGCCAGCTCCGCTTCGCTGTTCATCAACTTGGCTCTTGGAAACTGACGAGACAACACGATGACCACAAAGGCAAGCGCATTGCCGAGCCGTATTGCATCGTGAATCTGCTCTCGCCGGTCGATTGCCTCGACGTCGAGGCCTGCGAGCCACGCTGGGGCCGAATCGACAAGACCAACATCGATCGGCTGCGGCACCTGGTCATCGACGAGAAGAAGATCGGCCAAGAGCGCCTCCTCTTTCGGGCCAAACACTACAAGCGCGCCATTGTGGTGCATCGCTCGTTGGCAAACAGCGTCGATGCGACAGCCTGCACGGGCCACCGTTGGGTCGAGCTCACCGACTACCCAGAAGCGTGACGTCATTGGCAGTTGTGGAGAGCCTCATGCGCCCGCCTAATTTCGGCAGGTTACCTGTGAACGCGAGATGACGAGAGCAGCGGCGATTACGAGCCAACCCCCGGTCAGCAACGGTATACCCGTGCCATGGCTGGGCTCTTCGTCACCGATGAACAAGTCGCGCAGGCACGCACCCTCGCGATGGAAATTACCGACCCGATCTTCGACCTGATCGCCAAGAACACCACCGTGTCGGTCGAACGCACCGTCTTGCGCTGGTTCGGGGTCGACGGGGTGGGCAACCTCGGGGCTCCCCTGGTCAACCTGATGGTCGACCGACTCAAAGAGGCCAAGGTGCTCAACAAGGGCGCCGCCTACTGGTACGGGCGCGCGTTGCGCATGGGGGCGACCAGCCCGCTCGACGCCGTCGAACGCTTGACCTCGGCGCCGCTCGAGACCCTCAAGCCGTTGCCTGCCGCCGAAGAGGCCGCGTTGCGTGACGACGTTCGTGCCGAGGCCCGTGCCGCGGTCGAGGAGCTGAAGGCCCGTGTCGCCAAACGAGACGGCCTTCGTGACGAGTTCCCCATGGGGCCGACGCCGCACAAGTACGTGATCGTCGCCACCGGCAACATCTTCGACGACGTCGAGCAGGCGCGCGCGGCCGCTCAGGCCGGAGCCGACGTGATCGCCGTCATTCGCTCGACCGCGCAGTCGCTGCTCGACTATGTGCCCCACGGCGCCACCACCGAAGGCTACGGAGGCACCTACGCCACCCAAGAGAACTTCCGCATCATGCGCGAGGCGCTCGACGACGAGTCGCGCAAGCTCAAGCGCTACGTGCAGCTGACCAATTACTCCTCGGGTCTGGCGATGTCTGAGATTGCCTTCGCCGCGGCCTGGGAGCGGCTCGACATGCTGCTCAACGATGCCATGTACGGCATTCTGTTTCGCGACATCAACATGCGCCGCACCTTCATCGATCAGTACTTCTCTCGAAGAATTTGCGCGATGGCCGGCATCATCATCAACACGGGCGAAGACAACTACATCACCACCGCCGACGCCTACGACGCCGCGCACACGGTGATCGCCTCGCAGTTCATCAACGAGTGCTTCGCCCGCCGCGCTGGCCTCAAAGACTGGCAGCTCGGGCTCGGCCACAGCTACGAGATCGACCCCCACAAACCCGAGACGCTGCTGCTTGAGCTCTCGCAGGCGATGCTGGTACGCCGCTGCTTCCCCGATGCGCCGCTCAAGTACATGCCTCCGACCAAGCACAAGGAGACCGACATCTTCTTCAGCCACGCCTACGACGTGATGGCCGATCTGGTCGCGGTGTGGACGAAGCAGGGCATTCAACTGCTGGGCATGATGACCGAGGCGATGCACACGCCGTTACTCGCCGATCGCTACGTGGCCTTGAAGTCGGCCTCGTATCTGCACCGCGCCGCGCGAGGCATCGACGAAGAGTTCGTGGTTCGCGAAGACGGCAAGATCGCCAACCGGGCGCGCTTCGTCTTCGGCAAGGCCCTCGAGCTGCTCGAAGAATGTCGAGGCGATGGCATGGTCGCCGCCATCGGGCGCGGCCGCTTCGGCGACGTGAAGCGCAGTGAGACCGGCGGCAAAGGGCTCGATGGCGTGCTCGAAAAAGCGCCTGACTACTTCAACCCCTTCCTCGACATGATGGAGGGCCGGTCATGAGCTCCTTGCTGGTGCTGCTGCTGGTGCTCGGCGGCGTCGATTCGCTCTCGGCCACCACCGTCGGAGCCATGAAGCTCAAGGCGCCGACCAAATGGGCGCTGGAGCAAACTGAAGACGGCACCAAGACCTGGACCTCGGCTGATCAGAAGGGCGCCATCTCGTTCTACTCGGGCGCGCTGGAGAAGATTCGACCCGCCAAGGCCTGCGTCGATGCGATGGTCGAGGCCGTCGGCGCCGAGGGCTTCGAGCTCTCGCCGATCGCTGCGCAGCCCGCTGCGAAGAAGATCAGCAGCGACTTCATCGGTGAAAAAGAAGAAGACAAGACCGAACCGAACCGCGTCGTGACCACCACCTGGGTCGGGTGCAACGGCCGGATCAAGTGGCTCTTGACCTTCAGCGCCCGAAAGAGCGAAGGCGCCCGCTTCGGGCCCATTCTGCGACGCATCCTCGACTCCATCGCCTACGGGAAGTGAACATGACCACCCGAGAGAAACAGCTCATTCGCGCGTATGGCGATCGCCGCGACGACGGCATCATTCAGCTCTCATTCACCCTGCCGGTGGCCGCGTCAGAGAAGGCCAAAGAGGCCGCGCTGATCTACTGCCAGAAGCTCGGGCTGGCCGACGTGAAGGTGGTCGCCTTCGAACGCGCCGCCGAGTCGTACACGTTCTTCGTGGTCTACGCGCGCTCGCCGGTGGTGATCGACTACGCCGAGATCGATACTCCCGAGATCGTGATCAAGAAGCTGGGCTTCGATGATTTGAACGCCTTCATCGAGAAGAACCTCGCCCGCCGCGTCGTGGTCTTCGGAGCCTGCACCGGCACTGACACGCACACCGTGGGCATCGACGCGATCTTGAACATGAAGGGTTACTCGGGCGACTACGGGCTCGAGCGCTACCCCTGGTTTGAGGCGTTCAACCTCGGCTCGCAGGTGCCCAACGCCGAGCTGATTCGCCGCGCCAAAGAGAAGGCAGCCGACGCGATTCTGGTCAGCCAGGTCGTCACGCAGCGCGACGTGCACAAAGACAACTCGCGGCAGTTCATCGAGATGGCCAAAGAGGCCGGCCTTCACGGCAAGACGGTGCTGCTCCTCGGAGGCCCGCGGGTCGACCACAAGTTGGCCCTCGAACTCGGGTTCGATGCCGGCTTCGGCCCGGGCACCAAGCCGAGCGACGTCGCCAACTTCGTGGTTCACACCGTGTTACAGCGCATGGGCAAAGAGGCACAAGGCGCTTGGAAAGGTGGGCCGGCATGAAGGTCACTCTGCGGCTGCGCATGTCGATGCACGACGCGCACTATGGCGGCAACCTGGTCGACGGCGCGCGTATGTTGGGGCTGTTTGGCGACGTGGCCACCGAGCTGCTCATTCGACTCGACGGCGACGAGGGCTTGTTCAGGGCCTACGACGCAGTCGAGTTTCTCGCGCCGGTGTATGCGGGTGACTACATCGAGGCCGAGGGCGAGATCGTCGAGACCGGCAACACCAGCCGCAAGATGAAGTTCGAGGCCCGCAAGGTGATTCGGGCCGCGCCGCAGATCAACGAGTCGGCCGCTGAGGTGCTGAGCCCTCCCATCGTGGTGTGCCGGGCGAGTGGCACCTGCGTCACGCCCAAGGCGAAGCAGCGGGGGCCGGCATGAGCACGCCGATGGTGCTCACCGCCGCGATGGTCGGCGCTGAGGTGACTCGCGAGCAGACTCCGTACCTGCCGATGTCAGCCGATGAGATCGCCACCGATGCCGCCAAGTGCCGCGAGGCCGGTGCCGCAATGGTGCACATTCACGTGCGAACGGCTGACGGCAAACCCAGCCAGGACACCGAGCTCTTTCGCGCCGCGATTCGGGCGATTCGAAAGCAGAGCGACATTCTGGTGCAGGTTTCGACCGGTGGCGCGGTCGGCATGAACGTCGACGAGCGCTGCGGCGGTTTGAACCTCACCGGCGTCGACAAGCCCGACATGGCGACCCTCTCGACCGGCACCGTCAACTTCGGCCCCGATGTGTTCTGGAACCCGCGGCCGTTGATTCGCGACATCGCCGCGCGCATCAAAGCCATCGGTCTCAAGCCTGAGCTCGAGTGCTTCGACGTGGGCATGATCGACGAGGCCCGTGCGCTCGAGAAAGAGGGCTTCATCAGCTTCCCCGCGCACTTCGACTTCGTGCTCGGCGTGGGCGGCGCGCTGGGGGCGAACCCTGAGGCGCTCGACTTCATGCGCTCCTACATCCCCAAAGGCTCGACGTGGACGTGTGCCGCGATGGGCCGACACCAGCTGCCCTTCGTCGAGCTGAGCGCCGAGCGCGGAGGCAACGCGCGCGTGGGCATGGAGGACAACATCTACCTCTCGAAGGGTGTGCTCGCGAAAGGCAACTACGAGCTGGTGGCGGCGGCGGCGAAGTTGGCGAAAGCCAAGGGGCGCGAGTTGGCCACACCGGCGCAGGCGCGCGGCCTGTTGGGGCTCGGGTGAGTCCAAGGTGGCTGCTCGCGTTGGCCGTGGCCTTCGTGGGGTGCGAGCCGACCGAGCCTGAGGTGCTCTCGCGCTTGGCCACCGTCGAAGGCCAGTTCGACACCATCGAAGGGGTGGGTGGCTCGGCGTACCTCTTTCTCTACCGGCCCAATGAAGGGCCACCGACGGGCCCTGGAGTACCGGCCTTTGTCACCGCCATCAGCGGCGCGCGGCTGAAGACCGACCCACGCTTCGTCTTCTCGAACGTGAAGCCGAACCCCTGGAGCCTCTACGGCCTGCTCGACACCACCGGCCACTTCGACCCGAACATCGACGTGCTCTCGCAGCCGAGCGCGGGAGATCGCGTCGGCGACGCGGTGCCGATCAACGTTCAACCGGGTCGGGGTTTACGCATCGACTACTCGGCGCGAAGCCTGGTCATCGCTGAGCCTCCGGCGTTTCACCTCGAAGGCGCCGGAGCGGACGTGACCTTGAACCTGGTCAATGCGATGACGCCGCTGACCCTGGTCGCCGACTCGATGGAGATCTTCGATTCGAAGAAGACGCACTTCAGGCTGGGCCTAGTCGACGTCAATCGCGATGGCCGCCCCGATGTCGGCAGTGACGGCGTGCCGGTGCTCTCGCTCACCGTGTTTCTCCACTGGTTGCCGCGACCGGGTCAGGCGGCCGCAGGCACCAACGTGGTGGTACCCACCGTGTACAACCCGGCACCCTTTCTCAACACCCTCAACGGCAGTCTCGGCGCGGTGGTGGCGGTGCAGACGCTGCAAGTCTTCCCGCTGCCTCAGGCGCAGGTGCTCAGTGTCGACGAGAAGGGTGTCAGTCGCGCCGATGTGTACGGAGCTCCGCCCTTTGGCGACTACGAGCTGGTGGCGGTGATGCCCGGCGGTCAGTTCTGGCGGGTGCCCAATCAGCTCGGGCCGACCATCGCGTCACAAGCGGTTCGACTGCATTCAGACGTAAACTGATCAAACGCCCCTCGCCAGGTCCCACCGGGGGTGTTGCACCCTAGAAATGACCCGTCGCGAGGTCCCACGGGGGTGTTGCACGCCAGAAATGACGTGTCGCGAGGTCCCACGGGGGTGTTGCACGCCAGAAATGACCCGTCGTCAGGTCCCCAAGCGGTGTTTACGCTCAGAAACGAGCCGTCTTACCGCCTGCGCTGGCCGTAGCTGTCGAGGGCTTGCTCGAGCTTCGCGAACTTGGCCTCGTTCCTCGGGCTGTAGAGCAAGCGGGTGTCGGTTCGGTCGCGAATGAACGCGCCATTCGGGCCCGGCGTGAAGACGTGGTCGAGGCGCGCTGGGCCGCCGCCCGGCACCGTGTACGCGGCGACGTCGGCTTGGTTGAAGGTGGTCATCAGCCGTAGAAATGCCCGCGGCTGCATGTTCGCCAGATGAGCGCCCTTGCGAATGTTTGCGGCGGCCTGGCTGGGCGAGATTTCACCCTGAAACAGTTCGCCGTGCGCGCTGGTAGAGATCACCGCGCGCATGCGGTTGTAGGCCGGGCCTTCGATGGGCAGATCGTCTCTGACCGACTCGATCAGCCGAAGGGTGTAGGTCTTTTGCGCGTCGCGCTTGGCGTAGGTCTCGAGCGCGGTAATCGAGGTGCGCTTGCCGATGTCGTGCAGGGCGATGGTGAGGTCGAGCAGCGGGCGACTCATGCCGAGGCTCTCGGGCAAGACGGGGAAGTGAGTGCGCGACTGTATGATGACTCGCTCGTGGTGAGTACCGAGCGAGCCGGGGTACCACCGATTGGAGGCGGGCGGAGCGAAGGCGTACTCGTCGGCCAGCATGCCGGTCGCCGTGCGAATTTGCCCGACCGCGTGGATGATCTCGCTCGGGCTCCCGCTGATCAGCACCGGCCGCAGCTTGAATTCGTCGAGATGCGTCGCCGACAACGTGCTCGCAAGCTCATTCATCGTCGAAGCTGCAAAGGCAGTCGAACGCGCGGTGGAGAAAAACCGAATCACAGCCGCTCAGAATACCCTGTTTGGGCGCCGCTCCGCTGTAGGTTTGTGTGCGGCTCAGGCTCTCAGAATTCGAGAACGAGTCAGGGCCGAGGCACACAGCGCTGACGTATGCTTCGACCCCATGAGCGCGCCTGGCGACGTCGATGCCATCATCGCGAACCCGCTCCGGGCCAGCGGGGTCGTCGACGACGCCGCGCTCGAGAAAGCGCGCGATTATCAGACCCGCTACGGCGGTCTGCTCAGCGATGCACTGCTGCGACTGAACTTATTGCGTGAGAGCGAATTCCTCCGGGTGTTCGCCGAGCTGTATTCGACCCAGTTCGTGAAGGCCGAGAAGCTGCGCGACTTGAAGATCAACGAAGAGCTGCTGGAGCGCGTGGGCGTGCGCTCGACCGAACGACTTCGCATGTGCGCCATTCGCTGGGAGCAAGAGCGGGGCGAGCTGCGCGTGGTGGCGGCGGTACCGCTCTCGGCGAACCTCGAGCCTGAGCTTCGGCAGATCGTCGGCGCGCGCACGGTGGTGGTGTACGTGGCCTCACCGGGAGCGGTCAGTGCGCTGATTCGCCGGGTCTACTATCAGGAGAAAGACGCCTTCTCTCTGGTGACCCCGAACGGCGCCGGGCCGGGCCTGGTGGGTCGCAGCGAAGGCGGCATGGGGCGCATCGTTCACAGCGCTCCGGCCATGCCCCAGGTCTCGAGCGCGGTCGGCGGCGCGCCCAACCTCGACGCGGTGACCATCGCGACCTTGCGCAAAGAGAACGCGCGCTATCGGGTGGCTCAAGAATTTCATCGCCGCGTTTCGCTGGAGCGATCGCTCGAAGAGATGGTCGACCGCATCTTGTCGGTGATCTTCGAGCTGATGAACGCCGACGGCGCGGCCATCTGGCTCAATAGCGGGCAGTTCTCGTCGAAAGCGAAAGACGGTGCCAAGCAGATCGAGGTGCCTCGGGCGGTGATCGATCAGGCGCTCAGCTCCGAGAGCGGCATTCTCGCGCACAACGCGCTGGTCGATGAGCGGTTCGACCGCTCCGAGAGCGTGGTGGTGCGGGGCGTGCAGTCGGTGATGGCGGTGCGCATCGCGGCGCGCTCGGGCCCGCTGGGTATTCTCTACGTCGAGTCGACCTCGCAGCGCGCGGCCTTCACCGATGAAGAGCTCTCACTGCTCGATTCGATCGCCGCCCAGGCCGCTATCTTGCTCGAGAACGCCGCGCTGGTGGCGCAGGTGAAGCAAGAGGTCGAGCACCGGGTCAGTCTGTCGCGCTTCCTCTCGCCAGCCGCCGTCGAGGAGGTGCTCTCGGGCCGCATGGCGTTGAAGATGGATGGCACCACCGCCGAGGTGACGGTGCTGTTCGCCGACATTCGCGGGTTCACCACGCTCTCGACGCAGATGCCGCCGGAAGAGATCGTTCGCTTCCTGAACAGCTTCTTCGGCGAAGCGGTCGACGCCATCGAGAAGCACCACGGCGTAGTCGACAAGTTCATCGGTGATTGCGTGATGGCGATCTGGGGAGCTCCTCAGCCTGGCGAGGCCGACGCGCGAAATGCGGTGAAGGCCGCGCTCGAGCTGGCGGAGCGGGCCTCACGCATCGTCGTGAATGGCGTGCCGCTGGGCATCGGCATCGGCCTCCACAGTGGCGTGGCGGTGGTCGGGGCGATCGGCTCTCGGCAGCGCCTCGACTTCACCGCCATCGGAGCGACCGTGAACGTCGCCGCGAGGCTCTGCGGCGTGGCCAAGAGCGGTCAGGTGCTCTGCTCGGCCGAGACCCTGCGCCGAGCGGGGCCAGGCGTCGATTCGAAGCCCAGCACTCCGGTCGTGCTCAAGGGCCTCGATCAGCCGATGGAGCCGCACGCGGTGACTCGCCTCTCTGAGCCGTTGAAGCTGACCGCACCGGTCGCGCCCATTCAGCTGCAACAGACCGTGGCGCCGATTCCGCTCCCGCTGGGCAACGCGGTGAATGCGCCTGAATCGAAAGGTTGATTTCGAGGCGTTCTCCCACGAGAAGGGGCGCATGCGATCTCTGGTTCGAACCGTCGTCGAAGATACCCTGGCCGCGCTGAAGGCGAATGGGGCGCTGACCTTCGAGGCGATTGGCAATTACAACGTCGACGCGCCGAAGCTGGCCGAGCACGGCGACTGGTCGACCAACATCGCGATGACCATGACCAAGGCGACCGGCAAGAAGCCCGGCGAAATCGCTCAGGCGATGATCAACGGCATGGTCGATCACAAGGGCATCGTGGCCAAAGTCGAGCTGGCCAACCCGGGCTTTCTCAACTTCAAGTTGCACGACGTGGTCTTTCAGCGAGTCGCGCGAGACGTGCTCGCCGAGGGAGATCACTTCGGTCGGCAGCGACCCAAGTCGAGCGGCAAGAAGGTGAACATCGAGTTCGTCTCAGCCAACCCGACCGGCCCGGTGCACATCGGGCACGCGCGAGGTGCCTTTCTGGGCGACGCCGTGGCACGGCTGGCCGATGCCGCCGGTCATGAGGTGACCCGCGAGTTCTACATCAACGACTACGGCAAGCAGGTCGAGACGTTGGGGCGCACGGTGTTCAAGCGCTACCTGCAGCTGTTCGGTAAGAGCATCGAGCTGGCCGAGGGCGAGTACCCGGCGGAGTACGTGGTCGAGATCGCCAAGACGTGGAAGGCGGAGGTCGGCGACCGGCACGTGAACGCGGCCGAGGCCGACGTGCTGCCCGAGGCGATGGCGGTCGGTATTCGCGAGAACCTGAAGAAGATTCGCGTCTCGCTCGCCAAGGCCAACATCTCGCATGACGTGTTCTTCTCGGAGGCCTCGCTGCACGCCAGCGGCAAGGTGAAGGGCATCGTCGACGTCTACAAAGCGCGCGGGGTCACCTACGAGGCCACCGAGGGCAAACGCAAAGAGAAGGACCAGAAGGAGAAGGTGCGAAACGAAGACTCGAAGGCGGCGAAGTATGCCGACCGACAGCTCGGCGGCACCTTCTTGATGACCGCGTCGTGGACGGATGAGAAGGGCAAGCAGCCGCTCAAGGATGACGAGGACCGGATCATTCTGCGGCACGACGGCACGCCGGTGTACCTGACCGCCGACCTCGCATACCACAAGGAGAAGCACGACCGCGGCTACGACACCATCGTCGACGTGTTCGGCGCCGACCACGGAGGTCACGTGCCTCGCATCGAGTCGGGCATGTTCCTGCTCGGGGCTGAGGTGAAGAAGTTCAGGTTCCTGTTGGTGCAGATCGTTCGAATCACCCGCGGCGGCGAAGAGGTGAAGGTCTCGAAGCGCGCTGGTACCTTGTTCGAGCTCGACGAGCTGATCGACGAGGCGGGCGCCGACGTGTGCCGGTTCATCTTCTTGATGAAGACCCGCGACGCGCAGTTCGACTTCGACCTCGACGCGGTGACCAAGCAGTCGAAAGAGAACCCGGTGTTCTACTTTCAATACGGGCATGCGCGATGCGCCTCGATTCTTCGAAAGGCAGAAGAGAAGGGCGTGCCGTTCGTGGGCGCCGACAAGCTGACCGATGCGCAGCTCGCGCGGCTGGTGCTGCCCGAAGAGAAGATGATGCTGAAGAAGATGAGCCAGCTGGGTGACGTGGTGGCGTCGGCTGCAGAGAAGCTCGAGCCGCACCACGTGCTCTACTTCTGCCAGGAGCTGATCAGCGACTTTCACAGCTACTACACGCAGTACAAGTCAGACCCGATCATCAGCGACGACATGGCGAAGACGCAGGGCCGGCTCGCGCTGACCGCGGCGTTGAAGCAGACCTTGAAGAGCGCCTTCGGCATTCTGGGCATCACCGCACCCGAGTCGATGACCGCGCCAGTCGACGCAGAAGAGACCTGATTGGCTGCCCTCTATTTGTTCGCTTGAACCTCGAGGCTCAGCTCCTCAGCCCTGAGCGTGAGGTCGCGGCTGAGCTGGGCAAGGGTCAGTGTGAAGATATGCTCGTCGTCAGCCGGAGCTCCGACCTCGAGCGGGCGCAGTGTCACGTAGTGCGAGCCGTCGCGCATGGTGCCGTAGCCCAACACCGAGAACAGCCGACCCTCAAAGTCTCGGGCCAACAGCACCCGCGCCTCGTCAACCGCAGTTCGAATCGCCTCGAGCATCTCTGATTGTCTGTCGGGGGGCGCTCAAGTTGACCCCACTCACGACATTCTCGATGGCTGAGAAATGACGTGGAGCGGCATACTCAGCTGATTGACGGCCCCCGCCTCTTGGGGTTGGCGGGCTCAACCCGAGTCGCCTGCGGCGAGACCCGTCTAACACCGGGTTCGGCTTGTGCTTCTCAGCGCATGTGCTCGTTGGCCGGCATCACCAAGCCGGTAACGGCCTCGCCGCGGGCCCGCGCGCGCATTCGGCGAAAGCCCTCGGCGTGCCAGGTGCGAAACTTCTCCTTTGTGCCGTAGCGGTTCGAGAGCTCGTCGTACCGTTGCTGTGCGGCGTCGATCTCTTCGAGCGACCCCACTCCGGCGCCGACCCCTCGAAGCTCGCGAAAGACCCACGGCGATTTGATCGCCCCTCGCGCGATCATAAACCCGTCACAGCCCGACAAGGCGTGGAGCCGCTCGGCGTCGCTGCGAGAGGTCACATCGCCGTTGCCGATCACCGGAATGGTGGCCTTCGCTTTGATCTCCGCGATGGCCTCCCAGCGCGGCGGCTCGGTACTCTCTTGCCTGGCATGCCTCGCATGCACGATCAACGCGTCGACGGTGTCATTGGCGATCTCCACCAGCGGCAGGTACACCTTCTGATCCTGCTCCATGCGGTTGATGCCGAGGCGAATCTTCGCGGTGATGGCGCCGATGGGCAGCGTGGTGGTCTTCTTCCACCCGGCGAACGCCTCGAGAATCGCGCGCATCTTCGCCTTGCGCTTGAGCAGTGCCGGCCCGGCCCCGACGCGAATCACCTCGGGGGAGGGGCAGCCGAAGTTTAGGTCGACCGCGCGTACGTTGAGCAGGTGAGGGTGTGTCGAGGTGGCCAGGGCCTCGAGCTTCTGGAGCGCCGCGAGCAGCTCGGTCTCGTTTGCGACCAGCAGCTGCACGCCGGTCAGCACCCCGGGCTCGAAGGTGTCGATGAGGTCGACGGTGGCCTTGTTGTTTCGCACCAGGCCGCGCGCACGAATCATCTCGGTCCAGGTGATGCCGGCGCCTTGAGCCCAGACGAGGTTTCGGTAGCCGGCGTCAGACACCGACTCCATCGGAGCGACCAGAAACGGAGACTGCAGCTCGAGCGAGCCCAGGCGCAAAGAGGTGGGCAGGCTCACGCCAGAACCACGATGGTCGCGCCGTCGCCGCCTTCGCCACCTTCACCCGCTCGAAACGACTTCACGTAGGGCGATCGCTCCAGGTACTCGCGCACCGACGCCTTGAGCGCACCGGTGCCGTGCCCGTGAATGATGATCGCTGCCTCGTCACCAGAGCGGGTGACCCGATCGAGAAACTGTTCGACCTGTCGCAGCGCATCGTCGGCTCGCTGGCCGCGCAGATCGAGCGTGGGGCTGGCAAGGGTGATCGGCTTGGCGACCACCGTGTCGGCCTTCTTCATCTGCTCCTCGCGCCTGGGCCCGGGGAAGCGGGAGACCGCCACCTTCTTCGCGCCTCCGAGCTCGGCGACGGGCACCCGCATCTTGAGCGAGCCCATCGCCACCACCGCGAAGTCGCCCGAGACGTCGATAATCTCGACCTCGGCGCCCATGCCTTTGTGGGTGGCTCGCGCACCGACCTTGAGCTCGAGCGGCGCCGTCTCAGGCGCGTCGGGCTTGAGCTCGACTCGAACTGAGCGCTCGGCGACGGTCTGCTCATTGATTCGGGCGGTCAGCTCGGCGGTCGCCTGCTGCGCGGCCTTGAGGCCCGACTTGTCGGCCTCGAGCTTCTCGACCAGCGCGCGGAGCTGGCTGCGCGCGAACTCGAGCTCGGCCCGCAACGACTCGCGAAACTTGAGCTCTTCTTCTTTGCGCTTCTTGTGCACCGACTCGAGCTCGGTCTCGAGCTCAGCTCGCAGCGCGTTGGCCTTCTTCGCGTCTCGCTCGGCGTTGTCGCGCTGCTCTATCAGCTTGCGGCGCTCTTCTTCGGTGGCGCCCATCGCTTTTGACAGCGCGCCGCCGGCGTTGGTCGCCAGGTCATGCGCCCGCACGCAGATTCGCTCGGCCAGGCCGACCCGCCGGGCGATCTCGATGGCCGATGAGGCTCCGGCGAAGCCCATCTGCAGCCGGTAGGTGGGCGCCATCTGGCGCGGGTCGAAGCCCACGCGCGCGTTGATGAACCGGGGGTCGAGGTGAGCGAGGGCCTTGAGCTCTTCGAGGTGGGTGGTGACCAGAACGATGGCTCCACGCTCGAGCAGATCTTCGAGCACCGCCGTAGCGATGGCTGCGCCTTCACGAGGGTCGGTGTCGGCGGCGATCTCGTCGATCAACACCAGCGACCCGCGCTTGGCCTGCAGGGTGATGTCACGCAGCAACGTCACATGCGCGCTGAAGGTCGAGAGGCCGGCTTGCAGATCTTGCTGATCGCCGATGGCCGAGTGCACCTGATTGAACAGCGGCACCCGCGAGCCTTCGTCGACGGGTATCGGCAAACCAGCGCGCACCATCAAGGCGCAGAGACCGGTGGCGGTGAGTGTCACGGTCTTACCTCCGGCGTTGGGCCCCGAGACAACCAGTGATCTCGCGGTGCCGGTGAGCTCGACGTCGTTGGCGATGACGTCGGTGCCGGCCTTGAGCACCAGGCGGGGGTGGCGCAGCCCTTTGAGGTGCATCACGCCATCTGCGGGCTCGAGCTCTGGCGTGGCCGCGACCAGATCGTTCGAGAGCAGCGCGCAGGCCTCGAGCTCATCGAGCTCAGCGGCGGCGTTCACCCCTTCGATGATTTTGTGCGCTTCACGGCCGACCATGCCCGAGAGCTCGATCAACACCTTGCGCTCCTCTTCGAGCACGATCGACTGCGCGATGGCGAGCTCGTTGCCCAGGCCGATCATTTCTTGCGGCTCGACGAACAGGGTCTGACCCGAGCCGGAGGCGTTGTGCACGATGCCCGTCACCTCGCGCTGATGGCTCGACATCACCGGTACGACGTAGCGATCGTTTCGCACCGAGTAATACGACTCGCGAAGATTGGTGCCGAAGCGCTCGTCGCGCAGCAGCTCGTCGAGGCGGCCGCGAATTCGCCGGTGAAGCCCTCGAGCGTGCTCTCGCGCCTCTTTGAGGGCCACGCTCGCGCGATCGGAGATCTCGCCGCTCGACTCGAACGATCGGTCGAGCTTGGTCGCGAGCCGATCGAGCACAGGCAAGCGTCTGCCGATCGCCGCCAACCCGGGCACGCGCTCGGCGCGCTCGACCAGAATCTCGTTGCCGCGCTCGAAGGCGAACAGCGCCTGGCAGATCGCTATCAGCTCACGCGGCTCGAGCATGCCGTCTTTCGAGGCCCGTTCGACCGGGGTGCGCACGTCAGCCACGCCGGCGATGGGGAGGGTCAACGGCTCGGCGCGCAAGGCCCGTGCTTCAGCGACCAGACGCAGCGAGCCTTCGATGTCAGCGCGGGTGGCGAGAAAGCCGCGGCCCTCGGCGCGCACTTTGCCGACCTCGGTGCGACACCGGCCGGCGAGCGCGCGTCGAATGTCATCGAAGCCCAATGAGGTGAGGGTGCGTTCTGAGGCGTCCACGGCGGCTCCGCTGCGAATGGGGGAAATTGAAGGTGCTTGCATACACACCTCGCGTGATAGGCGCGAGGGTGTGTATCTGACGTTTGCCCTGACGGCGGTGCTGCTGTCGACTGACGGTGCGAGCCGCCTGCGAGATGCGCTCGGCGCCGAAGGGCGGGGTGACGATGCCGCCGCACTGAGCGCGCTCGACGGCCTGATTCGCGACCAGCCAACCTGGGAGCTGCCCCGCCTCGAGGCCGCCCGACTGCGCCTGAAGACCGGTCAGAAGCTCGAGTTGGCCGAGCACGACGCCGACGTGGCCCGCTCGTTGGCGCCCGAAAACCCGCGCGCGCATTACCTTTTTGCCCTGGCTGCCGACGACCAGGGCCACCGCGTCGAAGCGCGTCGAGCGCTGGAGATGGCGCTGATCTACCGGGCGGAATATGGCGAAGCGCAAATTCGCCTCGGTGGGCTGCTGGTCGCCGAGGGCGATTTCGCGGCCGCGGTGAAGGTCTACCGGGCCTACGTGACGAGAAATGCGAACGACGTCGGCGCTCACGTGCAGCTGGCGTTGGCCCTCGAACGGTCAGGGCAACTCGGGCCTGCCGAAGCGAGCCTGCGGGCGCTGGCCAAGACCCGGGCGGGTCACGTGGTGGGGCTGCGCACCCTGGCCGCGATGCTTGAGCGCAACGGCAAGAGCCACGAGGCCCAGCAAGTGCGCGCTTCGATTGACGGGCCTGCGAAGAAGATGCGCGAGCTCATGCCCTCGGCGCATTGAGCTGGGAGACCGGGTGGTCGACCGAACACCCGGTCTCTTGTTCCACCCAGGTCATGATTCGACTGGCTCAGCGCGAACGGTTCCACAGGCGCAATCTCATCGTGCAGCCCGTTTCCCCGCGTTGTAGAGGCTCGCCGGGGAGACGCATCGATGAGACGACTGCTGGGGTTCTGGGTGTTGACGACGTTCGCAGCGGGAGCCGCCCCGACAGTGCTGCCGCCGGTGACCGAGGTCACGGCTGAGCTGCGAACAATCGAGAGCGCGCAGTACCGCGGCCAGGCCGATCTCCTTCGAATTCAGTACCAGAAAGACTCGGTGAAACAGCCGAACGACGTGATGCCCCGGGTCTACGCCGCCTGGTGCTCGATGGTATCTGACGACGCGTGGAACCAGCTCAAGAGCGCCGCCCAGCTCAACCCCGACAACCCGTGGGTGCACTACGGCATGGGCCGCGTCTACACCGTGTGGAAGATGCGCGATCAAGCCGTGGCCGAATTCGAAGCCACGCTGAAGAAAGACCCGCGCTTCTGGCCTGCCATCGTCGGTCAAGCCGAGGTCTTGCGGCAGCAAAAAGACTTTGTCACCGCCGAGAAGAAGTACCGCGAGGCGCTGGCCATCGAAGAAGACCCCTCGGCACGCGCGGGCCTGGGCCTGGCGCTGGTCGGCCAAGGCAGAGAACCTGAAGCGAAGAAGGAGCTCGCCGCCGGCATCGCCGGGTGGCCTGATCAACCGGCGGCCCTCAACGCGCTGACCGCGATGCTCGTCGCCGCCAAAGACCCGGCCGCGCTCGACGCCACCGCGCGGCTCGCCGACATGCGCCCGAGAGATCGTGAGATTCGGCGGCAGCTGGGTGACCTGCGCTTCGACTCGGGCGACCTGCCGGGTGCGATGGCCGACTACGAAAAGCTGCTGAAGCTGGGCGAGCCCGACCCAGTGGTCGTTCGAAGGGTGATCGCCGAGCACCAGCGCACTCAGAACGTCGAGGGCGAGTCAGCGATGCAGGTGCTGCTGGGCAACCTCGATCGCCAAGACTCGGCGCCCGCGTTGCGCCTGGCCGAGCTGAAGCTGGCGAAGAACGATGTCGAGGGTGCTCAGGCTCAGTATCTCGCCGCGCTCGAGCGTGACCCGAAGCGCGCCGCCACGCTGGTCGAGCTGGCCAAGCTGCGGTTGCGAGCGGGCTCATTGCACGAAGCGCTTGAGCGGTTTCGCGCGGCCGCCAAGCTCGAAGGCCCCGCGGTCGACGAAGCCAAGGCCGAGGTGAGCCGCTTGGAGGCTGAGCTGAGACTGCCGAAGAAGGCGCTGCATGGCTCGGTCGACGCCATCTACAACTCGGTCGCCGGCTCGCTGACGGCGCTCTACGCTGAGCGCAAGCGCACCAAGCCCGACCTGGCGGGAGACTTGAAACTGAGGGTTCGGGTCGCGGCCGATTCGGTGGTGCAGGGCGTCGACGTGGTGAGCGACACCGTCGCCGACCCGGTGCTCACCGGTCACGCCTACATGGCGCTGCGTGACGCCCAGTTCGAGAAGCGCAAGCGCGAGCCCGTCTTCGAGTTCGAGCTGGGGAAGAAAAAGAAATGACCGACTTCGGCATCGATGTGTGGGCCGCGCAGAAATTTCGGGCGCTCAAAGGTCTGCGCGTCGGAGCCATCGTCAACCCCACCAGTGTCGACGCCTCGTTTCGGCACCTGGTCGATCTGCTCCATGAGGCTAAGGGCGTCGAGCTCAAGGCGCTGTTCGGGCCCGAGCACGGCATTCGCGGCGAGGCCCAGTACATGGTCGCGGTCGACGACGTAGCGCGCGACCGGGTAACGGGAGTGCCGGTCTACAGCCTCTACGGCTCGACCTACGAGTCGCTCTCGCCCAAACGCCAGTGGCTCGAAGGGCTCGACGCGTTGGTGTTCGACATTCAAGACGTCGGCGCGCGCTACTACACGTACATCTACACCATGGCCTTGGCGATGAAGGCGGCGGCCGCGGCCAAGCTGCGCTTCATCGTGCTCGATCGCCCGAACCCCATCGGTCTCGAGCGCACCGAAGGCAACGTGGTGGGCCCGAAGTATCGTTCGTTCGTCGGCTTGTACGGGTTGCCGACCCGACACGGCATGACCGCGGGCGAGATCGCGCAGCTGCTCAACGTGCACGAGAACATCGGCGCCGAGCTGGTGATCGTGCCCTGCCAGGGGCTCGAGCGTCACCACCTGTGGGCTGACGCCGAGCGGGCCTTTGTACCTCCCAGCCCCAACATGCCTACCGTCGACTCCGCGCTGGTCTACCCGGGCATGTGTCTGGGCGAGGGTACCAACGTGTCAGAAGGGCGGGGCACCTGCCGGCCGTTCGAGCAATTCGGAGCCCCGTGGCTCAAGAGCGACGAGGTGGTACGCGCGCTGAGCTCGCTCGACCTGCCCGGCGTGAAATTCCGGCCCTGCGCGTTCACTCCGACCTTCGACAAGTTCAAGGGTCAGTCGTGCGAAGGCGCCTTCATTCACGTCACTGATCAGAAGAAATTCCAGTCGCTGCTCACCGGCATTGCGGTCTTCGCCACCTGCTACGCACTGGGCAAAGGGCAGTTCAAGTGGCGCGACGACGCCTACGAGTTCGTCAACGACATTCCCGCGTTCGACTTGCTGTGCGGCACTGATCAGGTGCGCAAAGGCATCGAGGCCGGAGCCTCCCTGGAGACGCTGGTGCACGGTTTCGATGCCGAGCGAAAAGGTTTCCTCCCCCTGCGGCGAAAATACCTGATCTACTAGCGGCAATGGCGGTGCTCGGCCTGCTCAGCGACAGCAACGGAGATCTGGTGCGCTTCGATGCCGCGCTCAAGCTCCTCGCCGACAAAGGGGCCAAGCGCTTTCTGTTCGCTGGTGGCCGCTACGCCGATCTCGACGACTGGGTGAAGTGGAAGCGCGAAGAGATCAAGGCCCAGGCCGACTACTCGAACGACGACTTCCTCGAAGACGTGCGGCGATTTCTGATCGGGCTTGAGCAGCTTGAGCGACCCGCGGCGTTCGGCACCCAGTGGGAGGCGGGCCGGTCAATCGAAGAGCTGACCCGGCTCAAAGACCGGGTGGTGCGTACGCCGGAGCGCGGGTCGCTTTCGTATCAAGACTCTGCGGTGCCCAAGAAGGCCGTCGACATGCTCGGCAGCACCCTCTGCTGCGTGGTGCACGACAAGAACGACCTCGACAAAGAAGACATGATCAACGCCGCGGTGCTGGTGCACGGCAATGAGCTCGAACCCAAGCTGGTGAAGATTGGCCCGCGGTACTTCGTGACGCCGGGCACGCTGAGCGGCCTGAAGCCGACCGTGGGGTTGCTCGAGGTCGGTGACAAGCTGATCTTCTCGGCCTTCACCCTCGACGGCGCGCAGGCCATCGAGCAACAGCAGATCGACCTCGCGACGGCCAAATCGAAAATGTCGGTGAAGTGATGAACGTGGCGCTGCTGGGAGGCTCGTTCAACCCGCCGCACATCGGCCACCTGATGGCCGCGATCTACGCGCGCGCGACGCTGAGCTGTGACGAGGTCTGGCTGGTGCCGAGCTTTCATCACCCATTTCACAAGCCGCTGGCGCCTTTCGATGATCGGGTGGCGATGTGCGAGGCGATGGGCGCTGACCTGGGGCCCTGGCTCAAGGTCAGCCGGGCCGAAGAAGCGGTCGGCAAAGAGGGCCGCACCATCGAGCTGCTCGAGTACCTGCTGCCGCTGCACCCGGCCACCGCGTTTCAGTTCGTGATCGGCTCCGACATTCTGGCCGACCTCCCGAAGTGGAAAGCGTGGGGTCGGGTTCAGCAATTGGTGAAGGTGGTGGTGCTGCACCGCGCGGGGTACCCCTCGCCGCTGGCGCTCGGGCCGCCGCTGGCCGAGGTCTCTTCGACGGCGATTCGCGCCAAGCTGGAGGCCGGCGAGCTGCCGACCGAGCTGGTGCCCCGTGCAGTGCTGGCGTACGCGAAAGAGAAGCGGCTGTTCGGCCTGTGGTAGCGTTTTGGCTCTGAGGCGGGGCGTGCTACGTCGCCCGCCCATGACCCGCCGCCAGATTCGTGTGGTTGGAGCGATGCTCGAGCGTGAGCCCGGCCGCTACCTCATTACCCAGCGGTCGAAGACGTCATCGCTGCCCCTGCTGTGGGAGTTTCCCGGAGGGCGGGTTCATGAAGGCGAGGCCCTCACTTCGGCCCTGGTGCGTGAGCTCAAAGAGCGCCTGGCGCTCGACGCTGTGGTCACCGAGCAGGCGATGGCGACGCAGCACGAGTACTCCGCGTACGACGTCGACCTTCGGGTCTTTCATTGCCGGCTCCGCGACGACTCGCAGCCGGTCAGCCACGAGAAGATCAACGATCACCGCTGGGTCTCGCTCGAAGAGATGAGCGACTACGAGTTCCCCGGCGCTGACGCCAAGACCCTCGAGAAGCTCCTCGATCTGGACACTTGAAAGTGCACCAGTTCCCCAAAGACATCGGGTGGATCGAGGTCATCTGCGGCTCGATGTTCTCGGGCAAGACCGAGGAGCTGATTCGCCGGCTGAAGCGGGCGATGTACGGCAAGCAGCGCATTCAGGTGTTCAAGCCGTTCATCGACAACCGCTACGACGATCTGGCGGTGGTGAGCCACTCGCAGCTGAAGATCATCGCCACGCCGATTCACCGGGCCGAAGAGATTCTGCAGAACCTGCGGCCCGACACCGAGGTGGTGGGCATCGACGAGGTGCAGTTTCTGGGCGCTGATGTGGTGCCGGTGTGCGAAGCGCTGGCCCAACGTGGGGTGCGGGTGGTGTGCGCGGGGCTCGATCAAGATTACCAGGGCAAGCCCTTTGAGCCGATGCCGCAGCTGCTGGCGGTCGCCGAGTACGTGAGCAAAGAGCTGGCGATCTGCGTGGTCTGCGGCAACCCGGCGAACCGCTCTCAGCGCCTGACCGACTCATCGGAGCGGGTAGTGGTCGGTGCCGCGGGGGCCTACGAGGCCCGCTGCCGCAAGTGTCATCTGCCGACGCCGGTCGAAGCGACTCCGCCGCAGAACCTCGATTTGTTCAGGTGAAGGGCCACACACATGCGTGATTCTCTGTACGAAAAAGTGCCGTTCTCGCTCTCGGAGCAGAAGCACTTCTACGGCCCGAAGATGCACCTTGTCGGCAACCCATACCTGCTCTCGCTGCTCACGTCGTTGTGCGCGAAAGACACCATTCAACCGCTGGTGAACACGCTGGTTCGCACGCTGTACACCGACCTGGTGACGATGGCGGTGAACAACGAGTTTCCCCGCAAGCAGGTGGCGATACCGACGCGAATGATCGAGCACACGCCGCGCGGCATGTACCAGGGCGAGATTCTCGACCCTGACGTGCGGGCCATCTCGGTGAACATCGCGCGCGCGGGCACGCTGCCCTCGCAGGTCACCTACGATCTGCTGAACGTGATTCTGAACCCCAAACTGGTGCGGCAAGATCACATTATCATGAGCCGCATGCTCGACACGGCCGAGCACGTGGTCGGCTCGAACATCGGCGGTGCGAAGATCGGCGGCGACGTCGACGAGGCGACCGTGCTCTTCCCCGACCCGATGGGGGCGACCGGCTCCTCACTCTCGACCGCGATCGAGATGTACAAAAAGAAGGTGCCGGGCACGATGCGCAAGATCATCTGCCTGCACCTGATCGTGACCCCCGAATACATTCGGCGAATCACCACCGATCACCCCGACGTCTCAATCTACGCGCTGCGGCTCGACCGTGGCCTCTCACCGCCCGAAGTGTTCAGCACCGCGCCAGGGCAGCTGTGGGAGAAAGAGCGCGGCCTCGACGATCGGCAGTACATCGTGCCCGGCGGCGGCGGCATGGGCGAAGTGATGAACAACGCGTACGTCTGAAACGAACGAGGGAGCACACCATGGCTTTTTATGAACGTGAGGTCGACGTGATGATCGACCAGGCCACGCTGCAGGCCAAGGTGGCCGAGCTGGGCGCGAAGATCACCAAGGACTACCAGGGCAAAGAGCTGACCTTGCTCGGTATCATGAAGGGCTCGGTGTTCTTTCTCACCGACCTGGCCAAGGCCATTGACCTGCCGGTGACCATAGAGCTGATGGGGGTCTCATCGTATCAGGGCGGCACCGAGACGACTGGCGAAGTGCGCATCACCTACGACGTGAGCAAGCCGTTGGCGGGCAAGCACGTGTTGATCATCGAAGACATCATCGACACGGGCCTGACGATGTCGTTCTTGCTCGAGACGCTGGGCTCACGACACCCGGCCTCGGTGAAGGTCTGCTCGCTGCTCGAGAAGCCGATGCGAGCTAAGACCCGCGTGCCCATCGAATACAAAGGCTTCGTGATCGAAGACCGCTTCGTCGTGGGCTACGGCCTCGACTTCGGTGAGAAGTACCGAAACCTGCCCTTCATTGGGGTGATGAAGCAGGACTGAGGTCAGCCCCGAGCGACGGTGCGGCGGGGGGCGCAGGCGGAGGGGCGACCGGTGCCGGTTGCGAGATCTGGTGCACCGCCGCTCGCAACGAATCGGAGAGCGCCTTCACCTGCGGCTCGACGGCCAACAGCATCTGGTTCGCCTCGCGCTGGTGCTTGGTCTCCGAGTCGGCGGCCCGCTTGAGCTGGCTCACCGCTTCTTCGAGCTGCTTGCGCGCATCGTCGAGGCGGGAGCGGGCCAGGAAGAACGCCAGCTCCGACTGCATGCGGGTCAGCGAGTGCTTCTGCTCTTCGGTCAGCCCGTGCAGCCGTTCGGCGCGACGCACATAGTACAGGCCCTGCTCGAGATCTTTGGCCAGGTCTGACGAGACGCGGGGTTTCGCAAGCATCTCGATGACCGTGTACATCGCCCGGTCGAGCTCATCGCGCTCGTCAAACCGTTTGCCGGTGACCGCCAGCGCGGTGTTGCCTTCGAGCTCGAGCGGCGCGTAGGCGTCGAGCAGGTCGGGCTCCACCGGCTGCCAGGGCTCGCTGCCCCACGGCAACATGCGACCTTTCAGTACAACCAGCAGGCCTTCGCGTACGTCGAGGCCGTAGGTTCGCGAATTCACGAGCGAGAGGGCGTAGGCGGCGGCGCCTCCGAGCCCGAGAACGAGGGCCAGCACTACCAGGTTTCGAAACGCACGAAAGAGGCGGGTACCGAACGAGGTGCTGCGCGAGGCCATTGGGTCGCTCATGGCGCGACCATACGCCAAGCCGGGTGAACGATTGTCTAGAGGTTTGCTTGGGGTTTCTGACTGCGAAGGTAGAGTCGCCGACGCCGTGACCTCCACGTTTCGTCGGCTGGGCCAGAGCGAGCTGCTCCCGCGATACATCTTCGCGGAGAGTCTCTACGCACGGCGTCGGGTGCTCGAGATTGGCGCGGTGGCCTCCACACTCGGTCAATCGGCGCGGTTCTTGTCGACCCGGGGCGCGCGGGTGGTGGTTGCGGCCGATGCCGACCTGGCCGCGGTGCAGGAGGCGCAGTCGAGGCTCTCGGGCCCCAACCTGCGTTTTCGACCGCCGGTGTTCGATGACTTCGAGGGCGGCAGCTTCGACCTGGTGATCGTGGCCGACCTGGCGACCTACGTACGGGCGCCTGAATTGCTCAAGGAGCTCGCGCGGTTGGTGGCGAAGAACGGGTACCTGATGGGCGGGCTGCGCAACCCCGCGGGGCTGGCGCTGTCGTCGATCAGCGACCCCGAAGAGGCCGACGCGCCTCCTACGTACGGGCAGCTGCTCGACGCGCTGACCACCCACTTCAACTCGATCGAGGTGGCGACCCAGAGCCCGGTGCTCGGCTACCAGATTGCGTTCGAGCGCGGCGAAGGGCTGCAGGTCGACGGCTCGCTCGCCGGCCACAGCGAGGCGGCCTACTACGTGGTGCTCGCCGGTCAGGAGGCGGTTCGCAACTTCGACCCCACTTGGGTGCAGCTGCCGCCCGAGCCGTTGGCCTTCACCGGCGGCCGGCTGGAAGACGCCTCGCGCCGCGCGACCGAGTGGAAGGATCGCACCACCCGCCTCAAAGAGGTGCTCGCGACCAAGACCACCGAGCTGACCTCTCGCGAGGCTGAGCTCAAAGAGATGATGGCCCAGCTCGAGGGTGCGAAAGATGGCGTCTCGCGGCTCACGGCTCAGCTGGAGACGGCGCGTGAGGCGCCCGAGACACTGCGCGAGCGCGATGATCTGGCCAACCGCATTCGCCGGGTCGAAGCCGAGCTGAACGTCGCGCGTGAGCGGGCCATTGACGCCGAAGGTCGGGCCACCGCGGCGCGGAGCGAGCTCGAGGCTTTCTCGAGGGCCCAGAAAGACGCCGCGCTGCAGACGCTGGCCTCGCAAGAGCTCGCCCGACTCGAGCGCGCGAGACGCGAAGAGGTCGCGACCCAGCTCGAAGACTCGCGAAATCGGCTGGCCTCGGCGTACGAAGATCTTCGCCGCGCTCAGGAGCAGGCGGCGACCGAGCGACTCGAACATGAGCGAACCCGGGTCACCGGCGCCCGCCTCAGTGAGACCATCGCCGCCAAAGAAGCTGACCTCGCGTCGGCGCGCGATCGCGAGCTGCGACTCTCAGATGCGCGAACCCAGGCGCTCCAGGCCATTGAAGGTCTCGAAAATTCGCTGAGCCAGGCGCGGCACCAGCTGGTCGAGCTGCGAGAAGATTCAGGCAAGCGCGATGCAGAGCGGGTGTCACTCGAGCGATCGCTCGACGTCGAGCGCACCACCCGCGCAGGCCTCAAGGCCGAGATCGAGCGGGAGGCCTTGCGCGCGCAGGGCTTGCAAGACGAGCTGACGCAACGTGGCGCCGATCTCTCCGCCGTCGAGACCGAACTGCAGTCGACCCGCTCGGCCCAGGCCCGCGCGCTGCGTGACATCGAGACGCTCTCGAACTCGGAGCGCACCTGGCGGGAGATCGCGCAGCAGACTGACCAACGGCTGGTCGACACGACCGCCAACGTTCAGACGCTCAGCGATCAGCTGGCGCAAGCCGAGGCCGAGAAAGAGTCGCTCGCCGCGCGCGCTCGCCGCCTGGAGCTTGACCTGACCACGGTGATCAACACCGAGCGCGGCCTTCGCGAGCAGACCGAGGCGCAGCTGGCGGTGACCGGCACGTCGCTCAAAGAGACCAGCGACGATCGCGAGGCGCTGATTGTCGAGCGCGACGACCTCCGCGGAGCCCTGGAGGATCTGAAGAAGGCCCGAACCAACGATCAGGGGCAGGCCGACGCCTTGGCCGCCGAGCGCCGCCGGCTCGATGCCGAGGTCAATGAGCTGCAGGCCAGGCTGACCCGGGCGATTCGGGAGCACGACGAAGCGCAGCAGGCCAGCCAGGCGAAGGAGCAGATGCTCCAGGCCCGGCTCAACGAGCACATCACCAGCCTCGCGCTCGAGACCACCTCGCTCGAAGCGGCCAAAGCGCAGCTCGCTCAGCTCGAGGCCTCGATCAAGACCACCTCCGAGGCGCTGGCTGAAGCGCAGCGCAAAGGTCAGGAGCTCGAAGCGGGGCTCAATGAGCGCACCGAGCAGCTGGTCTCAACGCAACAAGAACTCGCCGCGACTCAGGCCCGCGCGGTTCAAGCGGAGCAGGGTCTGGGCGAGACCCGCACTTCGGCCGAGGCGCTCCAGGCGAGGTTGGCTGAGGCGACTGCCGAGCTGGAGCGGGTTCGAGCCGAGCTGGCCACCACCCGGGAGGCTTTCGCGGCGCGAGAGTCGAAGCTGATCGAGCGTCGGGAGCTGATCGACCTCGAGAAGATCTCCCTCGAGAAGAGCTACAAGAACCTCGAGGCCACCGCGAAGCTGGCGGTCGAGCGCGCGACTGATCTCGAAGACCGGGTCGGTGAGCTCTCCAAACAGCTGCGCCTCGAAGAAGACGAGCGTCGCGCCGAGCGCCGTCAGCTCGAAGAGGGCCTCGAGTGGCATCGCGAAGAGCTGGCCTCCGAGCGCCAGACCACCGCGCAGCAGAAGGCGGCCCTCGCCAAGCAGGTGGCCGACTCGCAGGCGACGGCGAGCAGACAACAGGCCGACGCTCAGGCCGCGCTCAGCACCGCCGCCGAGAGCGCGAAGGCGCTCCAGGCCGAACTCGAGACACTGCGCGGGCAGGAGCAGGCACTTCAAGCCGAACGCACCTCGTTGACCGAGGCCCTGGTCGCGGCGCGCTCGTCGAACGCCGAGCTGCGCGGTGAAACCGAACAGAATCATTCTCGAATCGCCGCGTTGAGCGCCGAGGTCGAGGCGCGCACCCGACAGGTGACGGCCACCCAGCTCGCCCAGGCCATCGCGATGGATGACGCGGCCGTGGCGCGCACCACGGTGCAAGCGCTGGAGGCCACGCGCACCGGGCTGCAGAACGAAGTGACCCGGCTCTCCGCGCTTACCGTCGAGCACGAGACCCGCTTCGCCGAGACCACTCAAGCGCTGCTGTCGGTTCGGGGCTCGTCAGACGAGGTGTCGACGCGCTTGACCGCCGCTGTGGCCGAGGTCGAGCACCTCAAGGCCGAGCTCGAAGAAGGGCTCGATGCGCGTGCGGTGGAGCGGGCGCTCGTCACCAAGACCGAGAGCGAGCGCGACGCAGCGGCACACGAGGTCGCGACCCTCAAGGCGTCGATTCAAGAACGCGATGCCGAAGTGGCCACGCTCAGCGCGTCACTGCGTGAGCTCGAGACCACCAAGCAGACCGTCGAGACGCAGCAGGGCATGGTGCAGACCCAGCTCGGCGCGGCGCAGGAGCAGCTCGCCGCCTCGAAGGCGCTGGGGCTCGAACTGGAGCAGAAGCTCACCTCGCTGACCACCGAGCTGCACGAGACGTCGGCCCGCGCCACTCGCATCGACGCCGCGCTCGAGAGCACCAAGCAGGAGCACCAGGCCATTCTGATGGCGCTGCGTGAGGAGCTCGAAGCGGCGCGACGTTCGGCGGCCAAGGCGCTCGAGACCAAGACCAGCGAGGCCGAGGCGTGCGTGGCAACCCTACTGGCCGCGCTGGGCAGAGTCGACGTCGCGCTGATCGCGCACGGTCTGCTGGGCGACCAGCTGGCCAGCGAGCACAGCTTCCATGAGGCCGAGCAGATCGCACAGGTCAACTACCTGAGCGTGGTGGCGCTGCTGATCCCGCTGGCCAATGCGCTGGAAAAGCAGGGCGATGGTCGTCTGGCCGTGATCACCTCGGTGGCGGCCGAGCGAGGCCGGCCCCGCAACTACAGCTACGCGGCAGCAAAGGGCGCCCTGAACGTGTACCTGCAGGGGCTGCGCAGCCGGCTCTACGCACGTGGCGTCACCGTCCACACTATCAAGCTGGGTCCGGTGGACACGCCCATGACGGTCGGGCACCGCAAGAACCTGCTGTTCTCGGACGTGAGCAGCGTGGCCGGGCACGTCTTGCGCGCGCTCGATCGGCGCGTCGCCGAGGCCTTCGTGCCGCCGTTCTGGGCGCTGATCATGCCGGTCGTGCGCAACATGCCAGAGGCGCTGTTTCAGCGCATCGGATCGCTGTCCGGACGCTGAGCTGCTCACCGCCGATCAGAAGTGGACGACGACGTCGAGCGCACCTGCGCTGGCCTTGCGCGTATACCTGCCGGCATTGACGATGGAGTCGTCTCCGGTGTTGGGATCGCCCGCGACCACCCTGCGTACCTTGGCATCCTGCACGGAGACCTTGATGGCGGGGAAGATGTGCTGGGCGAACGAGGCGGACAGGTCGACACGCTGCGCGATGCGAACCGTGGCGCCAGCATGCAGCCCGATGTTTTGAAACGGCGAGAAGTCGATGTTCTCGTAGCCCGACTCCACGCCGTGCGCGTCGTAGCTGACGCCGAGCCGTAGCCCCAGCAGCCCTGGCAGCGGGTTGTAATCGCCGCCCAGCCGCACCATGGCCTGCGTCTGCCAGCGGCGGGGCAGGTCGGTGCGCTCGGGCAAGCGCACCTCGAAGGCGGGGATGACCCCGGGAGGCGCCTGTGGCACCCGCAGCAGCGAGTTCTTGGGCAGGCGCAGGTTGATGTTCTGCATGTTGCTGCCGAACGTGGCGCCAAAGTTCAGCTCGATGTCGAAGCGCTCGGTCGACAGGCGATCGCCGATCCGGTCGGCAGGCGTGGCCAGCTTCTTGACGTAGCGGACGCCGAGCATCAGTTGCGAAACCTGCGGCACGGTGACTTTGACGTCATTGACCTTGCCGTCGATCTGCGGAACCTCGGACAACGCCGCGAACTCGGGCGGAATGATGTCGGTGTTGAGGCCGTGCAGCGTGAGCTTGGCGTCGTCCACCGTCACATCGCCCGTCCAGGTGAAGTTGAAGCCCAGCTCGAGCGGCAGGTTCTTGGCGGGCTGCGCCCAGATACCGAGCGAGACACGCGGCGCGAACCAGTCGGTCCCCTCCAGCTGCGTGGAGATGTCGCTGACCGCAAAGGCGCCACCGGCGCGGGCGCGCGAAAAGCCGGCGTTGGTGAAGTCCAGCTTGGTGATGCCCCAGCCGAAGGAGGCACCCAGCCGTAGCTGCGGGTGCAGCTGGTAGGCGAGGCCCAGGGTGGGGAAGACCTGCAGCTGCTTCTGTCCCATCAGCAGATAGCGCGTGGGGCTGCGCTGGTCGGCCGAGCTATCGCCGGAGGAGCCGTTCAGCGTGCCGGTCTTCACGTTGCCAAACTTGGTGTCACTGCTGCCTGCGGGGGGTGCGTACAAGCCGAAGCCCAGCGCCCAGCCCTTGGCGAGGCGCCAAGTGGTGGCCAGTTCGGGGATGATTGCCAGCTTGGCGTCCTCGCACACGTTGGCGTAGCTGACGCCCTGCGTGCGCGCGCCGTTCGGCCCCTCGACCACCTCGTTGCGCTGAAAGCAGGTCTCCGCGCTGTTCAGATGCACGCTCAGGCCGGTGCTGACCCTGGTGCTGGTGTTGAGGATGCTGGCCGGGTTGTAGAAGAGCCCGTTCGGGTCGTCCGCACCCACCAGCACTGCCCCCGCACGGCCGTTGCCTCGCGCGCCCGGCGGCGTCAGCTCGAAACCGGCCGCCTGGACCGTCGAGACGACGCCGGTGAGGGCCAGGCCAAGGGCCCAGGCCAAGGCCAAGGCGCGCGGTTTGACGCGCGAACGGGCGAACGAACAAGCGACGGACGGGGATACGGAGGGGATGCGCATGCGGATGTCAGCTCTCTACCTCAAGGAGGGCCCACGTGCGCGGCCTTTGTGTCGGTGATGATGTCCTTCACCCAGTCGATCATCCGCACGCCGCTCACCTCGGCGGTGTAGAGCGAATCGGTGCCCAGCCACGTGTGCTGATTGCCAGCCGGAAAGTAGGTGCCAAAGTTCGGGTATGCCTTCACCTGCTCGCGGAAATCGAGCAGCCCCTCCTTGAAGACCTCGGGAGGAACCGGGGTGCCCACGATGCTGCCGGTGCACTCATTCGTGCCCACGCCGTAGAAGCCGCGGATGATCACGTCCTCTGTGGTCTCGATCAAGCCCGAGGTCTGTTCGCTGTACTTGGCGGCAAGAAACAGCGAGTAGTCCAGCACGAAGTCATCGGCCTTGGGGCAATCGGCGCCGCACTCCTTGATGATGGACTGGTCGAGGCCCCACAGCTCGTTCCACTTCTGCTGCAGACACGGCACGATGTACTTGGACGACATGGCCGGGCCCGAGTCGTCGATCATGTTGCCCTTGGCGTTCGGCCAGGTGCGCGTGACCTGCGGCACGTTGCCGGCAGCGCCAAAACCACCTCCACTGACGCCCGTGAGGAACACGCGCTCCGCATCCGGGAACTGCTCCTTCAGGTGCTTCAGGAAGACGGTGATGTTCTTGTAGCCGACGAACTTCTGCGGCTGTCCGTCGACCATGCCGTTTTCGTTGGTGCCCGTGTGGTTGTCGCCGGTGCAGTACGGCACGTAGACGAAGTTCCAATCCTTGACGGGGTTCTCGTCGCGGTCGCGGGCGAACAGGCCCGCACTTGGCTGCAGGGAGTTGGTGCTCACGTTCGACGGGTTGCCGAGGCAGGTGAGCGCGTCGAAGCAGGCGCCGCCGCCCTCGAGGTAGATCATCAGGTTCTTGGAGCTACCGCTCTTGCTGATGGAGATGCCTGCCTGGCTGCCGTCGCGACAAAACGCGTCTGGAAACCCGACGTACTCCCAGGTGGGCGTCGTGTCGGCCGGTGCCGGGTCGTCGTCTTCGGAACACGCGGGGGCGAAAGCGAACAAGCCAAGTAGCGCGCCAGCGGTCAGCGCCGGCAGACGATTCCAAACCTTGAGCATCTGTACCTTACCTGCGCGACGACCCGTGGTAGGTGTGCGCGGACACCTCGATGCCCCCATGGCCAAGCCGTGTCAATACAAACCGTGCAATTCGGGCAGTACGGGCTGTGAAGATGCTCCGCTGGTCACTTCCGTCAAGAGAGGCCGGCGTGCCGAAGCCACAAGCCCAGCGTCACGGCGCACCAGAAGTCGAGCACCGCACCCGCATCGGCCCGACTGTTCAGACGCACGCGATCGCGGCGCAGGCGCGGCATGTCGCACAGGCCGATCAGCGGCGAGCTGTCGCTGTCGATTAGCTCGCGCAGCAGCGGACCGTGTCGCGCAAACAGCTGCACCTGGAAGTTTTCGGTCCACACCGACTTCGACTGTCGGGTGCGGATGGCATCGGGCATCAGGCCCACCATCGCGCGGCGCTGAATCACGCGGTCCCAGCCGTCGTGCAGCCGCTGCTCGGGCGGCAGCGCCAGGCAAAACTCCAGCAGGCGGCGGTCGAAGAACGGGTGGCGGTGGTCCAGGCCGTGGGCCGCGGCCACCTTGTCGTGGACCTCCAGATAAAAGGCCATCAGTGGCGAGCTGAGGATCGTCTCGTGCTGCTGGTGGAACCCGCGCGGCGTTTGCAGCAGCTGCGCGCTTTGCTCGCGCAAAAAGGCGTCGAAGCCACTTTCGCGGCGAAAGTTGCGCGCCAGGTAGCCGGCGCCGCCCAGCCCCAGGGCCGAGAGTCGCAGCGAGGCGTGCGCAAGCTCCGGGGCGAGCACCCAGTCTGACAGCAGCCCGAGCACACCCATGCCGGTACGGCGCCGCAAGGCCAGCAGCTCGCGCGTCAGGCGCCGCATGCGCCCGGCACGAAACAGCGTGTTCAGAAGCAGAAAGCCGTGGTCCACCACGCTGTCCCCGTCCAGGCCATCCAACAGCACGTGCTGGCCCGCCTCGCGCGCCACGGCCGACAGTCGGTGATAGATGAAAAGATTGGGGGCGTGGAAGGGCTCATCCAGCAGCTGGTGCAGCGGCTCGATGTCGTCCAGTGGGCCAATCCGGTCGGCGCGCAGCTCGTGGCGGGTGATGCTGCCACGAGCGCGCAGCAGCGCCAACCAGCTGCCCTCGTCAATCTCGGGGTAATCGGGGCAACGGGCCGAGAAGCAGGCCACCTCTTGCGCCGGGTCCAGGCTGCGCAGCACCCCCAGTACGCCCGATGAGTCGAGCCCACCGCTCAACATGCAGCCCACAGGGCTGACGCTGCGCGTGCGGTCGCGAACTGCACTCACGAACAGCGCACGAAACTGGGCGCAGTACTCGCTGCTGCTCTGGGCCGGCAGCCGACGCCGAGCATCGAGCGCAAAATAGCGCTGCAGGCGCGTGGCGCCCTGCTCCGCGCACAGCACGTGGCCGGGCGGCACGCGCAGCACGCCGCAGTAAAACGTGCGCTCCAGGTCGCCAAAATTGCGCGCCAGGTACTGTGCCATGCGCAGTGGCGCTGCCTGCCGCTCGGCCCCGCCTGCAAACAGCGCCTTTTGCTGCGAGGCGAACAGCAGCACGTCCCCCGCCAAGCTGTAGTACAGGGCGCGCACACCGAACGGATCGCGCGCCAGCAGCAGCCGGCGCTGGTGCGGATCCCAGAGTGCCAGCGCGAAGT
>Ga0105048_10001708_pt1 | contig 35508 bp, 38 predicted proteins | sample MAT05_FD_78382 | JGI IMG/M metagenome (GOLD analysis project Ga0105048, IMG submission 78382) | Freshwater microbial communities from Lake Fryxell liftoff mats and glacier meltwater in Antarctica - MAT-05 | ecosystem: Environmental > Aquatic > Freshwater > Ice > Liftoff microbial mat | place... | reverse complement strand
GAAAGGGCACCTGCCACACCTTGTGTGGCTGCTAAAACCGCATCCCCCTTCAAATCCACAAACTTAGGCAACGCCACCGCCGCCAGCACACCCAAGATCACGATCACCATCACCAATTCGATCAAAGTAAAGCCGCGTTGTACTTGTTTCATGTTGTCCGCCTTTTTAAAAAATTCAAAAATCATAGCGCCAGTGTTCTAAGTATATGGCGGCCAAACTACAAACTTCCACATCAGTCAAGCAACTGCCCCTGCCAGCGGTAAATTTCTTTCCCCGTCAGTTGCAGTGGGCCCGGTGCGCCTTGTAACTGGAACCACGCCATCAGCTCACCGCTAGGGCTGTCAAACCACCGATCATCCAGCGGGCGGTAGCCTATACAGGGGCAAGCAGGATCAAAAACCCAGGTGCCGGGCAAGACCATTTCCGCTTGCTGGCGGCTGGCAAGGCCTGAATAATTCGCCGGGCGCTGTTGCAGCAATTCAAAGGGATTGCGAGGTTCATTCAACACAGCGTCAGCGGCACCTTTGTTGGATATTTTTGCTGTAACGCGCTGCAAGTGGTCAATGACCAGCGCAGTCCGCAGTGCGCCCAAGGTGCTTCGCACCGCCGCGTACTCGCCCTGCCCTTGCAGAACGCGCGTGTAGTGCATGAACGCCACCACCAATATCGCTACCACAAGGCCCATCACCGACCATTCCAAGGTGCGGCTCCAAGTGGGCAAACTCAAATGGCGCATGGCGCGCTCAGCCATGGCTAGCCGCCACCTTTGCCCATCGCAGCCGAGCCCAAATTCCAGAGTGGCAAAAACACACCCAGCGCCAGGAGCAACACCAGCACGCCAATGACTGCCAGCAGGATCGGCTCAATGGCGGCTGACAGGCCCTTGATGTTGTAGTCGGTTTCGCGCTCGTACATGCCGGCAATCTCGAACAGCAGGTTGTCAAGCTCGCCGGTTTCCTCGCCCACGTTGATCATTTGCAGCACCACCGGGGTGAAGACGCCGGTGGCCGCCGCGCAGGCTGAAATGCTCTCGCCGCGCTCAATGCCATCGCGCATTTGCTCAATGCGGCTGCCTATAAATGCGTTGTCTACCGTTTGCGCCACCACGGTTAAAGCTTGCACCAAGGGCACGCCACTCTGGCTGGACAAGGCAAAACTGCGGGCAAAACGGGCCAGGGTAGCCTTCAGGATGATCTCGCCCACAATGGGGAGCTTAAGCTTGCGGGAGTCCCAGTTGTAGCGGCCCGCAGGGGTGCGTATGTAGCTGCGAATCAACATGCCCACGCCAATACCCCCAGCAATCAGCAACGGCCACCAGGCCAGCATCCAGGCGGAAAAAGCCAGCAAGCCGCGGGTGATCAGTGGCAACTCTGCGTTGAAGCCGGCAAACACTTTGGCAAAGGTGGGAATCACAAAAATATTCAGGATGATCACGGCAATGGCCATGGCGATCAATACAAAAATCGGGTAGCGCAAGGCCTGCTTGATGCGCTCACGCACATCGCGCTCAAACTCCATATGCTCATTGAGGCGCAAAAACACTTCGGTGAGCTTGCCGGTCATCTCCCCCACGCGGATCATGGAGATGTAAAACGCACCAAAAATGTCCTGATGTCGCGCCAATGCGGCCGATAGCTCGCGCCCTTGGTCCAAGCTGGAGCGAATGTCTTTGAGCAAATCCACCATGGCTGGCTTGGTGCTGGACGCTTCCAGCCCGGCAAACGCCCGCAGTATCGGCACGCCCGCCTTGTTCAGGGTGTACATCTGCCGCGAAAAGATCAGGATGTCTTCCACCACCACCGCAGGCCGGCTGAGCCGAGTGAACCAGTTATCTTGGCCAGCTTGATCTTTGGCGGCCACAGTCACCGCGCCGATGTGAACTGGTGCCACACCCATGGCCAGCAGTTGATCGGCGACGTTGTTTTCGCTCAGTGCGTCGAGTTGGCCTTGAACTGCTTCACCGCGATTGTTGCGGCCGCGCCATGCGTAAACTGCCATAAATGCTGGTCTGGCTACGGTCAGTGGTCTTGCTCGTCGACATCGAATCCGATGCGCAAGGCCTCGGCCAGCGACGTGCGCCCTTGACGAACCAATTCCAGCGCATGAAACGACAGAGTATGGCCCTTCATGCGTTCCCGCGCGAGTTTCATGAACCCTGCTGGGTCAGATCGGGAGGCAGCCTGCGTGAGTGCCGCATCCATTTCAAGCAGTTCATAAACCCCCTGGCGACCCGCATAACCGGTGCCATTGCATGCTGAGCATCCCCGCCCACGCTTGGATGCCACCACACTCACATCACTAACCATACCCGCCAGCCAGGACAGCTCTTGCGGCGTGGGGTGATGCGGCTCGCTGCACTCCGGGCAGTTCAGCCGAACCAGCCGCTGGGCAATCACCGCCTGCAATGAAGTCGCCACCATGAAAGGCGGCACGCCCATGTCCAGCAGCCGAAAAGGTGTGCTGATAGCATCACGTGTATGCAAAGTTGATAGCACCAGGTGCCCGGTAATCGCGGCCCGAAGGCCAATTTCGGCAGTTTCCTCGTCGCGCATCTCACCGACCAGAATCACATCCGGATCCTGACGCAGGCAAGCGCGCAACACGCGTGCAAAGCTCAAATCAATCTTGTCGTTCACCTGCACCTGGGTCAGGCCAGGCATGCGGTATTCCACCGGGTCTTCCACCGTGATGACCTTGAGTTCGGCCGCATTGACTTCGGAAAGCGCAGCGTAAAGTGTGGTGGTTTTACCTGAACCCGTGGGACCCGTGACCAACACCAGGCCCGAGGTTCGGGCAATGACCTCGCGAAAACGCCGCAACATATCGGCTGGCATGCCAATGTCATCCAGGCGCTTCATACCGGCACCCTGTTTGAGCAAACGCATCACGGCGGATTCACCGTAATTGGTAGGCAAGGTTGACAAACGCACGTCAATAGTGGCGTCACGCAGGCGCACGCTGAAGCGACCATCTTGCGGCAAGCGCTTCTCAGAAATATCCAGCCCGGCCATGAGTTTGAGCCGCTGCGCCAACGCCCCACCAATGCGCTTGTCAGCCTGCGTCTGGGTTTGCAAAACACCATCTACTCGCACCCGGATTTGCAGCCCTGACTCTTGCGGCTCAATATGCACGTCCGACGCGCCGACCTGCATGGCGTCTTCAAAAAGCGACTGCAACAAACGCACCACCGGCGCGCCTTCACTGCCCACCGATGCCGACAATTCGCCAAAGTCAACCGCGTCGCCGAGGTCTTTCTCCAGCGCACGCGCCAGGCCACTGATTTCCTCAGTACGGCGGTACAACCTGTCAAAGGCAAGCGCCAACTGGCTTTCCGGCACAGCAGCAATTGAAATGGGTCGCTTGAGCAGCCTTGTCAGCTCGTCATAGGCAAATAGGTCAAGCGGGTCGGCCAAAGCGACCAGCAAGGTATCGCCCTTGTCTTCCAGCACCAAGGCACGAAAACGCCGCGCAGCTGACTCGGGCAGCAGTTTGACCACATCGGCGCGGAACGGGAAGGTTTTAAGATTAACAAACGGAATCCGGAGCTGGCGCGCCAGCCCGTTGGCCAGAAGTTCCTCGGTAATCAGCCCGGTTTCAATGAGCAGACGGCCCATTTTTTTACCGGTCTGCTTCTGCAGCACCAGCGTTTGCTGCAGTTGCTCTTGGGAGATCAGGCGCTGCTGAACCAGCACGTCGCCCAGCCGTAGCTTCTCTGGGCGCCCCGGAACGGGGGGTGAAGGTGCTGCGGTTGCTGAAGTCACGGCCTGATTCATATCCGCATACGCTCCAAACTAATGCAAATGACGGGGTTTGCGGCCCCCACCGTGGCCCATGCCACCAGAGCCACCGCCCGAACCGCGCGGCGGCTTGCCCAGTTGCAACGAGTTGACCAAGTCATCAAAGCGTTGGCTGAAAAGGTTGTCGATAGCGGCTACCACCCCACCCAACTCTGCCCCATCAAAGTGGCGCTCCATCAGGTTGACAACGTCCTGCACCAGCAAATCGCGTTGAACCTGCATGATCGACGCCGGGTCTGGCCCGACAAAGAGCATGACAAAGTCATCACGTGACTCAGCATCGGGGGTATCTTCTTCGTCTTCGTCGTCAAATTCGATGTCGTAAAAAGTGACCTCGATGGCGGCACCTGATTGCGCCACATCGTTGAGGTTCATGCACAGTTCGTCGAGTGCCTGGCGAAAGTCATCATCACCTTCCACGGTCCAGCACATCTGCAGAAGGTGCTCCTGGGCATCAAACTTGATGCCCGGCTCATCTTCGTAAAAGCTACCTGACGCTGCGGCTAAGGATTTGGCACCCACATATTTCCAGAGGGGCTTGAGTGCGTCTTGCAGGTTGTCAGGGGTCACATCCGCGCGCAAGGCCACCTGGCCATGCACATGGATTTCAAAGGGGGCGTTGTAGCGTGCCATAGGTTTGGAGTTTAAATGGCGAGACCGGAACCGTTTCCAGCCTCTAAGTGTTTGATTTGATTGATTAAATTTGTTACGTCAAAAAAAGTACCGTCAAAAGTACCGTCAAATTTCAATCCGTCTCATATTTGCAACACTGTGACCCTGTGTGAATTGCCGTGAGGTGATGATAACGCGGCTTAGCCCAGCAACATCAGTTCTGATCAGATCACCAGCGCCAGCGCCAGCGCCAGCCATTTTGATTAAATTCAGATCAGGACTTTTTTGTCGGCGCGAAATAACGGGCGGTTTCCCTTGATTGAACGCGCCAGACTTTCGATCACTGATCAAAAACAGACTGATTTGCCGCCGCTTTGGTAGGTCCGTCACTTGCAAGCAATTCTGGCCTGCCGAAATGCAATGCAAGCCTGCGCCGTTGAATGCAGGCTCAGTTGCCTTCAATCCTGGCGCGAGCGGGTCGATAGATGCAGTTAATCCTGGCCCAGAAATGCGCTGAATGCAGGCCTGACGGTTTTCAAATGCAAGTCTCTCCACCTAGTTGACAGCCGGGCTTCCTGAAGATGGAAGTTCACCATAGCCAAGACAATGCGAATGAATTTTGGCTTCTGACATGGTGTAACAATGACATCTCGTACCAGCCATGGCATCGCAGTCATGCTCACCATGAATCCCATAGTGGCATTCCGAAAAGGCTGAAGTTGTTACCCAAATCTACAAAAATAACGGTAATGACCCGTATCGCGAATTGAATGGAAACGTAGATTGCGCACAAGTCTAAGTGAGGAAGTTTGTGAATGTCATAAAAGAAATTGTTTTGGAGCCTGCTGACCTGGCACAGTTCATTGCCCTTCAACCGGCAGCAGTGGATACTGTTTCGGGCCGGTTTTATGCCGAAATGTCGTCGTTTTACTTGCGGTTTGGCGACCAGGGGCGTCAAAGCTGCTCGGAAGATATTCAGTTCACCCTCGATTTCTTGCGCCCAGTTCTTGAATTCGGATTTCTTCAGCCTTTTGTCGACTACCTGCGTTGGCTCTGCAGCATATTGGCCGCTCGAAACATTCCCGCAGAGCATGTGGTGACATCGATTGACTGGATCGGAGATTACTACGGCGCCCATCTGTCTGAGTCGGGAAGTGGGAAATTTTTAAGCGCAGTCCGTGCCGCGAAAGATGGGTTGCAAGGCGCAAGCGCCTTGAACGCAGTGAGCGAGATTGATAAGAACATGCCCACTGCCTGGCCAGAATGCAAGGCGTTTATGCAAGCGCTGCTGCAGGGGAACCGGCGCACTGCTGGTGAGTTGTTCATGGCAAGAATCCAGAGCGGCGCCAGTTTTGTCGATGTTGAGTTACACCTGGTTCAACCCGCGCTGTACCAAGTGGGCCGAGACTGGCAGGACAACAAAGTGACGGTGGCGCAGGAGCATTTGGCCACGGCCACCGCCGTCACCCTAATGGCGCAAGCATTTCCAGGTACAGCTGAGTTAGCCGCGAGTGCCAGGAAAGCAGTGTTTGCCTGTGTTCAGGGCAATGAACATGAGGTCGGCTTGCGCATCGTCGCTGATGCCTTCGAACTTGAGGGCTGGAATGTGCGCTTTCTGGGAGCCAATACACCTAGTCTTGCGTTGGTCGATTTGGCGAAAAGCTGGGAGCCAGACCTGGTGGGGCTTTCGGTATCCTTCCCACATCAATTCAAAACAGTGAAGGAACTGATTGCACAACTTCGAGCCGCCTTGGGCAACTCTTGTCCCGCTGTCATGGTGGGTGGGCTGGCGTTCAATGGACTCCCCTCTGCTGCACCAATAGTAGCCGCCGATGCCTACTCACCCGATGCGAGGGCAGCAATCGGCCAAGCCAACCATCTAATGGGGTTGCCCTGATGGAAGCAAAACGCCAGCTGGCACCAGAGCTGCACGACTTGCGCGCAGTGCTGGCGGCCCGTTTCTCCAGCTTGGGCCAGTTGATAGAGTGCAATGCCGGTTTTCAAGCCTTGATGGAATCCTCACTGCCCGACCACTGCGACGGAAATGTGTCGTTTCTTTTTATACAGCCCAGTTGGGAGCAGATAGTTGGGCATGGTGTTGACAACAGCGACAAGCCCTATTTCGGAATCTTAACGGTCGGTTCTCGCGAGGGAAGAACATGGACTGTAAACGCCAAGGTTGTACGAGACTCCGATTCGTGGGTGCTCATCGCAGAGCATGATGTCGAAGCATTGGAAAAGGTACGTGAGGCACTGTCAAGCATGAACCGTGACTTGGCGCGTACTCAGCGTGAATTGGCTCAAGCAATGCGCGAGTTGACGCGGAAGAATAAGTTGATTGAAGAACTCACTGTTACAGATGCATTGACTGGACTGGGTAACCGCCGACGATTCGATGAGCGCTTGAGCGCAGAGATAGCACGAGCTCGGCGGGACAAGACGGCATTTAGCATGGTGATGCTGGATATCGACTATTTCAAGGCGGTAAACGATTCTTTGGGGCACGATACGGGTGACTTGGTTCTCACGCAACTGTCGAGGTTGCTAGCCTTGCATGTGCGGGCCATAGATACGGCAATTCGGTTTGGTGGGGAAGAATTCGTTGTACTTATGCCAGGTGCGTGCGCCGCTGAGGCCGCGCAGACTGCAGATAGGCTACGCCGAGCTTTTGAGGTCCATTTCAAGAACGTACTTGCGTCAGGTCTTACTGCTAGTTTTGGCGTGGCCGAATTGCTATTGGGAGAACTCGGACAACAGCTGCTGCAACGCAGCGATACGGCAATGTACCGTGCCAAACAGCAGGGGCGGAACTGTGTAGTGGTGGACGCATGTAGTTGAAGATGCTGCGCAGTAGATCACCCGTTTGCCTGGGGTCTGTGATGGCTGCGTAATGTGCTGGCGCGTGTTTGGCCAATGACCCCTTCAAATCCTGCGTCACATCCCGCTCTGCGCTGCCCGTGGCCACTGCGTACCTGAACATCTGGGGGAACGTGCGGGTTTTGAATGGTTTTGATACGGTGTGAAACCGTTAAATGGTGCCCGAGACCGGAATCGAACCGGTATGCCCGTTATTCACGAAGCGGCGGATTTTAAGTCCGATGTGTCTACCTATTTCACCACTCGGGCACAACTGTATTGTGAAACAAAAAAGCCTCGCACAATGAACTTGCGAGGCTTGCCTGAACAAATTTGGGCTCTGAATTCCGGAGGCGCGACCCAGATTCGAACAGCGCTAGCCCCAGATTACCGACCGCATCGAGATGGAGGCCGCCTGAAAATTGGTGTTGAAAAAATGCGGTACTTCGCCTGCATGGGCTGCACCGGCGGCATAGAGCAGGGGTAAAAAGTGCTCATGGGTGGGGTGGGACAAGCGTGCGATATTGCCGAGTTTATGAAAATCCTGCAGCGCCTGAAGGTCACCCGCCTGCAGATAGCCGGCGATGGTCTCATCAAACTCCCGCGCCCAGTCGTAGGTCTGACCGGGGCTCGCATCGTCCTGCATCGTGCCCAGGTTGTGCACAATGTTGCCGCTCGCCACAATCAGCACGCCCCGATCGCGCAAGGGCTGCAGCTGCTGCCCCAGGTTCAAGTGCTCAGACGGCGGGCGGCGGTAGTCCATGCTGAGCTGGATCACCGGAATATCAGCCGCCGCAAACATCGGCTTCAAAACACCCCAAGCCCCATGATCCAGGCCCCACTGCTGCTCATCAAGTTGTAGCGGAAGTTGGGTTTGGGGCTGCCGCAAGACCTCCGCCAATTCGCGCGCCGCAGCCGGAAAGCCGGGCGCAGGGTATTGCTGTTCGAACAAGGCCTGGGGAAAGCCGCCAAAGTCGTGGATGGTTTTGGGCTGCGTCATGGCGGTCAGCCACCAACCATTGGTCAGCCAGTGAGCCGACACGCACACAATGTGTCGCGGGCGCGGCCATTGTGTGCCAAATTGCGCACCCAGCCCCTGCCAGCTTTGGTAATAGGCGTTACCCGGCAAAGCGTTCATCGGGCTGCCGTGCCCCAGAAAAAGCACTGGCATACGGTCTGTTTTTGGAAGAATGTTCATGACGTTTGAAATTACGGGCCTTCTTTGGCAAACTATTGATCCAACTGATGTTTATTAAAGTCAGTCCTGCTATATTGCATTGCAACATTTTCAACCAAAAGGGGACTGGCATGCTTTACAAACTTTACGAAACCCAGCGTTCGCTGATGGAGCCGTTTACCGACATGGCAGCATCAGCTTCCAAACTGTATGCCAACCCCTTGTCGCTATGGGGCCAGCACCCCCTGTCTCAGCGCATTTCGGCTGGCTACGACCTGCTGCACCGCCTGGGTAAAGACTACGAGAAGCCAGAGTTTGACCTGCGCACTGCCGATGTGGACGGTGTGGATGTGGCCATCCATGAGCGTGTGGAGCTGAAGAAGCCTTTTTGCGAACTGCGCCGCTTCAAGCGCTACACCGACGACCAAACCACGCTGTCCAAGCTGAAAGACCAGCCTGCGGTGCTGATCGTGGCACCCCTGTCTGGCCACTACGCCACGTTGTTGCGCGACACGGTCAGAACCATGCTCAAAGACCACAAGGTTTACATCACCGACTGGACCAACGCGCGCCTGGTGCCCCTGTCTGAGGGCGACTTTCACCTGGATGACTATGTCAACTACGTGCAGGAATTCATCCGCCATGTGCAAAAGCTTTACGGCAACTGCCATGTGATGAGCGTCTGCCAACCCACAGTGCCGGTGCTCGCCGCCGTGTCGCTGATGGCCAGCAGGGGAGAGTTGACCCCTTTGAGTATGGTCATGATGGGCGGCCCGATTGACGCCAGCAAGTCGCCCACCAAAGTAAATAACCTGGCGATGAAGAAAAAAATGAATTGGTTTGAAAACAATGTGATTTACCGCGTGCCCAGCCGCTTCCCCGGCGCCGGTCGCAAGGTGTACCCCGGCTTTTTGCAGCATTCAGGCTTTGTCGCCATGAACCCTAGCAACCACGCCCGCAGTCACTATGATTATTTTCAGGATCTGATCAAGGGCGACCGCTCCAGCGCCGCAACTCACCGCAAGTTTTACGACGAGTACAACGCGGTGCTCGACATGGATGCAAACTACTACCTGCAAACCATCCAGACCGTATTCCAGGACTTTAAACTGGTCAACGGCACTTGGGACGTGCGCGGTGCGGACGGCCAGATCGAACACGTGTCTCCGCAAGACATCAAAACCACCGCGCTTCTGAGCGTGGAAGGCGAGTTGGACGACATCTCCGGCTCAGGTCAGACCGCAGCGGTGCACAACATCTGCAGCGGTGTGCCCAAAGCCATGCAGGAGCACTACGAGGTGGAAGGTGCCGGGCACTACGGTATTTTTGCCGGGCGGCGCTGGCGCGAAATGGTCTACCCGAAGGTCAAGGCCTTCATCCTGCGCTACCAGCCGCAGCCGGTTATCAACGCGCTTGCCGCGCCCCAAAGCGTTGCAGTGACTGTCACCGACGAAACCCCAGCATCCAGCCCGTCTGTTGTCGAAGCGCCAGCGGTGGCTGCCGCCCAGTCTGAGATCATCGCCTTAACACCTGCACCAGAAAAGCCCGTGGCAACCGTTGTGAAAGCGACTCGCAAACCCGCCATCCGTAAGAAAGCCGCACCCAGTAAAGCATGACCGGTCTGGCCGCGCGACTGCTGGCGGCGCTGCCGCAAACCCAGTGCACCCGCTGCGGCTACCCGGACTGCGCCACCTATGCCCAGGCGATGGCGGATGGCGTAGCAGCCATCAATCAGTGCCCACCCGGCGGTGCAGAAGGCGTGGCCAGGTTGGCGGCGCTGACTGGCCAGAGCGTCCAGGCGCTCAACCCGAGCAACGGCGTGGAAGCACCGCGCAGCATGATGTTCATCGACGAGGACTGGTGCATTGGCTGCACGCTGTGTATCAAGGCCTGCCCGGTGGACGCCATTGTGGGCAGCAACAAACTCATGCACACGGTGCTGGAAGCCTGTTGCACGGGCTGTGAATTGTGCTTGCCAGTATGCCCGGTGGACTGCATTCTGGTAGAAAACGCCTCAGGCAGCGCTACCGGCTGGGCCGCCTGGTCACCAGCAGCCGCAGATGAAGCCCGTGAACGCTATGCCTTTCATAGCTATCGAGGCAGGCGGGACGGAGGCGAGAACGATAAAAGGCCTGAAGAAAAAGCGCAGATGAAGCTGGCAGACCTGAACCAACACTCACAGCACAAAGACGCTGCAGCGCTCGACAGAAAACGCTCAATAATTGAAGCGGCGCTGGCCCGCGCCCGAACCCAGCGCTAAGGCAACGCAGCAAATTCAGGTTGACAGTCGCGTATTTTTTCTGCCCTGGCGATTACGCGGCCAGCTTGGCAAACGCATCAACCACTTCAGGTGGCGCCTGCACCATCTCGATCAGCACCCCTTCGCCACAGATCGGAAACTCATCGTTACCCTTGGGATGCAAAAAGCAGATGTCAAAGCCCGCCGCACCCTTGCGAATGCCACCAGGCGCGAAACGCACGCCCTGCGTAGTGAGCCATTCCACAGCCTTGGGCAAGTCGTCAATCCAAATGCCGACATGGTTTAGCGGGGTGGCGTGCACAGCGGGCTTTTTCTCGATGTCCACCGGCTGCATTAGATCCACTTCCACTTTGAAGGGGCCTTTGCCCATGGCGCAGATGTCTTCGTCCACGTTTTCGCGCTCGCTTTTGAAAGTGCCGGTCAGCTCCAGCCCCAGCATCTCAACCCACAGTTTTTGCAGACGGGTCTTGCTGGTGCCACCAATGGCGATCTGCTGGATGCCCAGCACCTTGAACGGACGTTGGATTTGACTCATGGAATCTCCTTTTTTAGGCAACTATGAAAATAAGAGCTACCAGCCCTTTTTAAATAAGGGCTAGTACACGATTTCTTATACAAACTCGACAATCGCCTGGTCCACTGCCAGGCTCTCACCCTTGACCGCCAACACCTTGCCCACCACGCCGTCGGCCGTGGCAAACAGCACGTTTTCCATCTTCATGGCTTCAATCACCGCCACCCGCTCACCCGCCACCACTTTCTGGCCGGGTGTCACCGCCACATCCACCAGCAGGCCCGGCATCGGCGACAGCACATAACGACTCATGTCCGGCGGTGCCTTGTAGGGCATGAGCGCATGCAGTTTAGCGGCACTGGGCAGTAGCACCATCACATCGAGCATGGTGCCGTTGTGGATAACACGAATCGCCAGCGGCTTCTTGGGTGTGCCGCGCTCCACCTGGGCACAGAAGTGTTCACCGTTGCAAGTGCCCGACATGCGCACCTGTCCGAACTTCGATTCGCTATGGATTTCGTAGCTATTCTCACCCACCAGCATTCGGCCTGAGCGTGATTTGTCATCGTATTGTTCAAAGTGAACAGGGTATGAAATGCCGTTGCCCTCCTGGCCCACCGCCACCACCACAAAGTCGGCGCCAATGCGCAACTCATGGCCTTCAAGTTGCCCGGTGATGGCTTTGGAACGGGACAAATAGCGGCGGTTCACAAAGGCGGCCAGCGCCACCAAAAATTCGATGTTGGTGTGCGGCACATCCTCGGCACGGAACCCCTTGCCATAGTTCTCGGCAATGAAGCCGGTGTTGAAATCGCCGGCCACAAACTTCGGGTGCGCCAACAGCGCCGCCTGGAATGGGATGTTGCTCGATACACCGCGGATCACAAAACCGTTGAGGGCTTCGCGCATCTTGGCGATGGCTTCCAGACGGTCCTTGCCGTGCACGATGAGCTTGGCGATCATCGAGTCGTAAAACATCGGAATCTCGCCGCCGTCTTGCACGCCGGTATCAACCCGCACGCCAAACCATTTCGACACGTCAGAGGCAAACATGGTTTCCAGCGGTGGCTGGAACTTGACCAGGCGGCCAGTGGAGGGCAAAAAGCTACGGAACGGGTCTTCGGCGTTGATGCGGCATTCCATGGCCCAGCCGTCGCGCTTGACGTCAGCTTGCGTTAACGGCAGCGCCTCACCTGCGGCCACGCGAATCATCAGCTCGACCAGGTCCAGCCCGGTGATGCACTCGGTGACCGGGTGCTCCACCTGCAGGCGGGTGTTCATCTCCAAAAAGTAGAAGCTTTGGTCCTTGCCAACGACAAACTCCACCGTGCCCGCACTTTGGTACTTGACCGCCTTGGCCAACGCCACAGCCTGCTCGCCCATGGCTTTGCGGGTGGCGTCGCTGATAAAGGGGCTAGGCGCTTCCTCGATGACTTTCTGGTGGCGGCGCTGGATGGAGCATTCACGCTCGTTGAGGTAAAGCACATTGCCTTGACTGTCGCCAATCAGCTGAATTTCGATGTGGCGGGGTTCCTCGACAAATTTCTCGATGAACACGCGGTCATCACCAAAGCTGTTGCGCGCTTCGTTTTTGCAACTGGTGAAGCCTTCAAACGCTTCCTTGTCGTTGAAGGCCACGCGCAGACCCTTGCCGCCGCCGCCGGCACTGGCCTTGATCATGACCGGGTAACCAATGCCCTTGGCAATCTCAACCGCCTGCTCAGGCGTGTCGATGGCGTCATTGACACCGGGAATGCAGTTCACACCGGCCGCACCGGCGAGCTTTTTGGACTCAATCTTGTCGCCCATGGCGGCAATGGAGTAGTGCTTGGGGCCGATGAAGACGATGCCTTCTTCTTCCACGCGCTTGGCAAAACCAGCGTTCTCGCTCAGAAAGCCGTAACCCGGATGCACTGCCTGCGCGCCGGTCTGCTTGCAGGCGGCAATGATCTTGTCAGCCACCAGATAGCTTTCTCGGCTGGCGGCTGGGCCAATCAGCACGGCCTCGTCGGCCAGATCCACATGGCGCGCATCGCGGTCGGCTTCGGAATACACCGCCACGGTCTTGATGCCCATTTTGCGGGCGGTGAGAATGACGCGACAGGCAATTTCGCCGCGGTTCGCAATCAGAATTTTGGTAAACATGTTGTTCTTTTCCTCGGGCCTTAAAGGGGAATGTTGCCGTGCTTGCGCCACGGGTTTTCGATTTTTTTCTCGCGCAGCATCATCAGTGAGCGGCAGATGCGCTTGCGAGTTTCGTGGGGCTGGATCACGTCATCAATAAAGCCGCGCGCACCGGCGACAAACGGGTTGGCAAAGCGCGCTTTGTATTCGGCTTCCTTGGCGGCGAGCTTTTCCGGGTTGCCCTTGTCTTCGCGGAAGATGATCTCCACCGCGCCTTTGGCACCCATTACCGCGATTTCAGCGTTGGGCCAGGCAAAGTTCACGTCGCCGCGCAGGTGCTTGGAGCTCATCACGTCATATGCGCCGCCGTACGCTTTGCGCGTGATCAGCGTGATCTTGGGCACAGTGCACTCGGCGTAAGCGTAAAGAAGCTTGGCGCCGTGCTTGATGATGCCGCCGTATTCCTGCGCGGTGCCGGGCATGAAGCCGGGAACATCCACAAAAGTGATCACAGGGATGTTGAAGGCATCGCAAAAGCGCACAAAACGCGCCGCCTTGACGGCGCTCTTGATGTCCAGGCAACCGGCCAACACCAACGGCTGGTTGGCCACGATGCCCACGGTGTGGCCTTCCATGCGCCCAAAGCCGATGAGAATGTTTTTTGCGTACTCGGGTTGCAGCTCGAAAAAGTCACCGTCGTCCATGGTCTTGACGATCAGCTCTTTCATGTCGTAAGCCTTGTTGGCGTTGTCAGGCACAAGCGTGTCGAGACTGAAGTCCTGACGGTCAGCCGGGTCACCGCTCTTGCGCACCGGCGGTTTTTCGCGGTTGTTCAGCGGCAGGTAGTTGTACAGACGACGCAGCAGCAGCAGGGCTTCGACATCGTTTTCGAACGCCAGGTCGGCCACGCCACTCTTGGTGGAATGGCTGATGGCGCCGCCGAGTTCTTCGGCGGTCACGTCTTGATGCGTGACAGTCTTGACCACTTCGGGACCGGTCACAAACATGTAGCTCGAATCTTTCACCATAAAGATGAAGTCGGTCATGGCTGGCGAATACACCGCGCCACCGGCACACGGGCCCATGATCAGGCTGATTTGCGGAATCACGCCGCTGGCCATCACGTTGCGCAGGAACACGTCGGCATAGCCGCCCAAAGACGCCACACCTTCCTGAATACGCGCGCCGCCCGAATCGTTGAGGCCGATCACCGGCGCGCCAACTTTCAGCGCCTGGTCCATGATCTTGCAGATTTTTTCGGCATGGGCTTCAGACAAAGCGCCGCCAAACACGGTGAAGTCCTGGCTGAAGACAAACACCAGTCGGCCACTGATCATGCCGTAGCCGGTGACTACGCCGTCACCGGGAATCTTGTTGTCTTGCATGCCGAAATCTATACAGCGGTGCTCAACGAACATGTCCCATTCTTCAAACGTGCCTTCGTCCAGCAGCATCTCGATGCGCTCGCGCGCGGTAAGTTTTCCTTTTTTGTGCTGCGCGTCGATACGTTTTTGGCCACCGCCCAGACGGGCAAGGTCGCGCTTTTTGTCCAACAAAGCGATGATGTCGTGCATGGTTCTTTCTTTCCTCGGTCAATGGTTCAATGGTTTCAACTTATTAAACTTCATAGCTATTTACCCAGACTGCGTCTGGGCTAGAAGCATATTTCGTGCAGCAGTCGAGGCCGCTAAGCGACCCTGCAATACATCCTCAGTGAGCTGCGGTAGCAGCGCCTGCACCGCAGCGTTCTGGCGAAACGCCTGCTTGAGCCCGGCGTCAATACGCTCCCACATCCACGACAACGCCTGCTTCTGGCGACGCGTGTGCAGCCGGCCATTGGCCAATTGCAGCCTCTGAAATTCCTGAACCCTGTCCCAGAAGGCATCGACACCGGTGCCTTGCAGGGCGCTGAGCTGCATCACCTGCGGGTGCCAGACGGACTCGTTGTGGTGCGCGTTGTCCGGGTTGCCGTGCAGCCCCAGAAGGCGCAGACTGGAAGAGATTTGTGCCTGCGCGCGGGTCGCAGCATGAGCGTCCAGATCGGCCTTGTTGATGACCACCAGGTCGGACAGCTCCATCACGCCTTTTTTGATGGCCTGAAGGTCATCACCGGCGTTGGGCAGTTGCATCAGCACAAACATGTCAGTCATGTTGGCCACAGCCGTCTCAGACTGGCCCACACCGACGGTTTCTACAATGACCACGTCGTACCCAGCGGCCTCGCAGACAAGCATCGCCTCACGGGTTTTTTCGGCCACACCGCCTAAGTTGCAGCTGCTCGGGCTGGGGCGAATGTAGGCTTGAGGTTCCACCGACAAGTGTTCCATGCGGGTTTTGTCACCCAGAATCGAACCGCCCGAGACGCTGCTGCTGGGGTCCACCGCCAGCACAGCCACCCGATGACCCTGCTTGATCAGATACAACCCCAAGGCTTCAATAAAGGTACTTTTGCCCACGCCCGGCACGCCGCTAACGCCCAAACGAAACGACTTGCCGGTGTGTGGTAGCAACGCAGTCAGCAACGCATCCGCCTGCGCTCGGTGGTCAACGCGGGTGGATTCAAGCAGGGTGATGGCCTTGGCAAGCGAGCGACGCTGAACGGCCGCAGTCCCTCGAACGATGGATTCAAGCATCCGTTATTCCAATGTAGCCAAAATAATTAATGTTTTCATCGCACCCAGTTCTCCAGCTTCAACCCTTCAACGCGTTCGAACTCCCCGGTGTTGCCTGATATCCGGAACTTGGATAAAAAGTTTTCAAACTTTACTCGCGAACTGGTGCAGCTGCTTTTGTCGATGCCAAACGCCATTTCCGCCACCGTGACCGTGGAAATCGCCAACGATTCGCGGCCGACTTGAATCAATCGCTTCAGCAGCTGATCATGCTGCTCGTTGATGAGGTAGATGCAAATATCGGTGCCGGGCAGATACATCATGGATGCAACGGTTCACGCTCACGTTGAGGGTATTGGTCGTTAAGCTCAATCCTGAAGTCGCGGTCAAAAGCCGCCACCGCCGTCATGACTTGCTGCACCCAAGTCGCGCTGTCAAGTTTCGGGCGCAGAGTCACCGCGTTTCCTTGCCGCTCAATGGTGACCCCTTTAGTGGAAAACCGGAACTCTTCGGGCAACTGCACCGCCTGGCTACGACCGGTGGTGAATACTTTTGCGGTGCTAGGTTGTGTGACGGTGGTCATAAAATATTTTCCTGCAGATGGTATATATAAAAAATATATAGACCAAATGAGGAAATGGCTTCAGGCGTGGGCGAGTGACTTCTTGATCTGCTCCAGCACATCCTTGGCGCTGGCCGGAATGGGGGTGCCTGGGCCGTAGATGCCCTTGACACCGGCCTCATACAGCATGTCGTAGTCCTGGCGCGGAATCACGCCGCCGACAAACACCACGATGTCGTCCGACCCTTGCTTCTTCAACTCAGCAATGATGGCGGGCACCAGCGTCTTGTGACCAGCGGCCAGGGTGCTGACACCCACGGCGTGTACGTCGTTTTCAATTGCTTGGCGTGCGCACTCTTCTGGGGTCTGGAACAGCGGGCCAATGTCCACGTCAAAACCCAGATCAGCAAATGCGGTGGACACCACCTTGGCACCCCGGTCATGACCGTCTTGCCCCAGCTTGGCAATCATCACGCGCGGGCGGCGGCCTTGTGCCCCAGCAAAGTCGGCAATCTCTTTTTTCAGTTGATCCCAACCATCAGCACTGTCATAAGCGGCTGCGTACACACCAGTCACCTTTTGCGTATCGGCGCGGTGACGGCCGAATGTTTTTTCCAAAGCGTCACTGATTTCACCCACGGTAGCGCGGGCGCGCATGGCTTTGATGGACAAGTCCAGCAAATTGCCGGTACTCGTGGCAGCTGCGTTTTCAAGAGCTGCTAATGCTTTCTGCACCTGGTCTGCATCGCGCTTTTGCTTGATATTGTTGAGGCGGGCGATTTGTGAATCACGCACTGCCACATTGTCAATGTCACGCGCTTCAATAGCGGCTTCAGTCTTGAGCTTGTATTTGTTGACTCCGACGATCACATCTTTGCCGGAGTCGATGCGAGCTTGCTTTTGCGCCGCTGCGGCCTCAATCTTGAGTTTGGCCCAGCCACTGTCCACAGCTTTCGTCATACCGCCCATGGCTTCAACTTCTTCAATGATGGCCCAGGCGGCATCTGCCATGTCCTGGGTGAGCTTTTCCATCATGTACGAGCCAGCCCAGGGGTCGATCACGCTGGTGATATGGGTTTCTTCCTGGATGATGAGTTGGGTGTTGCGGGCAATCCGGCTGGAAAACTCAGTGGGCAGCGCCATCGCCTCGTCAAAACTATTGGTGTGCAGGCTTTGTGTGCCACCAAACACCGCGGCCATGGCCTCGATGGTGGTGCGGACCACGTTGTTGTAGGGGTCTTGCTCGGTCAGACTCCAACCACTGGTCTGGCTGTGCGTGCGCAGCATCTGGCTCTTTGGCTTTTTGGCGTTGAAGCCTTTCATGATGCGGCACCACAACAGACGCGCGGCGCGCATCTTGGCCACTTCCAGGTAAAAGTTCATGCCCACCGCCCAGAAGAAGCTTAGGCGACCGGCAAAATCATCCACGTCCATGCCCTTAGCAATGGCGGTTTTGACGTATTCCTTGCCATCGGCCAGTGTGAAGGCTAACTCCAATGCTTGGTTGGCACCGGCTTCCTGCATGTGGTAGCCGCTGATGGAAATCGAGTTGAACTTGGGCATGTGATGCGCCGTGTACTCGATGATGTCGCCGATGATTTTAATCGACGGCTCGGGCGGATAGATGTAGGTGTTGCGCACCATGAACTCTTTCAGAATGTCGTTCTGAATAGTTCCACTTAGCAGGTCCTGGCTGACGCCCTGCTCTTCTGCTGCCACCACGTAGCCCGCCAGCACCGGCAACACTGCGCCGTTCATGGTCATGGAAACACTGACCTTCTCAAGCGGGATCTGGTCAAAGAGAATTTTCATGTCTTCAACCGAATCAATCGCCACACCGGCCTTGCCCACGTCGCCGGTCACGCGCGGATGGTCGCTGTCATAACCTCGGTGGGTGGCCAGGTCAAACGCGACGCTCACCCCCTGGCCGCCAGCGGCCAGCGCCTTTCGGTAGAAGGCGTTGGATTCTTCGGCGGTGGAAAAACCAGCGTACTGGCGAATGGTCCAAGGACGCACCGAGTACATAGTGGCCTGCGGGCCGCGCAGATACGGCTCGAAACCCGGCAAGGTGTTGGTGAACTGCAGGTCTTGGGTGTCTTCAGCGGTGTAAAGCGGCTTGACGATGATGCCGTCTGGCGTCTGCCAGTTCAGCGCGTCCAGATTGCCGTTGGGCGCCGACTTGGCAGCTGCTTTGGCCCAGCCCTGAAGGTCTGCGGGCTGGAATTCGGGAAATTTTGAGGTCATAAGGTAGTCACTCCAATCAGTGTTTCAAACGGTACACTTTCATTGCAAATCATGCAACAACGTGTTGAGCATAGCTGGAAGAGTTTACGTTATTTATAATTATTGATGCAGAAAATTCCTCCCAACTTACAATTTCAGGCATGTCCGCACTCTCGTTAGCACCTCGCGCACTTTACGAAGAAGCGGCGGAGTTGCTGCGGCAGCGCATTTTCAGCCACGAACTGGCACCAGGCAGTTGGATTGATGAGTTGAAGATCGCGCAGGACTACGGCATCAGCCGAACGCCTTTGCGCGAAGCGCTGAAAGTGCTTGCTGCTGAGGGGTTGGTCACCATGAAAGTGCGCCGAGGCGCCTATGTGACCGAAGTCTCAAAACGTGATCTGGAAGATGTTTACCATTTGCTGGGGTTGCTTGAATCAGACGCGGCGGGTATGGTCGTGCAAAAAGCCACCGACCTCCAAATGACACAACTGCAGGAGCTTCACGCGGCATTGGAGCATTTGGCGCAACCGAAGCAGTTCAACCCAGAAAAGTTTTTTTTGGCCAACGAGCAGTTTCACCTGCTGCTGCTGGCCATCGCCGACAACCGCTGGCGCAATCAGATGGTGGCAGATTTACGCAAGGTGATGAAGCTCAATCGACACAACTCACTGTTGAAATCTGGCCGAGTGAAGGAATCACTCAATGAACACCGAGCCTTGATGGCCGCCTTACTGGCCCGAGACACGGCACTGTCGCAGCAGCGCATGTTGGAACATTTTCAAAGCGGTCTGGATGCCGCTGACTGATGGCTTGGATGGCTTGGGCAAAAGAAAAACTGGCCTGCCCGCAGGGGATCGAACCCCATTGCACCGAACTTAAGCAACTCATGGTAAAATACGGCCTGTAACTTGTTGATTTATATGAGGTTTTACCATGGCGGCCTCAATACTGTGAATTCATACAACAGTTCCTGCTGGACTTCTCCGATCTGATCGCATCGGACGCGTTTGCCCAGCGGGCACGCCATCCAAGTTTTCCCAAAGCGTTTACCCGAGACCGCAAGCTGCCATTGCCCGCACTGATTGCGGCGCTGTTGTCGATGCGAGCGAGATCCCACCAAACCCTTCTTGATGCCTTCTTCACCCATCTTCACGCCAGCGTGGGTAACAGCGATGCTGCGAGGCTGCGTGGTGTCTCGGTCCGTGCCTTTGCCAAGGCCCGCTCGCATTTGCACATGCCAGCACTCAATTGGCTCAACAACTGGGTAATGGGCCGCGCAGAATCGGTCGGCATCGTCCAGCGCTGGCGTGGTCGGCGCCTGGTGGCCGCCGATGCCAGTGTGATGCCCGCCATTCGGGCGTGCCATCGCACGCGCTTTTGGCCGCCATTGGCCATACGCTTGATCTCTTGCGAAGGACACGCCCCTTTTACCCTTGAATAGGGTGGTGGGAGGCTGAGCCTTATTTATTGCGGTGCGTAACAATGCCTGTCGGCGTCTTTGCCATTTCAGATTGTTCAGACGCGCCAGTTTGTGGTCAAACAAGGTCTGGCTGATTGATGGTGTGCAGGGCTGACTTTTGGCCGCTTGCCACCTATTCGGTAGCTGTAGCGCCAGACTCTGGAGCCACCGGGAAGCACTTCTAGATACAGCCCTCCTACGTCGGTCAGGGTGTAGGCCTTTTCAGCTGCGCGCGCAGCATTGATCGGTCCCGGTTGCAACTGGTAGTTAACGTGTCTGAGCGCCACAATGGCTCCATGGTGATTTACGGAGCCGCTCGAATGGAACCATATGGAGCCCTCATGGTGCCAAATATGAAGCCTTATTCTTGCAATGCGATGCTACGGCATGCAACATCAGGCAACAAAAAAGGCCGCTGCTTCATTAGGCAGCGGCCTTTTTTTGCAACACCGTGGACCACGGTGAAATGCGATCACATATGGTCGATCATCACCTGGCCGAACCCGGAGCAACTCACCTGGGTTGCGCCTTCCATCAATCGTGCGAAGTCATAGGTGACCTTCTTGCTTTTGATGGAGCGCTCCATCGAGCGAATGATGGCGTCGGCGGCTTCTGTCCAACCCATGTGGCGCAGCATCATTTCAGCGGACAAAATTTCAGAACCTGGATTCACGTAATCTTTGCCAGCGTACTTGGGTGCCGTGCCATGGGTGGCTTCAAAGCAGGCCACTGAGTCAGACAGGTTGGCGCCGGGTGCGATACCGATGCCACCCACTTGCGCGGCCAGCGCGTCAGACACGTAGTCGCCGTTGAGGTTCAACGTGGCGATCACGCTGTATTCGGCCGGGCGCAACAGGATCTGTTGCAGGAACGCGTCGGCAATACTGTCCTTGATGGTGATTTCTTTGCCCGTTTTCGGGTTTTTGAACGCGCACCATGGGCCGCCGTCGATGGGCACTGCGCCGAACTCGTTTTGTGCCAGGCCATAGGCCCAGTCACGGAAGCCGCCCTCGGTGAACTTCATGATGTTGCCCTTGTGCACGATGGTCACGCTGGGCTTGTCATTGTCGATGGCGTATTGCACGGCCTTGCGCATCAGGCGTTCGGTACCTTCGCGTGACACCGGTTTGATGCCGATGCCCGAAGTGTTGGGGAAACGGATCTTGGTGACACCCATTTCCTCTTGCAGGAATTTGATAATCTTCTTGGCCTTGGGTGACTCGGCTTCAAATTCGATACCGGCGTAGATGTCTTCCGAGTTCTCGCGGAAGATCACCATATTCGTCTTGTGCGGCTCTTTCACTGGGCTGGGCACGCCTTCAAAGTACTGAATGGGGCGCAGACAGACATACAAATCGAGCTCTTGGCGCAGCGCCACGTTCAGCGAACGAATGCCACCACCCACCGGCGTGGTCAGTGGGCCCTTGATGGACACCACGTACTCGCGCAACGCAGCCAGGGTTTCTTCGGGCAGCCAGACATCGGGGCCATAAATCTTGGTGGACTTTTCGCCAGCATAAACTTCCATCCAGTGGATTTTTTTGGTGCCGCCGTAGGCCTTCGCCACTGCAGCGTCCACGACCTTCATCATCACCGGGGTGATGTCCTGGCCGGTGCCATCACCCTCTATGAACGGGATGATTGGCTGATCAGGGACGTTCAACGAGTAATCGGTGTTGACGGTAATTTTTTGGCCTTCTGAGGGAACCTTGATGTGCTGGTACATTGGAATATGTCTCCGTGAATGGATCAAAAACACGGCCCACGCGCCCGGGCATGAGCCGAAAAATGATTCTAGTCGCAATAGTTGACCCGTAACTTTCAACCGAGATTGTTCATTTAAGATTTCAGTGGACCATTTCACTCTAGTTGGCGAGCTTGGTCTCGGACCAAATGTGCCGGGATCGGGCCAACTTTGCGCTTGAGCTCAATGAGCAAAAAGCCATAGTTCGCGATACGCAGCGAGCAGCGCACGCGGGCATGGCAAAAACCTACTCAAGGCCCTGCCAGTACTCCATGTCGATGTATTGTTGCCGCAGACAGTGCAGACGCACGGCAAGGCGAAGCAACAACCGATCCTATTGATATGGAAACGGAATTAGACTCCCCAACATGCAACCCACCAACATCCTCCACTTCTGGTTCAACGACCTAACCCCCCAGCAGCACTTCGTCAAAGACGCCGCGCTGGACGACACCATCCGCACGCGCTTTGGTGCCACGCTGGAGGCCGCTGCGCGCTGCGAGTTGTCTGCCTGGCGTACCACGCCTGCGGGGCGGCTGGCAGAGATCGTGGTGCTGGACCAGTTCTCGCGCAATGTGTACCGCGATACGCCGCGCGCCTTTGCGCAAGACGCGATGGCGTTGGCGTTGGCGCAAGAGCTGGTGGCCAGCGGGCAAGATCGCAGTCTGCCGCTGGCGCAGCGTCTTTTTGCTTACCTGCCCTATATGCACAGCGAGTCCGCGCTGATTCACACACAAGCAGTTGCGCTGTTTTCTCAAGCAGGCCTGGAAGACAACTTGCGTTTTGAGCTTCACCACAAAGAGATGATCGACCGCTTTGGCCGCTACCCGCATCGCAACGCCATGCTGGGCCGCACCTCCAGCGCCGAAGAGCTGGTTTTCTTGAGTGAGCCAGGGCCTTCGTATTAGCTTGGTACCTTGAAAATGCTGCGCATTTTGTAGCTACTAGCGCTTATTACATAAGGGCTAGAGGCCAATTTTATATATATTTTTCAGGCGAATGGTTAGCGCAAAAAACAGTTATCCGCCTGGCCACGTGAATCTGCTGCGGTGCTATGGTTCGCCCCTCTCCACCTAATGAACTCTTAGCCATGCTTTTCACTCCTCTCCAAGTTGGCCGCCTCACGCTTCCCAACCGCATCCTGCTGGCACCGCTCACGCGCACCCGCGCTGGCATGGAGCACCTGCCCAACGACCTGATGGCCGAGTATTACGCCCAGCGCGCCAGCGGTGGCCTCTTGATTACCGAGTGCACCATAGTGCTACCCAACACATCCGCCTTTGTGGCCGAGCCCGGCATTTACTCTGCAGAGCAGATTGAAGGCTGGAAGAAAACCACCTCTGCCGTGCATGCCAAGGGCGGGCGCATCTTCCTGCAGATCTGGCATGGCGGACGCGCGGCGCACCCGGACATCAATGGTGGTCAGGCCAGCGTGTCGTCCACCGCAGTGCCGATTGAAGGCGACACCCACACCCAAAGCGGCAAGGTGCCCAATGCGCCAGCCCATGCATTGACAGAAGCTGAGATTCCCGCCATCGTGGCCGCCTTCGTCCAGGGTGCTAAAAACGCGATCGAGGCCGACTTTGACGGCGTGGAAGTCCACGGTGCCAATGGCTACCTGATCGACCAGTTCTTGCGCGACGGCGTGAACCAGCGCACTGACGGCTATGGCGGCTCGATGGAAAAGCGTGCGCGCTTGCTGTTTGAAGTGCTCACCGCCGTGACCGCCGCCATTGGCGCAGACCGCGTGGGCGTGCGCCTGTCGCCGCTGAACAGCTACAACAGCATGATTGACAGCGACCCGATCGCGCTGATCAGTTTTCTGGCCAACAAGCTCAACACCTGTAAGCTGGCCTACCTGCACCTGATGCGCGCCGACTTCTTTGGCGTGCAAAAGGGCGATGTGATGACGGTGGCCCGTGACAAGTACACCGGCGTATTGATTGGCAACATGGGCTATACGCCTGAAGAAGCGGAGCAAGCCATCACGCAAGGCAAGCTCGATGCCGTTGCCTTTGGCACCCCTTTCCTGGCCAACCCCGACTTGCCCGCGCGCATCAGGGCCGGCGCTGCGCTCAATACCCCCGACGCCAGCACCTTCTACACCCCAGGCGCCAAGGGTTATACCGACTACCCGACGCTGTAAAAAACGGCTACCAAATTTACGACGAAGGTCAATTGAATGGCAAGCGCGCTCACCCTGAAGCCCGTCAACGCCAACGTGCACAGCGTGCACCTGGCGGACGGCGCACATGTGGGCAACCTCAAACGGGTCGGCGCGGTGTGGAAGTTCAAGGCCGTGGGCTACGACCCAACCGGTGCCGTGGAGCCCGGTGGCGGCCCGCTGACGAACCAGCACAACATGGTTTTTGCGCAGCCAGATGCAGCAGAGGTGAGTGCACGACTGTTGGCAAGTTACACTGAAACGCTACGTAGTTAGTAGCTGCCCGCGCATATTCCACGGGGGTTGTAAGCCTATTTGCTTGATCATCTCGGCAACCACTCTGCCCACACCATGCCGCGCCGCAAGCACCACCACGTTTACGTGGTTGAACTCTCACCAGACGTGCTCTTTGAGCCACGCTTTCGCAAAGGCAACCCAAACTACGTTGACGGCAAGCCCTGCGTTTATGTCGGCATGACCGGGCTGGACCCCGATGTGCGCTTTGACAAGCACAAGGCAGGCATCCAGGCCAACCGCTATGTGCAGCGCTACGGCCTGCGGCTGCTGCCCGATCTGTATGAGGCCTTCAACCCCCTGCGCTACGAGGATGCGGTGGACAAGGAAATCGAGATTGGCATCGACCTGCGCTCTGCCGGATTTGGCGTGTGGCAGGCCTAACGCGCTGCCCACCGCCAAATCCGCGCGGGCTGATTGCGTACTTTCTTGACGGCAAATTCAGTTTTCAGCGTCAACCGATTAAACTTTTTGGCGACGTTTTGCTCCTACACATCCTGTCCACATGCCGCCCGCTTTCACCATGCTCAGCCCCTTCAAAAGCCTTTTGACCAGCTTTTTCTTGCCCGACCAGCCCTCTGGCCCCAGCCGGGCTCAGCGCCTGCAACTCGCCACGGCGGTCTTGATGGTTGAAGTGATGCGCTCGGATGCCAATGTCAACCCTGTTGAGCGCGATCAGACACTGGCAACCCTGCGCCAGCGTTTTGCCCTAAACGACGATGCGCTGACACAGTTGATGGCGCACGCCGAGCAAACGGCCAAAAGCGCCAATGACTACTTTCATTTCACCAGTGCCATGAACGACGACTTCACGCAGCCTGAAAAAATTCAGGTGGTCGAATACATGTGGCAAGTAGCCTACGCAGACGGCACGCTGGACGCCAATGAAAACCACCTCATCAGCAAGGTGGCCGGCCTGCTGCACGTAACCCACGGTGAATACATTGGCGCAAAAATGCGCGCCAAGGAAGCTGCGCAGTTGACGGATTGAGGCCGCCTGGCGCCGCACCTGCCCAAAACCAACGACAAATCATGCGTGGTCGTTGCAGCAGAAGGTCGTGGCAGCACGGTATACCGCTGCGATTTGCTTCTCTTTCAATAGCTTATAGCGCTTATTCCTAAAGGGCTAGAGGCAAATTTTGCATACAAACCTCAGCCTTGCCCCAACGCCCCCACCTCATGCACCAGTCCATCGACATCCACCACCCGGTGCAAATAACTGTAGGCCACGCGCCACTGGCGGGGGCCGCATTGCAGCGTGGCGGTTTTGTCGTTCAGGCGGATGATTTTGCCGATGCGCTGCTGCTGGGCTCGTTCCAGAAAACCCACCACATCACCCGGCGCCACTTCGTTGCGGCCCAGGCCCTGTGACATGAAGGTCGCCGTCGTACAAGCATCATGGCGCTTGGCCACGGCACTGTGGCAGCACCATCTTTTTTGAATTGACAAACGCCTTTAATTGCCCTGGGCAGTGACCTGACCATTCAGTCGCTGACGCAACCCCCCAGTGGTGCGCATGGCAATTTATGATGGCTGCCTTTACCAACTGACATGCTGGACACCCCATGAAAAAACTCAACGTCACCATTAGCCTAGAAATGTCGGTGCCCGACGACTGGGTGCTGGCCGAAACCTCTGAGGGCACTCAGGTACTGGCGCTGCCGCAAGGCCAGTTTCTGGACCTGACGATCGAGCCGCTGTTCACCGACGACCCCGAAGCCACCTGGACCAGCACCGACGACGATGGCGAACTCAACGCCGTGCTGGACATGGTCGACAGCGAAGAGGTTCACTACAGCTTTGTCACCCACTGACGGCGCCATCCGCCGCACCCTTGAGCTGACCCATGCCCATGTTCACCCCCGATTTCAGCCCATCTTCCGAGCAAAACCAGCAGCCCATCCTGACCCGGCTGCTGCAACTGCTGCCACCGCAAGGCGCGGCGCTGGAGATTGCTTCTGGCACCGGGCAACACGCAGCCAGTTTCGCCAGCCACTTGCCGCGCTGGACCTGGCAACCCACCGACGCCCATACCGCTGCTTTTGCCAGCATCAGCCACTACGCGCAGCTGGCAGGCGCGTCCAATGTGCTGGCGCCGCAGCGGCTGGATATGTGCACGGAGCCCTGGTGGGCGCAGCCATCTGGTGCCGATGCCCCGCCCACCTTTGACCTGATTTTTTGCGCCAACATGCTGCACATTGCACCGTGGGCAGCATGCGTGGGCCTGATGCAAGGCAGCGCCCGCCACCTCGCGCCAGGCGGCGTGCTGGTCACCTATGGCCCCTATCTTGAACAAGAGGTGATCACCGCCCCAAGCAACCTGGGCTTTGACGCCAGCCTGCGCGCACGCGACCCAAGCTGGGGTGTGCGCTGGCGGGAAGATGTTGAAGCCGCAGCAAGCCTGGCGGGTTTACGTCTGCGGACACGCCACACCATGCCTGCCAACAACCTGTTGCTGGTGTGGGCTCGGGCACAGGATTAGCTGCACACACAGTCAGCGCGGCCGCGCTGGAACAGCTAGCTCGCACCGCAGTGACAGCGGCGATTTACTCAGCATCACCCACTGATGACCGGCGCCTTGCCCTTGCAGCGCGTTTAGGCGCCCCCATGTAGACGAGATGCCGCTGGTTGCGGCGCTACCTAACCATCACTAAAGTCTTCTCATGTCTGAACTCCTTGACAAGCTCGAATGGCGCTATGCCACCAAAAAGATGAACCCGGCCAAGGCCGTCCCGCAGGACAAGGTCAACCGCATTGTGGAGTCTGCCCGTCTGGCCCCCACCTCCAGCGGCCTGCAGCCGTTTGAGCTGATTGTGGTCACCAACAAGGCGGTGCGCGAACAGATCAAGCCGATTGCCTGGGGGCAGGAGCAGATCACCGACTGCTCGCATCTGCTGGTGTTTGCCGCCTGGAACAACTACACGCCCGAGCGCATCAACGCCATGTTTGACATGACCAATGCCCAGCGCGGCGGCACCAACGACGGCTGGGAAGCCTATCGCCAGAAATTGCTGAGTTCCTACCCACAGCGCGACCCCCACGTCAATTTTGAACACGCCGCCCGCCAAGCCTATATCGCATTGGGTGCAGCGCTGATTGCCGCCGCCTTTGAAGGTGTGGATGCCACACCGATGGAAGGCTTTGAGCCGGCTGCACTAGACAAGATTTTGGACTTGCGCGCACGCGGCCTGTGCAGTGTGGCCATCGTGCCGCTGGGCTACCGTCAGGCCGACAGCGACTGGCTGGTGAACCTGAAAAAGGTGCGTCGTCCGCTGAATCAGTTCGTCACCGAGATCAACTAAACAGGGCTTTACGAGCCACCGGTGCTGCCAAGGCGCCGCTGGTGGCTACACTTATGTTCATGTACTCGGGCTGTTTTGATGGCTAGTCAGCACTGGTTCTTGCTGATTGGCGCCTTGTTGATGTTTCGGGGGCTGACGGTGACGCTGTTGCAGCGCTCGTCGTTCACCTCGTCCATCGTTTATCTGGCGTTTGGTTTGCTGGTGGGGCCTAGCGGGCTGCACTTGTTTCACTTCAACCCGCTTCACGAATCGGCCCTGCTGGAAACCCTGACCGAGTTCGCGGTGTTGATATCGCTCTTCTCGGCTGGCGTCAAGATGCCAGCAACCTTCACCCTATCGCGCTGGCGAGCGCCTATTTTGCTAGCAACGGTGTCCATGGCGCTGACTGTGGGGCTGGTAGCCGCGTTTGGCTATTTTGTGTTGGGGCTGCCGTTGGGCGCAGGCGTGCTGCTGGGTGCCATCTTGGCGCCCACCGATCCGGTGCTGGCCACCGACGTGCAGGTTCGCCACCCCGGTGACCGCGACCTGCTGCGTTTTACCCTGACCAGCGAAGCCGGCATGAACGACGGCAGCGCCTTTCCGTTTGTGATGCTGGGGCTGGGCCTGTTGGGCCTGCATGATCTAGGCGACGCTGGCTCGCGTTGGCTGGTGGTGGAAGTGCTGTGGGCCACACTGGGCGCGATCCTGATTGGCGTGGCAGCCGGTGTAGCGCTGGCCCGCCTCGGCTGGAAACTGCGCCGCGCGGCGCGAAAACACCAGTTGATGGACGATTTTCTGGGTCTGGGACTGATCGGGGTGGTTTATGGCCTGTGCGTTATGGTGGACGCCTGGGGTTTTCTGGCAGTGTTTGTCGCTGCCGTGGCACTGCGCCAGACCGAGCAGAAGCTGGCCGACGCTGCGCCCCCCGCCGCGGTGGGTGAGCCGCTGCCGACGGTGAGCGAGGGCTCGTTGGTGTTCAAGGAGCATCTGGAGCGCCTGTCAGAAATGCTGCTGGTCATTCTGGTGGGCGGCATGCTGTTTCACAACTCCTGGAGCTGGGCCGCGGTGGGCCTGTCACTGTTCCTGTTTCTGGTGGCCCGCCCGGCCAGCGTGCTGATTGGCCTGGCAGGCAGCGGCACACCCTGGCGCATTCAGGGTCTGGCGGCCTGGTTTGGCGTGCGCGGTGTGGGCTCGCTCTATTACATGATGTTCGCCATACAGCACGGCCTGCCCGAAGACTTGGCACTGCAGTTGATACAGTTCACGCTGATTGTGGTGACAATGTCGATCCTGCTGCATGGCATCAGTGTCAAGCCGTTGCTGGGTCTGTTCTGGCGCCGTGGCAAGTCGCGCCGATCAACTGTTGCAAAGAGCATCCCCAAGCCGTGACCGCGCCATTTGTCAACTACAATTAATATAGCTGACAGACCTTATAGACAAAGGGCTACTGACTGATTTGGCTTGTCAAATGCGCGACAAACCCAGCGCCTCAAACACCCGGATCGCTGCATAAGCGTCATTGGCGGCATAGACAAGCTGAGCTTCGGTCAGGCGCGGATTGGCCCAGTTGCTGGTGGCGGCTTTTTTGGACTTGATGAAACGCTGGTTAAACAGCACCGCCACCGCGCCCTTCACACCCATGTCCTTGCGGTAACCGCGCTCGCGAAAGACGGTGTTGAGCTCCAGCACACCGGCAGGCTCCACACCCAGCTTGTGGATGATGCGTTTGCGGTCATCCCCCAGGCCAAAGCCGGCCTTGGCAATGCCGCCCCGCGCCAACAGCTCTGCCGCCACTGCGCGGCAATCGGGCTCGTGCAACAGAAAAACCCAGGCGCGCTCGCAAGTGGACAACTGCAGAATGTGCGGCCCGTCAGACTGCTCACCGACGCGAAACGTGGGTTTGGATTCGGTATCAAAACCCCAAGCCGGTGCATCGTCCAGCGCGGCAGCGGCTTCGCGCGCCGCACCGCCGCTGCTTACCAACGTGATGCGGTCCAACCCGAGCCGCTCAAAAACCGGCAGCAGGGCGATGGCGTCTTTGTCCGGAGTGGCGTGGCGCGTCTGCTGGGCAGAAGGCTGCGGCCTCGCCAAAGGCTGGCCAGCGCTGTCTGGCGCTGAACTCACTGCGCGGCCTGACGTGCGTGGTCAATTTTCAGGCAACGGTTTTGCACCGCCACCATGCCAGCGGCCTGGGCACGCGCAAGCGCCTCGTCGTTGCTGATGCCGAGCTGCAGCCAGAGGGCCTTGAGGCCCAGGCTGGTGGCTTCGTCCACCACCGGGGGCACGTCTTCGCTGTTGCGAAACACATCGACCAGGTCCAGCGCTTCATGCTGGGCGGCATCTGTCAGGGTGGCATAGACCTTTTCGCCCAGAATCGGTTGGCCGCTGGCTGCCGCCACCGGGTTGACCGGCACGATGCGCCAGCCATGCGCCTGCATGTAGTGCGCCACCTCGTAGCTTTCGCGGTGCGCTTTAGGCGACAAGCCGACCACCGCCACGGTGCGGCAGTGCGCCAGGATGTGCGCCACCGCTTGTGGCTCGGTCAGGGCTGCGGGTTGGGTGGTTGTCATGGTGTGTTCTTTTCGTTCTGGGTGACGTCTGGCGTGGTGGGCTCAGTCAACGCGCGCAAGCGCGGAAACGCTTGTAACGCGTTGTGGGTGGTGGCTGCAGCCAGCGCCTGTGGACTGATGCCGCGCAGTTCGGCCAGCTCAGCGCCAATGCGCGGCACTTCGGCCGGTGAGTTGATGCCTTGGGGCTCGCCTGCGGCGCGTTGTTCGGCAGATTTGTAGAGCCAGCGCGGCGGCATATCGGGCGAATCCGTCTCCAGCACGATGGCCTCCAGCGGCAGGCCGGTGGCCAGGCTGCGCAGCTGCCGGGCGCGCTCATAGGTCACTGCGCCGCCAAAACCCAGCTTGAACCCCAATTGGATGAACGCCAGTGCTTGCTGAAAACTGCCGTTGAAAGCGTGCACGACGCCGTGCCATTGCCCGCCTGGGCCTGCAACCTCGCGCAGCGCTTTCAAAATCTGGTCCACCGCGCGGCGGGAATGCACCACCACGGGCAAATCGTACGCGCGGGCCAACTTGAGCTGCGCGTAGAAAAACTCATGCTGACGCTCGCGCCAGGGGCTTTTGCACAGCTCTGGCAGAAAGTAATCAAGCCCAATTTCACCAATAGCCACCAGACTTGGGTCAGCGCGGTGTTGCTGCACTTCGGCGGTCAAGCGGCTCAGCGCGTCTTCAGTGGCATACGGCACGTTCATGGGCGTGATGCCGAGGCAATAACTGTCGCCATTCTGGTGCGCCAAGGTGCGCACGGCCTCAAAATTGTCAACAGCAATCGCGGGTATTACACAGTGAACGACACCATTGCTAGCCGCCAGCGCCCGTTGTGCCTGGATGGTGGTGCCGAACTCCGGGGCGTCCAGGTGGCAATGGGTATCTATCCAGCGCATGGTGCTTCTGGCGGGTGTCAGGCCCACACAGCAAGGTACTGGGCCAGTTCCGCGTCCAGGTTGGCAACGTGCCGGTGCGCCCAGTCGGTCATCACCCCGACGATGGCTTTTTTGTTCATGTGGCCCTTGCCCACGTCCATGCTGCGGTCGCGCAGGCGGGTGAGCAGGTGCAGATGGTCTTCGGCATGCGCCAGCGCACCGGGAAAAGCCACTTTGGTCATCAGCGCTTCTTCCAACTCAAACTGCTGTTCCAGCTGCTTGAACAGGCTCACGATCATGGGGCGCAAGGCCATCCAGTCTTCAGATTCGGAAATCTGGTTTGTCAGCTCAAAAAGCGCTTTTTGCGACGCGTCAATCTCGGTGTTGCCGATCTTGTAACTCTCCAGCCATTCGATGCTCATAGGTACTACTCCAACTTAAAAAAAATTTTAGGTGCTGCTATACCGCGCGGGTGCCGGCCTCGGCCAGACGTCCCTGGACCAAGGTGAGCTGGCGATCACAGCGCGCGGCCAGCGCCGTGTCGTGCGTGACTAGCACAAACGCCGTGCCCTGGGTACGAGCCAGTTCCAGCATCAAATCAAACACCCCATGCGCGGTACTGCGGTCCAGGTTGCCGGTGGGCTCGTCGGCCAGCACACAGGCGGGCTGGGTAACCAGTGCGCGGGCAATGGCCACGCGCTGGCGCTCGCCACCAGAAAGCTCGCTCGGGCGGTGCTGCAAGCGCCCGCTCAAACCCACGGCAGCGAGTATTTTCGAAGCAATTTGCGCCGCCTGTGCGGGCTCAGAGCGCCTGATCCATAAGGGCATGGCGACATTGTCCTGCGCGCTGAATTCGGCCAGCAGATGATGGAACTGGTAAACAAAGCCCAGATGCTGGTTGCGCAAACGGCCCTGCTCTGCCGCACTGCTGCGCGCCAGGTCTTGCCCCAGCAGCGCCACTGTGCCGCTGGTGGGCGCATCCAGGCCACCCAGCAGGTGCAGCAAAGTGCTTTTGCCTGAGCCAGAGGCCCCCACAATCGCCAGCGTTTCACCCGCATACACATCCAGGTCCACGCCCTGCAACACGGTCACATCCAGCCGCCCCTCGGTGAACCGCTTGGTCAGGCCGCGCGCGCTCAAGACCAGTTTTTTGGGACCCGTTGTTTCGCCGCCGGGCAGGCAGGACACGCCAGTGCCGAGCGTGGTGACCATTTCACTCATAACGCAACGCCTCGGCGGGGTTCACGCGGCTGGCGCGCCAACTGGGGTACAGCGTGGCCAGGAACGCCAGCACCAAAGAGATGATGGCAATCGGCAAGATGTCTGCCTGCTGCGGCTCACTCGGCATGCTGCTGATCAAGTAAACATCACGCGGCAAAAAGGTGGTGTGCAGCAGCTGCTCAATGGCCGGCACGATCACGTCAATATTGAAAGCCACGGCCAGCCCCAGTGCCAGGCCAGCCAGGGTGCCAATGACTCCGACCATTGCACCCTGCACCACAAAAATCCCCATGATGCTGGCCGGGCTGGCGCCCAGAGTGCGCAGAATGGCAATGTCGGCACGCTTGTCGGTCACCGTCATCACCAGCGTGCTGACCAAATTAAAGGCCGCCACCGCCACGATGAGCGTGAGGATGATGAACATCATGCGTTTTTCAAGCTGCACCGCGGCAAACCAGGTGCGGTTTTGGCGTGTCCAGTCGCGAATCAACACATGATCGGTCAGGCTGCCGGCCAGCTCGGCGGCCACCCTGGGAGCCTCGTGCAGGTCTTTCAGGCGCACCCGCACACCGCTGGGGCCTTCTAGGTGAAAGATGCGCTGCGCGTCTTCGATGTGCATCAAGGCCAGCGTCGAATCGTATTCATAGTGGCCCGAATCAAAGGTACCCACCACCGTCATCTGCTTCAGGCGCGGCACCACACCGGCTGGCGTGACCTGGCCGCTGGGGGCTACCAGCGTGACCTTGTCGCCCTGGCTGACACCCAGACTGCGGGCCAGCTCGCCGCCCAGCACCAAGCCAAATTCACCGGGCACCAGGCGCGCCAGAGCAGAGCCTTTCAGCGCCACTGCCAAGTCGGTGACCTCGGGCTCCAGCGCTGGGTCAATGCCCCGGATCATGGTGCCTTTCATGTCCTCACCCCTTGCCAGCAAAGCCTGGGTAGCTATAAAAGGTGCAGCACCTATGACTTCTTGATTGGCCCGCACTTGGGCCAGGGTGCGCGCCACATCAGGCAAGGCTTCGCCGTTGGGCGCAAAAATTTCGATGTGTGACACCACGCCCAGCATGCGGTCGCGCACTTCCTTCTGAAAACCGTTCATCACGCTGAGCACAATGATCAGCGCGGCCACACCCAGCGCAATGCCGAGCATGGAGACGCCAGAGATGAAAGAGATGAACCCGTTGCGCCGGGTTGCGCGGCCAGCGCGGGTGTAGCGCCAGCCAAGGGTGAGTTCAAAAGGGATAGGCATCGAGTGGTGGGGGTTGCGGCAGGGTGCCGACAGGTTAGACGGCGATTATCCCGGACAATGCCCGCCATGCACCTGATCATTCCTTATGCAGCCCCCTCTTCTCAAGGATTTGCTACAGCGCTGACCAACCTGAAGCTGCCCAATCTGCAGAAACTGCTGTCCAGACTGACGCCCGGCCCCTTAGACAGCGGTGACGAGTTCAGCCTGTCGCCACCGCATGAACGCGCGCTGGCCGCTGCCCTGAGCCTGAGCGCGCCAGACGGCTGCATCCCCTGGGCGGCGCTGCGCGCCCATCAATCCGGCCAGACGGATAGTGCCAACAGCGCCTGGGCCTTCATCACCCTGTGCCATTGGCAGGTCAACACCGGCCATGTGGCCATGAGCCAGCTGCCGCTGCCCGCGCTGTCGGACGCGCAATCTGCGGCGCTTCTTAAAGCCATGCGGCCCTACTTTGAAGAGGATGGCATCACGCTTTACTTTGATGAACCGGGCCGCTGGCTCGCGCATGGTGAGGTGTTCGCTGGGCTGGCCACCGCCTCGCCTGACCGGGTAGTGGGCCGCAACCTGGCCGCCTGGATGACCACCAGCGCGCAAGCCGCACCGCTGCGCCGCCTGCAAAACGAGATGCAAATGCTGCTCTACACCCACCCGGTGAATGACGCACGCGAAGCGATGAACCTGACACCCGTGAACTCATTCTGGTTACACGGCAGCGGCACGTTGCCTGCGGCCTACCAGCCAGCGCCTGCCAATGCACAGCCGGTGGTGCTCGACACCTTGAAGCCGCTGGCGCTGACCGACGACTGGCAAGGCTGGGCGCAAGCCTGGCAAGCACTGGACGCGGGCGACATCCAGCAACGGCTGCAAACCGCTGTCGCCGGGCAAACCGTGCAACTCACCCTGTGTGGCGAGCGCAGTAGCCAGACCTGGACCGCCGAGCCGCAGCCGGTCTGGCAGAAGTTCAAGGGTCTTTTTGGCTCTCAGCCCTTATCTATGTTGCTTGAGAAGCTATGAACATTATAGCAATTTACAGCTCAGACTTGGTGCACTTGCGTCGAAGACAAAGCCGTGCTAACACCAGCCATTGATAATCAAGGCTTAACGAATCCAGAGGACATCGCCATGGGACTCGCTGCAGAAAAATCCATTTTTACCGCCGATGACTACCTGGCTTGGGAAGCCATGCAACTGGATCGCCATGAATACCTGGATGGCGAAGTGTTTGCCATACCCGCCACTGAAGATCGGCACAACACGACATCTGGCAACATCGCTCTGGCCCTGCGCCAGCACCTCAGTGGCAGCCCCTGCCGCACCTACATGAGCGACATGCGGCTGCAGGTGGCCGCCTCCAACAGCTATTTTTACCCCGACGTGCTGGTAACCTGTAGCGCAATTGACCAAGCCAGCCCGCTGGTGAAAACCGAGCCCAAGCTGATCATTGAAGTGCTCTCACCCAGCACCGCCGCCTATGACCGGGGCTTGAAGTTCAGCCATTACCGCAGCCTGCCCAGCCTGGAAGAGTATGCGGTGATTGATCTCGGCAGCCGCATCACCGATGTGCATCGCAAAGGTGCCGACGGTCTGTGGGTGCTGCACCCGTTTGGCCAGGGCGAAACCGTTGAACTCGCCAGCGTGGCCTTGCAGGTCAGCGCTGCACAACTGTTTGCTGATGTCCTGGACGTCTGACGCTGCGATTTCAGTCACACCAGGCACGTCAAGCCGCCGCCACGGCTTTTTGAGGCTTTTAGGCCCCTAGCCCTTATCCCCCTTGCTTGAGTAGCTATGAAAATTATTGTTAGAGACGCCCCGCCGCGCAGCGTTTGGGCGCTGGAAAAAGCCGGCATTCACCCGTTGCTGGCGCAGTTGTATGCGGCGCGTGGCGTGTTGGACCCCTCTGAGCTGGATGCCGCGCTGGCACAT
>Ga0105048_10001705_pt1 | contig 35550 bp, 26 predicted proteins | sample MAT05_FD_78382 | JGI IMG/M metagenome (GOLD analysis project Ga0105048, IMG submission 78382) | Freshwater microbial communities from Lake Fryxell liftoff mats and glacier meltwater in Antarctica - MAT-05 | ecosystem: Environmental > Aquatic > Freshwater > Ice > Liftoff microbial mat | place... | reverse complement strand
TGCTGCATCATGTAAAGCATGTGGGCAACCGAGCCGAAGCCGTAGCCAAACTTCTCGATCGTCACCAGCACGGTGATCGACATCATGCTGGGTGCGTTGGCAGAAGAGAGCAGGATGTAGCAAACGTGGGGAATGTTCATGGCTAGGGCCAGCACCACGATGCTGCGTCGCAAGGTCAACTTGGCTGCCAAAAAGCCGCCGCCCAAGGCGCCTGCCATGAAGCCGAACGTGCCGACGGTCCCATAGATGTTGCCGAGTGCCTGGTTCGAGAGCGCAAGGCCGCCCTGCGCAGCCGGATCCAACATGAACAAGGGACCGATCTTCTCGATGAAGCCTTCGCCACTGCGGTAGAGCAGAATGAAGGCAATGCCGAGCCAGATGCCCGGCTTCTCGAAGAAAGTCTTGAGGGTATCGACGAAGGTCGCAACACCGCCGGCGAACGTGGTTGGTGCTTCGACTGCGCGCGTGTCGTAAGGGAGGGTTTTCAGGTGCCACAGGCCCAAGAGGGCCATGATCGCGGCCAAGAGCCCCATCACGACCATCCAGGCGTGTTGCCAGCCCGCAAGCTCGAGTTCCGGGGTGCGCGTCTGGCCAGCGACGTAGCGATCGAACAGGTGACCCGTCAGCGTGACCAAGAGGCCTCCGGCCACGATCTTGCCGCCGTTCCAACAGATGCCCTGCACTCCGACCCACGCGGACTGCTGCTTGGGTGTCGTGACCGAGATGTAAACGCCGTCGGCGGCGATGTCTTGGGTCGACGAGAGAAAGCCCGTGACCCAAAAGAACGCCAAGGTCATGGCCATGAAATTCGGAAGCTGCAGGCACAGTGCGACACCCGTCAGGCTGATGGCCATCGCGAACTCCATTGCCAGCACCCAGTGGCGCTTGGTCTTGAACATCTCCGTCAGCGGCGCCCACAGCGGCTTGATTGACCAAGGCAGGTAGAGCGAACCCGTGTAGATGGCGATGTCGGTGTTGGAGACTCCGAGGTTCTTGTACATGAGCGCGGCCACCACGCTCACGGTGATCATGGGCAGACCCTCCGCAAAGTAGAGGGTCGGCACCCACCAGACGGGTGAACGGTGGCGCGAAGGTTCGCCGCCTTGGTCCATGGAACCGGTATTTTCGGTCGACGCCCGCATCTTCCTCAGAGGTTACAGGGGGCGCTGGGTCTGTCATCGCCAGAAAACGTCATTCGCGCGAGCAGAGTCGCTCGGCGTGCCGGAGGCCGGGGGCGTTACACGTCACCTGCACGCGCAGGCGCGTACTGCGTCCCGAACCACGAAGAGCGATTCAGAAAGCGCTACCGCGGCAGCCTTCAGGCCTTGGAAGAGCCGTCGTCCTGATGAAACGGCGCGATGACCGTGAACAAGATCGAGGGAATGGCGGCCAGCAGCACGATCACGAAGTAGATCTGGTAGCCGACGGCCGTCTGCAAGTAGCCGCTGGCCAGGCCGGTGAGCGTCATGCACAGGCTGAGCCCGAGACCCGTGGCGAAGGCGTAGTGCGCCGTCTTGTACGGACCGGGCGCGATCTGCTGCATCATGTAGATCATGTGACCCACGGCGCCGAAGCCCCAGCCGAGCTTCTCGATGAAGAAGATGATGCCGACGATGACGATGCTCTCGGGTCGCGCGATGCCCAGGTAGAGGAAAGTCACGTTGGGTACGTTGAGCGCGAGACACAGGATCAGCAGCGACTTTTTCAAGCCACGCTTGGACACGAACAGGCCGCCCAAGATCGAGCCGCCGATAAAAGCCGTCGTGCCGATGACGCCATTGAGCAGACCGAGCTGGCTGTTGTTCAGGCCAAGACCACCGTTTGCGACCGTGTCGAGCAAGAAAAGCGGTGCAATCTTGTCGAGCAACCCGAGTCCGAAGCGATAGAAAAACGCAAAGCCGATCAGTTTGAGGACGTCCTTCTTGGCGAAGAAGGTCGAAAACACGTCGCCGAAAGTGGTCATGGCGTCGCCGAACGAACGCGGCGCATCAGCCGACTTTTCGCCCTGGGGCAAGTTGAAAGCATGCCAGACCGACAGCGCAAACAGCAGCACGGCTAGCGCCACGAACACGCCAAACCAGGCGTTTGCATAGGCGGCAGGGTCTGGTTTGGGACCATCCGCCGTTTCGCCAGCCCAGCGCCCCACGAGCAAGACCAGAAAGCCGTTGGCCAAGATCGGCCCGATGCTCCAGCTCATGCTCTGGATGCCGGCGAATGCTGCCTGGCGCTTGCTGTCGAGGCTCGTGACGTACACGCCGTCCGACACGATGTCCTGCGTCGCGCCGGCGACTGCGGCGACCATCAAGAGCGCGACAACGGGCATGATGAAAGCCGGCAGTTTCAGCGCGAATGCCAAGCCCAAGAAGATGAGGCCGAGCACACCTTGCATGAGCACGACCCAGAATTTCTTGGTTCGAAACAGCTCCAGCAGCGGTGCCCAAAGCGGTTTGAACGTGAACGCAAAACCGGTCAGGCTCGAGTAGGCGGCGGCTTTCTCGTTCGACAACCCGAGGTTGGCGAACATGATGTTCGAAGCCGTCGACACCATGATGTACACGGTACCCATGGCGAAGTAGCTGCTTGGCACCCACAGCGCGGGATGCTTGGACTGGGCGACGACCGGTGTTCCCTCACTCATGGCGCGCGACTCTAGCCGATTGTGTGCGCAGAGGAACCGCTCCCATCTCGAGCCCGGACCACGCGCTCCGGGCTCGTTCCACCAAGCGAGATTCCGCCGAAAACGTAGACTTTTGTCGTCATACGAAGATGAAAAGCGGGCTGCCCGCGGCTCGTGGGAGCGCTATTCTGCGCTTATCTTCATGCGCTCTTCCACACATCGGCTCGACTTTCGCCCTTCTCCTCGTTCGCTCACCATCGGCTTGGCTTTCTTTGGACTCAGCAGCCTGACCTGGGCCTGCTCGGCCTCGGACACCGGGTCGGTCGACGCGGGCAGCGGCGGGAGCATCGACGGCGCGGGGGGCGGCCTGGTGGGCACGGGCGGCGCGGCAACTGGCGGCGCGGGCCCTGCCAGCGGAGGAACCGCGAGCGGCGGCGACGGCAGCGGGGGCACGACGTCCACGGACTGCAGCGCCGCCGACATCCTTTGCGAGACCTTCGACAGTGCCGTGCCGAGCGGCGCGCCTTGGGTTGCGAAGACTTGTTCCGACTCGAACTACAGCATGACCATCAGCGCCGGCGCGGGAGAAGCGGGCAGCGGGGCGCTTCTCACCAGCGGCGCATCGAGCGGCGCCAACACTTCTTGCCCGTTGCACTACGAGCTCCCCGAGCTGGCGGAGTTTTGGGTCCGCGCGCGCATCAAAATCGGCGGGGCAAATCCCGCGGCGCAGCACGAGGTCACCTTCTTCGAGCTTGGCGAAAAGGCCGACGCTGACGACCCCGAACTGCGCATCGGCTACCGTGGTGACAGCTCCTGCAACAACAGCGGAGCTGTCTATGCAGGCTTCGAAATCGGGGCGACGAAGGGCCCTGGCGGCGAGTTCACCGGCTGCACCGGCACGGTTCCGCTCGCGGACACTTGGTATTGCCTCGAAGTCCACGTGGACCAGAACGACCCGACGACCATGTACAGCAACCTCTATTCCAACGGCGCCAAGCTCAACACGCTGGTCCACAGCCAGCCGAAGGATCGCGTAGAGGCCTTGTTCAAGGCCAACTACCTCAAGGTCGGCATGCAGTCGTACAGCGGCGTCTTCGATTCACTGTTGATCGACGAGATCTCCGTGTCGACAGAGCGCCTGCCCTGCGAGTGAATGGTGCGCGCGACAAACGGCGGCCGTCTCCGCGACCGCCGTTTCCTCACCTCACTTGACGACGAGTTCGTCGCAGGCGAAGCCGGCGAAGAGATCGACGACACCTGGTTCGAGCCATTTGATGCAGCTCGCGCCGAGGAGTTCGAGTTCGGTTGCGCTGTTCATGCGCCACTCACCGGAGGGGATCGGCTCCTTTTCGTCATTCAGATAGATGTCGCCTGCTGCGCCGTCTTTGACTCCCGCGAAATCGGGACTGCTCAAATCCTGCTTGCAAGACTTGAGGCCCTGCGCCTTACCCTTGATGGCTTCCGCGATCTCATTCGGGTCATCGGAGAGGAATGCTTTGGCGCTACCCTCGGCCGCCGCGTAAGCACCGATTGGGTCGAAACCGGTTCGCCCTGCGGCCGTCCAAGCGGACTTCCAACCGGCGTTGCCTTGGCAGGCGTTGTACACGGCGCCACTGTATGTGTCCTTGGTAAGCCCGGTGATCCAGTTTGGACTCTCGCCTGCTCCGCCTTGGGCCCAGAAATCCAGCCAATCCGCGTGCTGGATGTCTGGATTGTCGATTGCAAACACGAACGTTTGAATACCCTGCGCATACGCTGATTGCATGGCGCCGATGGCCGCATCGTTGCCGCAATCAGGCCCAACATCGTCGCAGAAGTCCGGATCATCGTCTGCCGTCACCAGCAAGATAGCCTTCGCTCCCGGGCCATCGTCCGCGGTCAAAATGGCCGCCGCTTGCTGGACGGCAACGGACGTCGGTGTGTCCAGCTTGCCGCCCGGCTTCGTCGCCGAGAGCCCCTTGTAGAAGGTCTCGATGGCCGCGAAGTTATTGAGGGCGATCGTCCCCTGGTCCTCGATGACGTCGGAGCAAGCGCCATTGACGCTATTGTACGCACCCAGGCCTATGCGTACATCAGGCTCGAGTATCTTGACGACGGGCAAGACCTTGTCGCGGAGTGGCGTCCACTGCTGCAGATCGAAGATGCTACCCGAGCGATCAACGAGGATGAACACGGTCGGAATTCGGGGTTCGAATTTCACCTCGCCCGAATCGCAGTACTTGGACTTGTCGGGGCCCGTCCCGGTCCCGCCGCTCCCGGAGTCACCGACGTCGACACCACCGATATCTCCGTCCCCGGCATCTACCGTCCCAATATCTGCGGTGTCGCTATCTGGAGCGCCGTTGCCCTCCGGAGCGCTACATCCAACCCAGCCGGCCCCCGCTACCAGAGAGGCCACTACCGCATTCACGCGCAAGCTCGTCGATCGTCGCATAAGCATTGCCAAGGGTAGCGCTCTCCTGCGAGCCCGCCCATGTCGCCATGCGCAATTGTTCGCTCTTCGGGCTCTCGAGTGCGTCTCGAACGGTAAATTCCAGAGCCTTGGAAGAGCCGCACGAAAAAGGCGGCGTCCGAAAACGCCGCCCTTCTTCGAGCTTCGAGTCAGCCTGAGCTCAGACCACGCACTCGACCTTCACCGTGGTACCGCTCTTTGCGTACGGCACCATATTGCCCTCGATGCTCTGGCCGTCCACGGTCAGCTGGGCGGGCGCCGCGCTGCCGCTGTTCTTCACGTGGATGACGTAGGTCGCTCCCCGTGCACGCCGCGTGATCGTGTAGTCGGCGATCTCGCGCGTCATGCACGGCTGCACGACCAAGCCGTCCCACTCGGGTCGCACGCCCAAGAGGTACTGACTGATGGCCACGAAGTTCCATGAACCGGTACCCGTGAGCCAGCTGTTCTTGGCTTCGCCGGGCTTGACGGCATCTTTACCAGCGATCATCTGCGCATAGATGTAGGGCTCCGTGCGGTGCAGCTCGCTGATGTCCTCGAGGTAGGCCGGCGCGATCTTCTTGTAGTACTCCCATGCGCGCTCGGGGCGCCCGATCACCGTTTCGGCGATCATGATCCAAGGATTGTTGTGGCAGAAAATGCCAGCATTCTCCTTGTAACCCGCTGGGTAGGTCGAGATCTCGCCGTACTCGAGCACGTACTCCGTAAAGGCCGGGTTGTTGAGCACGATGCCGTACTCGCAATCGAGCCGCTCCTTGACGGCATCGAGTGCCTTTTTTGCTTCGCCCGTCTTCACGCCGATGCCCGCCATGACGCAGTAGCCCTGGGGCTCGATGAAAATCTTTGCCTCTTTGTTGTCGTTCGAGCCCACCTTCTTGCCAAAGAAGTCGTAGGCGCGGAGGAACCACTCGCCGTCCCAACCGTGCTGGAGCACCACCTGCTCCATGCTGGCCACCTCTTTTCGCACGCGCTCGGCCTCGGCCTTGTCGCCCTTGCGCTCGACCATCTCGGCGTACATCGGTCCGATGCTCACGAACATGCCGGCGATGAAGATCGATTCGGCCGTGCAGCCTTCGCGATTTTCGGTCGTCTGGAACGACTCACCCGGCGTTTCGCTGAAGCAGTTCAGGTTCAAGCAATCGTTCCAATCGGCGCGACCGATCAGCGGCAGGCCGTGCGGACCGAGATTGTTGGTCACGTGATCGAACGAACGCTTGCAATGCTCGAGCAAGCTCCGTGATTTGCTGGCGTCGTTGTCGAACGGCACGCTCTCGTCGAGGATGGCGAAGTCGCCGGATTCCTTGATGTACGCAGCCACGCCCAAGATGAGCCAGAGCGGGTCGTCGTTGAAGCCGCTGCCGACGGCGTTGTTGCCGCGCTTGGTGAGCGGTTGGTACTGGTGATAGGCGCTGCCGTCCTCGAACTGCGTGGCCGCGATGTCCAGGATGCGCTCACGGGCGCGCTCGGGCACCAAGTGCACGAAGCCGAGTAGATCCTGGTTCGAGTCGCGGAAACCCATACCTCGACCGATGCCGCTCTCGAAGAACGAAGCCGATCGCGACATGTTGAAGGTCACCATGCACTGGTATTGGTTCCAGATGTTCACCATGCGATCGAGCTTGTCGTCGCTCGATTTGACCGAGTAGCCGCTCAGCAGCTTGTCCCAATACTGGTTCAGCTTGGCGAGCTCGGCGTCGACCTTGGGCTTGCTGTCGAACTGCGCAATCAAGGCCTCGGCCGGCTTCTTGTTGATGACGCTCTTGCTCTCCCACTTCTGGTCCTTCGGGACCTCGACGTAGCCCAGCAGGAAGACCAGTTCCTTGGTTTCGCCAGGAGCGAGTTCGATGTCCAGACCGTGGGACGCGACGGGCGACCAACCGGCAGCCTTCGAGTTGCGGCTCTCGCCAGATATCGGCACCTGCGCCTCGCCGAAGCCGTTGTACATACCGATGAAGCTTTCGCGATCGGTATCGTAGCCACTGACCTCGTCGTTGACGTGGTAGAATGCGTAGTGGTTGCGGCGCTCCTTGAACTCGGTCTTGTGGTAGATCGTGCTGCCGCCACCGGTGATCTCGACTTCGCCCGTCGAGAAGTTGCGCTGAAAATTGGTCATGTCGTCCTCTGCGTTCCAGAGGCACCACTCCACGAACGAGAAGAGCTTGAAGCTCTTTTTGGCTGAGCCCTCGTTCTTCAGCGTGACCGCGTGCACTTCGCAGGTCTTGTCGACCGGGACGAAAAACAGCGTCGAGACACTCAGATCGTTTTTCTTGCCGGTAATGCGGCTGTAGCCGAGGCCGTGACGACACTCGTAGGCGTCCAGCTCGGTCTTGACGGGGCCCCAACTCGGACACCAAACGCTGCCACCCTCGTTGATGTAGAAGTAGCGGCCGCCGTCGTCGGTCGGCACGTTGTTGTAGCGGTAGCGCGTCAGTCGACGCATCTTGGCGTCACGATAGAAGCAGTACCCACCCGCCTGGTTGGAGACGAGGCCGAAGAACTCCTGCGAGCCGAGGTAGTTGATCCACGGGTACGGGGTCTTGGGGGTGGTGATGACGTACTCTTTGTTCTCGTCGTCGAAGTGACCGAAGCGCATCTCTTGTATCTCTCTAGGTGAATGCAGAGGGGGGCGAAGCTGGGGCCCGCTTTACACCTAAAACGCCATGGAGTGAAGGCCGCGGCCTGGCCGATCGGTCAAACGGCCGAGGACACCGAGCGCACGGGCCAAGCCAAAAGGCCGGCACTCGATAGCACCCCGAGCGACATTCCGACGACGCCGCCTGCGCCCACGCACACGCACCCCAGGGCGCCTGCGGCCACGACCAACGCACCACCACTGAGCCAAGCCACGAGCGGCCGCGCGCTGTGTCGACTCTGTCGACCGAGCAACAGTCCCGCGACCAAACCGCCACTGCTGCACAGCGGCACGCACAGCGACATGCAACCCCCAGCTGTGCACACGTGCCCCAGGTGCTGAGCCGACAGAGAACAAGCGAGCGGAATGACGCCGAGGAGCAACGCAGGCAACACGGCCCGTCCCGCGACGCGCCCATAGACAGCGAGTGCTGCCGTCAGCCCGAGCAAGAGCGCAGCCGGCAAGAACACAACCGACGCTTCGTCTGCGAAACCGAACGCGGCGACCACGAGCACGGACGCAAGCCCCAGCTCGGCTCTAGCGGCAAGCACACGCCCTCGGAGAAAGGCCCAACGGGCGCGTGACTTCAAATGAGAATGATTCATCGCGGGGCTTCCATGGGTTTGACGATACTCGTCCAGGCGTCGACCAAGCGTTCGAGCAGGCGCTGACGACGCTTGCGTAGCGTAGCGGGGTTGTGCGCTGACATTTCCGCCGTGAGTTCGGGAGCAACCTGGTCGCCGAGCAGTGCTCGCTCCGCAGGAGTGAGTTCGTCTAGCAAACCACGCGCGATCGCGAGCAGCTCGCGCTGGACGACGGCGTCTTCGGGCGACTCCTGTCCGCTCGCGAGTTCACGCGGCAGTTCGCCAGCTCTCTGTCGGCGGGCGCGCGTGCGCTCGGTACGGCACTCCCAGTAGGCAAAGGAAAGTCCCCAAGCGAGCGCAGGGCGCGTCGGATCGTAGGTGCTGGCCTGGTCGAACATCTTGAGCAGGGCTCGTTGCGCGGCGTCTTCGGCTTGGCTTTCTTCGCCCAATGCACGCTGGGCGTAGCGTTTCAGCAGAGGCCAAAGGTTGTCGAAGACGACGTCGAACGCCGCACGGTCCCCGTCGGCGAGGCGCCGCATGGCGTGGTTGAGGACGTCGCCTTCGTTTGCCAGGGGAATGGTTTCAGTTCTCGTCGTGGCAACCGCACTGCGCGCCGCAACCGCCCTCGTCGCAGGGACAATCGGCGCCGCACTCGCAAGCCTCGCACTTGCAGCCTTCGCCGCACGGGCAATCGGCGGCAAAGGCGCTGGCCGGAGCGAGCAACGACGCGACCAACATCAGGTTCTTGAACAGATTCTTCATGGGGAGGTTCCTGGGTGAAAGCGCTCACGAGAGCGCGCTACCCAGGGATAGGCCCCAGAACCTCGGGCGTGACGGCGATTTTCCGTCTAGCCCGCCGTTACTTGCCGGGTTTGGCCTTTTTGCCGTTTTCGTCTAGAAATCCGGCAACCCAGGCGAGCGGCGCGTTCCAGTTGACCGTGATCTCGTTGACGCTCCAGGCCTCGATGTTATCGACGAAGCACTTCTGCGGGTGGCAGCCGGCAAGGCCTGCGGCCTTCACGTACGGATCCTGCAGACTGGAGTTGGGGCCGCCGGAGACAGCGCCGGGAGGAGCCTCGGGAAAGCGAGAGTCCGCCTGCTTCGACCAGAAGCGGTGATGGGGATTCTCGAGCGGGAGCGAACCGTAGCCGGTCACGTACGACTGGCTGAGTGCGTTGCGGCCAAGCAAGTAGTCCATGCCGAGCACGACGCCTTCGAGGTACTTGTCCTGCTTGGTGAAGTCGTACGCGAGAGCCAGCACCATCATGTTGTTCAGGAGGAAGCTGTTGGAGCCCCAAGGGTACTTGCCGTTCGCGCCCGCGCCGAACGGCACGCGGTAGCCCTGCTTGTCGATCAGCCCCAGGTACTTGTCAGCGACAGCGATCAGCTTTTTGCGCTGGACTGCCTGCTCGGTGGGCGGCAAAGCGCCGGGCACCGTGGCGAGAGAGATCGAGCCGAGCGCGTCCGTGACGGCCCAGTTCATCGAACTCGGTACGCCATCCACGCTCTCGGTGATCGTGGTGAGCCAAGGCGATGCGCTGATTTCGCTCTTGTAAGTGGCCTTCTTGGTAGTGATCCACAGCTCGGAGGCGGCCCAAAAGAAGTCGTCGCTGAGCTGGGAGTCGTCGTAGGGGCCGCCGCCGTTGGCGTCGCTTGGCAGCGCGAGCACGCCGGGGTTCTTCTTGGCGGCCAGCCAAGCGCGCTCGGCTGCCAGCAAGCACTTCTGCGAAAATGCGGGATCGATCGTGGCGAAGATGCGGGCCGCCTGAGCCGCGGTAGCCGCAACGTTCAGGGTGGCGGCGGTCGAGACGGGCCGCAGTTGTCGCGCCATCTTCTGCTCGGCTTCGTCAGGACGTAGACCGAGAGCTGTCCAGGTCTCGTCGTGGATCTTGTGGTGCACCATGCCGGCCCCGGGCTTGCCCTCGGGTACCTGCATCTTGAGCAAGAACTCCATCTCCCAACGTGCTTCGTCCAGCAAGTCCGGGACGCCATTGCCGCTTTCTGGAATGTTCAGCTTGCGATCACCGAATGCGCTGACGTCACCGAACGCCTTGAAGCGCTCGTACTGATTGAACAGCGTCCACAGCGCTATACCGCCATTGACCACGTACTTGCCGTGGTCGCCTGCGTCGTACCAACCGCCGCTGACGTCGAGCGTGTAGTTGCAGTTGGCGCCCTTACCGCAAGGCACTTTCTCGTCGCTGGTGGCGTGGCCCGCCGGACGCGCCCACTTCTCTTGGCCCGCGAACGGCATCGCAATCGGGGTGCCGCTCCGGTTGTGATAAAAATATCGGAGCGCGTCGTACTTGAGCGACGCGTACAAGCTGTCGCCAATCTGGAACGGTGCACTCTGCGCGTCACCGACCGTCAGCGTGTAGCCCGTGCCCGCCGTTTTGGTCGCCGTAAAGTCGACGAGCTGGACGTTGTCGCCCGAGTCCGGGTCGAGCCCGAACGGCGCTGTCTGACCCGAGGCAACCACCTGGCCATTGCGCTCGAGCTTCCAGGGCTGAGCGCTGGTCGCCGTCGTGACGACGATTGCGATCTTCTGAGCGGCGACGAAATAGCCGAGCTGGTTGACGCGAACGGCGGGCAGCGGCCTGGCTGCAGCCTTGGCCACCGCGGTAAACCGAGGATCGGTCAGGTAGACGTCGTCCAGGCATACGGTGAACGGTGTTGCCGTACCGCGTGCCATATTGCCGCCAACGTGGAACGCGAACTCGGCGGTCGGATCGTCATTGCCGTTCATGGTGAACGTGCCACGCACGATCTGCGGCTCGGTGGTCACCTGAACCGTCTGCGTCCAGTACTCGGAGTACGGAGGGCCCGAGCTGCCGATTTTCGGCCGCGCCATGGTCGGCTTGTCGGACCAGATCCGAAACTGCACCGAGTAGGTGTGACCCTTCTCGATCACCATTTCGCGGTGACGCACCTGGGCGTCCCACGCGTTGTTGCCTGAGCCATCGACGCGCAAGCATGAAGCGCCTGCGTTGACGACCGACTCACCCGCCGCGGGCGCGCTGAACGATGTCGTCCACGGCAGGCTCGTGCCATCCTCGAAATCGGCGTTTTTGATCAGGTTGCCTCCGCTGGGCGCTGGCACTGCCGAGGCAGAATTGGGGCCCTGCGCCTCGGCTCCGCCGCCACTGCCCTTGCGCTTGCAAGCGCTCACGCTGGCCAAGGCCAGCATGCATCCCAAGATCCAGCGATTTCGCATCTGCATCATGTCGTCGTTTCCCGTTCGACTCGACTCAAGAACCGCAACCCGTGAAGCGCAACTGATCGACCCACACGTCATAGGTGGCGCCGGGTTCGTTGACCTGAAACTGGATGCCGTAGAGAGCCTTCACGTCGACCTCGCTCTTGCGCGGCTTACCCCAACCTTTCATCTGCTTCATGGCCGAGAACGGCACGACGAAGTGCTGCCACTGCTCGGTGAAGGTCAAGTCCATGCCGAAGTCGTTGAAGCACTCGCTGCACACGCCACCATCGGGGTCGGTGTTGCCGTCGGGCACTTTGAGTCGGACTTTGCCTACCGAATCGGCGCCCTTTTTGGCCCAAAACGACACGCCGCCATACTTCGAAGCGTCATAGCCGCCCTTGGGGTCCAGGAAGTTAATGCCCACGCCGCCGAGCACGATGGCGCCTTGGCCAACCTTGCCCTTGAAGCGTGCGGCGTAAGCGGTGCCGTCGGCGCCGCCGGGAGACATCTCGAACGTGCCCCCGAGCGAGCCCGCTTGCGGCCAGATCTCGGTGCCCTCGCCTTGCATGAATGTGTACCAGTACCCACCGCGATCACCCGCGATGAAGCTTTGGTTGTTCGTGTCTTCACCGTCATCCAGCAAGGCATCGGGCGAGTTGCACGGCGAACCCTCGGGGGTCTTGGCCGTATCGGGCGACGTGGGGTTCACCCGACCACAGCCGGGAATGGCAGCCCCGATCAGCACGAGAGCAAGAGCAGAGAACGAACGCTTGGCGAAGGAGAATGTCATCGGATACACCTGGGTTTCTGGGTCAGTTGGGTTCTAGCCGGAAGTAGCAGAAGGAAGCCCTTCCCTGTCCGACTGCCCCGATGGCTGAGTGAGGTACAGGCGCAGCAAATTCAAGTCAATTGGCTTGTGCGCCCCCGGCGCCGCCGCCACCCCCGGCGCCACCTGCGCCGTCGATGACACAAGACTCACATCCGGGCGCGTTCTCGTCCGCGGCCGACAGCGCCACCAGCGCGTAGCTGAGCGCCGTGTTCCAGTTGATGGCCACCTCGTTGTGCAGGTAGTTGGGGTAGTCATCCGTCCAAGTCATGGCCGGATACTGGGCCACGGCGCTTTCGGGGTCGGCGAACAAACGCGTGTGCGGACCACCGATCAACAGGCCCGGCCAGGGGTTCACCTGCCCGTCGGCCTCGGAAGGGCGATGGTGCGGCTTGTGGACCGGATTGGCGCCAAGACCCGATACGAAACTGCGACCGTAGTAGTTCTTCCCAAACAAATGATCCAGCTGCAGCTGGATGGCGTCGAGATATTCGGCCTTCGGCTCGACGAAGTAAGCGGCCATCAGGTTGAAACTGAGTCGCGCCAACACACCGTTGGCGCCCCAGTAATAGGCGCTCATGCCCCGTCCGTAGGCGTCTTGGAGCGCGTGGCTGGCGTGACTGTCGGCCACGCCCAAAAATCCGGTCGCCACACGCGAGACCAGTCCTGGGTTGCGGCCCGCGCGCTTCGATCGCAGGTAGGTCGAGAGGCCCAAGTTCTTCACGTTGGGCCAGTCGAAGTTGCCGTCGACGTTGACGTCGACGAGCCGGGCTTCCAGTGCCTCGAGGTAACTCCCCTCGCCCGTCGTCTCCCAGATCTCGGCCAGCGCCCACAAGCGCTCGTCGGTGTCGTTGCTGTCGCCGTAACCCCCCGTACTGACGCCGCTCTGGTCGGCTTGCAGCAACCTGGGATTGGCGTCGAGCCACGCTTGACCCGCCGTGGCCGCAGCCAGACATTTCTCGGCAAAAGCGGCATCGAAATCGGCAAACAGTCGCGCGCCCTGCGCGAGTGCGGCCGTAGAATCGGCCGTGCCGGTCGAGCTCGCCGAGATGAAGTAGCGGGTCTGCGTGTCGCTGGTCGGCAAGACGACGCCTTCGAAATCGAGCGCCGTCACCTTGTGGGAGAAACTGCCGTCCTCGAACTGGATCTTGAGCAGCCACTCGAGTTCGACGCGTGCCTCGTCGAGCATGTCGGGCACGTCGCCGCCCTTCTCGGGCATCTCGAACTCTTGCGCGGCGACGAAGTCGGGGAACTGCTCGTACGCGCTCAACAGCAGCGCTACCGCGAATGCACCGTTGGCCGAGTACTTGCCGTAATCGCCGGCGTCGTGCCAACCGCCCGTGTCGTCCTTGGTGCCTGTGCCGACGCGCGACAGATCAGCTTCGGCCATGTGACAGGCGCCGTGGAGGAACTTGTCGTCACCGACCTCGATCTCCACTTTTTCGCCGCAGCGCTGGCCATAGAGGCCGAGCATCGACGTGTGCAGCGCCGACTCGAAGACATCGTTGTCGATGATGAACGGCGCCGAGCGACCTTCGCCCGCTTCGATGTAGTACTCGCCGGGCTCGCTGAACTCGCTGAAGTCGATGTGAGACAACGACTCGCCGGTGTCCTTCGCCACGACCGGGCCGGTGGCCGTCCCGCTGAACACTTCGTCGTCGCCCGACTGTTTGCGGATCGTGAACTGCTTGGGGTCGCCGACGTAGTTCGCGGTCTTGATTCGCTTGGAAAGGAAACCCACCGAATTCACTCTGACGGCGTAGGCCGTTAGGCATGCACCGTTGACGCGGGGAGCACCATCGGGACAGGGCGTGCCTCGTGCGGACGTCCCTTCACAGCCAGAAATGGCTGCAGCGACCACAACCAAGCTTCCGAGTCCCCAACGAATCCAAGCAAATCGATTCACATGGATGCGCTACCACGTTTTGGTGACAGTGTAACGCGGAAACAGAAGGCCGACCCAAACGGGCCCATGGGCAGCGGGTCGAGTGGTGGGGATCGCGCTTGGCTGGGAGGCCGAGTGCAACCCAGGTGGCACACAGCGCCCGGGCCCTGACGCGCGTGTCGTGCCCGGTGCAAGGACGTCGGCTCACGCTTTTGGGAGCCGGGCGTATTGCTGGCGGTTTAGGTCGCTCACTGTTCGCTACCAAGCTGGCACGATGAATGCAAAGTGTTCGCCCGTGACGCGCACCTCTTCGACTCTGTTGTGGATGCCTCTTGGTCTCTGTACCGCCTTGCTGTCGCTGTCCGCCTGCGGTGGAGAGGTATTCAGCACCGGCGACGCCGACTCCGCTGGGGATTCGGACGCGGATGGCTCGACGGGGGGCAGCACGAGTGCTGGTGGCTCCGCGGCGACCGGCGGTTCGACGAGTGGCGGCGGCTCGACTGGCACCGGGGGCGCAGGCGGTTGCGCGACGGGAATGCTCAAGTTCGTCGTCACGACGCAAACCCCGGGCGCCTCTTGTCTACCCGACTGCGGTCAGCTCGCTCCGTTCATCCGCGGCGAATTCGGCGACGAGCTGCGCGTCACGTCGCAATGCACGACCAGTTGCGAGCAGTGCGCGCCCATCGCTTGCGCGCTCGCACCTTGTTCAGGGGGCTCGTACTTCCAGCAAGAAGCCAGCTTCGTCTGGGACGGTACAACGTATGTGTCGAGCACCTGCGGCGGGAATGGTTTCAGCTGCGACCAAGCGGCGTGTAGCGTTCCAGGCCAATACAGCGCGCAATTTTGCGTTCCTCGCGCAGTCGACTCGACTGACAGCTACTGCGCCTCCTCGGGAGAGAAGGATTGCAAGACGGTGAACTTCACTTGGCCGACGAACGAGACGATCGAAGTCGACCTCAGTGTACGAGATCTTCCTTGACTTGAAGCCTCTGGTCCCGGGGGTCGGGGACGCTGTCGTCGACGCAGCGGGCCTCCGGGACCAGAGCCCTCCCTTCGGAGCGTTCCCCAGCCTCGCTCAGGGGCAGTCGCCCAAGCCGGCAATCGACGTCTCGATCGTGAAGTTCGACGACACTGTGTGACGCTCGGCGAAGAAAATGTGGATGGGGTATTCGGAGCCCAAAGTGAGGCCAAGCGAAGCCGCTTGATCATCTAGCCCGACTTCGCTCGACATGCTCGCGTGCGTACCGCCCAGATCGATCACGAGCCTGTCGTTGATGAACACCCAAACGTCGTCGTCACCGGTGAAGCGAAAGATCTCGCCGCCCTGGTAGACGAAGGTGCCGCTGGCCTCCAAGGTAAAGTGGAAGTTGTGCGGGTTGCCTTCGTTGCCGAACAGCGCGTTGTCGATCGGGAAGAAATCCGGATTGCTGTAGACGTAGAGCCGCGTGTCACCCGCCGAGACGCCGAGCGGCAGAGCGATCTCGGTCGACAGGTTCACTCCGGGCACATCGCGGTACCACTGATCGAAGTTGGCACGACCGGTCGTCGTCGGGGTCGAACCGAACGGCTGCGAGTAGACGGGCTTGTCGTCCACCCCCAAAATTGGCTCCACCATGCCAGGATCGAGGCCCATTTGGTCCGACTCGAAATCAGGATGATCCACCCGGAAATCTCGCACTATCGCCCGCAAGGTCGGCGGAAGCGGCTGGGGCGCCGTGCAGCTCGAGAGCGTGTCGTCCTCGCAGATCTGCGAGCCCGTTCCGCACTTGCTCGCGCACACGATCTCGCGCCGTTCAACCAGGCAAGCTCCCAGTTGGTCGTCCGCGCAGAGTTGCGTGCCCTCGCCGCAGCTGTTCTCGCAAGCACGCTCGACCGGCTCCACTCGACAAACCGACCAATCGGTACTTTCGCAGCTCTGCGTCCCGCTGCCGCACGTGTTCTCGCAAGCGCGTGTGGTCGTCTCGACGCGGCATTCGGACCAATAGCCGTCCTCGCACACCAGAACGCCGCTGCCGCAGCCATTCTGGCAGGGACGCTCTGCGCCTTGGCTGCCGCACGGTGTTCCACCCGGCAAACCGGTTCGCGCGCCGCAGCCGCCCAAAGTGGAAAGCCAGGGCGCGCAGACCAGGCCAAGGGTGGTCAACCAGATCCTCGACCAGGGCGAATTCTTGCGGTGGTAAGGCATCGAAAGACCAAGGAACGCGCGGTCTCAATCACAGTAGAGCCGCGACGTCCCGATGGCCACGTCGTCGTACCAAACCGTGTTGTTGCCCCCCGAAGGCGTGTGACCGAGCGCTCCGCCACGGGGCCGTGGGCCTGAGACAGAACCTCCGTTCAGGGTCGAAATTTCCGACAGTGCGCCAACGCGTGCCCGGGTTCCGGACCGCGGGCCAAACGAGTGCCGCTTTCGCTCCGAATCAGCTAACTTTCCGCGACCCCAATGACGAATTCTGGAAAGCTCGCGATTCTCGTCGGCGGCGGCCCTGCACCGGGTACCAACAGCGTGATCAGCGCTGCCGCCATTCGCGCCAACTTGGCTGGCGTCGAAGTCGTCGGTCTGCTCGACGGTTTCTCGCATCTGCGTGGCAATTCGATTCCGCAGCGCAAAAACCTTCCGATCGACGCTGTCAGCCATATCCACTTTCGCGGTGGCTCCATCCTGCGCACCTCGCGCGACGTGCCGGTCAACGCCGAGCAGGAGCACGCGTGTGGCACCGCTTTGCGCGCGCTGGGCGTGAACAAGCTCATCACCATCGGTGGTGACGAGACCTGCCGTGCGGCGCTCCGCGTCGCGGCCGCAGCCGGGGACGCGCTGCGCGTCGTGCATGTCCCCAAGACGATCGACAACGATCTGCCCTTGCCGCAAGGGATCCCGGCTCTCGGCTACGAAACGGCGCGGCATGTCGGCGTCGGTATCGTGCGCGACCTGTTGGTCGACGCCAAAACCACGGGTCGCTGGTACTTCTTGGTGACGATGGGGCGCAACGCCGGGCACCTGGCTCTCGGCATCGGCAAGGCCGCTGGCGCGTCGCTCACCATTATTCCCGAGGAGTTTTCGGGCGGCCCACCCACCCTCGAGCGCATCGCCGATACACTCGTTGGAGCCATCATCAAGCGCTTGGCCAACGGCCGACGCGACGGCGTCGCGCTCCTGGCCGAAGGCTTGGCGGCGCACCTGAGTGAGGACGAGGCCAAGAGCCTGCGCCGCGGTGCCGACGACTCGCCGATTCGACTGGGCGAGCTGGTGCTGGGCGATGTCATCAAGAACAAGGTAACGGAAAAGCTGGCCGCGCTCGGTTTGAACCAACCGATCGTGTCCAAAGACATCGGCTACGAATTGCGCAGCGCCGATCCCATTCCCTTCGACATGGAGTACGCGCGCGATCTCGGCTACTGCGCCGCCAAATACCTGCTCGAAGGCGGCACGAACGCCGTGGTCACCATGGTCGCTGGCAAGTTTCAGCCGATGAGCTTCGACGAGCTACTGCGTGGTCCGTCCGGCGACGTCGAAATGCGCGCCGTCAGCGTCGACACCGAGCACTACAAGATCGCCCGGCGTTACATGCTGCGTCTGCGCCGCGATGATTTTCAAAACGCCGATTTGCTAGCGCGCTTGGCCAATACCGCCAAGTTGAGCACCGATGCCTTCCGACAACGGTTCTCGTACCTGGTGGCCGACGAGGCTCCACCGATTCGCTTCGTGCCCTGAACGCGCGCCGCCGTTGGCACTTAGCTCGCTGTGAGTCGCGCTGCTCGTTCGACGCGGATTTGCTCCATGATCTCGGTCGGGTCGGCGCCGAGAGCGGCGTGCTCGGGATCCACCGAGCTGACGATGCGCTCGATGAGCGCCGAAAACGCACGATTCTGCAGCGCGCCAAGCTGCGCCGGTTCGGCGGGCCGGGCCCAACGAGCGGCGAAGGCCGCCACGCGGGCGCCCGCGTCTTGAATGCGCTGCGGACCGATCCGGCCGCATTCCACGGCCTCGACCAGCGTATCGATGATGCGATGCGCGACCTCGGCCGTGTGACAGCACAAAAAATTGTCGACACCTGCATTCACCCCGCGAATCGCAGCCTCTTCGTAGCCGTAGTGATCGGCGATGGCCTTCATCTCGATGTCGTCGGTGATAATCAGCCCTTCGTAACCGAGCTTGTCGCGCAGGATGCCGTGAAGCACGCGGCGCGACATGGTCGCGGGGTAGTCGGCGTCGAGCGGTTCGAAGATGACGTGCGCGGTCATGATCGAGGCCAACTTGGCCTGGGACCAGGCGCGGAATGGCACGAGCTCGATGGCTTCGAGGCGCTCGAGGCTGTGCGGCAGGCTCGGCAGTTCCTGGTGGGAGTCTTGCTCCGTATCGCCGTGACCTGGGAAATGCTTGCCACAGGAGGCGACCCCCGCTGACTCGAGTCCTCGCCCGACAGCGACTCCCAGTCGGCCCACCAATTCGGCGTCACACGAAAACGAGCGGTTGCCGATGATCGGATTCTTGGGATTCGTGTCGACGTCGAGGATCGGCGCGTAATTCACGTCGACACCCACGGCACGAAGCTCCGTGCCGATGAAGCGCCCCAGCTCTTCGGCGACATCGACGTCGCCCAAGGCGCCCACTGCGCGCATCGGCGGCAAGCGTGTGAAGCCCGCGCGGAGTCGCTGCACCAAGCCTCCCTCCTGATCGAGACCGACGAAGAGGGGGCGACCCGCGTACGACTTGATGTCGTGGATCAGCTGCGCGACCTGCTCCGGAGTCTCGATGTTGCGGGCGAACAGAACGACGCCGGAAACACCGCGATCGATCAGCTCCTTGAGGCTGGGGCTGAGGGTCGTCTCGAAGAAGCCAACGGTGAGAAGCTGAGCTGCGGCGAAGTGTGCGTCGCTGCGAACATGATCGGAAGCCATGGTGTCCAGGTAGCAAATACCAGCAAGACCCGCTCCCTTTGGCGGCGTGGTAGCGCTACCCTAACCCGGCTCTGAGTAGAAGCGAACCTCGACCCTGAGCGGCTTATCCCTTCGAAATTACGAGCGGTCGAGACCGCGACCCGATCGACCGCTCTGACTAGCCGAACAGCGGGACGGTCGCGCCTTTGATTGGGTAGGCGCGTTCCGCATCGCCGACTCCTGCCAGCGTGCGAATCGCGTTGTGGATCAGTTCGGCGGTGAGCTCGACGCCGCCCTCGGGGATCGTGGCGAGCGAAGTCGGATCGATGCGCAACGCATGTTGATCGCCAGTCGTGCCGCCGATGACACGATCGCCGGCGATGCCTGCGCCGAGTGCCAGGAAGCTGCTGATAGGCCAATGGTCTTTGCCGTCGCCGGGGTTGGGTCCGTTGTAGAACGGGCCACGCGCGAAATCCGAGCCGACGAAAATGCTGGTCCGATCGAGCAGACCCGCCTTCTCGAGCTCGGCGGCGACGAAGTCAACCAGCGTCAGCAGTGTGGTGATACGCGTTGGCTGATCGCGGTCGTGATCGCCGTGCGTGTCGAAGCCGCCGATGTCCAGGTTGAGGCAAGCGGCCAGACCAGCCTGAAATGCGGCAATGGCGATCTGCGCTTGGCGCATGTTGTTCTGCAATCCGCCGAGCTGATAGCCCTCGATGGTCACCAGATCCGCCGGAATAGTCAGTCCTTGCAGGTCGCCGACGCGAGCGCGCGCCAGCGTGAGTTCGGCTTGCGCCTTCTGCAGGCGCGGCAGACGCTCCTTCTGGAGCAACGCCTGCAGGCGTGCGTTCTGCGCGGCCTGGATGCGATCGTAGGTACCGCCCGCGTGGTAACGGTCCATGCTTTCTGCGTTCGAAGGATCGAGATAGTTCGGAAACGCCAGCTTTTGCATATCGGCGGCGCTGCCGACGCGCGTCAGCGGGATCAGGCCTTCGGTGACGTCGTAACCACCTGCGCTCAGGTAGGCCATCGGCTGTTGTGGCGCGCGCACGGAGGCGATCAGCGCGCCGACGGACGGATAGCCTTCGGACAGATTGCCGCTCCAAATCGCGCGTGACCCGGCGTCGTGGTTGTTGGTCTTCATGTCCACGCCGTTGAGCACGGTGAGCCGCTTGCCTTGGCGCTGCAGGAAGACCTGATTGCTCACGAGCAAAGTCTCGTAGCCGTAGGTCGCAGCGAGCCCCATACGCTCGAGGTCGACCGGGATCGGCGCGTAGCTGATGTTGCCGATCTTCTTCACGTCCGTGTAGAGCCGGTTCTGGGTCACATCCAGCGACGGATCGAACAAGAAGCGCGGATCCCAGCCGCCGCCCGCGTTGATCATGACGTAGAAGGGTCCCGCGTACCCATCACCCGCTGCCGAGGCGAGTCGTGCACCGAAAGGTGCCGACACGGCCAAGCCGGTAATCGCCGCAAGCTTCAAGAAGTTTCTTCGTTCCATGGCTTTTCGGCTCCTCACTCGTACAGAAACTTGTAGTCACTCAACAGATAGGTCACGACCGCCATCCAGGCACGAATCGTGTAGTTTGGATCGGTTCTGAGCTGCTGATCGTCGGGCAGATCCTCACCCGTGGCGAGGTCGATCCGTGCCTGGCACTGGTAGACCATCCACTCGCCCACGGTGGTGTCGAGCTCGTCGTCGACGAAGCCCTTGCCTTCCCGCCACGTCTCGACGAACAACTGGTAGGTTCGGTCGATTTCAGGATCGCCGGCTTCGAGATCTTCGCCCAGCACATGAGCGTGTAGGTATTGGATGTTCTGCTTGATGCGCTCGACTGCAGCCGGAATCTCGTCCCCTGAGGCGGTCTCGGGCATGTCGTCCAAGGTGACGAAGCGCATCAGGTGGCGATCCGCTTCGGCCCGTTTGAAGTCGGTGGCGACGCTGTTACACGAAACCTCGTTGGCCATACGCCAGGCCACACTGGCCATGACACCATTGGGCGAAGTCAGGCGCTTGGTGACGCTCTCCGAGTCGATGCCGCCGTACAAAATGTGGTAGTTGGTCATCAACTGATCGTTCTGATCGTAGCCGCGCGTCCAGGGGAGACCGGTGACGGCCTCGATCTTTCGCGACAGCAGCATCGGGGTCGACAAGCGCCCTGTGCCGAGCTCGGCCAGTTCGACCGCGCGGTCCGAAGCCAGCTTGGTGTTGGCGCTCTCGGCTCGGTAGTAGGGGCTGAGCATGATTTCGCGGAACACCACCTTCAGATCGAACTTGGCCTTCTCGAACTTGCTGCCGATTGTTCGGAACGTCGAATCCTGGGCGTTCCAGGCGGCCAACAGCGCAGGATAATTGTCGGCGCTGGTGTCCGAGGGGTAGTCGAGCGGCGCCCGGCCCATGAGGCCGAGGTACACCCAGCGCACCATGGCTTGCACGAAGCGCGGATCGGCTGCGATGCGCGCTGCGGTCCACTGCGGAGCCGCCGCCGACTCGTCGACGGTCATCTCTTCTTTGCCGAAGCCCGGCGCCTCCATCTCCATGTACCAATTGCGATCGGGGCGATAGCGCTCGGCATCGTCGTCGTCGTACTTCTGGAAGGTACCGGCGATCGGGTCAATGATGGTGTGGCAGGAGTTGCAGGACGGATCGTCGCGCGTGGGATTAGCGTAGCGAGTTGCTGCGGTCGGATCGAGCGGGCGATCGCCCACTTTGAGGATGTCGGTCGCCAAGAAGAACTCCAAGACCATGCGCGCGCGATGGCGGTTCTTGTTGGTGTCTGTCGTCGGGAAGCGATTGAGCCACATTGGAGAGGTCAGGACGCCGGCATGCGGCATCGGCACCAACGCCTCGTTGACGTAGGCCTGGATCTTGGCTTCCTTGAACTCGAGTTCGTTCGTCGGATCGTCGAACGCCACGTCGGCGTTGTAGTAGGGCGCGGAGAACGGATTCATCATCGTGAAGTCGGCGGTGACGACCTCGGTGAAGGGTCGCCCACTGCGGACCAAGTAGGCGATGAGTTCCAGCGGCTCGCGCGCGATGGCGGTGTTGATCTTGGTGCGGAGTTCGTCGTCTTCGATCAGATCCCAGGGCTCACCAGATTGGGGATACATCGTCTCGTCGAGCAGATTGACCGCCGCCGAGTCGAAGTTCTTGTAGCGGTCCGTCAGCAGTCGATCGTTGAAGACGTCCTTGAGGCGCGAGAAGAAGGCCTCCTCGCCGAGCAGCTTGTCGACCAGAGCGGGCAGCGCCTCTTCGCCTCCGGTAGTCAGACTCTCGGTCTCGTCGGGTGTCGGCAACCGGTACGCCAGATGAAGCGCAGCCTTACGGAACGTTCCGACTGCGCCCGACAACTCGGCTTCGGGGAACTCGGGAACGGTAACGGTGTCCTTGCAGTTGTCGCCTTCCTGGACCATCTCGACCAGGCGAACGAGCGTCTTGTATTCGTCGCTGTCCACCTTGAAGCGCGAGCCACCACCGTGGTCGAGCTTGCCGAGTGGCTTGAGCAAAAGAACGGATGTGCCGTCGTACTCGGTCTTGGCGAAGCTCCGCAGGCGCTCGAGGTTCGTATCGATGAACCCCGGGTATCCAGATGGCAACAGCTCGAAGCGCGCGCCCTCCTCGCCGGCCGGTCCGCCTGGGGTGTGGCAATCGGCGCAATTGGAGGCCAGAACCTCGGGCCAGGCCGTTTTCTCGAAGTAGTCGCGCGTTGAGACGCAAGCATCCCCGCCGGCGACCGCGCCACCACCAAATAACTCACAACCCGTCAGGCTGGAGGCAAAGGTTACGACAGCGAGCCCGAGCACGGTGACCCGGCCTTTGGAGCATGGAATCGAAGTTCTCTGTTGGCGCTTCACTGTCGACCTCGTACGTTGATGCCGAGTTGGGCCTCGGATACCCGTTCTGTACACTTCGCAGCGTTTGGACCGACCTGTCAACGCGGCGCTCAGGTCGCACATGTGCGCACGTCGACTCTCACACAGCGCTCACAATTGTGTCTGCTTTTCGGCCCCGCGCGGCATGTTCCGTTCAGTCGACAAAAGGGTGCTTGGGGCAGAGTACTCACGCGACCCATTTCGCCAGGGCCCGTTCGGACCTGAGCTCGCGCAGAAAGCGCTGCCCAGTAGCTGAACGAGTGACCCCCCCCACCTGCTGGTCATCCGCTCCAGCGATCCGGTCAGCTCGCCGCCGTGCCGGCCCGGTGGCCGAATATTGCAAATAAACCTGGCGGCGCAATCAAACTGACCCGCTCGGGGCATGCGGAAGACCCGGCGGTGGCGCTCGAGAATCAGCTGGTCGGAGCAACGGACGTCGGGGCGTCCGGTGCCGGGGCTTGGATCTCGCGGTAGACGAGCGCCCCGCGAAAGAAGCTGCGCATGGTGTTGCGGCCGCACTCCGGACAGAGCCAGCCCACCTGAAACTGCGCGGAGCCGGCGTTCATGGCCGTGGCGGGGCTCAGCTCGCGGGCGTTTTTTCCCTTCTTGGACCAACCTTCGACGACTCGGCCGGCTTCGCTCACCTCGGCAAAAAGGAGAGCTTCACACTCACAGCGCGACTGAACTTGGGCAAGCTTCATGAGGTCTGACAGCGCTCGTATCCGGGCCGTCGCGCCTGGTCAAGGCCGCTTGCACCTGGGCGTTGGGTTGCGCGGCTGACTTCTGCTATCGGGCTCCTCCCCGCCCTCCACGGTTCGAGGGCACGAGGCTCTACTCATGAACAGCAAAAAGCACAAAGTAGCACTTCTCACTGCGGGCGGACTCGCTCCCTGCCTGTCTTCTGCCGTCGGTGGCCTCATCGAGCGCTACACGGAAATAGCCCCCGATGTCGAAATCATCGGCTACCTCGGCGGCTACAAGGGCCTTCTGCTCGGCCAGAGCTTGCCAGTGACCCTCGAAGTTCGCGCCCAAGCGGCCGCCTTCCACCAACACGGCGGCAGCCCGATCGGCAACAGCCGCGTGAAGCTCACCAACGTCAAGGACTGCGTGAAGCGTGGGCTCGTTCAGGAAGGCCAATCGCCGCTGGCTGTCGCTGCCGAGCAGCTGACGCGGGACGGCGTGACCATTCTCCACACCATCGGTGGCGACGACACGAACACCACGGCCGCCGATCTAGCCGCCTACCTGAAAGAGCATGACTACGCGCTCACCGTTGTCGGTTTGCCGAAGACAATCGACAACGACGTGTTCCCCATTCAGCAGTCGCTCGGCGCTTTCACGGCAGCAGAAGAGGGCGCGCGCTATTTCGCCAACGTCGTGAACGAAAACTCGGCCAACCCGCGCATGTTGATCGTCCACGAGGTGATGGGCCGCAACTGTGGCTGGCTCACGGCGGCGACGGCGCGTGACTACCGCAAAATGCTGGACGAGCAAGACTTCGTGCCCGCCTTCAACCTGCGACGTTCGCTCAAGGACGTCCACGCCGTGTACGTGCCGGAGATGGAGTTCAATCTGGACGCCGAAGTGATGCGTCTCCGCGCCGTCATGGATCAGAACGACTGCGTCAACATCTTCGTATCCGAAGGAGCTTGCGTCGACCAAATCGTCAAAGAGATGGAGTCACGCGACGAGAGCGTTCCGACCGATGCGTTCGGTCACTACAAGCTGGACGCCGTGAACGTGGGTCAGTGGTTCAGCAAGCAGTTTGGCCAGTTGCTCGGCGCCGAGAAGACTCTGGTGCAGAAGTCCGGCTACTACGCCCGAGCAGCCGCGGCGAACCCCGCCGACTTGAAGCTGATCAAGAGCATGGTGGACGAGGCCGTTGCGTGCGGACTGCGATCGGAGTCGGGCGTGATTGGGCACGACGAAGATCAGGGCAACAAGTTGCGCGCCATCGAGTTCCCCCGCATCAAGGGCGGCAAGCCGTTCTCGCTCGAAGAGCCGTGGTTCGGCGAACTGCTCTCCGCCATCGGCCAGCCGCGCGGCAAGACGCTGGAGCTCGGCGCGCACTGACGGTCGCGGCGCTCGGTAGCACGCACGCTCTCGTCCTCGATGAAGTTACGGCTCGAGGCTCCAGGGCATTGGGCCGTTGCTTCGTCGCTCGCGCGCCAACCAATCGACGACGACGTCGGCCCAGGCCTCGCGTGCGGCGGCGGTCGGGTGAATGCCATCGGACATGCGCGGCATGTGCTCGGTATCCACGAGGGCGTTCGTGTCCATGTAGCGGCACGGCGCCGAGGCGCGGCGAATCACCTCGAGCAGGCCGTTCTGCGGGCCATTCCACAGCGGAATGCCCACCCAAACGCACGGCCTGTCCCCAATTGTCTCGACGATTTTCTTGATGGCTCGTTCGCGCTGCTCGGGCTCGACGATGGCCAGTTCGTTCGCGCCCAGCGTGACGAGCACCAGATCGGGATTGTACTTCCAGAGGTATTTGCCGAGTGCATCGTCCCAGGCCCAAGTGGTGAGGTAACTGGCGTCGGTGTGCTTGAGCACCGAGCGCACGCCGCGCTCTTCGAGCCGCTTCCCGAGCGCAAGACCGAGCGCACCGGCGAACGAATCACCGATGTGCAGGACTTTGCTACCGACGGGTAGCGGCTCTACAACCGACGGCGCGCTCCCTGACGACGAGACCCGTGATGCTGAAGCGTCGGGCGCTACCGCGGCCTTGGGCAATACGTTGGGCAATGCAGCAGCTTTGGGGGCGGCCACGACGTCTTGCACAGCAACACGCGGCGGAGCCGTCGGCACGAGTTCGACCGCCGGGCCCGTCGTCTCGGAAGGGCTCGCGGCAGGCATGGCGGATCCCGCGCTTCCGCAGGCGCCGAGGAGCCCCGAAACTGCGCCGACCAGGACGCCCCAAGCGCTCCGTCGCCTCGAAAAGCTGTACTGCACGCGCGCGCCGTAGCCGCGTCGGGCGTGCTGGTCAAAGGGGCGCGATTGACAGATGCTCCCGCCCCATGAAGCGGACCCTGACCCACCGGAGCCCCACCCACGGACTCCTGATCTGCCTGTCTCTCGCGCTCGCCGTCGGCGCTTGCAAGAACAAGCGCGAAGCCGAACCCGAAGGCGACAGCCCCTCGCGGCCCGCAGCGACTGCTGCTGCTACCGCAACCGCTGCGGCTCAGACGCCTCCGCCCAAGCCCGAAGGTCCGCCGCCGATCCCCCCACCGGCCGACGTGGCGGCGCCCCCAGCTGGCGCTGGCAAGACAGCCTCCGGCCTGGCCTTCACGATCCTGAAGCCCGGCACCGGCACGACCAAGCCCGCTCCAACCGACAAGGTGGTCGTGCATTACACGGGCTGGATGAAGGACGGCAAGATGTTCGACAGCTCCGTGCAGCGCGGCGAGCCGGCGACCTTCGGCCTGAACCAGGTCATCAAGGGCTGGACGGAAGGCGTGGGCCTCATGACGAAGGGCGAGAAGCGTCGCTTCTGGATCCCAGCGGATTTGGCTTACGGCGAGGTCGCCCGCCGTCCCGGTGCACCGTCGGGTCAGTTGACCTTCGACGTCGAGCTGGTCGACATCGTCGAGACGCCCAAGGCCCCCACAGACGTGGCCGCTGCTCCGGCGTCGGCCAAGAAGACAGCTTCTGGCCTGGCCTACCGTGTGCTCGCCGAAGGCAAGCCAGGCGGCAAGAAGCCGGGCCCAAAGAGCAAGGTGAAGGTCCACTACTCGGGCTGGACGAAGGACGGCAAGATGTTCGACAGCTCGATCATGCGCGGTGAGCCGATCTCGTTCGGTCTCGACGGCGTGATCCCCGGTTGGACCGAGGGCGTGCAGCTCATGACCGAAGGCGCGAAGTTCCGCTTCTGGATCCCCGGCACGCTCGCTTACGGCGACACGCCGAGCCGCCCCGGTGCCCCCGTCGGTCAGCTCACCTTCGACATCGAACTCCTCGGAATCGAATGAGCACGATCGGGCGTCGGCTGAGCCGGTTGCAAAGCTCTTGTGGGACCGCAGCCGTCCTGACACTTGCGGCCTGCGCCCCCAAGAAGCCAGCGGCTGCGCCGACACCCGCACCGGTCGAGGAGGTACAAGAGGAAGAGCCCGCACCGCCTGCACCGCTCCGGGCCGACGTGCTCGGTCCCAGCCCGGCTTCCGTCCCGCCCGCATCGCCCAGCTGCCCAGCCGGGGGCCCGGCACCCACAGCGCGCACTTGTCCCGAGTTTTTGGATCAGTTGAGCCGCGCGCTGTCGCACGACAGCGCCGCTCGCGATGGTGAACTCCAAGGCCTCGAAGCCTGCAGCGAGGCCGCCTCCGGCCTGGTGCGCGCCTTGCGCGCTGAATTGTCGGACGCGCGCTGCGCCGATGTGTTGGTTGCAAGCTTGGTGGACCAAGCGGCGAGCGACTCGAACGCCCCGGCCCTGGGTGTGTGGCGCGAGACGCTCGTCGGTCTTGGCCTTGGCGCGCGTCTGCGCCGCTTGGCCAGTGAGCCCCCAGCCGTGCCGCTCAGCCGCGACAAGGCGGCTCTGCAAGCCTATTTCAAAGACAACCTGTTTCCGTGGATTGCGGATCAAGCTGCGGCCATCCAAGCCTTGGCCAGCCAGGGGGCGCAGCTCAGCGGCTATGCGCGCGGCGTCGTGGCCGTCGAAGCCGGCATGGCCGACATGCGTTTCGTCGAGATCGCGCGCGCGGTCCCGATCCCCGTCGAAATGGAGAAGGATCGCGAACTCAGCGAGATCTACTACTCGAGCCTCGACGAAGCTCTCGAAGCGCGCAAGTCGCGCGGACGCGATGGCGCGCTCGTCGGCTTGCTCGAGCTGTCGCGGGTCGGCATTCATCACGACGCACGCGTGGATAGCGCGCGCGCGCTACTCAGCCGCGTGTTCGGCGGCAGCCGCGTGACCGCTCTGGACGCCTTGTTGCTCCCCGCGGTTGCGCCGCTCGCCCTGGGTTCGGCCATCGACCGCATCGCGGCCAGCGCCCCCACGCCCTACACAGCCGTGCTGCTCGGCGAACTCGAATGGTCGCCCGAACTCGTACGTTCCGCGCTGGAACGCGGCATGCCCGTGCCGGTGCTTCGTCAGCTCGAAGCGAGCGCCGACGCTCGTTCGCGCTACCTTGGAGCGCTCGCCCGCTTCGTCAGCGGCACAATCTATTTTCGCCGCGAAGACTTCCAAGCCGCTGATGCTGCGCTAGGCAGCCTACTGGATACGCCCGACCTGCCCCAGACGACGCGCGACGATGCGACGCTGCTGCGTGCGCTAGCTGTAGCGCTCTCCGCCGGACCCATCGACGCCAGCGCGCTCATTGCCAAAGGGCCGCGCTTCGCCGATGCACTCGGCAATTTCGCGCAGCTCGATGCGGTCGCGCGGAGCAAGAGTCCGCACGCCGGGCGAGCCGCCTACGACGGCGCCTACCTGCGTGAGTTGGTCGCCGAACCCGGAGCGGCCGACACCTGGCGCGATCTGGGCGCCCGCTACCAGCAGGCCGCGCTCAAGCTGAGCGGTGCCGACAGGAAAAGGGCCCAGGAGCGCTCGCAAGCTGCGCTGGCCACCGAGAAGGCCATCCGCAAAGCGCCGCGTTGAAGCCGCGGCCGACTGGGCGCCCGTTCGGTCACCAGGGGCGCGATCACGGACAGCAGGCCGAGTTCCAGCCGACGCCGACGTCGCGATTCTTGCAACCGGCGGCGCTGCCGACGGCGTTGCGCGCCAGGTGCTCGCCGCCGCTGTAGCGGTAGGCATGCGGACGCGTCGGTTGGTTCGCTTGGCAGTCGGCGTCGAACTCAGGACTGGGGGCGCGCGTGACGGCTGCTAGATCGAGCGCTGTCTCCGCTGAGACGGCAACGATTTCGCGCACGCAACCACGACCCGGCTCTTCGTGCGTTCCGGGTGCGCAACGCTCAGCGTCGCGCTCACTCGCGCAGCGCGCGCCGTTCCAGCGCCGACCATCCAAGCAGTCGACTTCTTCGATCTGCCGCGGGCAGCGGCCGTTGTCCGGCTGGCCCGAGGGGCAGCGAACGTCGGGAAGCGTCAGCACGCAGCGCACACCCAGATGCGAACCCGTTTGGCTGGGTTTTTCGCGATTGCGGAGCGTCGGCACGAGCCACTTGTCGAAGCGGCGGCTCCAGCCCCCGCCTTTCACCACGCGGCGTTGTCCGGTGACCGCCGGCCACGGGTGAGGCGAAAACCAAGACTCGGTCCATTCCCACACGTTGCCCGCGACGTCGTAAAGACCGAACGCGCCCGGCGCGTAGGTCTTCACCGCACAACTCTGGTGGTGCTTCCAGCAAGCGCGCCCGTCGGGGCTTTCCTTGCCCCACGAAAAATTGCGCATCTCCGCGCCGCCGCGCGCCAGGTACTCCCACTCGACTTCATCGGGCAGGCGCGCGCCGCGCGCGGCGCACACGGCCACGGCCTGGTCGAAATCGAGGCAGTTGATCGGATGATCGCCGCGCCCCTTTTGGCTCGAATTGCAAGTCTTGTTCTTGGTGTCGGTCGCGCGGCACGCGCCGCCCTTCACGCAACCTTCGTAGGCGGCCGTCGTCACCTCGGTCTCGTCGGCGCAAAAGGCGGCGACGCGCGTGCGAAAGCGCGGGTTCTCTTCGTGGTCGTAGGTGGCGTTGTGCGTCCCCACCCAGAACTCGCCGGCGGGGATGGGGAGCATGCCGGACGGACACGAGGCAGCGGCTGGAGTATCGGCGGCAACGGCTGGCGCCGGAGCGACAGTCGGAGGCTCTGCCGCGTGCGCTGCGCCGACTGGGGCCGGGGCCCGATCGGGAGTCTTGTCGTCGCAGCTGCTCGCTGCGAGGAGCAAGCAAACACCCAAGGCAAGGGTCGGGGCAGCGCGCACGATCCTCGGCTCAGCTGCGTGCGGGCAGCTTGGTCAGGCGCAAGTAAGGCTTCACCACACGGAAGCCCTGAGGAAAGCGCTGGGCCAGCTCGGCTGGGTCCTGAAGCCCGGGCACGATCACGACCTCGTCGCCGTCTTTCCAGTCGGCGGGCGTTGCCACCTTGTAGTTATCGGTGAGCTGCAGCGAGTCGATGACGCGCAGGATCTCGTCGAAGTTGCGGCCGGTGCTCGCAGGGTAGGTCAGCGTGAGGCGGATTTTCTTGTTCGGATCGATGACGAACACCGAACGCACCGTCAGCGTGTCGTTCGCTTCGGGGTGGATCATGTCGTAGAGCGCGGAAACCTTGCGATCCGCGTCGGCCAGGATCGGAAAGTTGAGCGCGCAACCCTGCGTCTCTTCGATGTCGCCGGCCCAGCGGTTGTGCGACTCGACGTCGTCGACGCTGAGCGCGAGTACCTTCACGCCGCGCTTGTCGAACTCACTCTTGAGCTTGGAGGCGCGGCCAAGCTCGGTCGTGCACACGGGCGTGAAGTCTTTGGGGTGCGAGAACAAGACGCCCCAGCTGCTGCCCAACCACTCGTGGAACTCGATCCTGCCTGCGGTGGAATCCTGCTCGAAATCCGGTGCGATACTGCCGATGTGCAAACCCATGATGCTGTCTCCTCGTGGCCAAACTGGCACCCGGCCAACTTACCGCTCCGGACCATTCAGTCAAGCAAAACACTAGACTAATCCGAGGGTGTCAAAACGACGCTGATCCGCTCGGCCACGGCGCGCGCTTCCGCTTCTCGAGCGGGACCAGGACCCGAATGCAAGATCGCGCGCAGAGCGGCCTCGGCTTCGGGTCGGTCTTCGAGCTCGGCGGCGGCTATCAACCAGGATCGGAGCGACTCGCGCCTGACACTGGGCAGCAGGAGATCCGACTCGGCAGCGCGCCGGAGCAGCGGCATGGCAGGCCGTGGTGCCCCCTGTCCCAGCAGATTCTTGCCGACGAGGTAGGCGGCCATCGCATCTTCAGGCGCAGCGCCCCACCAACGACCGAGCGCAAACGGCGCCGCAGCGCCACCCGCTGGTCCCGAGCCCGTGAGCAGCCCGAACACGGCGTCGCGGGTGGCTGTTGGTTGCTCGAGTGCCCAAAGGCGGACCTCGAGTTGTCGCCGCGCGTTGAACGACGGCGTGAGAGCCAGCGCACGCTCGAACGATTTGCGCGCCCGAGCGACGTCGCCTGCGAGCGCCGCCGCGTCGCCCGCACGCTCGAGCAACGCGCGCTTTTGCCAGGGCGCTTCAATCGGCCCTTGCAGCAGCTTTTCGGCGGTCCTTTCGGCCCCCAGCAGATTGCCGGTCAGAAGCTCGCAACGCGGAGCCAGCAAGAGCAGATCGACCCGCGCGGGATCGTGAGCGAGCGCAAGCTCGGCCCAGCGCGCAGAACGCGCCGCGTCGAGGCCGCACGTCTGCTCGGCCCGCTCACTCAGTCGATCGACCAGGTGCGGGCACCTGCGCTCGAAGATCGCCGGGCCCGAGAAACGCTGGGCAGCCTCGGCCAATACTTCTTCAGCTGGCGCCACTTGCCGCAAGCGCGCGCGAAACTCCGCGTCCAGTTCAGGCAACGCCCGGCCCGTCAGAGCCTCCAGATCGCCGCCTCCGTACCAAGCGCGCAGCACAGCTGGGCCGCTGCGCTCTCGCAAAAAATCCACGAATGCCCCGGCCGCCATGTAGGAGCGCGCCGCCGATTCACCAAAGAAGCCGAGCTGAAAAAGACCACTGAGCTGCGGCAGCTGCTCGAGCTTCAGCATGGCGCTGGCCCACGCGGCCAGACTGGCGTCCGTATCTTCGCGGGGCGCTGCAGCGACTGCGAAGCCTTCGATTCGCCCTGGATCGGGCAGAAGTCCACCAAAGCGTCCAGCAACGCGAAAGGGCCCCTGCCCCATCTCGCCGGCCACTACGTGCGCGAGTTCGTGGCCCAGTACGGGGTGCGGAAAGCCCTGTTCGTTGATGTAGATCTCGCGGCGCCACGGCTTGGCCACATAGGTACGACCGACGCCGATCGCTCTGGATTTTTCGGCGTCGTTGGCGAACAAAAAAACAGCGACGCGCCTCGGCGGCATGACGCCAAAGTACTGACCGAGCGATGTCAGATGCGCGTCGCAATCGCGACCGAGTCGCGCGGCGCGCGCGGTGGATGTGAGGCGCGCGTCGTAGATGACGTGGCAGCGCCCAGCGTCAAGCTCGGAGCCCAGATCGGCGATCGTGCTGGCGGCCGTCGAGCGGTGGCCAAGACGCGTGCCGAACAAACTCAAAGCGAGCGCGCCGAACGCTGCCAGCGCAGCGGCTCCAACAGCGCCCCGGCGTCCTCGAAAATCCCAAGAAATTCGCTTGGCGCCAGCTTCCCAAGACCAAACGGTGCCGAATGCGCCCAGGGCCAGAACGCTCAAAGCCGAGCCGACACGGTAACTGAACAGCCTGGCGATCGGAAACTGCACGGTTTCGTAGAGCGGCCCGGCGAAGAAGCCAACCAGCGCGTGGAACGAATAGACAGCAGGCGTCGCGTAGAACTCGACGATGCTCACAATCAACAAATGAACGGGCAGCGCCCAGGCTATTGCCAGGTGCAGCAGCCACTGGCCCAAGCGGGAACGCGGCGTGGGAAGCAGAGCCACGAGCGGTCCTACGAGAGCGCCCCAGACGCCCCCCAAAAGTGTGCCTGCGCAGGCGCCAAGCGCCAGGAACGCGAAGCCATCGAGCGCTTCGCAGAAGCCCGAGCGAAGGCCGTGGAGCGCCGCTACCAGCAGAATCGAAGCCGCATGCCGGCTGCCGACGCCAAGCCCTCGCGCGACGACGGCCGCGCCCGGTAGCACGCCGGGTCGCGCCCGACCGAAGGCCCCGGCCCAGCCGGCCCAAAGGGGCGCAATCAAGCCCGCAACCAGGCCCGCCTCGTAGCCGGGCCCACCCACGAGCGGCAGAAAGCCCAGAGCGAACAGCAGCACCGCAAGCGCGAGCGGCGAGCCCCACGAGCCGAAGGCGCGCGCCAAACGAGTTCTCGTCACACCGGGTCCTCGCAAGCTCACGCCGCCGTCAGGGGTAGACGACAGCGCTAGGTGGACGCTCGGCCGTGGCCGACGACCCACTCGGGGGAGCGAACAACAGCGGCAACACTTCGTCGACGCGCGAGACGTAACGGATCTTGAGCGTACCGCGGATTTCCTCGGCCACCTCGGAGACGTCGGGCTCGTTGCGTGCCGGCAAAATCAGCTCGGACAAGCCAGCGCGGTGCGCAGCCAGCACCATGGCCTTGATCTCGTCGACCGGCAGCACGCTGCCGCGCAACGTCAACTCGCCGACGACGGCGACGTCCGCGCGACACGGGACCTGCAAGAGCAGCGAGCAAACCGCGCTGAAGATGGCCAGACCCAAGCTGGCGACGTCCTCCACGGCGCGCGCGCGCGGAATGTGCAGATGCAAATCGATATCTTTGAGCCAATCGGGCTCGAGGTGCAACCGCTCGGCGCGCGAACGCACGAAGGACACCGCGGTGTGCGCGGCCTCGGTGAGCACCGGCCCCAAGCTGCCGGTGACGCGCACTTTACCCTTGCCCGGCATGCGACTCGCTTCGATCAGGATGAATTCGCCGCCAGCGCCGCTGGCGCCGAGACCCGCTGCAATGCCGGGCGCAAGCCCGTGTTCGGTGGTTTCGGGCTGGTACTGGGGCGGACCGAGCACCGTTTCGGTCAACTCGCGATTGACCAGGACGTGGTTCAACTCCTGACCTTCGCCGATCCGCACGGCCATCTCGCGACACACCGAGGCGACCTGACGCTCGAGTCCGCGTACCCCGGCTTCGCGTGTGTAGCTCTCGATCAAGGCGTCGATACCGTCCTCGCGAAACTCGACCTGCTGGTCGCTCAGCCCGTGCTCTTCCATCTGCTTGGGGATGAGGAACGAGCGCGCAATCGAGCGCTTCTCGGTCGGCGTGTAGCCGGGCACCTCGATGATCTCCATGCGGTCGGCCAAAGCGTCGGGGATGCCTCGCCAGTAGTTGGCCGTGGCCAAGAATGTGACGCGCGACAGATCGAAGGGTACGCCCAGGTAGTGATCGACGAACGAGTCGTTCTGCGCCGGATCGAGCACCTCGAGCAGCGCCGATGCCGGATCGCCGCGCATGTCAGCGCCCATCTTGTCTACCTCGTCGAGCACGAACACGGGGTTGTTCGTGCCTACCTTCTTCAGGGCTTGAATGATGCGGCCCGGGAGCGCGCCGACGTACGTGCGCCGATGGCCGCGGATCTCGGCCTCGTCGCGCACGCCGCCCAGGGCGACGCGCGCGTAGCGACGACCCATGGCGCGAGCGATTGATTTGCCGAGCGAAGTCTTGCCCACGCCGGGCGGCCCCAAGAACAACAAGATCGGGCTGCGTTTGTCCTTGCGCAGTTTGCGCACGGCCGAAAACTCGACGATGCGCTTCTTGACCGTCTCGAGTCCGTAGTGATCTTGGTCGAGGCAGCGCCGGACCTCGGTGACCGACAGATTGTCGGGCGTCGAGTGACTCCAAGGCAGATCGACGAGCCACTCCACGTAGCTGCGCCCGACCTGGTATTCGGCCGATTGCGACTGCATGCCAGACAAGCGCCCCAGCTGCTTTTTGGCGACGTCGCGCACTTCGTCGGGCACTTCCGACAGTGCCAAGCGTTCCCGCAATTTCTCGACTTCGTCGTCGTCATCTGGGCTCTCACCCAGCTCTTCACGAATGGCTCGCATCTGCTTTCGCAGCACGTACGAGCGCTGACTGCGGCTCATCTCGGTCTCCACCAAGTTGGAAATCTCGGCCTTGATGCGCAGTGCCTCGAGCTGACGGTCGAGCATCTTCGAAACGAGCCCGACTCGAGCGGCAACGTCGTGCGCCTCGAGCACCTTCTGACGCACCGGCACGCTGGCGAGCTCCTCGGGGAAGTTCGAAGCAATCAGATCCGACAGCGGGCCCGGCTCGCGCACGTTGTCGAGGATGCCGGCGGTCTCCTTGGGGAGATCGGGCATGAGCGAAAGGGCGTGACGCGTCTTTTTGCGCAGCGACTCGGCAGCCACGACGGCTTCCTCACCTTCAAGTACGATTTCCGTACTGCGAATCACCTCGGCGCGCATGTACGGCTCGAGCCCGAGCGGCGTTGCGACGTGAAAGCGACACAGACCGTTGAGCACCACCGAGTAACTGGTGGCGTTGATGCGGATCACCTTGACTACCCGCGCCAGGGTGCCGACAGCGAACACGTCGTCGAATGTGGGCTCGACGATGCTGGCGTCGCGTTGGGCGACCACGCCGACCAAGGTCCCCTCCGCCTCCAGTTCCTCGACGAGTCGTACGCTGCGCGGCCGGCCCACGTTGATCGGCACGACCGACATGGGGAACAACACGGAGTTGCGGAGTGGCAGGATGGCCACACGTTCTGGCTGGCGGGATTCGGGAGGAGCGCTCATCCTGCTCTCACCCTACTCCCGGCCTGGGCCGCGTCCACCCCGCAGAAGTGGTGCGATTTGCACGCCGTTCTGCCTGGGCCCCTCTCCCGCGCTGCAGCTTCATGCTAGCAAAGGCGCCGATGGCTCCACGTTTCATGCTCCGCGGTCGCCTGCTGCCCGTTGGGCTCCTGGGGCTCTCTCTGATCGGCTTGGGCTGCGCGAGCGCACCCGCGACTTCGCCCCGCGGCGCCGTGGATGCTTACGCGGCTGCGCTCGACGCCGGGCGCGAGCGCGACGCCTACGACCT
>Ga0105048_10001704_pt1 | contig 35555 bp, 31 predicted proteins | sample MAT05_FD_78382 | JGI IMG/M metagenome (GOLD analysis project Ga0105048, IMG submission 78382) | Freshwater microbial communities from Lake Fryxell liftoff mats and glacier meltwater in Antarctica - MAT-05 | ecosystem: Environmental > Aquatic > Freshwater > Ice > Liftoff microbial mat | place... | reverse complement strand
GGCTCGCCCTGAGTCCGTCTAGCGAGTCACGAGTTCAGGTAGCGGAGCCAGTAGGCGTAGGCACGGAGGAAGCGCCCGCGGATCAGCCACCGCAGATGCCTTAAGCCTGCTGGCGTAGCGGAGAGTCGCACGATTGTCCTCAATCGTGCAGAAACACAACGGGGTGCAGGGGGCCATGCCCCCGCTCGCGATCGATTTTGAAAGTGCAAATCTAGAGAGTGTTTTATGGGCCTTCGCTTTTTCACGATTCCGATACAAGACTCTGGAGGACCTGAATCCGAGCTCAATGGATTTTTGTCGAGTCATAAAGTACTCGCGATTGAACGTCGCACGCTTGTCACGCATACCCTGCTAGGCAGAAGGGGATACCGATGAGACTGCTGTTTCTTCCGGGCATGGATGGCACCGGTCTGTTGTTCGAGCCGATGGTGAAGGCCCTGCCGCCATCCCTGACAGCCCACGTTTTAGCCTACCCGCCCGACCAGCCTCTAGGGTACTACGAACTGTTACAACTGGTTCAGGATGCCGCGGACGAGGGTGAGGACTTCGTCGTGGTCGGCGAGTCGTTCTCCGGGCCGCTGGCTCTGATGCTGGCGGTCCGCAGACCGGTTGGTTTGGGTGGTGTGGTGTTATGCGCGTCGTTCGTCCGATTCCCGCTGCCGGTGCCTGAGCGGTGGCGTGGAGCGGTTCGGCCGGGTTGTTGGGAAGTTGGTTCGGTCTGTACGTTCGGACGCGAAGGTGGTTGTGCTACCAGGGCCGCACTTAGTTCTCCAAGTGGCCCCAGCCGAGTCCGCGGCCGTACTGGCCTCTTTCTGCGATCAGGTGTCAGCGGTGGTAGCGCCGAACGAATAGCCGACCTGATTCGACCAAAACCTGATTAGCAGTAGAGGTTCGGGGCCAGCCAAGGCTTGCCCTATCGCGAGGTTCATTTTAGCGATGCATGCCACCTCAGATGCAGGAAGATTGCAGCAATGTGAGGGCGTTCCTGCATTCAATCTAGATTGCCGGAACCGGTCTCGCTTTATTTTCGTGAAATTTGTTTTTCAGCGCGCCAGCTCCAACAACTGCGTCGCATGGATTGGTGTAGGAACAATACTCAGCCCTTTTTGAGGATCAAATGATGAATGCTACCAACAGCAACAAGTGCGTGTCCTGGTCCCATCGTATCGGATTAGCAATTCGGCAACAACGAATTTCGGTTGCGATAGCCTTGGGTGGCTTGGCTATTCTTGGAATCACGCTGGTAACGAGCCAAGTAAAGCCGTTGAGCGTGAAGAAGACTGAAGAACTCGTACCTGTCAGTGCTAGACCACAATCTACTTTGCCGAAAGATCCTCACCACCAAGCAATCCTATCCACGGACTCCCAACCGCAGGCTTCGGCTCCGACTGCATCCCCTGATGGCGATCTAGAAGTCATTCGCGATTTTGTTCTCGATGGTCTTGAATTTGCCGTGGCTGGTGCTGAAGTTTTCAATCAATTTGGACCGTTCAGAAAGATCGGGAGCACGGTCTCTTGGCTTGCACAGGAGCTATCGCAACCTGAAGATGCTCGATTTATGGCGAGCAATGCACCCAACGATGAAAGTCTGGCTGCCTTTCCTGTACTGTCCACTACCGAGAGAGAAATGGCTACTTGGTTAGTGCGAAATTCTTCATGGACACGCTAATATGTTGCTGAGAGAATCGACGTTTCGTGACAATTCACGATACGGTTTGTCCATCCAGAGTGACCACATGTCGGAATTGACTCAAATCCTTGAACGAGTTGAATCGGGGGATCGTCTAGCGTTAGACGAACTCTTGCCATGTGTGTATAACGAGCTGAGGCAATTGGCAGCCGCGCAGCTCCGCCACGAAAAGCCAGGACATTCGTTACAGGCTACGGCGCTTGTTCACGAAGCGTATTTGCGATTGGTGGATGGTGCGAATTCTCAGAACCTCTCCAATCGTCGATATTTCTTTGGAGCCGCCGCCGAGGCAATGCGCAGAATTCTGGTCGAACAGGCCCGTCGCAAGGCTCGCGTCAAACATGGTGGCGAGTTGGAGCGGGTTGACCTGCCGGAAATTAGTGCGGAACCTAGCGACCGGGAGTTAATCTTGCTCGACGACGCATTGTCCCGATTGCAGGCGGAAGATTCCATCGCAGCCGAGATCGTTCAATTGAAGTTCTTTACCGGGGTGGGGCGTGAGTCCATTGCCGAAATGCTTGGACTGAGCATCCATGAAGTGCGTATTAAATGGGCTTATGCACAGGCTTGGTTGAAGGTCGAGTTAGATGCATAACCATTCACGAACGGACAACTCGACCAACATTTTTGGGAAATTCTTTTACCAGTGACGAGTGTTGCGACGCATGGATGGATAGTCCACACGTTCCACCGAAGCGAGCCAAAACATGACTACGGACCCGCAAGCGATCCAAGCTTTATTCGCCCGCGCCATCGAAATAGCAGATCCATCCGAGCGCGCAAAATTCCTTACCGAACATTGTGGCGGCGATGCGAAACTCTACGATCGCGTCGCTAACCTCCTGGTCGCCTTCGATGGCAGCAAGGGATTTCTCGACCAGCCGACGCGGGCACACGCCGCTCTGCAATTGGATGCAGCAAGCAGATACCAGCCGGGGAATACGATCGCTGGCCGGTACAAACTGCTGGAGGCCATCGGTGAAGGAGGTATGGGGACGGTCTGGGTCGCGGAGCAATCCCAACCAGTCAAACGCAAGGTTGCCCTGAAGCTCATCAAAGCCGGGATGGATTCCAAAAGCGTCCTGGCCCGCTTTGAGGTGGAGCGGCAAGCGCTGGCCGTGATGGATCACCCCAACATCGCCAAGGTGCTCGACGGCGGTCTGACCGAACAAGGCCGCCCCTACTTCGTGATGGAATACGTCAAAGGTATCCCCATCACCGAATACTGTGACTCGCGCCAGCTGAGTGTCCCCGAACGACTGCAGTTATTCGCCCAGGTCTGCAAGGCGGTACAGCACGCACATCACAAGGGGATCATCCATCGCGATTTGAAGCCGTCGAATATTCTGGTCGCCCCTTACGACGACAAGCCCGTTCCCAAGGTCATTGACTTTGGCCTGGCTAAGGCGATCCACCAGTCGCTGACCGAGAACACCCTGCACACAGCGCACGACATGGTGCTCGGCACGCCGTTGTATATGTCGCCCGAACAAGCGCAACTGAACAACATCGATATCGACACCCGCTCCGATATTTATTCGCTGGGTGTGCTGCTCTACGAACTGTTGACCGGCAGCACGCCGCTGGAAAAACATCGCTTCAAGCAAGCGGCCTGGGACGAAATTCGGCGAATGATCCGGGAGGAAGATCCGCCTCGGCCAAGTCTGCGGCTGAGTTCGGCCCAGACGTTTCCATCGGTGGCTGTCGGCCGGCATACGGAACCCGCGCGGTTGACCAGGCTAATGCGTGGCGAGCTGGACTGGATCGTGATGAAGGCGTTGGAAAAAGACCGCACGCGGCGTTACGAGACGGCCAACGGCTTCGCGGCCGACGTGCTGCGTTATTTGTCGGGGGAGCCGGTCATTGCAGCCCCTCCCAGCACGATTTACCGCCTTCAGAAGTTCATCCGGCGGAATAGGGGAAAAGTGATCGCGGCGAGCATGGTTCTGTTGGCACTCCTGGCGGGGATGGCCGGAACCAGTTGGCAATGGTATCGAGCCGAGCATTCGCTGGCCGAGGAAGCGAAGCAGCGCACAAAGGCGGAGGAGAATGAGCGAGCGGCCGAGGCCGCGCGGGCCGAAGCCGTAGCGCAGCAGAGCCGAGCGCAGGAACAGGAGGTCGAGGCGATCAAGCAAGCGGCCGTAGCCAAGGCGCAGGAAGCCGAGGCAAAAAAACAGGCCGAGATCGCCGAGGCGGTGGCCAAGTTCCAGACCGACATGCTGGCGGCGGTCGACCCGAACCAACTGCCCAAGGACCCGGTGACGAAGGAACCGATGAAGGACTCGGTGACGGTGGTGCAGGCATTGGAGGCGGCGGTGAAGGTGCTCGATGAGGGTAACCTTAAGGAACAGCCGCTGGTGGAGGCGAACGTCCGCGACACCATCGGCAGCACGCTGCGTGCGTTGGCCCGTTATGACGACGCCGAGCGGAACCTGCGGACGTCTCTGGAAATCCGCCGCGATGCCCTCCCCGCCGGGGACCCGGACATCGCCGAGGGGCTGAACAACCTCGCGGTGCTCCTGAAGGACAAGAATAAGCTCGCCGAGGCCGAGTCGCTTTTGCGCGAAGCGGTGGAGATCTGGCGCGCGGCCCACCCCGCCGGGCACCGAAACATTGCTGTCGGCCTACACAACCTCGCGACGACCCTGCAGGCCCAGAACAAGCTCGCGGAGGCCGAGTCGCTCTACCGCGAAGCGCTGGAAATCCGCCGCGCTGCCCTCCCCGCCGGGGACCCGGACATCGCCACCGGCCTGAACAACCTCGCGGCGCTCCTGAAGGACAAGAATAAGCTCGCCGAGGCCGAGTCGCTTATGCGCGAAGCGGTGGAGATCTGGCGCGCGGCCCACCCCGCCGGGCACCCGGACATCGCCTCCGGCCTAAACAACCTCGCGGCGACCCTGCAGGCCCAGAACAAGCTCGCGGAGGCCGAGCCGCTTATGCGCGAAGCACTGGAGATCCGCCGCGCTGCCCTCCCCGCCGGGCACCCGCAGATCGCCACCGGCCTGAACAACCTCGCGGCACTCCTACTGGTCCAGAACAAGCTCGCCGAGGCCGAGCCGCTTATGCGCGAAGCGGTGGAGATCTTGCGTGCATCCCTCCCCGCCGGGCACCCGGACATCGCCTCCGGCCTGAGCAACCTCGCGAACCTCCTGAAGGACCAGAACAAGCTCGTTGAAGCCGAGTCACTCTATCGCGAGGCGCTGGAGATCTGCCGCATGGCCCACCCCGCCGCGCATCCCCAGATCGCCATCGGCCTAAACAACCTCGCGGTGCTCCTGCAGTCCCAGAACAAGCTCGCCGAGGCCGAGCCGCTTATGCGCGAAGCACTGGAGATCCGCCGCACGGCTTTCCCCGCCGGCCACCCGGACATTGGCGCTGGCCTGGACAACCTCGCGAACCTCCTGAAAGCTCAGAAAAAGCACGCCGAGGCCGAGCCCTTCGCTCGCGAAGCGCTGGATATCCGACGCGCGGCTGTCCCCGCCGGCCACCCCACCATCGCCACCAGCCTTTACAACCTCGCATTTCTCCTGAGGGAGCAGAACAAGCTCTCCGAGGCCGAGCCACTCTATCGGGAGGCGCTGGAGATCGACCGCGCGGCCCTCCCTGCCGGGCACCCGAAAATCGTCCCCGACTTGGATAACCTCGCGTTGCTCCTGCAGGCCCAGAACAAGCTCGCTGAGGCCAATCCGCTCATGCGCGAAGCGCTGTCGATCCGCCGCGCGGCTTTCCCCGCCTGGCACCCGACCATCGCCACCGGCCTGAACAACCTCGCCGCCCTCTACGCCAAGCAGGGCAATACTAGCGAGGCTGTTCCGTTGCTCAGGGAATCGCTCGAATTGAGCCGCTCCAAGCTGCCCAACGACAGCCCCCAACTGGCCGGACAACTTGCAACGATCAGCCAGACGCTGCTCGCGCTAAAAGCGTGGGAGGAGGCGGAGCCACTGATCCGCGAGGCGCTTGCCGTTCGCGAGAAGGTAGAGCCCGACGACTGGCGAACATTCAACACGAAGTCGATGCTCGGCGGAGCGCTGCTGGGCCAAAAGCAGTACGCAGAATCCGAACCGCTGCTACTGGTCGGCTACGAGGGGCTGAAACAGCGCGAAACGACGATCCAGCAGCTGAGTAAAGTCCGCCTTCCCGAGGCGCTCGAACGCCTTGTGCAACTCTATACCGACTGGCACGCCGCCGACCCCGACCAGGGCTTTGACGCCAAAGCAACCGCGTGGCAAACGAAACTGGATGACTTCAAGGCTGCTGCCAACGCCGAGCCTTCACCAACCACCGGCGCGAAATAGCCATGAAGAAAATCGTTAATCGCAATACCGTTCTGCTTTTTAGCGGAGCACCGCGCCGCCCGGTAACTTGCTAAAAAAACTAAGGAAGAACAGAACGGCACGCGCCGATTCCGAAAAGAGTCGTTCAATAGTTTAAAGGTTTTGCGATTACCTTCACAGCGCGATGTCACAGCGACTGACTGTATACCAAGGATTTCGCTGGCAGCGGAAGTTAGGCAAGCCGAGTGGATTTACTCCGGACAACTAACACGCGTCGGTTTAGCACATCGGAGCGGATTGAAACCAGGTGCCGTTGTTGACTCAGGACTAACCGTCCTGAGTCACCAACTGGAATTCAGTTTCGACGCGCCGGTCGCCCAAACCGGAGTCCGAAAATTTTCGGCTGTTAATCAGACGCTACAGGAAAAACAGGTTATTGAATTTTGGATTTCTTTTCTGCTGGTCACTTAGAACCAGTTCGCGGATCGTTTCCGATAGTTGGGCCTGCTGCCATCGTCGACATACTCACTAACGAGATAGGGACCACCGTGTGGCGACTGGCCCCAGCCGAGGTACTTCAAAATGCCTTGATGGTCGATTCGTGAAGCATGATCGATTTCCCGCACGAACGACGACTTGTTAGCGGGGTTGGTCCATAGGTGCCGATGCATGAACTTCACAGCGACAACTTGTTCATCGGACTGCAATCGCGCTCGATAGACCTTTCCGAGCGCACCTCGGCCGACCATCGTTCCAAGTACGAACTCGCGGTATGTGATTTCGGGCAGGCCGATACTCACGCTGTCTGAATCGAGACTTGGTTCTTGATCTTCATCATCGGCAAGGTGTCCGGCGACGACTGCCCGAATCGCTGAGATGCGTCGGCGGACAGTCCTTTCGTCCACTTTCAGTCGCTCTGCAATTTCTCTCTGAGACGCATTCGCCAAAAGCAAAGCCAGAAGTTGCGTTTGGTCGGAGGTAAGCTTCGAATTCAAATCCGCTAATACTTCGTCCGCTTCCAATGTGGAAGGCTGCATGAAAACATCAGGTTCGAGTTGGTCTAAAGGTTCGCGATCCCATCCTCCACCTCGCTTGAATGCAGTCTCTCGCTCCAAAGCCCTCGACAACTTGCGGCGAGTGAATGTAGCCAGAATATTCCATGCCGACGCGGTACTCTCAAGTTGAATCGAAGGCTTCGATCCAGCATTGGTCACCCGAAAGAAGCTCCCCATCGCAGACTGAACGACGTCTTCGGGAGCAATTGCGTTGCGGTACCTGCGATTGAGTCGAGCGGCTACCAACGCCACCAATCGGACTTGATACCGAGCCCAAAGTACGCTTGCCGCATCTTGCGATCCCGCACGCCAATGCTCAATCAGATCACGGCTGGCTAGGTTCGTCAGAAATGAATCAAAATATTTTTGCAATTCGATGTCCGCTTTCTCGTCCAGATTCTCACCTCCGAAGGTACCACACTTGTTTTCCACAATTCTATCCGGAGAATCCTACTTATGACGATGGTCGTGACTGAACTTTGCAAAGGCTGCAAAGACAAATCCTGCTTGAAGGTTTGCCCAGCCGAATGCTTCTACGAGGACTCTGAGATGGTTTATATCAATCCAGAAGAGTGCGTTGATTGCGAAGCATGTATTCCCGAGTGCCCGGTGGAAGCGATTTTCTATGAAGACGACGTTCCTGTGCATTGGTTCAATTACATTGAGCTGAATGCCAAACGTTCCAAAAAATGCCCTCCAGCTCAATCAAAATAGGAAGCAGCAGTCGATTGCTTAGCACACGGATCCTCTACTTACTGCCAGCAATCCCAGTTTTGATTGCGGGGCTTGCTTCACGCAAGTTCCGCGAGCACCTGCCAGTGTTCCTGGCTGAATACGCTGGCGATACTTTGTGGGCGTTGATGCTGTTTTTGGTATTGAGTTTCGTCCTTGCTGGTCGCCCGATACTTCAGCGATGCTGCGTCTCTTTAGCACTCGCCTTCGCAGTCGAGGTTAGCCAGCTCTACCACGCCCCTTGGATCGACAGCATCCGAAGCACTACGTTGGGTGGGCTGGTTCTTGGCTTCGGTTTCTTATCGACCGATCTTGTTTGTTACTCGGTCGGGATCACAGTCGGCGCGTTGACGGAATATGGTCTGGTGTACCTCCGAGGTAGAACCCGCGATTCCTTAGCCCGATAGGCTGCGCATCGCCGAAGCGACGCCCAGCGTTACTTCCGTCATGCGGGGATAGTCGAGCGTGTCAGGTGTATCGGTAGATTGGTGGTAGTTTGGGTTCCGAAGAAAACTTGTGTCGGTCAGCATCAAAGCCGGATAGCCTTGGTCCCAGAAGGAACTGTTGTCGCTCAGCCGGATCTCGTTGATCTTCTCTGGTAAGCAAATCGAAAATAGTGGCATCTTCCGAGCGCCACGTTTGAAGCCGCGGCGGAATTTCCAGCACAACTTCCAAGACGGTATGTTTCCAACAGCAGCCAGGAAATCACCTCGTTTGGGAAAGAAGCGGTGCATCCAGTTCGGAATCATCGGAGGAATTGCCTGCGACCCGATTGCGGTGCTGTAGTAGCCCACCATTTCCAAACACAGCATTCCTACAATCTTGTCGCCTCGGATGCGAGACTGGCGTGCATGGTATTGGCTACCCATTGCCAGGTGGAAGTAAGGTGGCTCTTCACATGCGAACGCAACGTAGCGAACAGTTCGCTTGCAGTTGTGCTGCTTTAGAAGGCGACCAACTTCGAGGAGGACCGCAACCGCAGAAGCATTATCGTCCGCTCCGGGCGTTGTCGAAACCGTGTCATAGTGGGCGCCGAGCAAAACGATTTCATCAGGGCGTTTCGATCCCGTTTGCTTGACGATTAAGTTCGAGGCTTCGTCGCCAAGAGCATCGTATGTTTCTCGGGTGTTTTGGTAACCCATTTCAGCCCACTGGCCTTCGAGGTATCCGATGGTCGCCTGAATAGTCTTTGGCCGTCGAAGTGTGCGTGCTCCGATTAACCCAGCAAGTCGATCGACATGCAAGCGAAGATTCGTTTCGATTTGATTCTTGTCATTGTTCATCAGTAGGGTGGCCCGATGCGTCGGAAGCCGTGGCATAGAACGACAAAGAGAAAAAGGATGTTACGCAGCAGAATAGCTATTGGGTTCACGCGCGGCGCATTGAGCGTGCTGTTTTCAGACATTGACGCGGCGAGAGAGGTTCCGAGCGATTGCATCCAGCCAACGCTTCGAGGCCAAGCGTGAATTGCAACCGGTACCGTGTCGTAGGTATATCCGGTTACTCCGCGACCCAGCCCGATTGACTCTGCAAACTGTTTAGTTGAATGACCAGCAGAGACGCTGTCGATGGCTTGCCGCAGTAACGCGATAAGCTCCATTCCTTCATCGCCGACAGCATCGACCACTTTGCTGAGCCAGCGGTTCGCGTCAACGCCTTCGTTTTGTCTGGCCTCGTATGCTGCAAAAGTGACCGCAATCGCGCCGAACTCCGCTTTGAGATCGGTATGAGTTAAACGTGACGATGCTCGAACCATCTTTAGCATCAGCGTTTGGTCGTCAAATGCAGCACCGAAGATCGCCGCGCGCATCGCTGGTCCGTTTCCAGCCGAATGGACACCCGCATTGTTAGGCTTTGCTCCAAGCCAAAGTTTAAAGCCGCTGCGTGCTGTGGCTTTTCCAACGCCAGCGGGAAACGCCAAGATCCACCATTTCAATCGGCTTGCAAATCTCCGCATGAACAAATCGACATCGTCACTCGCCTCAATCAGCGACTGGGCGACCATGCAAGTGTGTTCGGTATCATCGGAGATCATTCCATGCCCAAAGAAGAATCGATAGCGATCCGGCGGCCCCAATAATTTCCTTGCTCGCTTTGGTGCGATTCCTTCGTAGGGGAGCCCTAAAGCATCCCCGACAGCGGTTCCTAAAATGCAGCCGATGATTGCGTTTTCGTTCATCACTCAGATCTTCGCCCGCCTCGGTTGGATTCTCACTCACCACTGAAACAATTCTATCGAGTTACACACGAGACAGCTATCGGTGCTAAGTCACGAAACAGCATTCAGTTTCGACGCGTCGGTCGCCCAAACCGAAGCGTCCAACTTATTGTTTTCTGCCTCCGAATAAGCACTCAGGAGGGCGTGTCCTACGCTAGCAAGTAGAATGCCTCGCGCTAACGACCCGAACCTGGAAAACGGTGAGGTCCAGATGGCATGCGTCGCTAAAACGAATCACGCGATAGGGCAAGCTTTGGCTTTCCCCGAACTCAGTCTGATTTTGGTCGAATCAGGTCGGCTAATTGTTCGGCGCTGACACCGGATCGCAGAAAGAGGCCAGTAAGGCCGCTGACTCTGCTGGCGCCACCTGGAGAACCAAGTGCGGCCCTGGTAGCACCACCACCTTTGCGTCTGACCGAACCAACTCCCAACAACCCGGCCGGACCACCCAGTCCCCAGCCGCGCGTAGGTACAGCAGCGGCACCGCGCAGTTCCGCAGCTCGGCTGTCACGTCCAACCCGGCCACCGCTCGCGCCCGAGCCGCTAAGACTTCTGGCGACACCGACCGGACTGCCGCACGCAGATGCCGCCAGAGGTACCACCTGAGCAGTGCGAATGGCATCAACAACTGCGGCTGCAAGCGGAACATCCAGGGTCGAACCGCTCCACGCCACCGCTCAGGCACAGGCAGCGGGAATCGGACAAACGACGCGTGCAACACCACATCACGCAAACCAACCGGTCTGCGAGCCGCCAGCATCAGAGCCAGCGGGTCTGAGAACGACTCGCCACACAGTGACGAAGTGGACGTGGTCGGCTACCATAACCTCACGGAACCCCAGCCCAAATAGCCACTTCCATAACAAAGCGTGAGAGTACCCTTGGAATGACCAACATGCCTCTTCTTCGTAAGCCTAAAGAGGGCCGCACCATCGCTGTCGTCGGTGACGTGTACCGCTTCCTGGCTACTGGCGATGACACTAACGGCAAATACGCGATGTGGGAGGCCACTGTGCCTCCTGGGGGTGGACCTCCTCCGCATGTCCACAGCCGGGAGGAAGAATGCTTTTACATCCTCGAAGGCGAGGTCACGTTCACGGTTAACGGTGACAAGATCGTCGCGATGGCCGGGATGTTCGCCAACATGCCGGTCGGGACGCCGCACTCGTTCAAGAACGAGAGCAACAAACAGGCCAAGATGCTAATCTCCGTTGCTCCCGCTGGCCTGGAGCAAATGTTTCTCGAGGTCGGTGTCCCGTTGACCGAAGGTGCGACGACCGCCTTACCGCCAACGAAAGAAGAGATCGAGAAATTACTCGCCGTTGCACCAAACTACGGTATTGAGATTAAGCTACCAGGGCATTGACGGGACGACAAGAAACGGGTCAACGGATTCACAGCAACGCCGCTGCGGAGAAACAAAGTATGTCCGAGAGTGATTCAATGTCGTCAGAAACTTACTTACGCGCAGCGTTAGGAATGGTCATTTTTCTGACTGTTGTCGTCACGGGTTTCCATCGCTACAAAGCATCCCAATCCGGAGAGAAAATCTCTCGAAAGGAAGAAGGCTATGTGTTCGCTATAGTCCTGCGATCAGCCGGACTTTTGCTGTTTTTTGCAACCTTCGCCTATTTGATTGCTCCCGCATCGGTTCATTGGGCAACGATTGCGATTCCAATTCCCGTTCGCCGGGTCGGGGCCATTGCTGGGCTGTTCAGTTCAGTATTGATGTATTGGACGCTCAGCAGTTTAGGAAAGAACTTAACGGATACCGTTGTGACACGGGCCGATGCAAAGTTGGTCACTAATGGCCCATATCGCTGGGTAAGACATCCATTCTATGTCACGACCGCTTTGGTGATGGTTTCGGTGACGCTACTCACCGCGAATTGGCTAATCGGTCTTGGATGCCTAGTCGTACTTGCAATGCTGGCCGTCCGGACACCCAAGGAAGAACAAGTTCTCATCGAACGATTTGGACAGAAGTATCTTGAATACATGAACGTCACGGGTCGGTTCTTTCCAAGGGTATCGACGAAAAGAAAAAGCGACAGCGGAGGTAATCGTCGTGAACCATGAAGAGCTAGTGATTAGCAATTCCAAAAAAAGAATCCGCATTCAAAGAGTGTTGTGTTTCGCTACTCCGCCGACCGTATAAGGTGAGACCATGGGGTCAGACCCTGTTTTCGGTTTTCGAAAGGAGTGCTTCAGGCGCAACATGCTCCACTATCTCCGCCGTCTTTCGAATCGGTTGAATACACCGACTGCCGGTACACACCGGAACCGCCGTTACAACGACACCAACGGCAACCGGTAGGCGATACACAACAACTGGCGAAGGTGCGACACAAACTGATTGCTATGCCACACATTGCGACCGTAGGCAAACATCTGGCCACGGCCCATACGAAACTGCCCGAACTGCTTCGCCTCGGTCGCTACGTGCACGGCGCCCCACTTACCGAACCACTCTTTGACCTGCTCGGCGGTTTGGAACCCGCACCCGTTGTCCCGGATAATCACCTTGGTAGACGACGTCGGGATCTCACATTTGGTGGCACCCGCATCAATCGCGTTCATCACACCTTCAAGCACAGCCTTTAACAAACTGCCAGCCTGACGCTTAATAACATCAAGCATCAAATGCTCAACGTCAACCTTGAAATCGAGTTCCTATGTGTTACTCGTTGTTGTAGAACCGTATCTCTCTTCGTCAGGATCACTCATTTGCACATGCCTCCGCATCGATACTCGTGTTTTGGAACTCGCTCGTTAAAAACGAACGTTTACTATGCTCCGTTCCAAAACTGTCGTTCGTGCTGCTAGCATTACAAATAACAAGCCAATCGCTATTGATCTCCTTCGAAAGGCTGTCACAACGAAAGCCCTCCCGAGCCTTTGGAAACGACGGACGTGCGTTCCCCAGGCCAACTGAATGGTGCAAGACCATCATTTATTTTCTCTCCGCTCAAATTCCATTGCTTACTCACCGTAATCTGATGACAGTTATACACGCCGTTTAAAGCACCTGAGTAAATGGAATTCGACCCGCACCTCCTCCTTTGTATTTGATTCACGGAAAAGCCAGTTTGGAAAACGCAATGCTCACTTCACGACCTGTCGCGAGAGCACTAACTTGTCATCCTTATTTTATTGGCTGGTCTATGCTCAAGGGGTTAAGCGATCCGTTACAGCGGATTCTAATCGCCGTGCGGAGGTGTGCAAGGCACGGGGCAATAGTTTCTCCAGCCAGGTACGCTGTATGGGGCGAACTTGCCAAACTCCAGCGTTTCTTGCCAGTCACGACATAGACCACTATGTCGAGCGGGAAGAATCTTTTTTTGCTTCCACTAGACAGTTGGATGTTCACTTGTTTGTCGACGATGCGAGACCTTAGTAACATACCTACGGCCATAGCTAAACAAAGCCACGAGTTAGCGTGGGGCAACCGTGACAGGCGTATCGGTGTCGGTCTTCCCGTCATCGGCCGAGTCGCTTCCTCCTTCGGACAGTTCATCCGGAATGGCCGGGCTTTCGTCGTCGTCGTCGTCATCGAGTGGGGTGTTGGGAGACGATACTGGGGGGGCTTTCCCGTCGCTCGCGCCCCGTCCCACGCCACTCCTTGATGGTTCCAAGATGCCTATCAAGTAGCGTTCCCGAACCGTGCGTTCGGTCAATTCTTCCGTTTCGCCGCCAGCGAGCCCGACCAAATCGTGTCGCAATGGAACCTGTCTGGCCTGAGTCATGCCCTCACGATTGTGTCCGTTTGGGATTCGTTCGGTATGCCTGTCCGGGATGAGTTGGCTGGTTTGGATGGAGGAGCTCGAGTTCAGCCGAGGCGACCATCTCGGAAAGGAAGTTCTCTTGGAGCTTTTCTTTACCACGATTCATCAATTGACTCAGTTGATCTGCTGACAAGAACCGACCTTCGCAAAGTGAGAGGATAATTTTGCGAGTCAAGCTAGGGATAAGCTTCTTCTTTTCCCGGGCAGGCCCTGAGATCTCCTGGAGTTCCGGGTTCTTTGCTAAGTCCGTAGCGTCCGAATTCATGGGAGGAGCTCCCGTAGAAAGGGGGGATCTCCGGGCGAAAGGGACGAAGCTGAGAGTGAATTGGACGAAGCCCATGTCGGCAGTCGGTAGGAGCTGCCCTTTTTTTGTCCCACTTGCTCCAAAAACCTCGCGAAGAAAGGCTCTGCAACATCTTCGCAAGCTCCACAGGATGGTCCCTCTGGATCAACTGTAGGCTGGCAGGAGCGTGTCGTAATCCGGACCAAACAACCTCCGCTACCTCGCTTCCGACTCTTTGGGAATGACACTGATCATGCGAAGGATAAATTTGACTCGGTCCGGATCCGTTGCCTCACCTACCCGCGGTGACGTCCACTTCTGACTGCCCCAGCCACGACGAATTTTGTCGATTCCCGATCCGGCCTTGTCACCTGCCCCAATCAGCTGGAACATTCTTTGCAAACTTGGATTTCTGCATTCACTTATGGCACCCTGGAAGAGCTGCTCCATCGAAACGAGCAGCGTACCTCGATTGGACAATTCGATTCGATCTCCAAACTTATCGATAACGACACCACCCATCCCTCGATAATCGGCATGAATCAAAGCATTGACAAGCGCCTCTTGGATAGCCTCATGAACAGGGGACTGTCCTGATCGGATCGGATCAGATGGTGCATTCGGATCGGGAGTCGTTTTGGTCGATGGCAAATAGGAAAAGGGAAGCTTGATGCCTTCGGTGAGTTTTGGGTACACGCGCAGAAAGAACCGAAAGATATTAGGCACCCAGGTACCATCCGGCGTGATGCGATCCGTCCATCGATCAGCTATATAGTTCGTCGGGCGCTCACGATAGTCCACATGGTATTTCAAGCCGTTTGCTGAATCATTGAGCGCGTCTTCGGGTGGATCCACCGCGGGCACTGGATGGGCACCAAACGAGCTTCTCACGTTGGCGTTCCCGAGCCAATCTCAGTCCAAGCACCAAACGCATTAGCAAACCGGAAGCTTAGCCCTTTCTGTGGCATCACGAAGTTCGACAGCGCGGATTCCACTTGGCAGGCCTGGCACTTATACCGCGGATACCAGCGACGGGATAATGACGAGCGACTCGGTGCCCTTTTCGTTTGGTGGGTGGGAGTTGTTCGGTAGTCGGCTAATTCGATTCGGCCATACCGAACAATACCGAACAACCCTATCTATACCGCGATTGAGTGCAGTGATTGCATTTTGAGTTGCGTTCGCGTATCATAAAAACTGCAGGATTTGCACGGTTTTTAGCAAAAAAGCCAGGTTGTTTTTTCACTTTCCTAAAGCTGAGGTCACAGATTCGAATTCTGTCTGGGGTATTGATCGCCAAATACCTGGTCATTCTAAGCACTTCGTGGCGGACGTTGCCAACATCCGAGCCGACGCTAATACCGGTGGCCACGATACCTACTTATCGTTAATCGCTGACAACTATTCTCAACGAGAAAGAAGGAGATTGCGGATGAATGCTAATCTGACGGATATTACGCTCGTCGTGGACCGAAGCGGTTCCATGCAACAAATCCAAGACGACGCCGAGGGTGGCGTGAATGCATTTATCGCCGAGCAGGCCACGCAACCTGGTGACGCATTGTTAACCCTTGTGCAATTTGATACCGAGTACGAGTTCGTCCATAAGGGAGTGCCAATCCGCAAGGTGCCCAAATATAAGCTTGTCCCCCGTGGCGGAACGGGGCTATTGGACGCAGTGGGACGGGCCGTCAATGAAACCGGCGAACGTCTAGCCAAAATGGATGAGAAAGATCGCCCGGGCTTAGTCATCTTTGTCGTGATGACCGATGGTCAAGAGAATTCGAGCAAGGAGTTCACCAAATCCCAGATCAAGGTGATGATTGAGCGACAACAAAGCGTGTACAACTGGCACTTCACCTTCCTGGCTTCAAACCAGGACGCATTCGCTGAAGCGGATGGAATAGGTATCCGAGCGGCCGGCGCTGCAAACTGGGCTATGGACAAGGCACGTGCCACCTATCAGGTGACAAGCGAAAAAGTAGCACGGATGCGAGCCCAACGAGGCAGCGGTCAGACGGTAGTCAACGATTTTACCGAAGAAGAACGAGAAAAGATGAAGTAGCTTTTGTATCTTCTACGGAACCGACAGCGAAATGCCCCGATCGAAGGGTCATTTGGAGTGGCATCCGATGCAACTATGCGAGAGTTTTGCGGTTGGCGCCGCAGCCAGCCACTCTTTTGCTTTGGTCGCATACTCGGTGTCTGGAAGTTCCTTTGCAAGAGCCTCAAGTTGCTCCTTTGATTTATCGATCTTGCCGAGCAAGCGGTAAGTGTCTGCCAGTCCCATTCTCAGCTCGCCCCGAGGGTGTGTCCCAAGATCGTCAAGATTCTTCTCCTGCTTTTTGTAGATGAACTCGAAGTCATCAAGAGCAATTTTTAGTAGGGGGGCGCTCATCGCGGGGGGCGCATTCCGAGCCGACGGCAACAGCACGGCAGCGCGAGGAATCCGGACACCCACATTGTCTGGCTCTAACTTGACCGCTTCGTCCATGTCCTTGAGCCCTGAAGTCCAAAGCGGAAACGCTTGTACCGGATTGTTTTTCCCAAAGAGCTGACCCGCTTGAAAAACCCGAATCGCACCCCGCCAAACCATCGCCTCGGCATTCTTCGGCTCTTCCTTGAGCGCCTTGTCGCATTCAGCGGCACCGCGCTTCAATGCGTCATCGTCTCCTGAGAATCCAGCGAAGATGTCTTCTCTGACGACCAAATCAAATCGTCTTTTTTCCGACTTTTTTTCCGAACCGTCTTCGCTATCCTGCGGTACAAAAGCCAGTAATGGACTCGCTGAACATGCTATGCTGACGCTCGCAAGAACCCAACCACGTACTTTTTTCATAAAATGCTTCCAGAGTTTGAAGATGCTTTGACGACAGTGCTAGTTCGCCTTTGGGAAGTCAATCTTGGAATCCCACCCGTCCTTTGATTGGAAGACCGCCTAAGAGATCACAATCTGTGATCTCAAAAACTGCTATCCGATTTTAAACGCAAGTCGCTCCAACATGCCCTGTTTTCGGTTACCATTATGGTGGAGGCGAACTTAGTGCAATTGAGGCGATTACCAGGAAGGGAAACAGCGATTGGCTGCGGAAATGCAAAAAAACAAAGTCGGAAATGACGGACTAGAAATCGTGCGTGACTTGCGAGCCGAGATCGAACGCCTCACAAAGATCGCGAGTCTGCTTCTCATTCTGTTCGTTGGGCAGCAGCCGGCCGAGGCGGATGATCCTAATGGTTCTGCATCCGTGCTCGGAGTGGCCATCGTTCCACATCGCGTCGAAGAGAGCATGCGCTACCGGCGACCTCGTGATCCTTCGTCGGCAGCGAGAGTGCAATTGTTTATGTTGGGGACCGCGATTCCAGGAAAATTTGATGGAAAATCGCCCGCACAGCTCTTGGAATCTGGCGATTGGGCTTGGCATGATATGTCCGCAGCGGTGAAGCCTCCACCGGGGGCGATGACCGTTTGGTCCTTCAATGGAAAGTCTTCTCGTTGGGGAGTCGGGCAGGAGTTTCAACTTGCTGCCGATGGGCTTGCCGAAACAACCGTCAAGATTTCGGAGCCGCGGCGTTGGATCTCGGCGGTAACATTTCTCTCCAGCGACGAACAAGTGCAACCAGATACGATTGTCGTCCACGTAGCGAATGAATCGAATGACGATTTGACCATTTCCGGCATGCGGCTTTGGCTACCGAAGAGTAACGCAACATGGCAAGTCCTGTGGCCACAGTCGATGCAATCGGTTCGCTCGTCGGTCCCTTCGAAAGATCGCGGTTTCATGAAGCTAACGACTGAGAAGTTACCGCTCACTTATGCAGCTTTAGAACTGCAAACCAGCGAAGGATCACTCTGGACTCATTTACGCATCAAACGAGAAACGTTCGACATAAGTGGAGGCTGGGTGAACGATTCGCTCACGCACGAACCCTATTTGAAGTTGCTAAAGCACCTGCATGTCAACACTGGGCAAATTGATCGTATCGAAGGTTATACAGACAATCCATCCCTTTACGATCGCTACCCCATCAAGCTGTTCAATCGGCTTTGGCCGCTCGAGCAATGGGATACGGATGCCTTGCTTCCGCGAATTCACGCGGTTGAGTTCATCGGTGAGCCGCAGTATGGCGGCGGACGACCAGTCGCTCCTCAGGAGGTCTTTGATAAGCTCTATCCGTACCGTATCAGTCGCCTGCCTACATCCGTGACACTGAGTGAAGAACGCACATGGCGATGGTACGCAGGACTCTCGGACTATCCCCACTATGATGCCTATCGCGTGGTAGCACCGGCGGCCGATGCCTGGCGTGAGTACGATCGCTGGGGCGGGGAACGCATCCGATGGGGAGCACCCCTTGAAACCATCGGTGTCATGTGTCGTTCTCTTCGAGAGCTGAATCGCCCGGTTCCTTGTGCTTACTGGTCGCAGGGTCCACACGACGGTTGGGGAAGTGGATTTCTGGGTGGAGGACGTTCACGGCGTTCTCCCACTCCCGACGAACTTCGATCGCAGGCAATGCATGCCATTTCCAGTCGGATCACTTCGCTCTACTGGTTTAACCTAAGTCTCAAGTCGCTACTCAAGTTTCCCGATACATGGGAGCCGATACAGCGTATTGGAAGGGAGATCCGCATGATGGAACCAATACTTCTGGAAGGGGATGCCTACGAGTTTGAAGATCGCAAAAAACCGGACGGCACACCAGATTGGGATTTGGCTTCCATTGCCGCGCCTACCGCAGCACTTCTGTTCGCCAATGATGTCGCGTACATTCCCGATAGCAGGGATAGCGTTTTCAAGTTCGGTCCACCACGCGAGATGGAGCTTTCCTATCGGCTTCCTTCTTGGCTACGAACGGCCAATTATGTCTTTCGAATAGATGCGGATGGTACGCATGAAGTTCAATGGGCCATTCACGGTGAAAGAGTCACAATCAAGGATGTCCGCACTCTGGATGCGATTTACGTTGTAACCAAAGACGAGTTCATTCGAACGGGAATATTGCAGCGTCGCCTAGCCGCACTGGACCAAGAAGCCGCAACCTCGATCGACATCGATTCGCTCCGAGCAATCATTCCTTGAAGATACCACGAAAAAATAATTGCGTCAAACTTTCTTGGCTCTTGATTTCTCCACTCTCGCTTTGATGGCGGTAGAGTCGATGGGTTACAATCGGAACCTATTCGGCGTTTCCAGTCTTTGCAAATTCGGCCATCGGTTTCGGTAGGACCCACTCATGCTACTTTTTCGTCCGTGCACCATTCTGATTTTTGTGATATTGCTTGCACTGGAAAGCACCTGCGGAGTGTGTCAAGCTGTGGACGTCCAGTGGCGCGCAGGTGTCTCCAAAGTCGACATTACACCGACCGAAGCATTGCGGCTGTCTGGCTATGCCGCTCGCCACGATGTTTCCGTTGGCGTAGCCGATCGGCTATTTGTTCGAGCCCTCGTTCTCCTGCCCGATCAGGACGCTCCGATGGCGATCGTTTCGATCGATGCCACCGGCATCCCGGGCAGCATGACAAATCGTATTGCCAAAGTCCTTCAGGAACGCTGGGGAATCGGGCGAGCACGGTTTGTTTTGGCCGCAACCCATACGCATACTGCCCCTCAACTCGACGACTTTGCCCCCAATCTTTTTGCCTCTCCACCAGCCGAAGATCAACAGCAAGGTACACACCGATATACTGCTTTGGTCGAAAAAGCAATTGTGGACGCGATCGCAAAGGCCGTAGAATCGCCGCAAGATGCTCGATTGCGTTTCGGCACCGGCATCGCTACGTTCGCAGCCAATCGTCGCGTTCTTGAAAACGGTCTTTGGAAGGGCTTTGGCAAACAAGCAGATGGCATCGTGGATCATCGACTCGGAGTTCTCGCCGTCGAAGGCTTGGACGGCAAGTTGAAATCCGTTGTCTATAACTATGCTTGCCATGCGACCTCGATTCCACTCAACGACAATCGAGTCAGCGGAGACTGGCCCGGTTTGTCCGCATCTCTTCTCGATGAGTCGCTAGGTGCGATTGCGCTACCGATCATCGGCTGCGGTGCTGACATTGGGCCAGCCCCAACCGGATCGTACGAACTCGCCAAGTCGCACGGCCAGGCCTTGGCCAAGGGAGTTGCTGACACGCTCAAGGCACCCATGCAAACGCTTGACGCGAAACCTCAAACGGAGTTTGGCTATGCAGGGCTTCCTTCCGAACATCCCTCAAAAAAACAACTAAACACTTGGCTCAAGTCCACGTCGCTTCACTATCAACACTATGCCAAGGCACAAATGGATCTATGGAATCGCAGAGGGGTCCTACCCGAGACGTATCCAGCCTCGGTTCACGCTTGGACCTTTCAGGATCAATTGACATGGGTATTTCTCAGCGGCGAAGTGGTCCTCGACTATCAAATGCGCTTGGAAAAAGAAATTCCCACAAAGAACGTTTGGGTGTCTTCCTATTGCGATGATGTGTTTGGATACGTTGCGAGCGAACGCATGCGTGCCGAAGGGGGCTACGAAGTCGATGAGTCGATGATCTACTACAATCTCCCAGGACGTTGGCAGACAGGCACGGAGGATTTGCTCGTGCGCCGAGTCCAAGAGATCCGGCAAGGAAGCGATCGCGAAAGACTGCCACTTTCGCCAGACGAAGCTCTCAAGCAAATCGCGGTCGGCGATGAGTTCATCATCGAACAGATTGCGTCGGAACCCCTCATTCAAGATCCCGTCAACTTCGCTTTTGATTCGCAGGGTAGGCTTTGGGTGGTGGAAATGCGTGACTATCCACTTGGAGTCGAAAAGGGTGGATGTATTAAAATCCTGACCGATGCCGATCGGGACGGACGCATGGATTCGGCTACCGTATTTCTCGATAATTTGAGTTATCCCAACAGCGTTTTCCCCTATCGCGATGGCGCTATCGTGGCTTGTGCGCCGGATGTTTTCTTTGCAGCCGATCGTGATGGGGATGGCCGCGCAGAGTACCGCGAAACGCTCATCTCAGGTTTTCCAGCCGCGAATCCACAGCATCGCGTCAATGGATTTACTTATGGACTCGACGGCAAGCTCTATCTATCGTCCGGTAGCGACGCAGCCGAGATTCAAATGGCAGGCTCCACGGAAGCATTGCGAGCTTCGGGCCGCGATTTGGCTTTGGATCTTTCCCAGCGCCGGCTCGAATTTGTATCCGGACCAACGCAGTACATCCGAGGCCGCGACGATTGGAATCGTTGGTTTGGAAACACCAATAACGAACCCCTGTATCAGTACGTGATCGACGACCGCTATCAACAGCGTTCGGGCCGTTCGGTGGATTCGCTTCGTCAGTTTTTGACGACACCAGCCGTCGGCCCCAAAGTGTTTCCACTCTCCTCTGCCGATGGTCGATTCAACGATGTGTTCTCGGCCAATCGATTTACGTCTGCGTGTAGCTCGGTTATTTGCCGTACTCCTGGTTGTGGACCCGAGATGCTGGATGCCGCGATGATTTGCGAGCCCGTTCACAATTTGGTCCATCGCACCAAGCTCCATCTAGACGGTGCTGCACTCCAAGGAGAGCGTTTCCCGCAAGACATTCAAAGCGAATGGGTGCGATCCAGCGATCCATGGTTTCGACCGGTGCGTGTCCAGACCGGGCCAGATGGCGCCGTCTGGATTGCCGATATGTATCGGTTGGTCATTGAGCATCCTCAGTGGATCCCAGAAGCATGGCAAGCCAGAATCGATTTGCGAGGGGGGGCTGACAAAGGGCGTATTTATCGCATTCGCCATCGTGATTTCCAGGCTAAACCGCTGCCGATATTGGATGCCAAAGACCATGCGAGTATTTTAGCGGCACTCCACAGCGAGATAGGTCCACGACGGGACTTGGCCCAACAATGGCTCATCGAGAACAAACCAACCGACCTTCGAGACAAGATCATCGAATCGATGCGGACGAACAAGGAATCACGAATTCGTCTTCAAATGGTGGCAACATTGGATTGTTGTGGTTGGCTCGATGACTCCATGCTGTCGGAGCGCATGCAAAAAGAGGAGTCCGCTCGCGTGGTTCAATACGCGCTCGACATCGTCCGTTCAAGATGGGACAGTTCGCCAAACCTTCGAAGCGCTGTCTACGGGCTCAACTCAGCAACCTGCATGATGGACGACGAACTCGCATTGCATTTGATCTTGCTCTTAGGAATCGACAAGTCCAAGGACGCTACTCTTGCCATCGTAAAATCGGCTCGAAACCGCGAGCAAAATCCATGGATACAGCGGGCTGTCCTGTTGGCGTTACCAGCCCATCAACGCGCCATCATCGTCGATCTCAGCGATCGACTCCTTCAACCCGTCCGTTCCAATTCCGGCACGCCAGATGACTCACAAATCGCAATTACGCGTTTCATTAGTCGGTTGCTTAAAAAGAGCAATGAGCCGCTGATCGGGGTGGAACTGATATCGGAATGGGTTCAACGGGCCTCGCAAGATTCCAGTCGCCCATTCACGTTGCTGCCACTCGTTGCGGCTTGGCTAGAAAACCAAGATGCCAAGAGTATTTCGTTGCCAATCTCTGTCCGCAGTTGGATCGAGCGAGCAGATACGATCGTTGCTAACAATAGTCTACCGATTGAACAAAGAGCGGCCGCCGTTCATCTCCTGCGTTGGGGAGAGCAGGCACCGGCTCGTATCGAGAGCTGGATGGCATGCCTGGCTGCTAACATGCCCCCTGCTGTTCAAGAAGTCGCGTTTGACCGCCTTTTGCAAGAGTCGAACAATGAGGTGCTCGATCAAGTGCTGGAACGATGGAGAGGGCTCGGTCCTTCGATGCGCCTGCGAATTTCGAGCAGCCTGCTTCAGCAACCCAAATGGATCCTGCGTTTCTTGAATGCGATTGAGTCCGGCAAAATCCGAGCATCGGATATCGACGCTTCGAGTGTTCAGTCGATGCTGAACACTTGGAATCGCGATGTGCAAACGCGAGCGGTCAAGATTTTCGGGAGCAGCGAAATACGCGATCGAACGAAAGTGGTGGAGTCCTACATCAAAGCAGTCTCGGAAACCAAGCCGTCGTCGCAGGCGTCGGATCTGGAAGAAGGTCGAAAGATGTATCAACAGCATTGTGCGGTTTGCCACTTGGGTAAGGATGACTTGCCGGCCTTGGGCCCGAATCTATCTTCTTTGAGCGATTTGTCCGTTCGCAATTTGATGATAGGCATCTTGGACCCCAATCGCGCGGTCGATGGCAAGTACAAGCAGTACATTGTTCGTACGGACGATGACGCGACGCTTGCAGGCGTTATTGTGCAAGAATCGTCCTCAAGCGTGACGTTGGCAACATCTGATGGAAAACGCCACACATTGGAGAGAACGTCGATCGCTGAGATGAAAGACCAAGGGATATCGCTCATGCCAGAGGGATTAGAACGACAACTCTCTGCCGAAGTCATGCGGCAGCTTGTTGTTTACCTGCAACAAAAACAGGATCCGTAGCTCCTCGCGTCGGCTCAGGTCGTAGCTTACTTGTCCGCTGCGACTTAACTATGCAACAGCTGACGACTTGTTGAGCAAACCGTCATCGGCGAGTCGCGACAGGTGCTGGTGTACGAGTTTCTGCCATTCGTCATCGCTCAGTGGATGGTCGGTCGTTATTTGCTCTCGGATCATGATGGTTAGCTCGGGGAGCGTGTGTCGACCGTCGAGGAGCGGAAGTAATTCCTGTTCGAGTGGATGATCAATTCGCCCTGTGCGATGAGCGGCGTTGGTCACAATACCACGTTCCGCTTGATGTCGTACCAAACGAGACGCAAAAGGACGCTCTTCGACGTGTTTTGTGCAGGGACTAGCGTCTGCCATGAACTCGAGCGCAGCGCCATTGAGTAGCCCTTCGAACATGGCTGCAGCCTCGTCGTCGGAAACCGCGTCTCCGAGAAGTTCTCGCAGTTCAATCACTTCAACCGATTCTGGACGAGCCGAAACGAGCCGCTGCAAGACCGCCTGAAGTCCTGCGTGTTCGATGGTAAACTTACGACCTGAGTCGGTCTTGTACTTCGCCACACTCGTTTCGCTCGTTTCGCTCAGTTCACTGCGACAAGTGGCTGATGCATGGAGTGACTTCAAACGATCGAGCGTCACCTTGCGATCCAATGCGAGTGAATCGCGACAAACCAAACTCCGCCGAAACGAGACATTACCGATGAAGTCGACGTACTGTTGCAGCTCGAATTCGTCGGTGAGTCGTTCGCGCGCCCAATCCTGCGCCGCACCGTTTAGGCGATCCAATGCAGCGCTACCGGGATAGGCATCGTCGAGATATTGCAAGCCAACGGAATGAATCCGCTCGAGAAACGCAGTGAAATAGAGTGGTTCATTGACGTCGACGAGATACTCATGGAGCAAGTAAGTCGCTGGATCCTCGACGTTTTGCAAGTCGTGGCGAAGGCGTTGGACCAGCAGTGTAGCTGGGTCATTGGGTAAATCGGTGACTTGCGGCAAGACGTTCAAGAGTTCAAATGCCGCTTCCACCTTTTTGCGCAGATCTACGATGTTCCGCGTGTGATAGCGCAGCATGTCAAGCAGCGCCTGCTTGCCTCTCCAGCCGGGATAAGTGTTATAGCTGATGTAGGCAATGCCATGTTCGCATAAGCAGTCGTGGCAAATCGTCAAGATGCGATCTCGGACCTCTGCGGGAACCCACGAGAAGACTCCGTGCACGATGATATAGTCGAAGCGTCCCAAGTCTTCAGGACGCAATGCCATGATATCGGCTGCCAACAATTCGAAGTTAGTCAACGACAACTTTTGGATGGTCTCCCGCCCCATCTCGATTTGAATTTGCGATAGATCGATTCCTAAGAACTGGCTTTCAGAAAATCGGAGGGCCATTGGTAATAGATTTCCACCATCGGCGCAACCGAGCTCAAGGACGCGACAGCGAGCGGAGGGTGTCGGCTTGATTCCGCGACGCTGACCGATGGCCGCGACGAAAAAATGCCTCGCAAGGAAAAAACGTAGATCCGTCGCTCCGCCGACGGATGTCCTGTATCGGTACGCTGCTTGCGCTTTTCGATCCAAATTAACCTTCGAATTCATTTTTTCGATTGTGCTTGGTGCGGCATGGAAGGAACGAGTTCGTGAGGTTCCGACTACGCTGACCGCCGGTCGCGGAGCGAACCGGCCTACGTAAACACATTGCACAGCAACGTCCGAGCGACTACAACCAAGACTGCGATTCCATCATCACACGAAAACAAGCAACGACAATGACCAGCGGCTTCTATTTAGGCAAAGGAACAGTCCTGCGATTTCAGGGAAAGGATCGCTGCCGCGTTTTTAACAACCTCTGTACCCAGGATCTTCGAACGCTGACCGACGGCCAAGCCTTGGAAACTTTTGTTACTGATGTCAAGGGACGCACCTTCGGACACGGAATCGCTGTGGCCGTCGATGATGAAGCGTTCTTCGTCACCGTACCGGATCAGGGGAACAAACTGGTTCCGCACTTCGATCGCTACATTATTCGCGAAGATGCGGTGGTTTCCGACGTTAGTAACGATACTCAATTCTGGCTCTTTCAGGATCGAGCCACGGCCGCCAAGGCGTTCGCCATTTCAAGCGAAGGCGTACCTAGTTCAGCCATTGCGACGATCGTTGAATTAGATGAGCAGCGGGTTGTATTGCTGCACGCACCTTGGATTGGCCCCGACTCGATTCTCGCCCTTGTGCCCTCTGGCTGCATGGATGAGAAGATGATTCAACGATTGGGGAGCGAATGGAAACAAAGCGATATGGTTCACCGCAGCGCATGGGAATTGGCCCGCATTGAGGCTTTTTGGCCATGGTATGGAATCGACATGGATGATCGCCATTTGCCTCAAGAAGTGAATCGAGATGGTTCGTCGATTTCGTTCAACAAGGGTTGTTACTTAGGCCAAGAAACCATCGCTCGACTCGACATGCTCGGCAAAGTCCAGAAAAAACTGGTCAAGATTAATGTTGACTTGGACGAGTGCCTGAAAACACAGACCTCGATTCAAGCCGACGGCAAGGAAGTTGGGACAATTTGTTCCGCAGCCTCCGATCCAAAGAACAGTCGCTGTGTGGCGTTGGCATACGTCAAACGCAGCCATTTCGCTTCTGGACAAGTTTTGAACATCGACGGGCATGCAGGCACCGTTAGTTAGGTTAGTGGACGCGTATGGTTCTGAGCGAGGGCCTCACTCAGCCACAGTGTGACACTCAGCCACAGTGTGACACTCAGCCACAGTGTGACACTCAGCCACGGTGTGACACTCAGCCACGGTGTGACGGTAACGCCTTTTCGATTTTCTCGAATTCAACGGCTGCGAATTCGGAGTCGAGATAACCGATTTGGATACGGTGGTCGGCTGGCCCAGCAGCGGCCGTATCTATTGATAGGTTGGCCATGTGCCAACGTCGATCAAACGGTGACTGCGAATAAGAGACGCTCTGTATCTTTTCAAAGAAGGTCATCGAGCACTTATGGTTCCAAGTTCCGCTTCGAAAGATGAGCCCCCATTCCGTTCGGGAATAACGTTTGCTTTTAGATTTCTTTCGAGCGTAAAACCAACCGCCTATTCCAAGGAAAAGGCCAGGTAACCAGCCCCAACTGGGTCGCAGGTAGACTCCAGCGAAAGTCATCAGTACCGAAACAATAAGAAGCGATCGAAACATCCGAGCCAATGCGTCCTTGGATAACGTCTGCCAACGAATGTTGTTTTCGTCGAATTGAGCGCGTGGGTCGATAGCGGAAAGTATCCGGCCCAATGCCGAAATCGGCAGCACAGGAACAAACCACCGCCTGCCCACCGACGAAGCCGCGTTCTCGGTTTCGCCATTTCCACCGCCGGCAGTTTCGATGCGAATCGATGCCAAACCGCATCGGCGAGAAATCCAACTCCGTTGCACGCAAATCAACTGGACCCGTCCGCGAGGAATGGTGGCGGAGACTTGAGTCAGCAACCCACAGCGTACGTGCAATGATTCACCTTGAGCCTCCAATCTGTAGCCATAAAATCGAAGGATGTACCATGCAGCCGAGAAAATCCTTAAAACTGCAAAAATGACGAGTATTCCGACAGAAATGAGCAATAGTGACCCTATCGCTCCATAACTCTCTCGGACGAAATCAAGGATTCCCCGAACAGTTATGCCGTCGCTGGCGATCGACTTTGCGGTATCGCTACCTGCTCCAATCTCGATTCCACGACCTGGATTTGAGGTAAACCATTGATTTCCAAATCGCAACTCCCACAGAAAGCCCAATGCGAGTCCCGCGATGACCTCGCCTCGATTGCTCAAAAGTCCGGCTAGCACGATCAATCGCAACGGCAAAGCCAATATGAGTTTGGGTTCTTCGGATTGTTTTGAAAGAGACGGTAATTCAATAGAATCGATGCCTTGCGGAATTTCGTCATGAAGGTCGTTGGAAGCGAGCATTTCCGCTTTCAAGCGAGCAAATTCAGTGAGAGCCAATACACGCATGATCGCCTCTGGTTCTTTTCCGGAGGCTGTCTCGACTTGAACTACGCCGACACGCATCAGTCGGTGGAAGACGTTTTGTGATAAGTCGATGTTTTGAATGCGGCTTAGCGGGATGACTCGGTGGAGCCGATGGATGAGTCCCTGGTCAACAATGAACTCATTGTTTGCTATCGAGTATCGAAAAGTGAAATAGCGGATTAGGGCAATAGCCAGTCCAATCAGGATAACCAACAGACCAATGCTAAAGCCAACCCATCCCCCCTGGCTGGTTCCGAAAATGGCGAACACCGTTGGTACGATGTTCGAGCGGATAATGGAAGCTATCTCAAAGAGCAACGAAAGCGGATGCAATCGTCTGCCTTTGGAGGTACTTGGCGACTTCTGTCTCGTCATGGAAGTGGCTCGACAATGATTGCGTCCTCGGCAGGTAGCTTGAGTTCACCGCACGATAATTGATCACGCAATTCCTCAGCCCTAGCCAGTTTCAAGCCGGACAGTGAGATCGAAGGCTCGTGTGTTCCTCCAGTGTTTACCACTAGCGTAGCTAGTCCGAATCGTCGCTCGAGTGGCCCTTGCCGAACATCAGTATGTTGAACACGATTTCCAGGAATAAAAATTCGATGGCGCCACCAAATTCCTCGCCGAATTTCGAGCCCTTGCGGCTTGGATTGCCATGACGTCGTCTCATAATTTCTTTGCGGAAGGTACCTAGTAGCCAAAATCATAGCCATGATGAGGACCAACACCGAAGCCAAGGCAATCCACTGTGGCCAACCAAAAAAGCCCCAAAAAACCAGACAGGTCAGCAACCAACCTGTCAGCAAGATGCCACCCACAATGCCGGCTGAAATCCACGAGGAAACACGCTCTAACGGTATCGACAGAGCGTCGAGTTTCTCGAATTCACCAGCCAAAAGCAAAGGATTTTCGCTTGAAATGGCTGGCTGGGCCGCAAGGTCAACTTGGGTTTTGCAAAGTGGGACTTCAATCGTTAAACCATCTTTGGTTTTGTCCATTCCATCCTTGGTTTTGTCCATAAGAGGGTCGGTCGAGGGTGTCACTTCGTAAGGCTGCATTTTTTCCAATTCGAAGTTCACGGCGGTGTTTGAGGGGTTGGTGTTTTAGGGGTTATTGTGAGAATCATGGAATTGAGTTGGTGTTTGGTTGACCAAGTAAGCGTCGACTATCATACTCTCATGTCATTCTCCAATCGTGGACGGAAGCCCCCAAAGACTTTTCGTGATGCGCGGTAAGAGGTTGGATTATTACGACTTAATTGTGCAACATAATTGAAATCGATTTGCGATGACACACCTAGATGGTTCGCGACGCTCGTTTCTGAAGACTTCTATTGCGTTAGCCGGAACCGCACAGGCACTCGACGGGTTTTTGCAAGCCCAATCCAACGACGCCGGTCGTCCGCTGATTGCCTATGTCGGCACCTTTAGTTCTCCCCTCCGCGATATGTTGCCAACACAGGTGGACCTACCACCCGGCAATGGTAGCGGCATACACCTTTTTCAGGTGAACCGCGTCACCGGAGCGATGTCGCCTGCGGGCATTCACGAGACGGGAACCAGCCCTAGCTGCTTGGCTTTGAATTCCACCGGCACTCGGCTATATTCCGCCAATGAGACAGATCGATTGGGGGACAACCAGCAAGGCACCGTCAGCGCTTTTGCCATCAACCCAGCCGACGGACAGTTGACATTGCTCAACACCGTTGGCTCGGGGGGCGCTGGTCCTACGTACATAAGCATCCATCCGTCAGGCCGGTTCCTGTTGGTGGCTAATTATTTCGGAGGCTCGGTGGCGGTGCTGCCGATTCTTGCCGAAGGGCGTTTGGGGGACGCCACGGATATCAAGATCGATGCCGGAAAGATTGGTCCGACAAAGGCGACCAACACTCCTCCGGGAAGTTTTGCCTTTAGCGGACATGATCGGACTCACGCGCACATGATTCAAGCCGATTACGCTGGACGCTTCGTGCTGCATGCCGACCTGGGTTTGGACCAGATCTTCGTATGGAGGTTTGATGCGGAAAAGGGTGTACTGACTCCGAACGAACCTGCGGCTATCGCGTTGCCACCGGGCGACGGTCCGCGGCATTTCCATTTCCATCCCAACGGTCGTTGGTTCTACTCCATTCAGGAAGAAGCATCGACCATCGTGTTTTTTGACTACGATGCTCAAATGGGTCGGTTAGCCCGAAGGCAAACGGTCTCAACACTTCCGCCAGGGTTTGCTGGCAGCAATTTCTGTTCCGAGATCTTGGTCTCAGACGATGGTAAATTCCTATACGCGGGCAATAGACTGCACGACAGCATCGGTATTTTTGCTATTGGCTCAAGCGGCGAGCTTGCGTTCGTTGGAGAAGAATGGACACGCGGTAATTATCCGCGGAGCTTCAACTTCGATCCCAGTGGACAGTTCTTCTATTGTTGTAATCAACGGGCCGACAACATTGCCATCTTCGCATTGGATCGCAAAACGGGTGGCCTCAAATTTACCGGTCATTACACCCCAGTCGGCAATCCATCGATCATCGTCTTTCTCGATCTTGGCCGGCATTCGTAGCTAGGCTAACGTTTGGGGCGGTTTTTCTTTCCACCGACTTTCGACAGGAAGACGGCCAGTGCGATCACAATGACAACCAACGGGAACATGCAGCACATGATCGTGACAACAAAAGTTCCTAGGAACGTTGTGCCTTGCACTGACGGTGGATTGCCCACGGCTACGTTGAAGTGGGCAGGCAGAGAAATACCGACGATTGGGGTATTGTTGGGTTTTGACAACGCATTGAGGGCTTCTTTGGCAGCTTCGTCGTCGAGGGCTTGCAAAAGAGCAAAGTCTGCGTTGCTGTTGGCGGCACTTGAATCGACTTTCTCTGCGAAAACCTCTTCTATGGCTTTGGATAAAGCGGCAGCGTCATCGGCACGGCGGTAGCTGTGTACGCGCGTGGCCAGAGAATGGTCCTGCCTCATGTCTACGCCAATAGCGTCAACCAAGAGTCCACGTGACAATACGTCAGGCAGATATAAGTTGAGCAGTTTTGCGTCATTCGCCTCGCCATCGGTGACGATGAGCAGGCGGTAGTTTCCGTATATCTGCTTGTCGCGAAGTCGCAAAAGAGCGTCTGCCCCTTCTCGCATGCGTTCTCCAAGCGGCGTGCCACCATCCGCACTCACCGACTCAACACGTCGCATCGCTTGTGGAACAGAAAGAGGTTCTAGAGGTATGGCCCAATGCTGCTTGGAGCGATCGCCGTTTAGTAGCATGAGGCCAAGTTTCGTGTCCGATGGAAACTGTTTTAGCACTGCTAAAATGGCTTTTTTGGCCGCATCGATGCGCCGTACTCCGCCACTCATCCTCTCATTCATCGAACCGGAATCATCCAGCACGATCACCACGTTGTCGCTGGCCAGGCCATCGGCTGTCCACGCAAATGACGCGACAGCAAGAAGACAAAACAGGGATTGTGATTTCGAAATCATGGGAAGGTTTCACTGCGTCCAGAGAGTAAGGTCGTTAGAAATTAAAATCGGAAGGAGCCAACGACTCTGGATTGACTTTGACGATTCGAAACTCGACACGCATGTTCTCCTTGGCTTCTTCAAGATTCTTGGGTTTTGGAATCACCGGCTCCATCACCCCCGCGCCTACGGGCACAATTTGCGAGAGGTCGATGTTCATGCCCTCTCGCTTGGCATAGAGTTGCAATTCCGCGAATACATTGTCGGCTCGTGACTTGGAAAGATTGAGGGCCGCTTGCATGGTCACCGTAGGATCAGGATTTCCGCCACCGAAAGCCCCACCTTTGATCAGTTCCACAATTTCTTTCGTACGATTGAGATCGAGCGGTTTGCCATTCATGAAATACCGATAGTTTCCAGCGGTGCCGTTTTGTTGAATGACTCCTTTGGAAATCCCGCTCTTGATGAGATCCAAAAGCGTCTTCGTTGGATCCGAGTGTCCTCGAATGACGACTCTCGCATTTCCAAACTTGCTGGCTTCTTTCAGTGCTCGAGAAAAGTCGGAACCATATCGATCCGCCGAAAAATCCTTTTGATCCGGTTCGAACCCGATCGTAAAGCTCACGATTGTGTTTGCATCCAAGTTGTCGCCCAAGAATAACTCGGTCGATTCCGCCGTGCTCTTGTCAAACTTCTCGCTGGACTTGAGTTCGGCATATTCAATCTCAGCCAGCTTCGCGATCGCTTTGTAATCGAAGTCGTTTGGGTCAAATCCGTTGCGTCCTTTGGCGTATCCCCAACTGGTAGCCAAGTCGATCGCTTCGCCCATCTTGCCGATGAAGCCGCTCAAATTTCCTTTGTCGAGAAAGAAAGCCAACTGTCCTGACAATCCGACAAACGAACAATCGAGCAGTAGGCCGTGCGCATCCTCCTCCAAGGTAGGAATCGTCTCTTTGCCGAAAATGCGTTGCGACAAACCTAGGATTTGTTCGTACTCTTTGGAAAGTTTTTTTGTTTCGGTAAAACTGCGTCGCATGGCGACCAATTTTTCAGTCGCCTTGAGTTGTCCCGCCACAAACTTCTTAACCCAGTCTTTGTTGGCATCGTACCAATCGCGACGCACGGCATAGACGTCGGCGATCGAGCGACTCATCTGTGCGGTACTATTGACGACGTGAGCACCTGCCACGGTACCTTCAGCCCCGGTACCCACTTCGGTAAGCCCAGTACTCAATCCCATCATGTCTGGTGTAATGACACAACATGCATCAATGGTCGGATCTTTGCGAAAGGCTTCGGCAGGGCCATTGGGGCCGGTAATATCTTTGGTCCAAACGATCGTCACGTCGGATTTGGTGAGCTTAGCGGCGCCGAGTGAATCGTAGAGCAAACCAACGTGCGGCCCTCCTTGTTGGCATGCGATCTTCTTGCCCTTGAGTTCGTTCAAGTTGCGAATGGCTTTTCGACCGACGATATGATCGCCCGCGCTCCACGACAGCTGCATGATGATAACAGGTTTGGTTTTGGGGTCCGCACCCACCACTTCGCCTGCTAAACCGATCATGTGCATGGTTCCGCGAAGGAACGGTGATTTTCCTTGCACGTAGTTTCTTACTTGCCCGACGAAGTCATCGCCGTTGGTTAGATTGATATCAAGTCCGGACTGCTGAAATAGCGATCCGGGCTTGGTCTTGAGATCACCATTTGCCAAAAAGGTGGCGACGTCGCCACCCCAAAGAATGTAGGGGACTTCTACAGATCCGCCTTTGGCTACCGGTCCTGTTTTGACAGGGCCTAGCAAGTCAGCGAATCGCTCTTGTGCAAAAACGGGAGCGGAAAGGCAGATCAAGGCTGCACAACTAAAGAGCAAGGCGGAGCGTGTGTGGTGTCGTAACATAATAGTTGATTGGTGTGAAACCCGTGTGCGATAATGTTGAACCAATTGAGGCCGTAACTGAATCGAATCGAATATTGTAGCGGATCAGGACTTATCGAATGCCTTGCAGTTCAAGTAGGCGAATTTCGTCTTCCATCAGGGCGCGATCTTTTTCGGAAATGTTCGGGTCCGGCAGCAAGGATCGCCTCGTGCAGTTGATTAATGCTTGAAGGGTCTGATACCGGCGTGTCTGTTTGATTGCAGGTTGCATGAAGTCGCGAATAATACTCTTCAAGTCGTCCTGATCTTTGGGTGGAATCGCCTTGAATTGGCTGCGCAGGGCGGCAAAACCAGCGGCGGAAAAGTCCTGTTCCAACCCCTCCGTGTCCAACCAAGTGACCAATTCTTCGTTGTCAATTTTCGTCGGTTTTAGCATCCAACGAATGAATTCCTTGCGATCCTCTCCGATCGGATCAAGAATTGGAATAATCAGATCCCCTACTCGCCCAGGCCGCCGAATGTCCGGCGAAAGCAAATGAATTCTAGCCGTCATCAACAGCCAAATCACTTTGCCCCGCAATTTCGGATCGCTCATCATCCCCTGGATCTTACCGGTAAGGCGACGTTCGGTCTCATGCGCACCTTCGCCCACACCACCAAACTGGGTGTCTGCTTCGTCGACAAAGATGACGACTTTTTCCAAGGCTTCTAACACGCGCCGAAGTCGTTCAAAGATCACATCCGTCTGCCCGAACCACTGACTGCGAATGTTTTTTAGTACCAAAACGGGCATATCCAATTCGGCAGCCAACGCTTCGAAAATAAACGTCTTACCACCCCCGATTGGCCCTGCGATCGCGGCCCCTGGCAACGCTCGATCGTCCGGCAATTTCATGCGAGGAATTAAGTACACGTTCAAGAATTCTTTGAGCTTCGAAAAACCGATCACGTCTTTCAGCGACTGCGTTGGCTTCTTGAATTCGATGACATCTTCGCCCAACTGCGATTGAATGAACTGTTCGACTTGCAGCGTCGTATCCTGCCGCTCGATCGGTTTCTGTGCATAGTCCGCTGCCAATAGCAATTGACGCATGGCGTGTAGACTCAAGCCAGCCGTGGCCTCTGCCACGGTATCGGCTGCCTGCTTCACCGAACGGTTTCCAGCCAGCGATTCGTGCCACTGGATGAAGTGTTTGCGTGACACCAGATCCGGAGCGGCGACTTCTATAGAAACGACTTGCGGCATGCGTGAAATACGTGGATGAATCAGGCTGCGAGATTCGGCCAAGAGCAAAACCGTGTCCTTGCCACCAAAGAAACTCGGGTCGCTGAACCAGTCCGTCACGATGGCGACACGCCGAACTTGTGCATCGTTCATTCTGGATACATCGCCGTCACCGGCAGGGAGCAGCATGTCGGCCCCCTCAATCAGAATCAATAAATTCTCCTTGAGGCAAGTCCGCGAACAGATGGTCAACTGCCTCAGGAATTCCAAGGCTTGGGTTGCATTGCCAATCGCATCTCGTAGGTACTGATCGAACTCTCGGCGACGCAAATCGAACTTGCTGCCATCGTTGAGGATTTCTCGCATCGGAATCGCATCCAATGAGACACCGTTCTTCCAAGCCGCCCAAGCCTCGCGTAGCTTAAGCCTGTCCTCTTCGGAGACACGAACCGGCCCATTCAATTCATAGACGACTTGAATCAAACCAGGGATTTGTGTTTTGGTTTGTAGGAAGGCAAGCAATGGCACATACTGTTTGCCATCAAAATAGAGATCGTAGATGTTTCCCGAGATGACAATCGAACGGGCTTGCCCGGAATTGATAATGCGCGCAAGATGTCCGAAAAAAGGGTACGAAGCGGTGGGCAGATCGCCCGTAGGTACTTGGACGGCAACAGTGCTCATGGTTTTTCAAATGGCTATCGTTGAAAGGGCAATTCGAAGGGGCGCAATCGGAAAGAAAACGCGATGAAGACCTAACTTACGCGTCGGTGATTGTAGACGATCCGATATGCTTTTGGAAAACCTGCGTTCAACAGAGCCCTCGATCCAGCGAGAACTTCATGCCGATTTTTGTGCAAATCCATCCTCTCCCAGGTCAACAATTACCTCAATCGTTCGAGTCTCTCGCGGAAATGCTGGGAAGCATACCGGGCATGTTCTTCGAATTGGATGGCTCCTTCGTGTGGGTGGATCATGAGGATACACCGTCCAGCCAAATGGACGGCATGGTCTACGATCGGTTAGGAAAATTGGCATATATTGAATTAAAAGGAGCCTGCAATGCTCGACAATGGCTAACGCTTTGCCGAGCCGTCTGCGGGTTGGCGGTGCCACTTCCGCTCGCGCTAAAGAATGGCGAAGTGGAATCCGGATACGATGCTTCAGGATACGATGCTATCGAGAGGATTGCGAGGGTTCATCGAGTCGTGGAAGGTGACTGGACTACGGCAAGCGAGATTGCGAGCCAACTGCCTTTGCACAAACCGTCGCTGAATTCGTGAGAGTTATTAGGCGAGCGGCAGACAGAAGACTACCAGGCCACTATGTGGCACGCCCAAAGCGATTAGCGCGATTAGCGATGGGCGTGGGAAGTGTGGCAAATGACTCTAGCGATTCACCACGCCCTTCGTACCTCAGAGCGTGCCACACAGTTTATAGGTAGATTTCAAACTGCCCCTCGCCT